>Ga0265338_10000219_pt1 | contig 106381 bp, 96 predicted proteins | sample 42126metaG_FD_193579 | JGI IMG/M metagenome (GOLD analysis project Ga0265338, IMG submission 193579) | Rhizosphere microbial communities from Carex aquatilis grown in University of Washington, Seatle, WA, United States - 4-21-26 metaG | ecosystem: Host-associated > Plants > Roots > Rhizosphere...
TCCTGGACTCCACGACTTCATCAAGGAAAAGACGATCCTCGTAGGCGCTTTTAATTAGGTTTTGCGATTGCCTCCCAAGGCCCAAGGCCCAAGGCCCAAGGCCCAAGGCCCAAGGCCCAATCACCCAAAGCCCAACACCCAACACTCAAAGCCCAAGGCCCAAAGCCCAACACCCAACACCCAACACCCAACACCCAACACCCAAACTAGAAATACCGCTTCCGAAGCCCCTCCGGGCAAACCGGCCGCAGCTCCCTCGGCCCCCGCTCCTTCAAAGAGATTTCCCCGCTGAGCACCTTCCGCGAAACCGCCTCAGACTCGTAATACCGCTTCGCCTCCAAGTGCTCCGCCATCTCGTCGGCAGGCAGGTCCTCGACAGCCAAAGAAGCAAGGTAAACCCCAGCCCCAACCACCGCCGAAGGCGCCAAACCGCACCGAGGGCAACGCTCCAAATCCGGGTCAAGGGTAGAAAACGACTTCAAACCCTCATACCGAAACCCGCAAGAACAAACCAAATCGATTAGTGGCAACAAATACCCCCTGAGTCCCCGATCACAACTAAGAGCTGACAACTAAGAACCACCAGTCCGGCTTCGGTGTAATCGGCGCCCACGGTGGTTCAATTCCGGGCTGACGGTGAAAAATACCAACGTACGTCAACCCATGCAAGGCCTTTGATTCTTTGCGAGAACCATCCGGTCCCTCCGGCCCTGTGTCCTCTGTGGGAAGCGGCGAAACACAGCACAAGAGCCACCACCAACCAGGCGCACAATTCTGTGCCCTCAGTGGTTAAGTTCCGGAACTCTGGACTCAATAACCCAACGACTCAACGACTCAACGACTCAAACGCTCAAAGACTCAAAGACTCAAAGACTCAACAACCGTCCCTAAATCAATGCTCCTAGCAGCCGTCCTCTTCATCCTAACTAGCCCCCAAGCCAAATCCGTCCAGTTCGAAGGTGATTCCACGAACTGGAAGCCAGTCGCCTTAAAGAAGAAAGACGCCGACTGGACTTACAAGGCCGCCCTCCCCCCAGACGCCAGAGTCGAATACAAGTTCATCGTAGACGGAACCCCCACCCTGGACCCCCACGCACCAAAAACCAACGACCGCCCCACAGGCGAAACCAGTGTCTGGCAAGGCCCAAAATACAAGCTGGATGTCCCCGACGCCGACCCTAAACTCCCATTGCGCCGCTCGGAAGCCACCATCGAAGGCTTCGAAGTCGTAATCTTCAAGCCCCTTAAATCCAAAGGCCTCCCAATCATCGCCTACGTCGGCGACCAAGCCTACGAAACCCAAGCCAAGGTTCAGAACGTGGTAGAGAACTTCGTTGAGCAAGGCAAGATCCGACCCATAGTTCTAATCCTTATAAACCCCAACGAGCAGCAAGACTCGACCAACACCAGCAAAGCCGAAGCAAGCTTCGCCAACCAAGTCCTCCCCTGGGTCCGCCAGGAAACCCAAGCGAGCTCAAGGCCCGAGGACGTCTACTTAAGTGGCGCCGGCCAAGAAGCCGTCTTCGCCCTCCGCCTGGCCGAAGACTATCCAGACAAAGTGGGCGGCGGGATCCAATGCCAGTCCGCCGACTTCAAAGACCCCGAAGACATAGTCCCCGAGGTCCTAGGCAGACTAACAAACGGAATCCGAATCTTCCTGGACTACGGCCACTACGAAGAACAAACCGCAAAATCCAATAGCAAAGCCGCCTCCGCCCTGAAGCAGGCAAACATAGAGTTCAAAACCCTGATAACCCCAGAAGGCCAAAACTGGACCGCCTACCGCCACCGCCTACCAGCCGGCCTCGAATACCTCCTAGCCTCAAGAAAAGAACCAGCTGCCCGCTAATTGTCGAGAGCCCTGGAATGAAGTCGAAGGGACGCAATATGGAGTTCGCCGGGCTTGGAGGCTGTTGCATTGGCCGCCGCCAAACGTGCTCGAGCCTCCCAAGACCCTGCCTCAAAACACGCAATTCTGCACCACCTCTCTGCGGTTATCTCTTGCTCAAGCTTAACGTCTAACGACCAACTCCGAAGATCCCGTAGGGATCACAGAGTGTAGCCCGGGGTCAAGCGTGTCTGCCGCAGCCAACGGCGAAGGCAGAAAGCGACACCCCGGGAAACGCCCATTTCTTCTTCCGAATCACCCCGGCAGGGTGCCAGAATCCAACCGCCTAAGCAAGTAAATCGGTGGTTTCTGTGACATCTTCGCTAAGCCAAATACCGCACGAAAACAACCAAGGTCCACACGAACCGCCTACGCCGGGGCTTTGCGAGAACCAATCGGGTCCGTTACCCCAAGCCCACTGAGAGCCCAACCCTTCTGCGTCTTCAGTGCCCTCTATGGTTAATTCCGGCACCAACACCCAACACCCAACACCTAACACCTAACACCTAACACCTAACACCTAACACCTAACACCCAACACCCAACACCAAGGCCCAACACCCAACACCAAGGCCCAAGGCCAATGCCCAAGGCCCAATGCCCAAGGCCCAAGGCCCAAGGCCCAAGGCCCAAGGCCCAAGAGGCCCAACACCCAACACCAAACACCCAACACCTAAACCCGAAACCGCCCCGCATCCAACCCAGCCCGAATCTGAGCCGCAACCTCCGCCGCGCTGCTGGTATCGTCGCCCACCCAATGCTTTTCCACTTTGTCGAACTCCGCATACAGCTCCCTATAAGGCGAGTAGTCCGCAATCTTCCCCTCGGGCCGCGCCGCCGCCCGAGCCGCGCAAACCGCCTCGCTAGGCCGGAAAACCACGTAGTCCAGAGGCACGTTCCGAAAATCCAGCACCTTCTTAACCGTCGGCAGATACCAAGGCGGAATCGTAAAATCAAGGATCACCTCGTTATCGGCAAGCGCAAAAGGCACGGAAGCCGCCGTCATCGACCGCATGATCGTCCGGAAGCTCTCCAACCGCGTCTTCTCCTCCCCGCCCTTAACAAAAAACGACCAAAACAAATCGCCCTCGATATAAGCCACCGGCCCCGGCGACAAAGCGATAAGCTCCCAAGCAACAGAAGTCTTCCCAGCCCCAACCGGCCCCGAAAGCACAACCACAGGTTTCATGGAAACAAATTGTGACGCAACACCGCTATGGAGTGCGGCGATTCCTTCGCCGCTAAGAAAAGCCGATCCTTCGGCGAGGGCATGGCTTCAGCGACCCACCAACTCCGAAAATCCCGAAGGGATCAAAGAAGTTAGCCCGGGGTCGAGTGAATCCTCCGCCGCCCAAGGCGAAAGAGGAGAGCGAACACCCCGGGGAAAGGCACGTAATTCCTCCGAAGCACCCCGGCAGGGGTGCCAGAAATCAAGGCACGAGGGCCAACAAGGATTCAATAAACCCCAACCGACTGCGTCTTCCGCGGTTATTCCGAACAAAGCGTAATGCCCAAGGCCGTCCGAGTCGCCACTACCCTCTACCCTCTACCCTCAACCCTCTACCCTCCGCCTTCCACCTTTAACGAAACCCCCTCCAACCCCAACGGGAACTCCCACTCCTGCACCGAAGGCGCCGAGGCCGCCTCCCGCAACTCCCCAAGCCGCGAAGCCAAGACTGCTAAATCCGCCTCCAAAGCCTCCGAAGTCTCCCGAATCGAAGCCGCCTTCAAAGAATCCCCAACCCGCAAAGCCGCCTCCAACGCGGAGGAGCTAGCCTCCAAAACCTTCGTCTTCCGCCCAATCTCCGACTCCACCCGAGCCGCCTCGCAAGAAGCAGCCCGCGCCTGGTAATGCGCCGCCTCGCGAACCAAAACGATCCGATCCACCTCGCCAAAAGGCCGCCGCACAACCGACCAAAGGTTCCCCGCCCCGTCGTACCGCTCCCGCGGCAACCGGACAAACATTCCGCCCTGCCCCTCCATCGTAGCCCGCCGCCACTCGTCCAGAAGCAAAGCCATCGCCAGGGGAGGAAACTCCAGTTCTGTCTTAGGTTCATCCAAAGTTGCATTCATCTCAACCACCTCTTTCTTCGCAACGGCGCTTTTCACCGCCGCCACGCGCTTAACCACCCTCTTAACCTTCCTCATAAATCCTCCCACGACCCAAAACCCTCGCCAGGGCAGTGGCGCACCCTCTCAGGGTGCGAGTCGAGCGAAGCTCGACACTCCGGAAGCCCAGGCCCAACCCTCAATCCTCCTCGCCCCATCCCGAATCCCAAGCCTCATCCATAGAAGCCTTCGATTCAGCAGCCAACCCGCGGTAATACGCCAAACTCCCAACCGCCGGACCGTCTTCTTGAGCCACCAAGCCGCCTTTCAAGTCCCAAACCAACTGGTAAGCCCCCGAAACGCTGTCCACCTGGTCGTCGTGAATCAAACCCAGTCCGTCGAAAGCAAGCGCCTCCTTGATAAAAGCGTCGTTCCAAGGCCCAAGCACAATCCGCACCCGGTCGTACTTCGCCCGCGCAACCCAGCCCGAAGCCCGCTCCTTCTTATCCCCTTTGGGCGCCAACTCCAACAGCTGAATCCGCTTAAATAAAGGCTGCGCGAACAAATCCTGGCTCATGGGCCGCATCCAGGCAACCTTCTCGAGCCCGACCCAATACTTCGCCCCCGCTTCCTTGCAGAACAGTTCGTCTGAAGCCGCCGTATCCGCGATGATCTGGCACGCGTCCGGCCATTCCGCCCGAAACCGGGTGACATCGCGAATGTATAGCGTCTGGTCCGGCCCAACACCCACCAACGCCCCAGAAGTGAAATCTCCTTTCTGCTCCGCGGTCGTCGCCAAATCCCAAAATCTAACCCATTGGTCAAGAGGGGGAACCGCCGCGGCGGGAACGCTTTTCAGCCATTCCCGCCTGATGAACGCGCCCTCCGGCGGCCTCGGCCTTCCCTGAAACTGGGAGAGCCAAACCTGCGGATCCCTGTCCTGGATCTCCTTGAGAAACTCCTACGACCGCATCGGTGAAAGCAGCGCACCCGCCACACGCCCCGTCGGGTCGTCGCCTGTCTCGTTTTCGTCGGCGATAGCGGGGAAGCGGTAATACTCCCAGTCGCCTTCCGCCATCAGACGTCCCGCGAAATCGTCCTCGTGGTATCGGTGGAACATCACGATCACGTTCGTGTCGTCGTGGATTCGCACCTTCGCAAGCTCCGACCACCAGCGCCAAACCCGTTCGTTCACCGCCTCCGACCGCGCGTCGTCAGGCGACGCATAGGGGTCGTCGATGATCAAAATGTCGGCCCCCTTTCCTGTAAATCCGGAAAGCAAACCAACCGCCGTGAGCGAGTCCTGACCGTCTTGCAAAGCGGCCCGCGCCGCCGTAGAAAACATCTCCGCCGAAGCGTTGCGAGGCACAAAACTGTCGGTCGAAGGAAACATCTCCCGGAATTCCGGACCGTTCATAACGTCCCGAACCACCTCGCAAAACCCCTTTGCGTGCGAGACGTTGTAGCCGGCGAGCACAATCCGCAGCAGCGGGTTCACCCCAAGCGCATAGGCAGGAAACCGTTTCGAAACCGGCAAGGACTTGCCGAATTGCGGCGGCCCATGAACCAATATCCGCAGCCCCTTCTCCCGTACCAATCGCTCCAGCAAAGGGCAAAGGTGCTTCTCCTGCCACTCGTGCGGCTTGAAAGATGTCGTCCGCTCGAAGAACGCCCGAAACGAAGGCGCCTTACCCTTCTTCGACCGCCTCCGCCATATAGTCCGATGCGGCGAGAAGTGCAAACGCACGGTCCGCCAGGAGGGAGAACGGGGTAGAAAATAGGTCGAGCTCGTCTTTCGATTGGAACCTCTCTTTTGCACGTTTGGTCAACTCGATCAATGTAGCCAAGACCTGCTGCGTCAACTCGAACAACAGCCTGTCGATCTCCTCCGCCATCGCCTCCCCCACCGGATCGGGAGCGGCACTTCGGACCCTCTTTCCTGCCGATCGGCAAGGAACCACCCGGCCCCGCCCAGCGCCCACAATATCCGTCTTCTGACTTCTAACCGCCATTTTCAACAACTCCTCTTATGATTGGGAAAAACGAAGTGGCGCACCCTCTCAGGGTGTGTTCCGGGACCTACTACAAGCAAGCAACCGAGCCCACCACCGCCCATTTGTCCCGAAAGCGAATTCTTCCGAGGCCTGATGAAGTAGAGAGCAAAGCCCGCTTCGGTCACGGGTAGCGCCACAAGTCAGCAGCCCTTCGCGCAATGCTCGATTCCTCGGTTCCAGAAATCGGGCACAAATCCCGATATCCAACACCGAACCTTCAATCCGAAAATCCCGAAGGGATCATAGAAAATAGCGCGGCGGTTGAGCATTCCGCCTCCGCCGAAGGCGAAGGCGGAATGCGATACCCCGGGGCTCGGTAGGGGGTGCCAGAAACGACGAACCTAATCGTCGCGGTGGTTCTGCCCGCTCTGCTTGCCCCAAATGCGCCTGTCGTAAGCCCGTATGCGCTTCATGTTCTCCTGAATGATCTCCTGAATATTCGGGCCCCTGTCGGTTCCGTACATAGGAAACTTCTCCGCCTCAAAGATGGTGACCTCTTCGAGCTTGTTCTCAATAATCAAATCCTTCACTCGGGCCGTGATAACGATAATCCCTTCATGCCCGTCGCAAAAAGAAAAATCGGAACCGTCCCACCGTTCTGGGTCGACGTAGATCCCGTCGATTGTATTGACCGACCCCTCGCGGCAACCGCAATAAGGACATGGCTCGCCACGAACCCGGCCAGCCTGGGGGACCTCCGGCCCGGCGCGTCCAGTGACCTTGAGCAGCCAGAGCTTCGGAAAGTCCGTTCCCCGGTAGCGCCGAATATGCGCAACCTTCATGGGAACCGCCTCAAACCCCGTGAACCCCGCCTCCAAGAACAAGTTCAGCGTCCGCTCGGGCAGCAAGCAGTCCCCTGGAGTCCATACAAAATCCCGAATTCTACGTTGCGCCAACTCGACGCTCGTAGCAGGAATCGTTATTCCACCAATGTCCCAGCGATGAATCGGGCAGCGATTCGAGCTCGGATAGTAGCCTTCCAACAGCTTCGCGCTAAAGCCGTCGGCCATCCGCGCGCTCTCATCCCAGACGCATCCTTCGAGCGTTTCGTCATTAGGGCCGGAATCTAGTACGAAGAACTCAGAAGCCACGCTTTTTTAGCCAGTCCTGCTCGAACGAGGACATCCCTGACGGTGACACTTCCTCACCCTTCAGGTAATTCTCGTAAGCTTTATTATATTTTGCAGAATGAACCGCGCTATGCGTGGTCTGATTGGTAGGTCGCAGGTTCTCTGGACGATGAATCTCGACTCCCCTTCGGGCAAAGTCCTCCTCAAACTGCTGAGGCTTCGAGTGATGCAGAATCGGATTTCCACCCATCCCGCTGATATCCCCAAGCGGCGGTCCCAAATCCAGCGGACGAGGATCGCGGAGCCGAACCCCGATCGCCTCACCAATCTAGTCGCGAACCTGGCTGCTAGGCATGCCGGCTTCCGCGCCCAAAGCGCGCCGCTCAATATTCGAGGCCCTAGGGCTTTTCCGGACCGCCATTTGATCCTTGATAACGCCACCCCTAAGCGCCTTAGTCCGAATACCCGTAGGGATGACAGAGACTAACGCTACGCCTAACCGCCTATTCCGATATCCCGTAGGGACCACAGGGAATAGCGCTACGCCTAACCGCCTATTCCGAATATCCCGTAGGGATCACAGAAAATAGCCCGGTGGTTGAGCATTTCGCCTCCGCCGAAGGCGAAGGCGGAATGTGATACCCCGGGGAACGGCCAACCCTTCCTCCGAAGCACCCTGAAGGGGTGCCAGAAACCAGGAGACCAGTCCAGTCGCCCTCGAGAACCAGTTAACTCGGCTTTTCCAAACTCGCCAAGGTAGCCGTGGCCCCCTCCGCGACATGTGTGGCCGCCTCAGCCGCGTTCACAAAAGCCAAGATCTTGCCAACAACGTTCTTAGCGCTAGCCACGTCCGCCGCCACCGGCTCCGCAAACGTCAAAGCGCTCTCAACCTCGCTCTCAACCTTCTTAATCCAATCAGAAAACAAGCTCATTCATAACCTCCATATATGGGAAGGGCGACCAAAAGGCCGCCCATTTTCCGGCAAAGCCGAAATCGCAAGAAACACAAGACACCCAACCGGCGGGGAGTCCAAAGTGGCGCACCCTCTCAGGGTGCGAGTCGAGCACAGCTCGACCATCCGGAAAGCCACAAGTCAAACTGCGTTAAGATAGATGTATGAACGCGGATGAGCGCAAGAAAAAAGTGGGCCCATTCGTGGCCGTACTCGCCTCGCAGATCCCAATGTGGATCTCGATTCTAAATCACCCGCATACCTACCCTAGCCCTACCCATCTCAACCCAGGGCCTGACATCACAAATAACGTCTTCCTGGATGAAGCAAAGTTCACGAAGGTGGGCGATGGCCGGGACACGCTTCAAGGAACGGTGAGAAACTTTACCGGGCTCTCGTTCTACAACGTCGACCTGACCCTTAAAATCCTCGACGAAGATGGCCACAAGGTCGGACAAGCATTCTTGCATTACAAGAGGTTCGACATGGATGCCGACCACTCCTTCACCGCCACCGGCCCCTATCTGAACGCCGACAGCGTCAAGCTAGAACGAGCAACTGCCCAGAGCGAGGCGAAATGGTGATTTCCCATGGAATCGCGGCAACGATCCTGGTTCTCATGATAGCAGGCGCCTCCCATTGCCAAGTAACCCCAAAACCACCGACCGACCCATTCCTGAAAGCCTATGTCGGCAAAGACCTGTCGTCCATGGACGACGCCGGATTGGAGCGGAGCCACGCCTTCTTCAAGAAGCACGTTCCGAAGTCTGTGTCAACTCAACGGTATGGCTACGCGCCAGCATCGAGATCCCGCCAATTTTATCCCGCCTCGCAGAGAGCCAACAACCGCTTCTCGGCGACGTAGCCCGGTTCGCCAAACGCCGCTACGCTGTGATGCAAGCCCGTCCGACTCAATGACGGTTCCGGCTCGGTGACTTCGGCGCCCTCGGTGGTTCCATTCCGGTCTCCCCCTCCGCGCTCGCCCAAGCTGATCTACAATCCGAATCGACGAAAGACTCAAAGACCGAACGTAGAAGACAGCCTTGCCGTCAGCGCTCAATTCACGCAGGGGCTTTGCGTTCTTCGCGCCTTTGCGAGAACAATCCGGCTGCACTCGCCGGGGTTGATTCGTCTTGGCGATCCGAGGACTATCGCATATCTGCGAGGCGACGGGCCTCCACCGACCTACAGGAGAGCCGGATGAGGGAAATCTTCATGTCCGGTTCGATCAGTAGGGGCGGTATCAACCGCCCCTACTCTACTGCCCTCTGCGGTTAACTCCGGATCCGTCCTCAAAGACTCAAAGACTCAACGACTCGATGACTCAAAGACTCAAAGACTCAACGACTCGATGACTCAAAGACTCAAAGACTCAAAGACTCAAAGACTCAACGACTCAACGACTCAATGACTCAATGACTCAATGACTCAATGACTCAACGACTCAAAGACCTATTTATCCGCAAACGCAATCAGGTTCTGGAAATACAAAGACCGCTGCGTAGACCCGTGCATGTACATCCCGACAAAAGGCGCCAAGTAAATGCCGCCCGCCGAAATCATGCTGCCAACGTTCGCTAACATCGCCGCCGTCATAGGCGTCTTCACCCCAGAGCCGCCGGGAGCATAGTTCCCAACGTAAACCCAGCCCCAGTTAGTCCCGTCCAAACTTTGACCAAAAGCCAAGGTCAGCCGGAGGTCGACCCCCGCAGAAGGCGCCAAATACCCGCCCGTATTCAAAAACGGATTGGTTACGCCGTCCAAAACAACCGCAGACCCGGAGTTGTAAATCGTGCTGAACTGAACCCAAGCATCCGAAATCGTCGGGTCGAACGAAAAGTACAAAGCGTTCGCAGGCGCAGTCTTCAAAGGGCTCGCCGTAGCGCCAGCAGGCAGAAACCCGCAAGAGAACCCAACCCCAGTGCTAGCGTCCACGCTAGAAACCTGAAGCTGCGTGGTGAAGACGTAGGCGTCGCTGTATCCAGGCTCGCCGCCCGAAGCCGTCCCCTGAACCAGAAACCCGCGCTTCCCAACGATCAAAGCCTCGTCTCCAGAAGACGGCGAAGCGTTGCTAAGAAACTGATGCCCGCCAGGCGAAGAACCCGACTCCGTTACATAAGCAAGAGTGGAGGTGTGCCCCGTAGCAAGCGTAGCCACAACCCGCGAATCCGTAGACCCAAAATAAGGCGAGGCGTCGCTAATCGCCAACCCCTTCGAGCCGATGATCGAAGAGAGCATGGTGGCAGGAAAATGCCCCGTCTCCCCTTCCTCCTCAGCCACCCGCATCCGCGCAATCGCAACCTTGAACTGGCTCTCCGCACCAGGGTGCGTAGGCATATAAAACTTCCGATCTTTCATTGATTCCTCCCAAACCGTCGCATCGAATAACCCGGGTCAACCCGAACACCGAACACTCCGAAGGCCCAAGGGGCCGATCTAACATAGCCCAGCGGCAAGTGAATCGGCCGAAGCGAAGCAAAGGCCGATGAACGTCGCCCTGGGTCGGCGCCGCGATTTCAAATTCCGGGATAGGCCTGAAGGGCCGGCCTAGTGTAGAGGCCCCAGGCGCAGGTGCCGAACCTCTCCGAACATCCCGAAGAAATAAGAGAAGTTAGCCTGGCGGTTGAACGAATCCTCCGTAGCGAAGATAGCGAAGGAGGAGAAGCGATACCCCAGGGGCAAGCCCCATCTTCCTCCGAAGCACCCCGGCAGGGGTGCCAGAAATCGAGCCAAAACACATCCGTTGCGCCTTTACCTTCTACCCTCCATCCATCTGCAATGACTCAACCCCGCCGACGCCTCTTAAGCTCGTCGATGCCTTCGCGGATATACCGAACATCTGCCTTCAACTCGATAATCGAGTCCCCCTGCCCCTGAAGCCTCTGTCCCAGGTCCTTTATCTCAAGCGCCATCTCGTCCTTCGCGGCCGTCAACTCGTCCTGCCTTCCGGTTCCCTTGGCCATCAACTTCTCCACCCGAAAACCCCAACCAACCACCGCAACCAGCCATCCAACAAACAAAGCGATCCACCCAGGCAAATACTGAAGCCACCGAGCCAAATCGCCATTACTCGAAATCATAAAATCAACTCCCAGCCGCAAGAATCAAACGCCGCTTCCTCGGGGCCTTAACCGGAATAAGGTTGTAAGTTCGGGGACAAACTTAGTGAGGGCTTTGCGTTCTTTGCGTCTTGGCGAGAAATAATCCGGGCCTCATTGCGCAGATTAATCATTGTTCTGGAATCGCTCCAGCTTTCCAGGATGCAGTGCCATCGCCGCCTGACCGTTAAGACACGACCCGAATGGTCAGACTCCGATCAATCAAAAACTCAAAAACTCCGAGGATGCGAGCCGTGCGAACCCGCCCTGGACCGTCCAATAAGTCTGACGAGCCCGACAGGTTAGAGAGGTCCGACCAAGGGGAGCTTGATCCCTGCCAAGTCCAACTAGGAAACCCCTAAGCGCTCCGCCAGCGCCGCCAAAACCCGCCGCCGTCGCATTCGAGCCGCGCTCGTACTCCAGTCCCCGCCCTCCACCACCGAAAAGACCACAACCTGGTGCGATGGCGGCAAAGCCGCCACCGCATCCAGCAGCGCGAAACACTCCTCGCTAGGGGACGAAGGGTCCTCCACGTCGAACCCGTCCTTCATCAATGCGTCCAATGAAACCGTCTCTTCTCGCTCCGCCGCGTCCAGATGGACGCGCACCAGCACCCGGCGAACCCACGGCTCGAATGGCTGCAGTTCGAGGTATCTGTCGAACTTGCGAAACGCCCGAAGGGCGCATTCTTGCACCAGGTCCTCGGCCGCCTCGCGGTCGTCGCCGGTAAGTGCGAGCGCCAACCCCAACAATCGGGGTCGAACGGATTCAAAAAGCTGTTCAAATGAGTTCATAGGAAATCGAAAATGTGAAGTTAGGCGCAAACCAAAAGTGCGCGGCACAATTTGGAGTGCGCGCATTTTGGAGTGCGCTGGCTTGCGAAGCCCTGAGCGAAGTCGAAAGGACAGCGCTATGTATTCCGGCGGCTTGACGCCGATTGCATGGGCAAGCCCAATCGGAGCGCGCCCAAACGAGCCCTGAGCCCACCGCAGGGACGGCGCTGTCAGCGCGAAGGCAAAGAAATCTCCGACAAGTCAGAAAGGTCGGACAAGTCCGACAGGTCAGAACTCCGAAAGGCCAGAAAGAACGAGCCCCTCAAGAGGGCGCCAATCAGGCGCAGTTTTTCCCCTCATATATATATACGGCTTTTTTGGATTAAATGTCACAGTTACTTTCCCATTCATTGTCTTTTCTTTGTCTGCACCGTCAATTGCGACACTCTAGTGCCGGCGGACCAAGTTTCAACTAGAGCCCCTCCTCCGCGGCGAAGACACCATAAAGAACCTCACCGGCGCAGTCTGGGCCGACTGGGATCACCGCGGCCGCCTCGTCTTCGCCCGCCAAGGAAAGCTCTTCGCCATCAACCCAAATGAACCAGAAGCAGAAACCGAACTAGCCGACTTCAACGCAAACCGCTTCAAACCAATCCCCCCACCCGATTGGGCTACCAAATGGTAACGATCCAGAACAGCCCACGAGTATCAGACTTCATGTAACGGCGCAGCCCAACCCCGCCGTCAAATAACCATGCTGGCCATCCTGCTCGCGACGATCGCCGTCACCCCAACCTCGACCGCAGCCCTAGTCGACGCCGAACACGCCTTCGCCAAAATGGCCGCCGAACGCGGCGTCCGCGACTCGTTCCTCTTTTGGTTTCGCCAAGACGCCATCGAGTTCGGCCCCAAAGGGCCGCACAACGCCCGCAAGGCCCTCCTCGCAGCCAAACCCCCCAAAACGAAGCCCACCGCGAAGCTAGCCTGGGACCCCATCTGCGCCGACGTCGCCAGTTCCGGCGATCTCGGCTACACCTTTGGCCCCGCCGAACTCAAAAGCAAATCAGACGACAAGGTAATCCCCGGCACTTCCGAGATCTACCTAACCGTATGGAAGCGCGAGGGAAATGGCCCATGGCGCGTATTAGCCGACATCGGCGACGATAACCCCCCGAAACCCGCGGATTTCGCCTTCCGCCAAGGACCCATTCCCGAATCCGCTAAGACCCCTGCGGATCAGACCGACCTGTATCAAACCGAAAAAGCCCTCGACTCGCACGAAGGGATTGCACTGTCCGACGAGCTTCAAGCAACTTACGCCAAGACCGTCTACCAAATCTCAAACAACGTAGGCCCGTGGTCGATGGAAAGCAAGTTCATTCCGCCAAGCCTACTAAGCTTCCAAGGCGGCGCAGTCTCCCGCAACGCCGACCTCGGTTACACCTACGGAACCTACCGATCCAACTTCGGAGAACACGGCAACTTCATCCACATATGGCGAAGAGCAGACCGCCGCCAAGCCTGGAAGATCGTAGTAGACCTCGCCGAACCCATCGCCAACCAATAATCGGTCAACTATCACCGTCCGGGTCTCACGTGTAGACCTTCGAGCATCTCCGTCACTCAGGGCTCGGGCGTCCAAGAACCCAACGCCAAACCCGGGAACTCCGAAGATTTGAACATCTCCGTCATTCAGCGCTCGGCTGTCATCCTGTGCCAAGGGCCAACTCCAAGTCCGGAAATCCCGAAGGGATAAAAGAGGTTAGCCCGGCGGTTGAGCGAATCCTCCCGGGCCGAAGGCGCAGGAGGAGAAGCGATTACCCCGGGGGAAAACACCCTTATTCCTCCGGAGCACCCCGGCAGGGGTGCCAGAAATCGAGGCCCAAGGCTAAGCCTCCCGAAAGACGTCCTAATCTCTGTATCTGCCCGGCGAACAAAACTCGCCAATCCGGATCCAATGCCCACACCTCCCTCGGGGACGTCTAACAAGTGTGGAAACGAATAAATATCTGGAACAAGCCCTGCTTTGGTGCGCCGTCGCAAACTACGGCATCCTCATTCTCTGGTACGTCCTGCTTCGCCTCCCCCACGGTTGGATGCTCAAATTCCTAGGTAGCGCCATCAAAACGACCCAAGAAGACTTTGACCGCATCAACCTCGCAGGCATAGTCTTCTACAAGGTAGCCAACTTCATGTTCTTCTTAATTCCGTTTATAGTCGTCCATTTCCTAAACGCCAGGTAAGCCCGCAAATCCAAGAAAACCGTTGTATAGTTGAATCAGGCCCCAAGCGATGCAGAAGAACGTCGGATTATTCCTAGCCCTGTGGTTGCCGTTAATGGTTTTCGGCCTCTTTTACACAGGCTTCCTAATCCACGACCTATGGCTAGGCCTAGTTGCCCGCGCTATATGCGGAGGCGGCTCGATCGTATTAGCAAATCAAATCGTAAAGCTCCTGAGGGGGAAAGGATGGGACCCCGAATGGACCATCTTCTTTGCAACATTCCAGGCTCTTGCATTGCCAAGCTGGCGCTTAGCTGACCAAGTGCCGGAGTTCTGGCCACGAGAGATCGCGACCGTAGTCGCAACGTTCTTTGCCGCCGGTCTAGGCTTGGCCATCGCAGGGCTCCTAACATCCAAGCGAATCCAACGCATCCGCCGCCGCAGCGGCCACATCTGAAACGCAACGCAACCAGCCCATCCGGAGCTCACCAAAGACACGTCCGACGAGTCAGAAGGGTCCGACGAGTCCGAAAAGACCCCAATACCTGGCCAGCCAGCCGCTCGAGGATTGAAGACACAATGCCGCAAGGGCTTTGCGATCTTTGCGCTTTTGCGAGAAACAACCCGGTTCAAAAACCAAAGCCCCAGCCCCATGTAATCAAAAAGGCAAACCCTATCGGTGGTTTCGGTGTGCTCGGTGGTTCTATCCGAAGCTTAAACCGCAGAACCTACAATACAAACCATCGGGGCTAACGCCCAAGGCCCAACACCAACACCCAGCACCCAACACCCAACACCTGACACCAACCGAGTATCCTCCCACCAATGAGCCGCCTCATCTACCTAGGCAAGGGCCTAGCCCTCTCCCCCGATATCATGCAGCGCATGGTCGACCAAGTCGACCCGAACGACTACGAAAAGAAGTTAGCCCCCGACCGCTTCACCCTAAGAGAAGTCCTAGCCCACGTAGCCGACCTAGAGCCGGTCATCCTCTACCGAATGCACCTGGCCGTAGAATCCCCCGGCTCAGAAATCCCAAACTGGGATCAAGACAAAGAGGCCATAGCCAAAAACTACGCCGAATGGGAAGTCCAAACCAGCCTAGACAAGTTCAAAGAAGTACGAGCAAAAACCGTCGAATACTTCGAATCCCTAACCGACGAACAAACAAGGCTAACCCTCCAACACCCAGTACTAGGCGAGATCTCCATCTTCGACATAGCCACCTTCATCCTAGGCCACGACACCTACCACTTCGACCAGATCTCGCAGTACATGTAAATAACTGAGTGAAAGCCTATAGTTGAATATTGGAAGGATAGGAGGCCCGAGGTCTGTCGCCCGCCTCTACCCCCTACCCCCTACCCCCTACCCCCTACCCCCTACCCTCTACCCTCTACCCCTTATTCATCCATAACCTATAAGCTTAACTCGCCAGAGGAAGTGGCGCACCCTCTCAGGGTGCGAGTCGAGCAAAGCTCGACCCCAATAGGTCCAACGAGTCAGACGAGTCCGACAGGTCCGATCCAGACAAACTCCAAGAGCGCCTAACATCCCTCCGAATATCCCGGAGGGATTAACGAAGTTAGCCTGGGGTCGAGCGTATTCGCCGATCCTGGATCCCGCCGAAGGGAATGAGCGACAGCGAATCGGGAAGCCGAAGGCGCAGGCAGAAAGCGACACCCTTGGAAAGCCCCAACACCTTTAAGCACCCCGGCAGGGTGCCCGAATTTCCAAAACTGCGTCTAACACCCGATAAAATACCCCCCATGAAACCAGCGACACCATCCAATCTTCTTTCGCTATTTTTCGCCGCAGCCGTATTCGCAACCGGCATCGTTTACCTCGAATCTGGACGAATCGGGGCAAGCTCATTTCTTGGCGCGGTCCAATTTGGCCTGGTCTGCACAATAGCCCTGGCCGTCTTCACCTCGTATCGAAAATAGCGCCCCCTCTACCCTCTACCCTCTACCCCCTACCCTCTACCCCCCTACCCTCTACCCTCTACCCTCTTACCCTTACCCAAGCCTCCTCCCCAAAAACCGCACAAACCGCCGAATGCACGCGTGAACAAACGAGTCCACCGCCCACCCGTAGCTCCCCAAAAACTGCCGCACCTGCCCCTTCGTCACCGGATCCCGAATCACCCCCAGCACGTCGAACGAATCCGGAAACGCGTCCAGCCCGTAGGTGTGCAAGAGCAACTGCCGCAAACCTGATTCACGCCGCACAGAAACGTAATCCTTCAAAGCCAGCTCTACCGTCATATGGTCCGCCTGGTCCCCCGGCACATACCCAGGCGACATCTGAGCCCCCGTCCCCGGCATCTTAGCCGGGTCCGAGCCGATCTCCCACCGCGCCCAGGCCTCGATCTTCTTAATCGCTGATTCTCTGTTGTCCATCTAGAAACCCTCCTGTCAATATAGTCAATAAAAAGTATATAATAAATATTGACCAAATAAGGAAAGAAATTGGAAAAACGGTGTAAAATAGGAAAGATGACTAGGCGACTCAAGATCGAAACCCGCCTGCGGCAGATCTCGAAAACCCCCGCATGGCTAGCAAGAAAGCTCGGCAAGAACAAGCAGTCCGTATACCAATGGCTGGAAGGCGCCGAACCCCGAGACGAAAGCGTCTGGCCCTCCGTCGCCCAGCTCTTAAGCATCCCCGTCGAAGTCCTTCTGGACGATTCAAGAGACCTGATCACCGAGCCCCCTGGCCCGGACGAAGTCGAAACCGCCCGCTCCTCAAACCTCCCGAATGCGGTCAAGAGCTTCGCCCGCGGCGATATGGTCCTCCTCCCCGTCTGGCGCGGCGTCGCCGCCGGTCTCCAGGACGAGTGCTACTTCGTCGCCAGCGACAGTGCCGAGTTCATGGAAGTCCCCGCCTTTATGGCCGGAAGGGAAGAGGATCGCCACGTCGTATGCGTCGCGGCTGGCACCTCCATGTCCCCACGCCTCCGTCAAGGCGATCGCGCCGTGGTAAGAATGGACCCCAACCCGCCAAGAAACACCCTCGTCGTTGCCCAAAACCCAGAGAGCCGGCGCTTCATTAAAGCCCTCCGCGAAAACAAACTCCTCGAGCTCCACTCGGTAAACGAAGAGTTCCCCCCCATCACCGACGTCTCAGATTGGCAGCTAGTAGGCAGCGTGGTAGCCATCTGGGGCCAATACGAAGCCGGCGCCCCCAATATCGAATGGGACGGCGGCCGCCCCCTAAAGGCCTAGCCCCGGCTCAGCACCCCATGCAGATTCTGGGGTTTCTGTGCGAAGCGGCGAAGCGCGCTCCAAGCCCAACTCACAAACGCGTATTTCGGTGTCATCAGGGGTTTATCCTAACTCAAAGACTCAAAGACTCAAAGACTCAAAGACTCAAAGACTCAAAGACTCAAAGACTCAAAGACTCAAAGACTCAAAGACTCAAAGACTCAAATATCCCTTAAGCATTGTTAAGATTTTTTGACCAATTGGCTAATTCATTTGCCATTTCGCACACATGCGTATATAGTAGAAGTGAGGGCAAGGGAAGGTCTAAATGCGTTCATCTCGCAGGATTTCTGCGTCTCTCACCTCATCAATTATCATATTGTCATTGGCATGTGCTGCGTCCGCTCAGCAAAGGGCCACAACCAATGCCGCCGCGCAACGTCAATTTGCGCTAAGCCAGCTCGGCACGTTTATCGAGAACAAGGGCCAGTGGGATTCCCACGTCAAGTATCTCGCTAGTTCCAACGGCGTCGATTCCTGGGTCACCAAAGACGGCGTCGTATACGACTTCTATAAGCTCGTCGCTACCGCTGCCCACCCCAAATCGATGCCGGCCATTAAACGCCAGGGCGACCTTGTCAAGGTCACCTTTGCTGGTTCGAACACTTCAAACGTAAAACCAGGTCCCGAACTCCCCGGCAAGCTGAACTACATGATCGGAAACGATCGCAGCAAGTGGGCCATCGGAGTCCGCCGGTTCGCCGAAGCGCGAACTGAAAACATCTATCCGGGCGTGTCCGCCCGCTACTATTTCGATAAAGGCGTCCCCCGCTACGACCTCGTCGTCGCCCCAGGAACCGACCCCTCGAAGATTCAAATGCACTTCGACGGCGCCCAATCCGTTTCCATGTCCCCGACCGGAACGCTCGCCATTAAGACGAGCGTCGGCACAATCGAAGAGAAGGGTCTCTACGCATACCAAGGCGAAGGGTTCATGAAGACGCCGGTGGCGTGCAAAATGGTCGCCGATGGCAAGACCGTTGCCTTCCGCGTCGCAAAATACGACCGGTCTAAGGCCCTCGTCATCGACCCGCTCATCTTCAGCACTTTCCTTGGCGGAAGCAATGGCGCGGGATGCAACGCCCTTGCTTTGGACTCGTCCCACAACGTCGTTGTTGCAGGAACAACATACTCGACGAACTTCCCGACCACGACCGGGGTCTATCAGCACACTGATAGCGCAACCGGCGGAGCCGCTTCTGGATTCGTAGCCTCGTTGAGTTCTGACGGAACTACCTTGAACTACGGCACCTACCTCGGAGGCAGTGCCAACACTTCGATCAACGCCATGAAGTTGGATTCTAACGGCAACGTCGTCGTCGCCGGCAACACGAATGCGAGCGACTTCCCAACATCGGCCGGAGCGTTTCAGACGACCAATCATGCTGCGGGAACTTATCACCTCACCGGCTTTGTAGCCTCGCTGAGTTCGGATGGAACTACACTGAACTTCGGCACCTACCTAGGAGGAACGAACGCGGACCAGCTCAACGCAATCGGCGTGGACTCTTCCAACAACGCCGTCGTGGGCGGCCAGACCGAATCAAGCGACTTCCCGGTTACCGGGGGAGCCTATCAGACGTCGAACCACGGTTCGTCTGGTAGCACGGCGACTCTAGCCAAGATCAGCTCCGATGGAACTTCCGAGGTTGCTGGATCCTATTTCGGCGGCGGCTACGACGACGGCATTCTTGCCCTCGCTGTGGATTCGTCAAACAATGTGTTTGTCTGTGGAGATTCGGCTTCAAACAACCTGCCAACGACTACGGCTGCTTACCAGGCAACGAACAAGGCCTATCCGAATACAACCGGTTTCGTATCTGAGTTGAATTCCGGCCTTACCACTTTGGTATCCAGCACCTATCTTGGTGGAACGAATCTAGATTCCTGTCTCGCCATAACGCTGGATGCCAGTGGTAATCCAGTTGTTGCGGGGCAGACTCAGTCGACCAACTTCCCAACAACGGCGGGCGCCCCTCAGACGTCGAATTCTGCGTCAGCGTACACCGGCTTTGTCTCCAAAATGAGCAGTGACGGAAAGACTTTGATGAGCAGCACCTACCTGGGTGGGAGCCATCAAGACTATCCCGTCGCTGTGGCCGTCGACACGACTGGCAATATCATTGTCGCCGGCGTTGCAAGCTCAAGCGATTTCCCAGTTACCGCAGGCGCTTATCAAACTGCGTTAGGTGGGGCAAGCGCCGACGGCTTTGTATCTAAGCTGAACTCGGCTGAGACGTCGTTGATATACAGCACCTACCTAGGAGGCGATACCAGCGGCTCGTGTACCGCGATAACTCTGGACTCGTCCGGCAACCCGGTCGTCGGGGGAAATACGTCGGCAACCGACTTCCCAACCACTTCCGGAGCCTATTCGAGGACTAACAGCGGGGGCAACGGCTTCATAACGGACCTGAGCATGGTTGCCGACACGGTCTCCAGCTTCAGCGTCAATCCAACCGCGGTCATCGGCGGCAACTCAACCACCGCAACCCTCGCGATTAGTTCGGTTGCAGGCCCATATGGACAAACCGTAGCCATCGATGCCGGAGGCAATGCGGGGGTGACAGGCCCTTCCAGCGCCACCGTTCCTTTCGGAAACAGCTCGGTTACATTCAGCGTCACAACCACGTACGTATCCTCTCAGACAGTCGCAACCATCACGGCCACGCTCGGTAGCTCGTCGATGAGCGCATCGTTGACCATCGATCCGGCAACCATCACCGGTGTATCCATGTCCCCAACCGCCGTTATCGGAGGAACGAGTTCCACCGGTACTATAACGCTAAACACCCATGCCGGCCCAACCGGTGACGCCGTAACCATCAATGCTCCGTCTCCCGCCTCGGTCACCTCGCCGGTGACCGTTCCAGCGGGAACGAGTACGACGACCTTCACGGTGAACACGTCTGCGGTCTCGGTCGCGAATCTGGTGATCATCTCGTGCACTCAAAACTCGACGACCAAGCAGGCGACGCTAACCGTGAATCCGGCCACGCTCACGAACTTCACCCTGGCGTCAGGTTCAGTCGTGGGTGGCACGAATGCCAGCGGCACCATCACCCTGGGGTCGGCCGCGGGGCCATCTGGCGACACGGCAACGCTGTCGACCACGCCATCCTCCCCCGCCGTTACGCCGCCAGCTTCCGCGATAGTGGCGTCCGGCACGACCACAAAGACCTTCTCCATCCCAACCGCCGCCGTCGCGACTTCCACTACCGTGGCCGTCAAGGCGACCTGGAACGGGGTGACCTTGTCGCAGAATCTGACGGTGACACCGCCGGCAGTGAGCGCGTTCAGCGTCTCTCCAACCGCCATCTATGCCGGGCAGACATCCACCGGTACGCTCACCCTTTCCGGCACATCCGCCGGGGATTCCGTGAGCATGACTCGCTCGGCCGTCGGAGCCACCTCGCCGGTTACCGTCACCGTTCCTTCAGGAATGACAAGTACGACCTTTACCCTTACGGGTAGCGCGGTTGCTACAACGACGAACGTGGTCTTCACAGCTACCTTTAACAGCACCAACAAGCAGGCCACACTCACCGTCTATCCGTTCCCGGCATTGACCGCCTTCACCGTTTCCAACACAAACCCGGTGATGACGGCTGGAGTGACCGGAACCATCACGATGAATGAGCCGGTGCCGATCAACACCACGTTGAACGTGGTAGACAGCAGCGACGGAAGAATAGCGATCGACACCCAGCCGGTCGTTCTGGCTGGTCACAGTACAACGACTTTCCCGTTGCACGCCGTTCAAATCCCGAACGTGAGTGTTGGACTTAAGAACATCAAGTCGTCCACCGTAACCGCCAGCTATAACGGCGTAAACGTAGACGCGGTGTTGTCGGTCAGCACCTTCGGCGCCTCGAGCCCCTCGTTGTCGAAGACGACGATCCACGCTGGGCAGTCGACGACCTTGACCATCAACTCGGCTCACTTCGCCGGTGTTGTTCCACTCCTCGTCAATCTGACGACGAGCAACTCCACTCTGGCGAGCGTCCCCGCCACGGTCAACATACCGATTGGCGCAACCTCGACGACGGTAACCATCACCGCCCCCGCCCACGTCGTGGGCACGAACACGGTGAACTTAACGGTCACCATATCGAGCGCCCCAATCCAGACTATCACCCTGACCGTCGAGCCCTAAAGCTCGCCGCGTCCCGTCAAGGGCCCGCACGCAAATTGCGTGCGGGCTCTTTCATTGCAAAACCGAGTACCCTTAAGAGAATGAGTCGCCTCTCCAAGAAAGATATCAAAGCAGCCTTAGACAAACTCAAGGAGCCTAACCCGCAGCACCAGAGCGCGTCCGAGAGTCAATACGTCTCCAAACCCCTCGAAGCCAAGAAGCCCAACAAGAACCGCATTCGTAAACAGGGAATCTAGCCAAAGGATGTTTTCATGACGAAGATTGGCTGGGAATTACTGGCCTTATTCGCGTTTGTTGCTTGCGTGTCTTGCGGAGGTTCGAACCGAACCTTAACCGCTAAATCGGCGTCGCCAACAACCATCGCTAGCCTCACCTCCTGGACCCTGACCCCCACGTCCCTAAATGGCGCCGCCAGCGAGTTCGGCAACGTCGTCTACGATCCTGAGTCCTCCAACTGGCGCATGTTTTACAGCGCCAAGAGCGTCGTCTTTTCGGTTTCCGGTCCGACCTCGACTTCCTTCCCGAGCACTGGAACCGTGGCCTTGGGATTCGGTCCCAAAGGCGCTTGGGACAGCTACTCAGTCAACGTGCCCTACGTCTGGTACGAAGTTGGGCAAGCAAGGCCCTGGCGGATGCTCTACAGAGGCAGCAACGGCTCTTCCGGCCTATCGACCAGCCTGTTTCAAATTGGGCTGGCCACCGCGGCCCCCGAAGTCGACGGCGTCATCGATTGGCAACGGGAAGACACCCACGGCGCTGCGTTGACCGCGCCAGTCATCCCAGAGGCGACAACGGGCTGGTCCGCCAATCAGTTCATCGATTTCGGTAGTGTGATGAAGTACGGCGGCAACTACTACATCTACTATTCGACTATTTCGAACCCACGCCAAATAGGCCTGGCCACCTCGGTCAATCTGGTTTATTGGAAGCAATATCCCCTCAATCCCCTGTTCAAGGGTGTGGTAAACACCGCAAGCCTCACCCAAGGCCCGGACAAATACCATGCGGGGGTCTTAGCCCCCGACCAAGGGTTTTTCTGCCCCGATATCGTCTATTGGCCCAACTCGGATGGAAGCGCGCGGTGGGTGCTCATCGTCCCCCACTACTCCGCCAACTTCGAATCCAGCTTGGACGTCTTCACCAGCACGTCTCCCGTGTTTCTTTCCTACCTGCGCCAATATGCAGGCAAAATAATCGCCACCGCAAATACAACCTACACCCTCGACGGATCTCCCGCGATCGACGTGGACACGCCCCGAATCATCACTGATGATATTTCGAGGAACGTAGTGACCTCCAAACTAACGGGGGGCAAAGTAACGCTAGTCGCGAGCATAAACACCAGCACCCTCGGCTGGCGCATGGTCGACTTCTTCTGGAACCCTCCCAAATAGTACGAATCGACCGGATAGTAGCGAGCTTGCGAACGTGTCTTTGCGAACGGTCCTCTTTCCCGGCCCCTTTAGCTCCGAAAGCGCAAACCTAACTCCAAGGGTCCGCCGCAGGCAGATAGTAGTGAGCTTGCGAACGTGTCTTGGCGAACGATCCTGTAGCCCGCCCTCCTAGCTTCCGAAAGCGCAAACCCTAACTCCAAGGGTCCGCCGCAGGCGGATAGTAGCGAGCTTGCGAACGTGACTTGGCGAACGAGCCTGTAGCCCGCCCTCCTAGCTTCCGAAAGCGCAAACCCTAACTCCAAGGGTCCGCCGCAGGCGGATAGGAGCGAGCTTGCGAACGTGTCTTTGCGAACGGTCCTCCTACCCGGCCCCTTTAGCTCCGAAAGCGCAAACCCTAACTCCAGGGGTCCGCCGTAGGCGGATAGTAGTGAGCTTGCGAACGTGTCTTGGCGAACGAACCTGTAGCCCGCCCTCCTAGCTTCCGAAAGCGCAAACCCTAACTCCAAGGGTCCGCCGCAGGCAGATAGTAGCGAGCTTGCGAACGTGTCTTGGCGAACGGTCCTCTTTGCCCGGCCCCTTTAGCTCCGAAAGCGCAAACCCTAACTCCAAGGGTCCACCGCAGGTGGACATGAATAGCGAGCTCCGGCGAGCGTTGTCCTCCCGGCGAAGCCGGGACGAGGGCGCCCCACCTTCTTCCGGAGGGCAAATCCGTTGCGATAACCCAACAAGTTGGGTTTCGCAATGGATTTGCCCTGGATTGTAAGGAGGGGTGCCATCGTCCCGTCCTCGCCGGAGCTCGCGATCTTGTGCGGCAGCCACCAACCGCGTACCAACGTTGTAGGTATGCTCCCCGCATGAAACGACCCCAAATAATCGGTCTGGCCGCCGCCCTATGCCTCAGCGTTACCATCACTGCGGCCGCCATTCCTCACGGCCCGCACCCCGCAATCAGCCAAGGCCCGATCCAAAGAGCGACCGGCCCCCAATACCCAAACCCCAACCTGACCCCCGGCGTAGCCGACCCATCCATCACCGAAGCGGTGGTGACCTCGCCGAACTTCACGACGAGGAACTTTCGCGATGTGCCGGATTCGGAAAAGAAGGCCGACGCCAAAGAGTACGGCGTCGATTGGTCTCAGCATTCGCTGTACGAGTTCGACCACTTCATAAGCATCGAAATCGGCGGCTCTAACGATATAAAAAACCTGTGGCCCGAACCACTGCATTTGAACGTCAATGGGTTCGACGAAGGCGCAAAGACCAAGGACCGGATCGAGGACGTCCTAGGCAGACTTGTTCACGTGGGAACAATCAGCCTAGTAGAGGCGCAACAAGAGATCACCACCGATTGGGTAGCAGCCTACAAACAGCGCATCGGCCCACTGCCAAGATTCGGGTCTTAACGATTAACAGCGACTTGGGCCAAATATCCAGGAAGTTAATAGTAGACATAGGACCCGACGCCAGAATCGATCGAGATCGACGGAATCGACCCGGCAGTGAGAAAGGCATCGATTACTCCACCCGATTTCGCGTTCAGGTCCGTTTCATTGACCAGAGCGCCCGAGCCAACGTTGACGCCAAGCTTGTTGTTTTCTATGTAGATTCTGCCGCCATGGGTGGCGTAGCAGCCCGTGATACAGCCACAGATCGAGCAGTTGAATGCGTAGATCATTCCGCCGTAGTCGGCGTGGCAGCCCATATCCGCGTTGCTCAGGCTGGCGCCATTAGCGTAAATGATGCCGCCCCGGGTGGCAAATAGGTCTCCGCCAAGGAACCCTTCGGCCTGAAGAAGTCTGATGTTCGGGCAGTTGATCGTGGCGCCCTGATCTGCGTAAATAGCTTGGACGTAGCTCGTCGCGGCAATGTCTGGCAGGTACAAGTTGGCGTTTCTCGAAGCGGTAAACGAGTTCCCGAAACCGTTGACCGTGACGTTGATGATCTGGGTTATGGACGCCAAATCAGACGCCGCAACGCCGGTATAGGTTGCCGCGCCGTTCATCGTCAGATTCTCCAAAGTTCCGAAAGTGTGCCCCGAGTCGATCGCAAAACCATTGCACGCCGAAAATGTTAGGTTGATGTTCCCAGGCTTGTCGCCAAGAATGGAGATTTGAGCGCCCGAGCCTTGGTCGAGCGAGAAGGGCGCGGTGAAGGTTTCGCTAAAAGCCCCCTTGGCGGTAGAGATATAAAGGTGCAGATAAGCGCCATCGGCCACCCGCGCGTTGTGAACGTAGTTCCACGCGGTTAGCAGGTTCGTGAATGTCTGCCCAACCCCAACCATGAAGGTCGTATTCGCGCGGACGTCCCAAAGCTCCCAGCGGGAGTAGATGAACGACCCCGGGGCAGGGGTGGCCACTACCGCCCGCAACACGTTCCCATTAAGCTGAACCTGGTCCCCAACCGAATAGGTAGCGGTATTGCTCCAAGCGGGCGGGTAGGACTGAGCCAGGGACGTCGTCGAAAGCGTCGCGGCCAAACTACACAGAGCGGCAAGTGCGAGATTGCGAACCAAGATGCGGAATGTCTTCATGAGGTTCTCCCAGTCAGGACGAGGTCCTAGGTCCATTATAACGAGGCACTGAGCTAAACGCCTTCCGCTCGCCGCAACTCTCAACCTGTCCAGCCAATAGACACGGACCCTGTACAATAAGCTGTGGAATGGCGAAACCGAAGACTGGCAGCAAGGGCGCTCATACCTTGGCGCGATCTTCGATTCGCTAACCCACCCCCATTTCAATAGATATGCGTTAAAATGGCAAAAGCAAGAATCAGGCGAAAATAGGTTAAAATGAACCTGAAGGTTCCAATCCTATGCTCCTCCTACGCAAAACGCTTCGCATCATTTTGGGCGGCTTCGCCTGCCTCCTTAGCTTCGCCTCCTACGCGCAGTCCTACCCGCCCGCTTGGAGCAATACGGCGACGTACGCCACCGGCGATCAGGTTCAACTGAACGGCAACGTCCTGAGGGCCATTAGGCCGGATACGACGCCCGGCAAGTTCATTTATGCCAACTGGGAGCTGTTCGAGGTGCGGTCGAACACGACCGTGATGGTCGGCGTCGGCCAAACCTTCACAACCTTGCCTGCTGCTTGGACTTACCTCGAAAACGCTCGCGTCTGCGACGGCGCTTACTTGCATATCTATATCTCGACCCTGCATGGTTTGTTTCGGCCCGCTTTTAACGCGCCCTTCTCCCTTGACCATGGGTCTGGAGCGCGCATCTCGCTCATCGGTGACGTGCAATCCAACGTTCAGCTTGGAGGAAGCGGTGGATTTCCCGGCGACGGCCTCACCATCGACTCAGGCCACAGCTTTGGCTCGGTGTCGAATCTTAGCATCTTTGGATTGGGCGCCGGAGCGGGAGTCAGAGCAACTGGCAACAGCTATTTAAACCTCAGCGGCGTGGCCCTAGTTAGCTTCGCTTCAGGGTTCGAAGCCGATGAGGGAGCGCACATCCACCTGTCGACCTCGTGCACGTTGGCAATCATTAGCGCCAATGGAGTTGCCGCCAAAACGAGCGGCTCCGTTTATATCGACTACGGCTGGTCTTGTACTGAAGACGGCATGAGTGCGCTTGTTTACGCATCCACCGGTGGCTCAGTCTCGGCGGAGGGCATGAGCGTGGACGGCAGCAATGGCTTGGCCGTTGGCGCGGACGCCGAGGACGGCGGCTCGATCGACGTGTCTTATTCCTCGATCGACGAGTTCCGGATTGGCGCCAACGCATTCGACCATAGCTTTATAAATGCCCAAAATGCGGGCTTCAGCAAAAATGGGCTGGACCTAAACGCAAACGATAACGGCGTGATCAATGCCGCCAACGGCGGCAACCCTACGATAGGGGTCGATTCAGGGACGGCGTCGGCGGTTTACAAAAGTTAACAATCCCTGGGATAGACCATTTACCCAGCCCCGTTAGTGAAGATGTAGGATCCGTAGCCGGTATCGATCGACTGAGTAGGAACGGTCCCGGTTACGAGAAAGGCGTCGATCAAGCCTCCCAGTTTCGCGTCTAGATCGGTCTCATTCGGTTGCGCGCCTGCGCCAACGTTCGCGCCAAAGGTGTTTCGCTCGACGTAGATCTTGCCGCCTTCTATCGCAAAGCAACCGGTGGTGCACCCCCAAATCGAACTGCCCGATGCGTAAATGATTCCGCCGTAGTTTGCATAGAGGGCGGTGTTGGAGTTGGATAGGCTTGCGCCCGAGGCATAGATAATGCCGCCTTGCGTAGCAACCAGGTCCCCTCCTTCAATGCCGCCGCGCGCTGAAAGGTTGACGTTCGGGCAGTTCACCGTTCCGCCAAGGCTTGCCGTAACTGCTTGCGCGTATCCCGTCGCGCCGAAGTCGGGCATGTACAGGTTTGCATTGGTCGTGGCCGTAAACGAATTCCCGAAGTTGTTAACCGTTAGGTTAATGATCTGGCCGATCGTCGCGGAGTTGGAAGCTGCAACACCCGAGTAATTCGCTGCGCCATTCATCGTCAGGTTCTCCAAGGTTCCGAAAGCATGCGCAGAGTCGATGACGAAGCCGTTGGATGCCGAAAACGTGAGAATGATGTTGCCGGGCTTGTCCCCCATGATCGAAATGTTGGCGCCCGAATCTTGGTCGAGGGAGAAGGGCGAGGTGAACGTCTCGCTGAAGGCTCCGTGAGCGGTGGAAATGTAAAGGTGCAGGTACGCGCCGTCCGTCACCCTCGCGTTGTGAACGTAGTTCCATGCCGTTAGCAGGTTCGTGAATGTCTGCCCAACCCCAACCATCAAGGTCGTGTTCGCCCGAACGTCCCACAGTTCCCAATGGGAGTAGATGAAGGAACCCGCCGTAGACGGGATCACAGCCCTCAAGACGTTGCCATTCAACTGAACCTGGTCGCCTGCGGCGTAAGCCGAGGATGAACTCCAAGCTGGCGGGTAGGACTGGGCCAGGGCTTTAGTTGAAAACGCCGCGGCCAAACTGCAGAGGGCGGCAAGTGTGAGATTGCGAACCAAGTTGCGGAATGTCTTCATGAAGCTCTCCCAGGTGGAACGAGGGTCTAAAACCATTATAAGCGAGAGTTAGTCAACCGGAGCATCTATAGGTTCTATTGGGATACCGACGTGAACAGTCTGGCTACGGGAGGGCTCAGCCCGTTGCGGGCGCCGCAATGTCCGCAAGGGCACTATGGCTATCACCGGGGAACTTGTCGTGCGACTACGGATACCGTAGCGGCGGGTGACCTAGCGTCAGCAATCATTCCCTCTGGAACGTCGTTTCTCCCTTCTCATTCGCAAGTCGAAAGGTAAGACCATTGTCGTCAACCCACTCGATGTATCCCGCGTGTTTGATCACATGAATCTTGATACTTCTCCGATGGTAGTCAACGACTTTGTCTCCGGAGTAGGTCTTTGAATCCTGCTTCCATTTGGCATCCCTAATGTCGTAGAAGATAAAGTGCGTTGTCGCTCCTATATTGGGGTGGTCTCGGATGAACCAAAACGCACCGGAGTCTCGGAGCGATCCAGCCGGATATGGCAGAGACCCAGACGCCGTCTTCCCTCTAACGGTGATCGTCACCTTTGCTTGCTTCGGGCCAAAGTACACGATTAGCTTGTTATGATCGGATTTTGAAGAGAGCCGCTCCACGAGAATCTCGGATGGAAGACCTAGTTTATCGAAGACCTCCGTATATCTGGTTCTAACTGTATCCCCGGTTGCAAGAAAAGTATGGGTCTTCTTCCGCGACCCGTTGGCTTCGAGTTCCAGAGTCAGGTCTTCGGAGGGCATTTTGTTCCCAACTGGGGCCAAATGGCAGTGAAGAACCTGAGCTGCTCCAGCGCCCATGGATAACAGTGCTTTAAACAAAACGGACCGAACCATCAGTTAAGCTTCATTACCAGGCCCCCACCATTATGGCCGGCCTTCCTTTTACTCAGATCAAGACCAACGAGATGGCAGTCGCTACTTGAAAAAACGGATTCCATCGGGAATGCCCTGCGGACGAAAGGATGGCGCTCCCACCTTAGGGTGTAACCGTCAACGAAGCCGCAGCCGAAGATGCCCCCAAGGTGGCCGTGATGTTCGCCGAGGTCGCCGTCGTCACCTTTGTGGTTGTCACCACGAAGTAAGCCCCCGTTTGGCCGGGTGGCACCGTGACCGAAGGCGCCAGCGTCCACGGGCCAGCGCCTGAGAGCTTCACGATGTCCCCCGTCGGCCCGGCCGGGCCGTTCAGGCTGACGATGCCAAACGCGCTTGTCCCCCCCACGACGCTCAGCGGCAGGATGATCAAGTAAGAAACCGACGCCTCGGAAATCGTCGTACTCGCCGTAACCTTGGAAGTCCCCAGAGTCGCAGTAATGGTCGCCGTTCCGGAAGCGCTTACCGCCTTGGTTGGAAAGGAGAAAACAACCGAAGTCGCCCCTGCCGCAACCTTTTCCGAGGCGGGCACGGTCCAGGAACCGGTCCCAGAAAGGGTCACCGTGTCGCCCGAAGCACCCGCAAGGCCAGAAAGACTTATCGTGCACGAGGCCGAATTTCCGCCGAGAACGGCGGAAGGAAGGCTCACGGCCGCAATCGGCGCCGGGGTAACGGTGAAGTTGATCGTCTTGGCTACCGTGCCCATCTTCGCGGTCACGGAAGCCGCGGTGGCAACGCTCACCGGTTGCGTCGATATCGAAATCGCCGCGCTTGTCGTTTCGTAAGTCACGCTCACTGGCGCGGGAAGCACGACCGGCCCCGTTGAAGAAAAGGTGACGATGTCCCCATACAATCCCGCCTTGCCGTTGAGCGTCAGAGTGCTGCCCTCGGCCGTACCGCCCACAACGCTGGCATAGGTTGCCGTGTAAGTCGAAATCGCGGCTGGCATGATCGTGAGCGTCGACGTCCTCGTTATCGATCCATACTTGGCCGAAACCGTGGGCGTCGTGCTGACGTTGACACCCGCCGTCGCAATGGAGAAAGTCCCCGAGCTTTGTCCGGCCGGAACCACCACCGATGAGGGCAATAGCCATGGGCCAGGGCCTGAAAGAGCGACTGCCGCGTCAGGACCTGCCGCGCTGCTGAGATTCACCGTTAAGCTTCCCGCGATGCCTCCCACAACCGAGGACGGCGTGAAAGCTACGCTTGTCAGCGTGGGCGCATTTACCGTCACAGTCGCCGATTGCGAGTTGGCCCCTACTTTGGCCGTAATCGTGGCAACGGTTGCCGAGTCGACTGGAATCGTGGTGATCGGGAATGTCAGGTAGCTGCCGAAAGCCGGCATCGGCGCCGAGACCGGCGGCTTTGCTGCCGTGGTATTGGAGGAAAACGTCACCGTTTCCCCGCTGGCCCCGGCTGGGACCGAAACGACTACCTGACCCGTCAAACTCGTTCCGCCCACTACCGCGGTTGGCGATAGAGCCACGACGATAGCGGGAAAGGCAAGGTCCGTGATGAAGCCGTCGCCATCGGCTGTGGTGGAAGTTTCATAAGCCCCAGTCGAGGTCGGAAAATCGGTCGACGCCGTATACCCTGCAACGACCGGGTTCCCCGAGGAATCCAAGGTCAGGCCGTATGCCATGTCCCCGCCGCTACCGCCAAGGTAGGTGCTCTCCAGCAGCCGAGTGCAATCGGCCGTAACCTTGGCGACAAATGCGGTTACGTCAGTCAGCACAAACCCCTTGTTCGTGGCTTGATAGGCGTACGCCGTAACCGGGAAATTGCCGGCGTCCGAATATCCGGTTACCACAGGATTTCCTGCGCTATCCAAGCTCACACCGTCGATCACGTCTCCATCCGTGCTTCCGTTCGTGCCGCCCAGGTACGTGCTGCCCATGAGAGACTTAGCGTCCGCGCTCACTTTTGCGACAAAGCATGTGGTGCAGAATGGGGCTTCCACATCATGCAGTTGGAAGGCGCCGCTCGTGATCGGGAAGTCGGTAGAGCCGGTCTGTCCACCCAGAAGCATATTGCCCGAACCGTCGACCGCAACCGAGTTGGCTTGATCCCCTGCTTGCTGTGCGGACCCGCCGAGGTAGGTGCTCGAAAGCAGCTTTGAGCAATCGGAGCTAACCTTCGACACAAAGGCGTTCGACCCGGAATTGCTAAACGCCTTGTTCGTTGTCTGGTAAGCCCCGGTGCTGAGGGGAAAATCTTGGGAATAGGAATAGCCCGCGACGACGATATTCTGAGACCCGTCGAGCGCTACGCTCAGGCCGTGCTCGCCACTTCCAGAAGGGTTGCCGGAGCCGCTCAAAAGGGTGCCCGCGACCAGCGTTTTCCCGTCCGCGCTTAACTTTGCGATAAAACAGGCGCTGTTATCGGTCCAGGTCTTTTGATAAGCGGTGCTGGATGTGGGAAAGCCCCCATCCTCGGCCGTGCCGACCACAATCGGCTCGCCCGTGCTGTCCACCGTGACGGCGGTTGCCGCGTCGCCATTCCCGCTGATAGGGCTGCCGGTCCCGCCCAGGTAGCTGCTCGCGAGCAGCGTCTTCCCGTCCGAACTGACTATCGAGACATAGCATGCTGTGTTACCACTGCCCGCTTGCGGATTGCTTGATTGGTACGCGCCGCTGGTGGTTGGAAAGTCGGTCGAGCTGGTTGGCCCTGCAACGATGGCGTCATTGGAGCTATCGAGGGCCAAACCGGCAGCGGTATCCCCTCCCCCAGTGCCACCCAATAAGGTGCTCGAAACCAGCGTCGTTCCACTCGAGTTAAGCCTTGAAATGAACACGTTGCGGATTCCCGCACCCGCCACGGTCTTTTGGTAAGCGCCGGTCGTCGTCGGAAAGGTTGCTGAGGTGGTAGACCCGGCAACGACGATATTCTTCGAGGAATCGATCTTAACTGCTTGAATCGTATCGAAAGATGCGCCGCTAAAATAGGTGGAGAAGACGAGTGGATCGACCACAACCGGGCGGCTCGGATCGTAAGACCCGATGTCGAACCGGATGACGTCTTGGTCGATAACCATTCGGCAAGGAACCTGGCTCGTCTTTCCTCCCGATCCCTGATACGCCCGAAGCCCTTTTTCCTCGATCACGCCATACGGAGTCTGTAGTTCCAAGTCGCCATTTGGCAGCACCTGCATGCCCTGAACGCCTTCGACTTTGAACCCAACTTGCGATAGGTCGGCGCCGCTGCTCGCAACGAGGTCGTACCGAGGCGCTCCTTGATCGAAGTAGTAGCGCACCGCAACTCCGGGATAGGGTTGCTCGGCTTTCGCTTCCGAATACCGGTGAACGCCGCTTGCCCAACGGCTGGACACGTTGCCAATGAAGTAGTTTTCGTCGCCGTTTAATAGGCCCTGGCCCGAAACCACCGTTGGTTGGGCGCTAACGAGCGTCATGCGCACAACGTCTCCGTACGTTGTGCCTTTCGGCTGCCAAAACCGGTTATGAGGATCGCGCTTCTGGTTTGGGGCCGGAACGAACTTGTGGTAATCCAGGACCAACCCATCGCCCGTAACCCAAAGGTTGAGGCCGGGAATCTTGGAAAAGAATCGGGCTTGGGAATCCCATTGGCCTCTATTCTCCGAGAAAGCCTGGGAAGACGTCGCGGCGCGCAGTTGAGTAACCGAGTTTTGCGCCAACACCGATCCCGAAACGCCCAGAAGCAAAGCGACGCAACCCAAGATTGAGCGATTTACCATTTGAATCCCCCCAACAACCAAAACCTGTTAACTTTATTATCCAACAGAAATCCCATGACCGCCCTCAAACAACGCCAAGTGCTAACCCATTGACTTCGGCAAAAGGAGCGGGTCAGTCGCGAAGGCCAACGGATTGGCCGCCATTCCGCATTGCGTTCCAAGCGGACCAACAAGTCGCGTTGGATCAACCTTAGACGTACAGCAAAAACCAATCCAAAAAACAGGGCGGCGCGGGCCGAGCGAAGGCGTAGCCGTAGCGAGGCCCGGGCCACAATTTAGAGGGGCGATGCGTCCGTGAGCTTGCTCACCGGGCCATCGCCCCCTCCGACCTCTCCTAAGGCGCAACCGTCAAGGACGCCGCCACCGAGGACGTCCCCAAAGTGGCTGTAATCTTCGCCGAAGTTGTGGCCGTCACCTTCGTGGTCGTTACGACGAAGTAAGCCCCAGATTGGCCCGCCGGAACCGTGACCGATGGCGCCAGCGTCCATGGGCCTGCGCCCGAGAGTTTCACGATGTCTCCCGTTGGCCCGGCCGGGCCGCTCAGACTGACGATGCCAAACGCGCTCGTCCCTCCAATCACGCTGGGGGGCAGGATGATCATGTAGGCAACACCCGCTTCGGCGATCGTCGTGGTCGCCTTAACCGTGGACGTTCCCAGGGTCGCGGTAATTGTCGCCGCCGCCGAAGCGCTAACCGCCTTGGAGGGGATTGTAAATGAAACCGAGGTCTTGCCCGCCGCAACAGGTTCCGAAGCGGGCACGGTCCAAGAGCCGGTTCCCGCCAAGGTGACCGTGTCGCCCGAGGGCCCCGCCGGGTACGCGAGGTTTACGATGCAGGTGACCGGGTTCCCACCCAATACAGAGGCTGGAACGTTAATGCTGGCTATCGGTGATGGGGTCACGATGAAGTTGATCGTCTTGGAAACGGCGCCGATCTTTGCCGTAACCGAAGCGGCGGTGGCGACGCTCACTGGCTGGGTGGAGATCACGACCGGAAGGGTCGCCCTCTCGACAAACGACCTGGTCGCAACAGGCCACACCGGCCCTGTGACCGCGAATGTGACGACGACTCCGGCCGGTCCGCTGTCGCCATTCAGACCCACGGTGGCGCTCTGGTTTGCGCCGCCCACTACGCTCGTGGAAGTTTCCGTGAACGTGGAATACGATGCGGGCGTAACTGTCACAGACGCTGACTTGATGATCTCGGAGAGACTGAAGTTGAGCGTTGCAACAGAAGTGGCGGCGACGCCAAATGTTGGAACGGCGAAAGTATACGTACTTGCCCCGGTCGCAAATGGTATGTAAGCGGGCGCCGGCGGTATGGGGCCCGAGCCCGTGCATATCACCACCAGGCCGTCCGGGGCCGGCGAGCCTAAGACAACCTCGCAGTTTGAGGAGTTCCCGCCAACCACGGTGGACGGCGTAAAGCTGGCAAACATCAGCGCAGGTGGATCCACCGTAAACGGCGCGGACTGCGTGTACGTCGTGCCAACTTTCGCGGTAATCATCGCCGTTGATGACGTCAAGACCGGACTGGTGGTGATCGGAAAGGACACAGAATATTGCGAGGCGGGCACCTTTACGGAGGTGGGCACCCCCACCAGGGAGGGGGTGTCCGATGAAAGGGTCACCGTGACTCCGGAGGATCCGGCAGGGGTCGGCAGGATCACCTTGCCGGTTCCATTTAATCCGCCTGCTACGTCGTCTGGAGAGAATAAGAGAGCGATCGGCGGAAAGCTGAGGTCCGTAATGAACCCGTCGCCACCACCGGGGGGCGACGTCTGATAGGCCCCGGTGGTGACCGGATAATCGGACGATAGAGTATTTCCCGCAACCACCGGGTTGCCCGAGGAATCAAGAACCAAGCCGTTTATGTAGTCGCCGCCGCTGCCGCCCAGGTAGGTGCCCGCGAGCATTTGGGTGCAATCGGCGGTAAGTTTCGCCACGAACCCTGTGGAATCATTGTTAATAAAACCGTTGCTGGCAGATTGAAACGCGCCCACTGTAATCGGAAAATCACCATCGAACGTGAATCCGGCAACAACAAGATTTCCAAAGGAATCCTCGGCCGTTCCACTTACCCCTTCTTCGACCGCCGTGCTTGGGCCCGAAGACGTGTTTGTTCCGGTGGATCCTCCAAGATAGGTGCTGCCCATGAGGGTCTTGGCGTCCGCGCTGATCTTGGAGACGAAAGCCATGGCGCCGGTGGTCTCCGTAAATTTTGACTGGAACGCCGCGCCCGTCACCGGAAAGTCGCTCGAGTAAGTGTATCCGCCCACAATCGCATTCCCCGAACTGTCAATATACAAAGCCCCGGCGGAATCCCCGCTACTCCCGCCGAGAAAGGTGCTCGCAAGCAATTCTGTACAGTTGGAACTGACCTTCGAATAATAGGCGTTGTAGGTGGCGCCGCTGTAACCCGTGTTCGACAATTGGAAGGCGCCTGCGGTGACGGGAAAATTTTCGGAAACGGCAGCGCCAGCCACTGCGATGTTTTGTGATGCGTCCAAAGCCACCGCCTGGCCGGTATCGCCATTGCCAGGAACGTTGCCCGTTCCGCCCAAGAAGGTGCCCGCGACGATCGTTTTCTCGTCGGCGCTCAACTTCAGAATGAAACAAGCACTTGGGCCTGGCAGCGTCTTCTGATAACCTGTGCTGGACATGGGAAAGGTGGCATTCGTGGCAGTCCCTACCACGATCGTATCTCCGCTGCTGTCCACAGCGGCCCCGTTTGGCTGGTCGCCTGTCCCGCTGCCTGTGCCGCCAAGGTAGCTGCTGGCGAGAAGCTTCGTCCCGTCCGCGCTGATTTTGGAGACGAAACCGGTCTGATTCACACCCGCTTGAGGGTTGGTCGTCTTCAAGGCGCCCGTGGTGACTGGGAAGTTTGTAGAGTAAGTTATGCCCACAACAACCGCATTGCCCGAGGCGTCGAGGGCCAAGCCATTTGAAATATCTCCGTAGACGGTGCTCGTCGCCGGTTGTCCACTGCCTCCCAGATACGTGCTCGCAAGCAACGTCTTGCCTGTTGGATTCAGCTTGGAAACGAAGATGTTGGTGCCTTCGTTGTACGTACCGGCGTCGGTCTTTTGGTAGGCGCCGGTGGTCACTGGAAAGTCGGTTGAAAAGGTGAGCCCGGTGACGACCACATTCTTCGAAGAATCGAGCTTTAAGGCTTGGATTCCGTCGTCGGAGGTCGAACCGCCCAAATAGGTGGAGAAGACGAGAGGATCGACGACCACTGGCCGGCTCGAATCGTAGGAGCCGAGGTCGAATCTGACGATATCGTTGTCGACAACCATTCGGCAAGGAATTTGGGTGGCAACTCCACTCGATTCCTGGTACGCGCGAAGCCCTTTTTCTTCGATCAAACCGTAGGGAGTCAGCAATTCCAAATCGCCGTTCTCCAAGACCCGCATGCCTTGGACGCCCTCAACTTTGATTCCAATCTGGCTTAAGTCCGCGCCGGAGCTAGCGAGGATGTCGTAGCGGGGCGCTCCTTGGTCGAAGTAATAGCGGACGGCGACTCCGGGGTATAGCTGCTCGGCCTTCGCTTCCGAAAACCGGTGAACGCTGCTGGCCCAGTGGCTAGAATCGTTGCCAATGAAGTAATTCTCATCGCCGCTCAGTTTGCCCAGACCCGATATCACACTAGGCGTCGCCCCCGTGAACGTCATGCGGACGACGTCTCCGAAGGTCGTGCCTTTCAATAATCGATTATTGGGAACGTGCTTCTGGTTCGCTGCAGGCACAAATTTGTGGTAGTCCATGACGAGGCCTTCGCCAGTAACCCAAAGGTTAAGGCCGGGAGACCTGGCCAGAAAGCGAGCCTGGCTATTCCACTGTCCCTTGTTCTCGGAAAAAGCCTGAGAAGAGGTCGCGGCGCCGATTTGCACCGGCGCTTGCGCCAACGCGGATCCCAAGACACAAAATAGCAAAACAACAGAGCCCAAGAACGAGCGACTAACCACTTGAAATCCCCCTAAGAGCAGCAGGAACTGCTAACTACATTTAACACTATTCCTGGGGTGTACGCAAGGGAGGGGCAACGAAAAGGAGGACCTGGTGTCGATCCTATTTAGCAACGGATCGGAGACGTTTGAGGTGTACCGCGCAGAGATTGCGCGCGAAAATTACCAACCGTCCTCATTCTTCCCGAGAAGCCTTCGCTTCTCCTCGTTAACATCGATACCGAGCGACCAAACGAGCTGCAACGCTTCTTCTAGCAGCCGAATACGCTGTTCCGGAGTGGTCTCCTTTGCACCCAGGCGAATCTGCTCCCACCGATAGTCTTCGAACGGTCCCTCATATCCGGGTGATTCCTCGATGAGGAACATCTTGCTCAAAGCCACGAGGTCTTCCTTGTCGCGCGACGAGTTACTCGCCCTTTTGCGCTTGATTACAGTCATCAGAGGTTCGGAAGGTATCAGCATGTTTTTGTGAAGCCCTTATCTAAAGAGCCGCCGACTGAAAAAGCATCGGGAACTCGTCATAAGTGGATCCATCTAGAATGCGCCCGGTCAGATCTTTGCGGACACCACCCCACTGCTTGAAGAAAAAGGCTGCGCCCGCAGTTTCCGCTTGCCGACGAATGGCGCGTACCCATTCGGGCTCCATAGGTCGGGCCCTCGGCCCGGATTCCCCACCGACAATCACCCAGTGGATTCCATCGAGTGGTAGTTCGTTCAACGGCCCGATCAGTGGTTCGCAGGATAGAAACCTTACCGCTGCGGGAACGGCCCGCAGGTCATGCACCCTCTGCACTACGCGTTCATCCTCAACACTTACACCCATCCAGACGTTGGGTGGCCACCTGAGCGCACCCGCTAGAGCTCGCAGTCGCCCGCTCCGCTTTGTGAGCACCTGAAATACATGGTGCGGGCAAGCGTCCATAGTTTCAAAGACCAGTTGGATGTATTCGTCAGGAACAGCCTCGTGGAAAAGATCGCTCATCGAGTTTACGAAGATGAGCCTAGGCTGCTTCCAACGCTTAGGTAGGTCCAATAGGTCGGGTTGAAGAGTCAACTTAAAGCCGTTTGCGTAGCGGGCTGCGCCCATAGCCCTAAGTCGCTTCGCCATACGTTCCGCGTAGCAATGCTTGCAGCCCTGACTAACCTTGGTGCAACCCGTAACAGGGTTCCAGGTCATGTTTGTCCACTCTATTCCTGTGTTACCCGCCATCCGATATATCCCTGACTACAGAACGGGCTATGTTAAGAGCCGGCTCCTTTCCTCTAACGTTGCCAACTCCAAAGCACAGCAAGTATATGGGACAGCCCGTGCTGTTGCGCAATATGCCTGGCTTATCCAGAACGCCAGTGAATATTGTCCCGAGGCGCCTCACGACATATTCCGTAACCCGTGGGAAGTCGACATTTCGAAAAGTGGACTCCTCTTCGCCGAATAGGGTTTGCTCTCGGCTGACCGGGTAAAACTCACCCTTCCATTCGTCTGTGCCGAAGAACCTTGTGAGCGCATCCGCCCATTGTTTTGGTTGCTCACCCTTTGTTAAGAGCCTCATAATCGCTTGTCCAAGTGGGACAAGTACCCAGACGTCAGCCTTCTGGGTGTCCGCCAACGCCTTTAATGTCTCCCACGAAACTTGCATTCCAAACGGGTCGAGGAAAACGAGCGCCCTGTCAAGTGGGCCAAGGTCGTGCGACCACTTCAACACATATTCGTTGACATCGCCGCGCACAATTTCGACTCTTGTCGATAGTTCCGAATGTGCTTCTTTCAAGCTCTCAAGTTTCTGAACGTTTCTTGGCGACGCGTCTACAAAGACGTACCGGTCGAACGCCGGTTTAACTGACAGCGCTTTTATGGCGCTTCCCTCAGTGAAGCTTCTCGCATCTTCGTCTTCGAACAGAGAAGCTTCTTTGCCGGCGGATTCACGTCCTCCAGAGCCAGCAAACCCATCGAGATATATTTTCCTGAAGTGACTCGCGCGTTCATTGCCGGTCATTAGCCTCATATAGGCTTTGAGATATTTCTCGACTGCCAACAGTTTCTGCTCTGTCCAATGTCCTCCGAAGCGCATAAGCAACAATAGCAGATTTATGTCTACTAACGCAAGTGTTCGTCACTCACGGCTCCGCCCGCTCGCGGTACTGCACCGCTTCGCTCAAGTGTCTCTTCTCCACGGATTCGCTCCCATCCAAATCCGCGATCGTCCGCCCCACCTTCAGAATCCGGTCGAAGACCCGGGCGGACACGTTCATGCGCTGCATGACGAGCCGCATGAACGCCGTGCAGTCCTCGTCCAAAGGGATCAGCTCCCGGATTTCGCGAGGCGTCATCTTCGCGTTCACCCTCGCCTTGCCCAATCGGGCAATCTGCCGATCCCGTGCCGACACTACGCGAGCACGGATCGCCTCCGAGCATTCGCCCGGCGAGGCGGAGAGCAACTCTTCGGGCTTGAGCCGCGGCACTTCGATTTGGATGTCGATCCTATCCAGCAGAGGCCCGGAGATCTTCGACGTATACCGACCGCAAACCTGAGGCGATGAAACGCACTTCTGCTCGGGCAGACCTTTGAATCCGCAGGGGCAGGGGTTCATGGCGCCTATCAAAATGCATTCGGCGGGGAAGGTCAGCGAGGCCTGCACCCTCGCCACCGTCACCACCGCGTCTTCCAAGGGCTGTCTCAAAGACTCGAGGACTTGCCGGTCGAACTCAGCCATTTCATCCATGAACAGGACGCCCTTATGGGCCATGCTAACCTCGCCCGGCTTGGGGTTTCGGCCGCCGCCCACGATCGCCGCGTGCGAGGCGGAGTGGTGGGGCGAGCGGAACGGACGCTCCCAAAGCAGGCCCTGCTTCCCGCCCTTCTGGCCGGAAGCGCTGTAAATGCGGGTGACCTCAATGCTCTCCTCGATGCCGAGGGGCGGCAAAATCGTCGGCAAGCGGCGGGCGAGCATAGTCTTCCCCGAGCCGGGTGGCCCCATCATCAGCACGTTGTGGCCGCCCGCCGCCGCGATCTCCAGCGCCCGCACTGCCTCGCGCTGGCCCTTCACGTCGCTGTAGTCCACCGCGTAATCGTAAAGGTGATCGGACGCCCTGTCCTGAAACTGGACCGGCTCGTAGCCATCCGCCCCGTTTAGTAATTCCACCAATTGGATAAGACTGTCGATGCCGTAAACCTCGATCCCCGGCGCCACGGCCGCCTCGGCCGCATCGACGCTTGGCAGAATCAGCCGCTTGAACTCTCGCTCCACGCCCATGAGGGCCACGCTGACCGCCCCGTTCACAGGGCGCACCATACCGTCCAGCCCGAGCTCGCCCAAAATCAACGTGCCTTCCAGCTCGGAAACGGGCACTTGCTGGGACACGGCGAGGATCGCCGCCGCGATGGGCAAATCCAGCGCCGGCCCTTCCTTGCGCAGGTCGCCAGGGGCGAGGTTGCAGATGATCTGGTTTACGGGGAAGTCGAGGCCGCTGTTCTTGATTGCGCTCTTCACCCGTACCCGGCTCTCCGCAACCGCCTGGTCTGGCAGACCAACCATGACGAAGGCGGCCTGGTTGTCGGCGGGAGCGCCGCGAAGGTCCACCTCGACCACCACGGGAAGGGAGTCGATACCGATCAGAGTCGCCGAATGTACCTGCGCGACCATAGCTTGTAAGTATGGCTTATTGGGTGTTGGGCTGTGGCCTTTGGCCTTGGGTATTGGGCCTTGGGTGGCTGTTGGGCGGTACCACAGTGGCGCACGGTTTTTTTGAATTCGGATTCAACCGCAGAATCGCATGGCCGTACATCGCGAAGATTTTGGCAAGTCCGCCCTCGCTCACCTGGAGGGGCACTTCAACTTTATTGGAACCACAGAGGGCACAGAATTACGTTCGCGCGAAAGCAGCCACTATATCCCTCTTTTCGCCGCATTCCACAGAAGACACAGAAGTCTAAACTCGGCTTTGTTTCCGTGATCAGCCGACCCTTTTTCAAAAAGAGATGGTCAGAGACTCGTCTTCCGAGGAAGGAGAAACAAAGGCTCGCTAGCCGCGAGGGCCCTAAACCTTCTGGCGCTCTAAATGAGCCTCCGCGAGCTTGATTCGCATCTCGGCCGCCTCGATACAGAGGTTCGCCATGCCTGCGATCTCCATGAGAAGAAGCAGCTCCGCCTTGGACCAGTATCTCGGCTTATGGTCGATCACCGAGAACGCGCCGAGCGCCTGCTTGTCAGAGCTCCATAGCGGGTAGCCCGCGTAGGCCTGTAGGTTCAATTTACCTACCATCGGCATGTCTTTAACCAAAAGGTGTTTGCACGCGTCGGTCACGATCAGTTCCTTACCGTTCGCGGCCACGAACTTGCAGATGGAGTCGGCCAGAGGCGAGCCGCGTTTCTCTGCATACTCGCCGCTGAGGCCATGCTGGCTCTTAAAAAACTGGCGGTCGGCTGTGACCAACGTGGTCAGGGAAATCGGGCATTTGAGCACGGTCGAGGCAAGCTTCGTAAGCCGGTCGAAGTCCTCCTCGGGAGGCGAATCCATCAGGCCCGTTCGGGCCAGGGCGGTAAGCCTTGGTTTGGAAGACAATTGAGATAGGTTGTCGGAGAGTGTCGGGTGCTCCCCTTCGATGGCTTCCTCGGCCGGCTTTTTCAAGACTGCGATGTAGCCGTCATCGCCCTTCACCACTTCGATGCAGTCGAACCGTTTGGCCTGAGTGATCGCGAAAATGCTGACGTCGACAAGATGTGGCTCGCCAGTTTCGTGGTCGGGCTGAAGAATCTTCCAACCTTCTTCGTCGTGCTTTGGCGTAAAGCCATGCTCCATCAGCTGAACAAGGGTCGTAATGTCGTTAATCAATCGTTGAACCCGGGATACGGCCAGCCGGAATTCCGCATCCTTTAACGTATCCCTAACAATTAGAACTACAACAATTCGGCGATTGCGTTAGCAGCTTTGGCGACCTAATTAAGGGAAAACGGAGGGTCGTTGGATGCTAACAGGCGCCGACTAATGGGGACGATCCAGGGCCGCCATGATTCTGGCGCCCAACCTGCTGGGAGCTTCTGCTTGGGCCGAACCTGAGCGCAGCCAACTTCATCCTCATTTCAGACGCCGCGATGCAAAGATTTGCCATGCTTGCAAAGTTCTTGAGCAGTTCCATTTCTGTTTTGGACCAATGCCTCGGCTTGATATCGGCAACGCAAAACGCCCCAAGGACTTGCCCGTCCATGCTTACGATGGGGAATCCGGCGTATGCGCGAACATTCAGTTCGCGAACCATGGAGACGTCGCTGACGATGGAATGCTCGTGCGTATCGCAAAGAACGAGTTCCTTGCCGTTTGAAGCAACGTACTTGCAGAGCGAATCCGAAATCGGTCCAGTTCGCGTTTTGGCCATGGGACCGGTCAGGCCAAAAGAGCTCTTAATAAACTGTTGGTCCGCCGAAACGAAAGTGACCAAAGAGATGGGGCACTTGAGAACGCTGGCGGCGAGGCGCGTCAGGCGATCGAACTCTTCCGTAGGAGGCGAGTTGAAGAGTCCAGTTTGCGCCAAAGAATTAAGCCTTCGGGACGAGGACAGGGCAGACAAATCGGCGGGAATGCCGGCGTACCCCGGGCGATCGACGACGGTTTCGTCTTTGGCCAAAATCGCCTCGTAGCCATCTTCGGTCTTCACAACTTCGATCGAGTTGAACTTCTTCGCCTGGGTAATCGCGAACGTGCTTACCTCGACAAGTGTTGGTTCGCCTGTTTGATGGTCTGGTTGCAGGATAGTCCATCCGCCATCGGCATGCTTGGGAGTAAAGCCCTGTTCCATTAACCGAAGCAGTGTGGATAGATCGTTGATCACGTTCCGCTCCTAATGGCTCGGACTTGGGGAGTTCGAAGCTTGTTCCCCGGGTTTCGAAAGAAATTTGAATTTTAGAGTGGGACGGGTCGGAGTGAGGGGGTGAAAGGAGGGAGGTGAAAGGTGAAAGGCGAAAGGGAGGTAACAAGTGTTAAAGGGCTGGTCAGCCGTCACGACGACGTTAACCTTTCACCTTACACTTAAAACCTTTCACTTAAAACCTTTCACCTCCCATTTCCACCATCGCGTGCCATAGTCAATCTATGAAACTGGCGCGATTGGCGACTTCGCATGGCCCGGAGTGGGCTTCATTTCGGGATGGCGGCTACTACCAGGTGACTTGGGTGGATGGGCGCCCTCAGGAGACGGGCAAGGCCCTTTCCGAGCGCCGCCTCCTAGCCCCGGTCGAGCCGCCCGTAATCCTCGCGATAGGGCGGAATTACCGCGAGCACGCCGCAGAAACCGGCGCGTCCATCGGTGAGTACCCCGTGCTCTTTGTTAAGACCCCCAACGCCCTCTCCAACCCAGGCGACGACATCGTGCTTCCTCGCAAGCTTCGCAGCGACAAGGTTGACTATGAGGGCGAGCTTGCGTTCGTGATCTCCAAGCAGGCAAAGAACGTGTCCAAAACCGACGCTATGGATTACGTCGTCGGCTTCACCATTGCGAACGACGTAAGCGCGCGGGACTGGCAGAAGGAATGGGGCGGTTCGCAGTGGATCAAGGGCAAGTCGTTCGACAGCTTCTGCCCTATCGGCCCCTATGTGGTCACCCTGGACGAGTTTGAGAATTGGAGTCGCCTGCGGCTAACGACGCGAGTAAATGGGGAAGTCGTCCAAGAAGGGAACACGGACGACCTGATCTTCGATATCCCAACCCTGATCGAATTTCTTAGCGGAAGCACGACCCTCTACCCGGGAACGGTCGTCCTCACTGGAACGCCCCATGGCGTAGGCATGGCCCGAACCCCGCCGCGATGGCTAGAACCGGGCGACACGGTCGAAGTCGAGATCGAGGGCATAGGAACCCTGGTTAACCATGTGGTTGAAGAGGGAAGTAGGAAGTAGGAAGTAGTGTGCGATCGATTTGGAGTGCACTGGCTTGACAGCGCTTTGTATTGCGGCGGCTTGACGCCGTTCCGAGACGGTGGTTTGCGTTCGACTTCATAGGCGTCCCCACCGCTCGCGACTCGGTGCATGCAGCAATAAGTGACGAGCGGCGTCGAGCCGCCGCATTACAAAGCGCTGTTCCTTCGACTTTGCTCGGGACCGGCAAGCCCGCACATTCTTAAAGGGCTTTCTCTTACGCCGCTTTAAACTTCGCGACCGTATCCAGAATCGCGTCTCGTAGCGTCTCTGGGCTGCAGGGCTTGTTCAGAAACTTGGCAATTTCGGCCTCGACAATCGCGCGGTGCACGGTGTTTTGGTCGGCATTGCCAGTAAGCATGATCCGCACTGCGTTCGGCTGAAGTTCGCGGGCCTGCTTAAGCAGTCCGATGCCGTCCATACCGGGCATTTGCATGTCGGCGACGACGGCCACGAACGGCCCGTTCGATTCCAGGCAGCGCAGCCCCTCGTCCGCTCCGCAGGCGGTCACTACCTCGAAGTCCCTGCGCAACTTGCGCGCAATGGCGGCAAGCAAGAGAGGTTCGTCGTCGACGAATAAAACCTTTTGGTTAGGCTGCACGACGCACCTCCAGGCACGAAGCCCAGCGGTCCGTGGCGTCACGCTTGCCCACCAGGGCAAGGTATTCACGGTCGAGGCTGTCAAGGCGGTTGGAACAATGCGCGTTCGCGTAATGGAGAATTGTAGTCAACGTGAACTTGAGCACCGGCGCCTGCCTTGGCCGCTCGTGGTACGCGACCGCTTCAACGATGTGGTTTTGGAAGCCCCACAGGCCAAGCAGATATGCGCCAACTTCGGCGTGGGAGATCCCCGCCTTTCGGCATTCCGGTTCGGAAGCTGGCCACCAATCGGACTTGTCGCTCAGAATCGCCTCGAACGATGAAGGATACGATTGCGCGAGAACGAGCTTGCCGATATCGTGGAGCATTCCGGAGAGGAGGGCGTCTTCCTGATCTCGAACGGTCATCCCTTCCTCGATGGCGATTTGGCGACACGCGGAGCCCACTTCGATACAGTGGAGGAAGAGGTCGATCAGGGGCTTTTCGCCGAGCACGCTTTCGAAACCGTCAAACGCTTTGACGGCGGCGACGAGACCCCTGACGACGTCCAGGCCCAAGTATCCGACTGCGTCGACAATGCTGTCCATTGGGCGCGGATTGGCAAAAAACGAGGAATTCACGAGCTGCATTACGCGAGCGGTGAGGACCAGGTCCCTGGAAACCACGTCGGCTACGTCCTTGACCGTCGAACCTTCCGTCCCTAGGACGCGCATGAGGTCGTCGTAGGTGGAGGAGAGGCATGGGAGCTGCATGGTGCGGCCAACGATATCGCGTATCGTCGGATTGCCCAACAGATCGCGTACCGTCTTCGCCCGGTGAAGCGTGCTGACCATGGTTTCCGCGTTGCACGGCTTGGCCAGGAATTGGTGGGCTACGATGGCAGACTGCATGATGACTTCCCGGTCGGTGTGGCCGGAAAGAATCAGGCGAACCGCCTCGGGGTATTCCGCCGCGATACGGTTCAGCAGTTCAACCCCGTTCATGTGCGGCATCCTCATGTCGGACACTACAACGTCGGCGGGCCACTCGGCCATAATCGCCAGCGCCTCTTGACCCGAAACCGCCGTTCGGACGTCCCATTGGTCGCGAACGCGGCGCATCATACGGCGAAGTCCTTCGAGCACGTGCGGCTCGTCGTCAACAAATAACAGTCGGGTCATGCTGCCTCCGATACGAAATCCATTTCCTCGCCGCGAACGGTTCGGTCAAATTCACGCAACTCATCCGACGCGGCCAAGAACGCGTCGTGAACGGTGGGGTCGAACTGTGTGCCCCTGCCGTTTGAAATCACCAAGCTTGCCCTGTCCCAGTCGAAGGACCGCTTGTAAGGGCGTTCCGACCTGAGGGCGTCCAACACGTCTGCCACCGCGACGATCCGGGCGGGAAGAGGGATATCTTCACCCCTGAGCTGGTCCGGGTAACCGGTGCCGTCCCACCATTCGTGGTGGGACCGGGCTATTTCCGCGGCAATCTTCATAATGTGCGGCTGCTCGCCCCACTTCATTCCTCGCGGAAGAAACTTTTCAATCGCGCTCTCGCGGTTGCTGAGAATCTCGTGTCCGATGTGGCAGTGAGATTCGATAATTCGACGTTCCTCTGGCCTCAACGCGCCCGGTTTTCGCAGCACTCCGTCTGGAATGCCTATCTTGCCGATGTCGTGGAGAGTGGCGGCAAGGAACAGTTCATCGCTTTCCGGCACGGTCATCCCGGTTTGGAGAGAGATAAAGCGCGCGAACGCGGCGACCCTCAAAACGTGGTTTCCAGTTTCGTGGTCCCGAAGTTCAGCCGCTTTCGAAAGCTGGATGACCAGTTCGAGCCGTGAAGCGGCAAGCTCCTCGGTGCGCACCGCAACCAAGTCTTCAAGCACTGCGTTCCGACAAGCAAGCTCGTCGTGGTACGACTTCAAAGCGAGCACGCTTCTCAGCCGCGCCACAAGATCTTCGAAGTCGACCGGCTTGGTCAGCAGGTCTTGGGCGCCGATTTCGATCGCCTGGCGCTTGGAGTCCTTGTCGCCCAGGCCGGTCACCACGACGACGGGGATAAACCCGTAGAGGCCGTCGACGATGTGACGGAGTAAATCGAGTCCGCTCATCCCAGGCATGGAAACGTCGGTTACAACCGCGTCGACGTGCTCTTCGGTGAGCTTCTGAATGGCTTCGCGCCCGCTCTGAGCGAACAGGAGATTCCACTCTTTGAATCGGTGCAGTTTCCGCTGAGTTGCGGTAAGCACGGATTCGTCGTCGTCGACGAACAGAATCGTCTTCATGCCGCTTCCTCGCTCTCCTCGTCGGCGCTAAGGTTCAACGGGATCTTGAAAATGAAGGTCGTTCCCTTGTTCTCTTCGGTCTCAAACCAGAGTTGCCCTTTGTTGTGCTCCACGATCACGTTGTGGGCAATTGCAAGACCTTGGCCGGTTCCTTTGCCGACCTCCTTGGTGGTGAAGAACGGGTCGAAGACCCGTTCGCGTACCGAAGCCGGAATGCCGCCTCCATTGTCCGAAATCCGAACGGTGACATACTCGCCGTCGTAGGCGGTCGAAATCTTGATGTGACCCTTCTCGCCCGTGTTTGCCATCCGGTCGGCAATGGCATGGCTGGCATTGACGATAAGATTGAGGGCGACCTGACCAAGTTCGCCGGGCAGGCAGAGGATCGGCGGCAAGCTTGGGCAAAGATCCAAATCCAAATCCGCGACGTACTTCCACTCGTTGCGCGCGACGGTGGCCGTGCTCTCCAGAATGCGGTTCACGTCCGTGGCCGTCATGCCTTCCACGCCGGGGTGGGAAAAATCTTTCAAGGCCCGCACGATAACCGAGATTCGCTCGATGCCGTCGAGCGACTCCCGAATCGCCTTGGGTACCTCGTCCTGAAGAAAGTCGAGATCGGCTTTGTCTTTCGCCTGCTCCACCTCCTGGCGGGCTTCTTCAAGTTCGGCGAACGGGGTCGAAGCGTCCTCCAGCGCCGAATAGCTGATGAGAAGGTCCTGAACGTCTTTGAAGGCGTCCTGGAGAAACAGCGTGTTGTCGCCCACATACTGGGTCGGCGTGTTGATTTCGTGGGCGATGCCGGCCGCTAGCTGGCCGATGCTTTGAAGCTTTTGCGATTGCGCCACCTGCGATTCGAGCGATTTTCGCTCGGTGATGTCGCGGACGAACATCGAGAACTGCCGGGTCGAAAGTCCGACGATCTCGGAGGTCGAAACCTCGGCAAAGAACTGGGTCCCATCGGTGCGGTTCACCATGGTTTCAAAAAGCGTGGTCGCCTGTGTCTCGCCCCCCGCTTTCCTGCCCTCTTCGAAGTTCAAGATGAAGCGGGTAATTGGCTGCCCGACAGCTTCGGCCCGGGAGATTTGGAACATCTTCTCGGCGACGGTGTTGAGTTCGATGATTTCGAGGCTGTCGTCGAAGCGAATAACCGCGTCTGGCGCGGACTCGAAGATGATCGTCTTGACCATCTCGGATTCCTGAAGCTGGATATCGCGCAATGCGATGGACTGGACCGACTGCTCCTGCAGCGCCTCGAGGTTTGCCCGCTGCTCGCTGCCCCGCCGAAGACCAACTGACATCCGGCTGATGGAGGCATACAAAACCAAATCAAGCATGAGCAGCCACAAAATGTCTTCTGAGCGCGCCGAGATCTTCTCGCCAAAAGATACGAACAGGTTGTGGGTGTCCAGCGTGCTGGTGACGATGTTTCCCGCGATGATCAGGGTCGCCACCGCGAGCGCCTTCATGTTCCGGTAGTAGGCGATAAAGGGCAAAACGACAAAAGCGGCAAGCTCCGAATCGCTGCGGCCGCTAACCCTCATAAACAGCACAGTACAAACGGAGAGCGACACCGCCGCAAAATAGGGATTGAGTTTGTGGCCGGGGTATCGGATGCAGCTCAATACCGGCACGGCGACAAACGCGAGTCCCGCGAGGATCAGGGCGAATACTGCGGCAAGGGCCTCTGAAGCGCCCACATGGCTGGGCCGCATCATGATCGCGTAAAGCAATATCGTGCCTGTCCAAAGAACCACGGCAAGCACCGCGAAGAGGCGATCTGTCAGGGCGCGATGCTCCGCGTCCTGCTGCGCGTAAAGGCGCTGGGCGGCTTCGCTAAGCAGATTCGGGTCAGCCGGTTTCGATTGTTCAATTTGGGAAGTCATGGTATTTGCGCGGGAGGGTACTCGTCCCCCAAGCATATTTATCGGCAAGTATTTTTCCGTTCATGACATAGTTAGGAGAAGGATGAAATCGACGACCTCCCTGATCTTGGATCGCCTGATCGAACGCCGGCCAGAGTTGGCAGCTTGCCGGGAATCAATCGCGGAAGCCTATCGCCTGGTCCTCGAGTCCCAACAAAATAGCGGAAGGCTGCTGGTTTGCGGCAACGGCGGCAGCGCCGCCGACTCGATTCATATCGTCGGCGAGCTGATCAAATCCTTCGGCCATCCCCGTCCGCTCCCAGACCCGCTGAAGCAGAAGCTGAAACAGGCGCATCCCGAACTTGGGGAGCGCCTGTCGAGGAGTCTGCAGAACCCGATCAGGGCGTTGTCGCTCGTGTCGGAAGCGGCTCTTATCACCGCCATCGTTAACGACACTTCGGCGGAAGTGATTTTCGCTCAGCAGGTGCTTGGCCAAGGTCAGGCGGGAGATGTGCTGCTTGGAATTACCACGAGTGGCGCCTCCAAAAACGTGCTGAATGCGGCGGTGGTGGCGAAGGCTATTGGGATGAAAGTGATCGGCCTTACAGGCCCCAAGGGCGGGACGCTGAAGGGGCTCGCGGACTGCACGATTCTCGCCCCTGGCTCAAACACGCCGGAGATACAAGAGTCTCACCTACCGATTTATCACACGCTCTGTCTAATGCTTGAAAACGAGTTGTTTGCTTAGCCAGAAACCTTCCACCAATTTTCCCCGTCGCTCTGCAGCATGACGTTGGGGAAACTGTCGGAGCTGCTCTCCAAGCGGTATTCTGCGACGCCATAGGCCGTGTTTCCTTCCTAGGGCCTCTCCACAAATTTCCACTTGCGGGCGTTGAAGACTTTGTAGCCGCCAATGAAGATGACGAGAGACAGAACACCCGTATAGGCGATATATTTCCACTGAATCGGGAGCGGGTCGAATACCTGTTCCTTGGTGTCCCCAGTCACATGCGCCGGGGCAAGCAATATTCTGCGGTAGCCAGTGCAAAGAACGGCAAGCGGGTTGAGAAGCTGCATGAGCACGTATTTCTTGTGTTCGTCGTGATTCATTTTCTCCGCGAACCATACGATTGGAGATAGGAACAACAGCATCGTGGTTCCGAGGCTGACCATATACTTCACGTCTTCATAAAACGTGTTCCATGCGCTGAAGGCGAGGCCAAGACCCGTTACAAGCAGCAAGTTGATGACTAGCAGTAGCGGCAGGTAGATGGTGGTGGCCTGAAATGGAATCACGCCGGGGTGCAAGATGTAGACCCCAAGCAGATACACGAAGAACACCGCTAGTGCGAGAAGGAAGTGGATGAAGTTGCTGATGATGGCGGTTAGCGGCAGAATTTCGCGGGGGAAGTAGATCTTACGCACTAGGGCCAGATTGCCTAAAACCGAACCAGTCGCATCCATCACCGCCATTGAAAAGAACATGAAGGGTAGGTAGGCGGCCAGGAAGTAGGCGCTCACGTTTGCAACCGTGTTGTTCGACGCCTCTCTCCACGCAAAGGTCATCACCAAGACCAAAAGCGCAGGGTTGAGCAGGGACCACAAAAAGCCGATAAAAGAGTTCTTGTATCGAACCTTCAAATCGCGCCGGACCATGCTTTCCAGCAGTTCTCGGTACCTCCAAAGCTCCTTAAGCTCTTCCAGCATCGATGGCGCTTTGACCTTGTCACTCGTTGCCATTAGGAATCACTAACAGTTATGTCGTCATGTTCGTGCCCAACGCGCAGCCTCGGGGCCCCGATTACTCGAGCAGAACACCTGAAGAAACGCGCTTTGCGTCCGCACGCGCCATCATTTGGGCAAGTTCGACGAAATCGACCTTTGGCGCCCAGCCGAAAGCGCACTTGGCTTTGCTGGAGTCTCCGAGGAGAAATCCGACTTCGGCGGGCCTGAAGAACTCTGGAACGACTTCAGCCACGGTTCGGCCATTCTGATCCTTGCCCACTTCTTGAATGCCGGCGCCTTCCCAGTGGATCTCCAAGCCTAACTCGAGCCCGACTGCGTCCACGAACTCCCGAACCGAGTGGGCTTGGCCGGTGGCGAGAACAAAATCGTCGGGTTCGTCATGGTTGAGAATCTGCCACATCCCCTGAACATAGTCTCCCGCAAATCCCCAGTCTCGCTTGGCGTCCAGGTTACCAAGTCGTAAGGGGCGCCCCTCGCCGAGGCTGAACTGGGCCAAGCCAACCGTGATCTTCCGGGTCACAAACTCGACGCCCCGCATAGGCGACTCGTGGTTGAACAGAATGCCGGTCGAGGCGAACATCTGAAAAGCCTCGCGGTAGTTGATGGTGGTCGAATGGGCGAACTGCTTTGCGATGGAATAAGGCGACCTTGGGTGAAATGGGGTGGTTTCGCTCTGCGGCCAGGCCGTGGTCTGGCCGAAAAGCTCACTGGTCGAAGCCTGATAAAATCGAACGCCGGGCAGGTCTCTGAGGGCCTCGAGGATGTGACAAACGGCCATGCCATTCGCCTGTCCGGTGAAGGCGGGCATCTCAAAGGACACGCCCACAAAGCTTTGGGCGGCCAGGTTGTAAACCTCGTCTGGGGCCAGCTTTTTCAACGTTCGTTGGATGCTTTCGGATTCGAGCAGTTCGAACGGAACGAGTTCGACCGAATCCGCGATTCCAAGCTCGTGCAGCCGCCAAGTCCCCGCGGTGGAAGATCGGCGCTTGCCGCCGCAAACGTGATAGCCTTTCTCAAGGAGGAGCTTGGCCAGATAAGCGCCGTCTTGGCCGGTAACTCCAGTGATCAAGGCTTTCTTCATCGGGAAAGATTGTACTGCACGCGCGTGTCCTCGACCACTTTGCGGTTCTCCTTTGCCCAGTGCAGCGCAGCTTTCAAAACCGGGGTGAGCGAAATCGCGAGTTCGGTAGCCTCATACTGAACGTGAAGCGGCTTGAGTTTGATCGTCGTTCTCGCTACGAGGCCATCCCTTTCCATGTGCCGCAGGGTTCGCGTCAGCATCCGTTGCGAAATCCCTTCGATCTCGCGGAGCAGCTCGGCTTGCCTCTTTGGACCGGTCAATAACTGGTGAAGCACGAGCACGAACCAGCGGTCGCGAAACACTTCCACCGCCCACCACACCAACTCGGCCGACTCGTCGCGTTTCATAGGCTATAGGGACAACGTTGTACCTAATTGACGGCCTTGAAGGGTCCCTGCCATCCTTCGATCAATGAATACCATCACTCTCTTTGCAGTCCTGGGCCTTGTGGCCGCGCAAGCCGGATTTAAGCCGGAGCGGTTCGTCGCGAGCGGCAGGTTTCAACTGGATTCTACCGTCGCCCAAGCTTTTCCGATGTTTGAGCCGATCGGCGAAAAACAGTGGGCGCAGGGCTGGGATCCTCAGGCAATCTTCCCGCCAGACATCGAGCCTGCCGAAGGGACGGTATTTGAGACGCTGGGCTCAAAGGGCGTGCCCTCCATTTGGACCATCACGCATTTTGATCTGGATCGGGAGATCGAATACACCGTCGTCACTCCCGGCCACGACACGACGCAGGTGGTTGTAACCTGCAAGAGCGTTGGCCCGACAAAAACCGAGGTCTCCGTAATCTACCGGATCACCGGCTTATCGGAGAAAGGGAACGAGTTTGGGCGCGCTCACAAGCTGAACTTTAATTCGATCATGGAGCATTGGCGCGAGCACGTCTCGCTGGCACTCAAGGGCGGCTAGGAATCCAAGCGGGCAGTTTGCCCAGTGTGCGAGCCAGGTGAGATCGGATAAGTTCGAGGTCATAGGATGTGGCCAGGCGCTCCAAATCGGCCCAGTCGAAGTAGCCCTCCGGGTTATCCCGGATGAGGGCGATCTTTAGCGCGGGGCAGCTGCAAACGGAGATGATCTCGCGCCAAAGGTGGATCGAGGGGTTCGTTCTTTCAATGGGGAGCTTGTGCCTACCGCGCGGCGTGGAAGCCTCGTAAGCTTCTTGCAACGAGCAATATACACCCATGGACAAGCCCAACTCTTTGGCCATTTCAGAAATGCCGTACTCGTAGGCCTCGATATAGCCCGCGCGGGACTGGGAGCCGTAGGACTCGTAGCGCTCGAGATACTTCGGCAACAGGCCCGCCTCGACGGCGCGCGGGGAGAGTCCCATGAAAAAGCTCTGAATGTGGTAGCGCGGTCCCTCGTGGCTCTGGTACGAGTCGCACAAGCCCCAGAAATCGTAGCCCTTTGCGGCCATCGTTTCCAACAGTTGGCTGGTGGGTCGGAAGGGGAAGTAGGTGCTGTCGTTGACGAGGAGAACGGCGCCATATCCTGGCGTGCCAACCGAGGTGTGTTTGATCGCGACGTACCAAGACGTGAAGTCGTAGCCGAGGGGGTTTCGCACAAGAACCTCTCGGCAAAGCGGCACAACCTTGGCGATTTCCGATTCGGCCAGCGTCCCGCTGGAGAAAACGATGTCGCAGCCCAAGTCCCTAAGCGCATGAAGGTAGACGAGGACGTAGGGGTCGACCAGCGATTGCCTGTCGTAGTGGGCGAAGAAACACAGGGTGTTGCCCAATACGGGCGCGGCGCCTGGCGTGCGGCTTATCAGGGCTGGTTTGGCCCCTTCGCCATAAAGCTTGCGCTTGCCCTCCAGGACCTCTTGCATGCCGGTTGCAACGTAGTGGTCGAGCCCAGCCCGGTATTGCCCCGACTTGACCATTGAGGCAACGTCGGGATTGGCTTCCAGATACATCTGCTCCACATAGTCGCAGGGCTTTCCCTGCCATTCGATGGTAAGCCGCAAGTCCCCAACAAGGATGCGCCGCCGGCCGTCGCGTAGGTACCGAGAGGAAAAGTAAAGCAACGTCAGCGGCCCTGAACCCTTCGGCTGGGTCTTTGATAGCGTTCGAATCATTCGCGGACGAACGAGCGCGCCAATCACCCAGGGCATGATTCTCAGCAACCGGTATGGGGTTCTGAAGAAGTCTTTCAGGCGCTTAGTCAAATCACCTTCCACAGCGTCGTGCAACGGTCAAGCGCATCCCGGCGGCAAATCTGAGATAACCGAGTAAGGCCGCCCCATCGGCGTGCGCTCGATATCCAAGACGGTGGGCTGAATGTAAGGGAAGCCGCGATCCAGCAGTTCTGGCGCTAAGTCCGAGCTGTTGATGTGGTGGCGCGACCGGTTGTGCATCAGGCATAGCGCGCCGCGGTCCCAGTAGAGGCCGGTCATGTCCGGCACGTCGGATGGCGCCTCCTCGAACACTGCGCCCGATTCCTCTCTCAGACCGACCGCGGCCGAGCGAAGGATGTCGTAGCCATGCGTTTCGTTGACGATGTCCAGCAAGATCTTCTCGCGCTTTTCAACAGCGACGTCCCAGTTCAATCCCTCGGCTGTTTTTCTCCCCTCCACGGCGAGCTGAGCCCGTAGGTCGGCATCCTCGATCAGGCGGCACACCGCCTCCGCCATGCCCTTGGCGTCGCGTGAGCGGACGACGAGCGCGTTCTTCTCGTGGATGGCGTAATCCTCGGTGCCGTATTCGGTGGTTATAGCGGCGGTGCCGCTTGCCATCGCTTCGAGAGGTGGAAGAGGGAAGCTCTCATACCAGGAAGGGCAAAGGGCAATGTCCGAGGTTGCATACAGAGCGGCCAGTTCCCGGAATGACAGATTTGGGTGGAAGACGTAGCTGGCAAAGCCGTTGCGCTCGGTGAGGGTTTCGTGGAGCGAGCCAAACACGTGCCATTCGACCTTCGCCGCGTAGCGCTCGTACACGATCTTCATCGCGGCTACCGCGTCGGCAAAGCCTTTCCACTGCTGGCTTCCGGTGTAGGTGACTACCCTGATCACGCCATCCTTCTCGCTCAGCTTTGGCCGAGGGTTGAAATCGTCGATGATGAGTCCGTTGTTGCAAAAAGGAACGTCCTGCCCGAAACGCTCCAACATCAATTTCTTGAGCCAAGAAGAGTTGGCGACTTTGTAGAGGGGCAAACCGTAGGACATCCGCGCGCAGAGGCGTTGCAGCATCGTATCGGCCTCCATCGAGAAGAAGAGTTCCTCATAGTGCTGCATGAAGTAGACGGGTTTCCCTTTGTTGCTAAAGAAAACGGGGAACGTGGTCAGCCAATGGGTAGCGATGTTGACGTCGCACTCCGGCATCGAGTCGATCAGCCCAGCCCAGAGCCTCGAGTCCGTCGCCAACCAGCCAAACGGCCGGTCGCGAAGAAGCGGGTCTTTCGCTGGCTTTGGGAGGTCTCGGTCATTCAAATAATGAACCTTGCAGTCAAGCCTGAACCATGGATATGGGTCGTCACCATCCCACCAGGAGTTCGGAAAAGTAGTGACGGTGACGGTGTGCCCACGCGCGGCGAAACGGTTCGCGTACTCCAAGATAGCCAACGGGCCGCCCGAAATCTTGATCGAGGGAGGCATGACGAAATTGATCCGAATGGGTTGGTTCATAGAGCAGGATCCTTAGGGCGTCCCTCCGTCAAACTCGGGGTGATAATACCGGTCCTTCAAGAAGTCGTGGCCAAACTCCGCGGCAAGACGCTCTTCGAGGTCGTCGGGCGGTTGAATGCTACGGAAAGTCGAGATCTTGGACCAAGGATTCAAAACGGTTCGGTATCCCGCCCGCTTCAGTCTAAGGCCGTAGGCAATGCCCGCGCCGTCTCCGTACTCGTGAACCGGCAGTCCGCCAACCTCCTCATAAACCGCTTTGGGTGTTGCCATCAGCAGCGACGAAACGGCTTCCACATTGCTTCCAAGGGCGTTTTCGAACCAGAACCCGGGTTCGGTTGCCGTCTCCCCCTTGTACATGGTGGGCAAGCCGGGAAGCAAACGGACGCCGCCTCCCTCAATTCCCAGCCATCCGTTGAGAACGGCCCCGCCCACCGCCCCCACCTGGGGCGACACGGCGAGATAGCCCAGGATCTCCCAAAGCCAAGTCGCGGAAATGAAACGCGCCGCATCGGAGACGAACACGAGCGCCTCGGCATCGATCTTCCGAATGACCGCGTCAAAGTCGGCCTGGGTAGGCGCATGATGGATGAATGTTCCGGGCCGTGCGGCGGAAGTTGGTTTGTGATCGAGAGAGATGAAATGAATCTCTGGAAGCGGATCGATCTCGGTGCTTAGAAGAGTATCAAAAAAGCCCTCGTCCACGACCCAACCCATCCGAATAGGGACGACGATCGCAGGCTTCTTGACCGGCTTCCTCGGAAAGTCGAGTTTGTAGATGCCAACCCCGAAATATTGGAGTTGGGGCGGAAATGTGATGCGAGCGGCGATACTCTGGTCTTCGAAATAGCGGTTGAGGGCGGCCATAGCCTGATTGTGAATTTCCGGCTTCCTCGTTGGGGAATCGGCGACCGAGCTCTCGCTGATGCGCCAGAAGTAGCAGATTTGGGGCAGGTAAACGATCTTGGCTTTGGCCGACATGAGCCGAATGGTGAGTTCGAGATCGGTAATAAGGTTGTTCGTCCCAACGAAGCCGCCGATCTTGTCAAAGGTTGTTTTCTTTACAACTTTGAGATGGACGATGTAGTTCGTCGACAGGAAGAACTCGGGCGACCACTCGCGCTTGAGCGAGGCGAACGTCAGGGCGCCGTCGGCCTGCATCATCGCGTGATCGGTGTAGATGTAATCCGCGTCGGGGTTGTTTCGGAGAGCCTCAACGACGGCGCTCATGGCCCCAGGCGCGAGCGCGTCGTCGGAATCCACGATAACGAGATACTCACCCTTGGCCATTTCTGCGGAAATCTGCGAGGCGCCAGTGATTCCCAGGTTCTCGCCCGCGGCGTTGACGCGAACCCGCGAATCTAAGTCGGCGAGTTTTTGCAAGAATGCGGTTCGCCCTTCCGCAGTCGAACCGTCGTCGCAGAGGCACAGTTCCCACCTGGGGTAAGTCTGGTTAATGAGCGACTCGACGACCTCCTCCAGATAGTTTTCCGGCGTGTTGTAACTCGGCATGACGACGGAGAATGTCGGCGAGAGCTTGCCCGCTTCTGGCATCGCGGGGTTCGAGGGTGGGACTTGAGCGGCTTCTAGCAAACGGCGTTCTTTTTCAGGCGAGAGCTTTTTCGGTATGCCGTTGCCTCTGATCTCATGGATCTTAGGGCCTTTCGCTCCTGCGGACCCGCCGGCTTTCCTCAACTCCCGAAAGATTTTGCCTTTGAGCGTCCAAATCACTAGTTGGGCAGCTCGGCGAAACTTGCGCATGGCGCCAGGGTGTTTGGTCAGGCTCTTGCGCAATGGGCCGCTGACGCGCCAGAAAATCGATTGCTCGATTTCATATCGGCGCCGGGTTTCCTCGACTAATTCGCGGCGGAGAACATCATTGTTAACCTGTTGAACAACGAGACCGCGAAAAGCGCGGTGGAATGACCGAAACCGTTGACGAGCTTCTTCTTGCATCGCCTGGTCGCGCTGGGCCGAGATCAAGTCGAGCTTGCTTCGCAAGTCCTGAAGGGTGACGTCCTTCTCGGCCAAGGCCTCGAGAATACGCTCCTTTTCTTCTTGCCATTCGGGCTTTGCGGCGTTCGGCATGATCGTCTCACGGATTCGGCGAGGACTGCCCTCCATCAAATTCGGGGTGATAGTATCGGTCCTTGAACAACTCGGCAGGGAACTCCGACCGCAGACTCTCCTCCAGCCGATGCGGCTGCTGAACCGGTTTGTAATTCACAATTTTCGACCAGGGATTCAAAACCGTACGATAGCCCGCCTTCTTGAGCTTGAGACCGTAGGCGATACCCGCCGCTTCGCCGTAAGCGTGAACCTGGAGGCCGCCGACTTCCATGTAAACCGATTTTGGCGTTGCCATTAGGAGGGAGGAAACCGCCTCGACATTGGTGGCAAGGTGATTGTCCAGCGCATAACCTGGTTGAGCGTCCGGCATCCTGTCGTACATCGTCGGCAGGCCGGCGGTGAGGCGCACGCCGCTCGCTTCCACGTTGAGATACCGGTCGAGCACCTTGCCGCCGACCGCCCCGATTCGCGGAGAAACCGAAAGATAGCCGAGAACCTCGGAGAGCCACTCCGGGCACACAAACCGCGCATGGCCCGCAACAAATACGAACGCTTCGGCGTCGATGCCTGTCAGGATCGCATCGAACTCGGCCTGGTTTCGCGCATGATGCGTGAGGGGCCCAGGTGGTTGAAGCGCTTGGCCGAGGGAAACGAAGTGTATCTCAGGCATGGCGTCGATTTCGGTTTTCGCAATAGACTCCATGAACTTCTTGTCGAGCCCGCTATCGGTCAAAGGCACGATGATCGCCGCCTTCTTGGCTGGACGAAAAGGGAACTCAAGTTTCTGAACCCTATGGGTAACCATCTGGAGTTGCGGGGGATAGGTCGCCTTGGCGGGGATGTGATTTCGCTCGAAATAGCGGTTGTACGCCGAGATCGCCGCCTCGTCGATCGCTAGGTGCTGCCCCCCCGACCCCGAGCTGTCGCGCTCAAAGTATTGGATTTCAGGCACGTAGGCGAAGTCAGCCTCCGCCTCCATAAGCTTCATCACGAGGTCGCCGTCCGCGAAGAGGGCCGGACTGCCATCGTAGCCCCCGACCTTCTCGAACGTGCTCTTGCGAACCACTTGGAGGTGTGCTGGGTAGGCCACCGAAAGAAAGAACTCAGGAGACCATGCGCGCTTCAGAACAGCTTCGATCGCCGTTCCGTCTGCTGCAATCACCGCATGGTCGGTATAAATCAAGTCGGCGTTGGGGTTCTCCCGCAACGCTCGCACGACGGCGGAAAGCGCCCCTGGCGCGAGTAGGTCGTTCTCCTTGACGGCGGCGACGTAGTCGCCTGTGGCCATTTTGGCCACCGCCTGCAGGGGCTCATGAACGTCGTTGCCATCTTCGGCAAATTGGACTCGGACCCGGGAGTCCGTTCGTGCAATTTCGCCGAGCAATGCTCGGTTCTCGTCGCTCGATCCCCTCGCATAGAAGCACAGCTCCCACTTTGGGTAGGTCTGGCTGAAGACAGACTCGACGAACTCAAACAGGTTCGTCTCGCTAGGGTTTTGAATCGCGACGATGAAAGAAAGGGTTGGCGAGAGTTTGTCTGGCTCGGGCATCACTGGGTTCGAAGGGGGCTTCATCGCGTCATCGACTAAACAGCGCTCCCTTCTCGGCGATAGCAGGCCAGGAAAGCCCTTCGCGGGCCATGGCGCCTCCTCGACCAGCGGCACGGTTTCGATCCCCTTCATGTCGGGCGCCTTCAGTTGAACGCCCAACCTGCGCAAAATCTTTCTCGACGGGCTCGTGACGCGCCAGAACATCGAAAGCTCGATGTTCTGGCGGTGTATCCGCTGATCCTGAATTTCTCGAAGTAGTTTAATGTTCTCTTGGTACGTCTCGACGCTAATCCGCGACATGTCCAATCTGAACGAAGGCGCCGGGCCGCCCTGAACTCCCCGAGATCGGTCGCTCGTGAGTTTGTCGATTTTTGCCTGAAGCTTGACCAACTCGGCATCCTTCGCCTCCAACTCGGCCAAGAGTTCACACTTCTGCTTCTCCCACACCGGATCGCCGATAGCCTTATCCATAGACGCCCCTACTGAACCTAATTCAGCTCCCGGGCAAGTTTGAGCGTGCTTTCCACCACCGCGTCGGTGTTGAAGTATTCGAACTGGGCGAAACGGCCCGCACAGCGAATGCCGATACCCTTGAGGTAGTTCAGGGTCGCATCCGCGTTCTTTCGATGTTCCAGGTCGTAAATCACGTAGGCGTACTTGAAGGTGCGGGTCTCGATCGAAACGAGGTCTGCAAGCTCGATCATCCCCATTTTCTCGAGCCCTTCGAGCACTTGCCGTTCGATTTCCTCCACGCTGATCCCCGCAAGGTAGCTCTCCGGTCGGAAAGTGACTTCCGCAAGCAGGGTCGAGCCTCCGTCCTTGTTGCAATAGCTCTCACCCAAAAAGTTGAGCTTCGACAACCGGTGGAAGATGGTTTCCTGGTCAGGGAAGTAGATGGCGAAGTGGTTACCGATGTGATCCTTTCTTACATGGATCGCCACGATGTGGATCGAGTTATATTTCAGCTTGGAGACCGTTTGGGCTATCTCTGGCGGAGGGGTCAAGTACTTGAAAAGCTCATGGAGGGGAATGCAACTGATCAGACTGTCGCCGGTGATCTCGCCATCCGGCGTGCCGATTCGCCATTTTCCCGGTCCGCCCTCGATCGATTTCACATTGACTCCCGACCGAACGTCTCCCTTTGCCTTCGCCTTTTCCGCGTAAGCGTTTACTAGCGACTGGAATCCGCCCTCGGCCGGATAGTGGAAATAGAGCTGGTGAAGATATCCTTCGGTTTCGACGCCGTTCGCGGAAGCGATGACGTCCTCTTTCGGCGGTTTTGGAATGCGCTCGACCATTTGCAAGTCCAAGCACGCCGGGTCGAATTTCCAAATCTTCTGGTTGTAAGGCTGAAGGTAGAGGTGGGTAATGCCTTCCCCAAAGGTTTTTAGGAAGAACTGCAACATGTTGGTAGGGCTGTAGTCTTCGTAGGGGTTCTCCAGGAATTCCTGCAGACAGTAGTCCCGGTCTTCCTTTGGGAGCTTGGAAAGGTCGTTTTCGAATGGATACTTTACATAGACGCCCTTGTAGAAGATCTGGTTGGAGCGGCGCACCTGGTTGGTGGGAATCATCTCCGTGTGAAGGTCGAGAACCTCTTTGTTCTTGGAGAAGATGATGTGGGGGCCGATGTCGTAAGACACTCCGTCGAGTTGGAAACTACGCGACAGGCCGCCTACGTCAGGTTCTCTTTCGAGAACGACCGTTTCCCCTTCCAGAAACGAAGCGAGGGACAATCCGGCGATTCCCCCTCCCAAAATGATGGTCTTTGCCATAAGAAACGATCCACGCTAGCGCTCTACTGAGTAACACAATTTCTGCATAACCACGTGCCCGAAGATCGAATGGACGTCCTCGCACAACTGCATGTCCGCCACGTCCGCGTGGACCACATGCTGGGCTATCGCCTTGAGTTTCCCGCCGTCATAGCCGCAAAGCCCCAGGGTTATCGCGCCATGCTCGTTCGCGTAATTCACTGCCCGGATTACGTTCTCCGAGTTCCCGCTGCCGGAGATGGCGAGCACGAGGTCGTTGGGCTCGAGAACGTTCTTGAGCTGCTCCACGAAGATGTCCTGGAACGAGACGTCGTTTCCGTAGGCCATGATCAAGCCAACGTTATCGACCAGCGATCTTCCCCGGAACGGTCTCCCCGTCGACATGAAGACCGACTTGTTCCAGTCGGTGATCATGTGGAGCGCCGTCATCGAGCTGCCGCCGTTCCCCAAAGTGATGATCTGGTTTCCGCGATGCCAGGCATCCTCTATGACTGCCACCGCCGCGTCGATCTCTTCAAAGTTGAGCGAATTAAGGTGTTGAACGAGTCGGTCCAGATAGGCTTTGGCGGTTCCGGCGTGCTTACTCATGGTTGGCTTATTAACGGCGAAAGCTAGTGATAGAAGATGATTCGGCTTCCCAACGGCTCGAATCCAACTTCAACGTGCCTCAGCATGGATAGCGCGTCGATAATCCCAGGGTGCTTCTCCTCTGGGGCGTAAAACATTAGGAATCCGCCCGCACCCGCTCCGAGCAGCTTTCCGCCCGAAGCGCCCGCTTTTCGAGCTAGGTTGTACCACAAATCGATATTTGAGTTGCTTATCCCTTCAGTCAGGCTCTTCTTGAGCTCCCAGTTTTCGTGAAGGATTTCGCCAAACGGGTCGCAGTTGTCGCTTTGAAGCTCGTCGCGCAGTTTATGGGCCAGCCGCACCATTTGAAGCATCGTCTCCTGCTTGGCTTTCTCATGGAGGACTTCGTCGCCCTGCCTCTTGAGAAGGGCGGAGGCGCTCCGGGTTATCCCGGTGTAAAACATGAGGGTGTTGCGCGCGAGCGTCTCGATGGTCGACACTTTGGAAATAATGGGGCTGACGACCACGCTGTCGTTGGGGCGGAACTCGATGAAGTTAAACCCGCCGTATGCTGCCGCATATTGGTCCTGCCGGCCGATCGGCTCTTTGCAAAGATTAAGCTCGATGTGGGAGCTTATTTTGCCGAGGTCCTCCGCGGATACATAGCGCCCGGAAAACGCGGAAAGCGCATGGATGAGCCCTACCGCGAACGAACTGGACGACCCGAGACCTGTGCCTTGAGACGGGATATCGGCGATGGTCGTGATCTCTACCCCGCCTTCTATTTCAAGGGCCTCCAGGGTCGCGCGCACAAGCCGGTGCTGAACCTCGGAGGAATGCTTCACTTCCTCGTTTTGCGAGTAAGCGACGCGAATGCCGTTGTCGAACTTCTTGTTAACCGTCACGTAAACGTATTTGTCGATTGCCGTGCTTACAACTGCGCCGCCAAATTCCCGATAGAACGAGGGAAGGTCGCTTCCTCCGCCAACGAAGCTCATTCTAAGGGGCGTCCTGCTAATGACCATGGGTTTCCCGAAGGGGCAATACTAGCTCATAGCATGCCAAAGCGCGGGTCTGCTCGATAATGCCTTGCTCCCGTCGGAGGCGCAGGTCGTTCAGATTCTCCGCGCTTTCGTTGGAGCGATGAGCATGTTCATCCCATAAGAATCTCGATCTCTTGAGGTCCTCCGGGGCATCGACAAAGATGGTTTCACCTGGCGTTGCCTGAGAAAGGACCGGCACGGACGGGCCCTCAAAGACCACCACGTCCTCTTCGCCAATCACGATCCGCTCAACCGTGCCCGGCTGCTGGTCGACCACGGGTAAATCAACTGCGACTGGCCCCTTGCAGTTCCCCAAGAGCTCGGCCAAGGCAATCATCGCGAGCCCGTCAGAGGTGCTCAGATGGACCTGTTCGTCGAGTTGGCCGATTGTTAACCACCGGCGCTCAGAAAGAACTATGCATCTGCGTCCATTGGCTTGCAGAGCCAGGCGCAGAGCGGCCGCGACCGTGGTTTTGCCGCTGCTAGGCGTACCGCCGATATAAACGAGTGTACCGGGTCCCAGCTTATTGGCGAACCCCGCGGCCCAATCCGACAGAGGGGGATAATCGTCCAGGATAAACGCCACCGCGGCAGATAGGTCGGGGACGATAAAATCGGCCCTGGCTGGATATTTGAAATCCACCTCCGGACCTGCCGTCTGGACAAAGACAGACCGGATGCCCGCGTTCCGCGCAAGCTGCATGTCGGTCGACGTGTCACCGATGACCCAAGAGTTCGCAAAATCTCCATTGAGTTCTGCTCGGGCGCGCTCGACCATACCGGTTGCCGGCTTGCGGCAGCCGCAGACGATCTTGAGCTCCGGCACCTCGCCGGGAAACCCTTTGTCCGGATGATGAGGGCAGAAATAAACCCGGTTCAGATAAGCGCCGCTCTCGCCGAGCAGCCACTCCATCTTGGCGTGAATCTGGTCAAGTTCGGCAAGCGTGCAGCCGCCCCGCGCCACCACCGGTTGGTTGGTGACAACCACCGTTCGATAGCCCGCCTCATTAAGCTTCTTGACAGCCACGCCCACGCCATCAAACAGGCGAAAGTCTTCCGCGTTGTCCAGGTGGACCATGTCCGGGTTGATCACCCCATCCCGATCAAGAAAAACGATTGGCTGGGGCACTGAAAGGCTGGAACGCGCAATCTTGCCAGACGCGTAGTCCGCGCAAACCTTGTCTAGCCGAGCCGGCGTTCCCGCATCCTTGATGTATTCCGGGCTGTTGTAGCCGCATAGCGAATGCCCTGCTTCAAGCATTCGCGGAAAGATGTCCTTGCCGAAGTCGAGCATGCCAGGCAAGCCGCTCCACCGTTCGAGCGCGTCGCGCCGAATCATGTACAGGGCCGCGTTCACGAGGTTGTGGTAATACCTGCCGGGCTCGTGCGGGTAAGGGTGTAGGGCGACGACTCTGGCTTCATCGTCAATCTCCACCAGGTCTGAGTCTTGAGGATGGTCGTTCGGGTGCAGGAACAGCGTAGCGTCGGCGTTCTTCGACCGGTGAAATACGGCAAACCTCGTGAGGCCTACCTCGAGCATCGTGTCGCCATACATCACGAGGAACTCCGGGTCCAAGCGGTCGAGAATGGCAAGCACCGCCCCCGCTGTGCCTCTGGGCTCGCCGTCGTCGATGCATTCGACTTCGATCCCCCAGTTTTGCTTGGACGCACAAAACTCCGCGATCTTGTCCGCCGCGTAGTTCACAAGAATCAGGATGTTTGTGAATCCCTGGCGAACGCAAAGCTCAATTTGGCGTTCCAAAAGGGGCGTTCCGCAGATGTCGATCAGCGGTTTGGGCAATCCGTTCAGCCGATCCTTGAGGCGGGTTCCTTTTCCGCCCGCGAGTATGACCGCCTGCCGCACTACAGGTCCTCTTGCTTTACGATTTCGCGAATGGCCTTCCTCATCGCCTCAGCCGAATTGGAGCCGGAGCGCCAGCCCAGCGCGTGGAGCTTGTCGATCGAATAGTGGAAGCGGGGGACGTCGCCAACCCAGCCGCGGTTCCCTTCGCCAAAGCAGACTTCTGCGCCAGGCGCCGCTGCCGCAACTGTTTCTTCCGCGATGAATCGCACGGTAACTCCTTCGTCGTCGCTGCCGATGTTGAAGTAGTTGACCTTATCCTTAGCGTTGTCGCGGATGAAGATCATGGCGGTCACCAGGTCCTCCACGTGGAGATAGCTCTTTTGCTGAGTGCCGTTTCCAAGCACCTGAAGTTTCGTCGGATCTGCTCGAAGCTTCTTGACAAAGTCATAGACGACGCCATGCGTCGCCGGCGCCCCGATCACGTTGGGGAAGCGAAAGATAAACACTCGCTCCAGGTAGGCTTCCGCTGCTGCCGAAATGAGCCCTTCTGAGGCCAGCTTCATTGCCCCGTAGTTCGAGATTGGAAGCAGTGGGCCTATGTCCTCAGTCAGCGTGACGTTTCCCAGATCGCCATAAACCGCGGAACTGGATGCGAAAGCCAGACGGGGAATACCAACTTCCTTCATAGCCTCCAGAACGTGAAAGGTGGTCATGAAGGTGTCGCGCAGATCAACTTTGGCATCGGCCACGCCCGCCGGAATATCGGAGTTCGCCGCCAAATGCCAAACCTCGGTTATGGGCTCCTTTAGGTGATAGCCCGAGATCGAGGATATCAACCGCTCGTAGTCGTTGAGATCAAGCTGCTCGAAAGAGAACTTCGGGTTGGATTCGAACTCGGCAATATTGCGACGCGAGCCCCTGCTTAAGTTGTCGTAACCAATCACTCGCGCTCCATCCGCCAATAGTGAGCGGGTCAAATTACAGCCGACGAACCCTGCGATTCCGGTGATGACAATGGCCATGGTTCCTGAGCGGCAAGCGACTGGCCCCAAGTCGGAAAGGGCCGCCTAATGGGTTCCAGACCGTCGTTAACTGAAGGAATTGTACCTTGGCATCATTCAGCTAGTAAAATGCATGCCATGGGGGTCATGAATACTCAAGTTAAGACCCTACTCATCATCCTCAAGAATCTCGGCTCGGTCCTTCAATATCGAGCCTATGTTCCCAAGATCAAAGCCCTTGGTTACCAACACTCGCTGGAAGACCCGTGCTACAGCCGATCGCCAGTTCTGGCGACTCTTCATTTCCAACGATATGGCGCCGCCGAGATTCTCCGCGGGGACCGCGTTCTCAACTTTACGGTTGCCGGCGAGACCTACCGGTACCGCGAAGACGTCTACCTTTTCCTGAACCCTGACGTCGCCGAGCAGGTTGCCTTAGGCCGGCTGGCAAACGGCCTTTCCCACTTCGTGCTTTCTGGCTACGACGAGATGCTCTCTGGAAATCGGAAATCCTACCTCGATAGGGCAATTCAGCCGATGATGGAGTCGGGAGTCGCTGCGATCGAGCAAGGCCGTCACCGCCTCGCCGTCAAAGTTGGCGGCCTAGAATACGACTACATCCCCGAGCTCTACATCAAGTCTTATCCCGAAGCCACGCTCGGCACATCGCCCCTGCGGCATTTTGTCACCGTGACATTGACGAAGGTTGAGCAAGGCACGTGCACACTCTACAAAGAGGATTATTCGTCGACGGTCGAGAAGATCGTCGAAGGAAAATCCAAGAACGGCCGGAACCTGTGCATCTTCGCTCACTTCGACCCGGAAGGCGTTATCGATCCTCATGTAGTCCGCTACCTGGAAGGCTTGAAGACGATGGACTGCGAGATCGTCTTTGTGAGCAGGAGCGTCAAGGAATCGGAATGCGCGAAGATTCTTCCATTTTGTTCGGAGATTATTCTCCGGACCCGTTACGGCCGCGATTTCGACAGCTGGTACCTCGGTGTCAAGCACTGCCGTTCGCGATTCGAGAAGTACGGCCACGTGATCTGGGCGAGCGACGCCGTGTATTTTCCGCTGCTACCAGCTGAGGACCTGATTGCCAAGATGGAGCGGATGAAGTTCGACGTTTGGGCGATTCATGAATCCTGGACCAGCCCGCCCTTCATGCCGTCGGACATCCTCGAATACCACTTGGAGTGCTTCTTCCTAGGATTTGCAAACACGGCCGTCCGCGCCGGCATCTTGGACGAGTTTGTTGAGCGCTACGAACAAAACCCCGTTCAAAGCCAAATTGGCCAGGTGTACCGGTTTGAACACTGGATCGCAGCCAGGGCCATGGCCTTGAACATGCGCGTTGGCGCCTTGTGCAAAGTAGACGACCAGCCACAAATAGATCCGCCAATCGACCTTTGGCGACAATCGTTAGCCTGGTACGGTGCGCCAACTCTTAAGGTGGAGTTAGCCAGCTACAACCCGCACGGAAACTTCAGTTTCGATCATCTCGATGTGATGATCGATCAGGACTTCTATGACCCAAACCTAATTCGAAGGCACTCCGCTCGGATGGCCACGGGAGTAAACCCGACCGCTATCCAACCGGTGGAAGTCAAGCTCGCAAAGCGAATCGATCGATCCCCATTTGTGTTCACCGACACGCTTTGCGTGTTCAGCCACTTTGACGCCAAGGGCCTCGTTCGCCCGTACGTGCTCCGTTTTCTTCAGGCGCTTGAAGAGGTTGGATGCGAGTTCATCTTCATAACTTCTTCGACAAAGCAGGAGGAGTTGGCAAAACTACCCGAGTCGTGCCGCCGGATCATCCAGAAGACACCAGAGAGCGAGCATGCGCGGGATATCGGCGCCTATTGGCTCGCCTTGCAAGATTTGAGGCCGGACGATCTAAAGTTCAAGCGCTACTTGCTCTCGAACGACAGCGTCTTCTTCCCCCTCACCGATCACAAGCGAATGTTTGCGGAGATGGGCGCCAAGGATTACGATCTTTGGAGCACGGTGGAATGCATCCAGCTACGCTGGCACGTTCAGAGTTATTTCTGGAACTTCAGCCCGAAGTGCTTCATAGAAAGCTTCTTGCCTGCCTTCCTTGACGACTATAGCTTCGAATCCGCCCGGTGGGACATGATTCGCAACTACGAAACGCGCTATCCCAACCTTATACGCGACGCCGGCTACAAAGTCGGATCCTACGTTCCAATCGCGGAGGTTGGACCTGCTCTCATCAGACGCAACCAGCGCGAGTCGCCTGGAAAGCCCATACCCAAGTGTTGGGAGACACTCTATTTCAACCCCCATTGGGAGGCGTGGGACCTGATTATTTCGGAGTTCAACTGTCCCTCCGCGAAGATCGGCTGCCTTCGTCACAATGGCGGCGCCAAGTCCTTGCGCAAGCTCGAAAAAATGCTTCAAGGCAGCCCCTACTACGATTACGCCCTCATCGCGGACGTTTTCGGCGACGTGACCGAAGTCTAACTCGAACCGGAGAGCTTCAAGGCATCTGGTAACCTTTCCCAACCTGCAGCCGCTTCAAACTGATATCGGCCGCTCGGCCCGAAAGGCCCTTCAGCGAAGCGCCCGTCAAGATGAGTAGGAATCGACAAGTCGAGAGTCGGCAAGGTTCGCCGGAACCGGACAAGCGCCATCGCCCTTTAAAGGCACGGCGCGTCCGCCGCTCCCTTGAATCGCTTAACTACGGCGAAATGTGGGACCCGCCGTTGGATTCCGACAGCTCGAGGTGGCCCCAACATTACGACAATGTGGGCTGGAGGCCTCTTGTGAGCGCCGGCAATTTCCGCTTGGAATTGGAGGTCGACGGTGAGCCCGCCTGGTACCACGAATCCCTTTATCTGGAGGCCAATCCCGATCTCAAGGCCCAAGTTCAAGAGGGGGGTCTCCGATGCGGATTGGACCAGTTCCTTGAGGAAGGCTACCAAGAGGTCCTATCGGGCAAGCGGCGGCTGTTCACCGAGCAAATGTCTCGCATGGACGTCACTTTACGCAAACTGAACTATGGGAAGGTCTTCGAGTGGAATGGGAAAGAGCCAAGTTCGGCTTGGATCTATCACTATGTTTTCACCGGCTGGCGAGAGATTATCGATGAACTGGCGCCGCTCACGTTTACCGTTAGTGGCATCGAATACGAGTACGTCGAAGAGCATTATCTGAGAGCCAACCTAGACGCCGCCGAAGAAGTGGGCAGTGGACGGTTTCGGTGCGGCCTTGACCACTTTCTTGTAAAGGGCTATGAGGACTTGGTTGCCGGCAAGCGAAGTCTCCACCCGCCCCAGGCCTTGCCACGGGTCATTGAGAGGCATCCCGGCGTAGCCCCAGTCGCCGGAGACCACTTGTGCGTATTCGCCCACTCCGACCCCGACGACCTCGTCGACGAAACCACGTTCGTCCAGCTTAGAGCTCTGCGCGAAATCGGCTGCGACGTAGTGTTCGTCACTCCCTGCGATGTCTCTCGGCAACTCGAGGCGCTCAAGCACGAATGCATCGAAATCATCGTTAGAAACACGTCAGGTGGCGACTATGCCTCGTGGTACATCGGGCTCGGCGAATGCGAGGAAAAGCTAGAACGGTACGACCAACTGTTATGGGTTAACAACGGCATCTATTTTCCGGTCAGGGATCCGAGCGATCTTTTGCCTGCAATGAAGCTGTCTCAGTTCGACTTTTGGGGAATTACGGACGGATACAAGCCCTTCCATCCGAATTGGCCCATGCATTATCATCCGCATCCCAGCTTCCTCGGTATTTCGCAGGATGCACGGTCAAGGGGCCTGCTTGCAGAGTTTCGCAAGCTTTACGAATCCAAGCCGGTCCGGGGCGCAGCAGGGGAGCAAGCTGATTTAGTGCTCGGCCTACCGAAGCTCGCCCGCGATATCGGGCTCCGCGTTGGAGCTTATTGTCCCGTTTTCGATGTGATCGGCGTGACGTATGCATGGCCGATCATGCATTCGGACGCGGAAACGCCGTTGGACCACTGGACCACGCTGCTGGCGTATTACAACTGCCCCGCCTTGGACGCCCGTCTATTGCAAGGCGATGAGAATTTCAACTGGCCTGATGCTTACGCTCTGATTTCACCGAAGTACGACCTAGCGGCCGCGCAAAAGCATTCGAAGCGCGTCAAAGCGCCGAACTCCCAAGCCTGGCCCCCCATGGTCCGCTATCGGCCGGACTCGCCCTTCATGAAGGTTCTAGCTGCAGTTAAGGAACCGGACGGGCCGACGGTCAAGTGGGAAATGATGGCGGAGGTTCTCGCTCTCACGGAAACCGAGCGGGCCGCCTTGTATCACCTCGTGGATGGGCGCGCCTACTGGCAGGATCTTCTTTCAAAGCGCGATCAGACCATCCGGCTGTTGAAACAGGTCGATCGGGGCGAACTGGCGAAGAAGGGCCGGCTCTGTTTCTTCGCCCATCACGACGATAGCAATCGGTTCGCGGACTACATTTTCGCATTCATCAGGGGATTGGAAACCCGAGGTTTCGAGACGATCATGATAACGACCACAACGGACGAAGCCGAAATCGAACGGCTCCCGCGCTCCGTCAAGCGAGTCCTCATCAAGAATAACGTCGGGAGGGATTTCGGTCAGTGGTGGATCGCTCTGGAGAACCTGGAGCCGGAACTGCATCATTACGACGAATACTTGCTGACCAACGATAGCTTCTATTTCCCAATCGTCGATCCAAAGCCCGTTTTCGACAAGATGGATCCGGGGAACTACGACCTGTGGGGCATGAACGACTCGGACGGTGAGACCTGGCACCTTTGCAGCTATTTCTGGGTGTTCAAACGCGACCTGTTCATTAACGAGTTCATGCCGCGCTTCCGCAAAGAAATGGTGCCCTCCTACGGGCGATGGGATCTCATTCGATGCTTCGAAACCCGGTACTCCGGGTTGTACCGCTCCATGGGATACAAGGTTGGAACCTACGTCGACAACAAGGAAGTCGTCGAATTTGTACGGGAGAACATGCCGCAAGACCCCAGACTCGAGCGATGCGGGGTGCCCGTTAACGTGTATCACATGTTCTGGGATGTAATCATTAAGGACTTCAACTGCCCTATCATCAAGGTCGAGGTGTTGCGAGATAACACGACGCACCAAGAAGGGCTTACTGAATTAAAGGGCTTCCTGAACTACTGGACCACCTACGATTACGCAATGATTGAGGACCACCTTGGCGATATCAACAAGCGAGCCTGGTCCGAGCGGGGAAAGAAGGTCCGCTAAGCCTAAGCTATGACTCGTTGAACTCGAACCCCGGAGATAAGTTCCGCTCCATTTTTCCAAAACGAACGCTCCGTTTCCCTGGTTTGCTCCTCCAGGTTTTCGGCAGAGCCAGCCTTCAACTGTTTGCTAAGCAGCACCAGAGGCTGCTCCGCACCCAGGTCAACCTGGATGTCCAACTTGGCGATCGCGGCGACCTCCTCAGGTCGCGGCTCAAGTGAAAATCGAATCAGGCGTTTACGGGCGCCGTCTCTCAGTCGGTCAAGGTCAATTTCCCAATGGCCATACCGGCGCGCAAACTCCATGCAATAGTCTCGCGCTCCAAGCCGAAGCTGTTCTCGGAGTCCAAGGTCGGGCGGTTCGTCCTGCGTGGACAATATGGGTTCGACCTTGCCATCGCACTCCCGGTATCCAATTGTGGCCTGGTCCTGGTTACTGGCCGCTATTTCAAACAACGGGCTGATCTGGTCGAGCACTGGGTCCCTTCCCATATAACTCGGTAGTGCGTAGTTATCCGGCAATCGCTCTCGCCCCATGGCCCTGCGGCGCCCTAAATAGAATCCATAAAGATTAGGGAACTCGGTGAGCCCGCTATATGCCATTGTCCAAGCTGCCTGAACGCTTCCGTTCCACCCCGCATCCACAAGGACTTTTGCGTCGCCCTGCCCAAAGAATTCTTCCTGGGACAAGTAGCGGCTTTGAAGTTCCTGAACTCCCTGAGCTTGGGAGCGAACCTCTGCCTGCACGTCATCGCGGCGAAAGAAACGGAAGATATCTGGCACTTCGAGGCTCAAGGAGGCAGATGGCTCGAAGTCAAGGTATTTCGCACACATGGGAGCAAAGGGCCCAAGTTCGAGGCCGTAGGCGGAGAGCACTCGCGAAACCGAGACGCGCGACCCAATGGATCTCGCCATCGAAATCTCCTTCTTGCCTATTTCCTTGATTGACGAGCTGAGCGCGACCTGACTATTCGTGCGTGCAAAGTGGAGACGCAGGGGCGGAAGGGAGAGAAATCGAGGGCAGGTGTCTTGGAAGGCCTTGCCTGCCTCCCAGAATAAAGCGCCTTTGGGGGCCAAATAGTAGATATCCCGTGCCCCAATGCTGTGGGCCGCATCCAAGGCGCCTGCCGAAAAGCAGGCCAATGCCGGCCCGAGGACCTCATACCCAATCTGGTACAGAACGTCTTCCGCCGATGTGCCTCGACGCGAACTTTCGGTGGAAGGAAGTGCGCCGAGCTGTGCGCCAAACTCGACCCATTCACGGTCGAGGTCGGCGAACAAAGACTTTGCGAGAAACTCCTTACGACTTTTTAGGTTGGCCTTATCTCGGAGCCATATCGCTTTGTAACCCTGCTGGGACGGGTGGATGAAGTCGGCCCGCATATCGTCGCCGACGTGGATAAACTCCGTCGCGCTAATCCCTTCGGCCTGAAGCACGGCTTCGAAAAGGTGGCCCGACGCTTGGCCCTGGCGGTGCTCCGATGAAACGTAGATGCGGTCTACGAGTTCGGCCAAACCGCAGGAATCGAGCATCCGCCGAACGTGCTCTGTTTCGTAACACGTGCCGGCCACGACCAAAATGCGCTTGCCGAGGGCGCGCAACTGTTTAAGCAAATCGGCCGCGCCCTCCATGGCGTAGAGATGATTGCACTCGGCCTTGACCTCATAGTCCACCCATACCTTTGCCCGCGACGGGTCTGCTCCGAGATGCTCGCACGTAGCCTCAAGCCATTCAGATATCCGAATTTCCGGATCGCATCCTTCTGTTTGCAGCGCTTGAAGGATTCGGGCCTCCTCGATGGCTCTCGCCTCTTCGATCTCCGACACCAGGTTCGAACGCAGCATCAAAGCCGCGAACCGGTTGCTTTGGCCTCTCACCCAATCTGCCGGTTCTACGTTGCGCCCAACAAGCGTTTCGAACAAATCGAAGGAGACCACTGTTTCCGCACCGACGAACCGTTTGACGTCTATAAGGGCGGACGCGCGACGCATACGCTTACCCGTGTAATACTGGCGATAGGACGGGAGCGCCTTCAGAATTAGCCGGGCCATGAACGGGCGCACGACCGCAGAGATCAACATGTGCTGAACGGGGGTCTTGAGGCGAGGCGGGCCGTAGGGAAAATTGCGAAGCCGCCACCTATGAGCCCGTTCTGCAAGCCGGGTCCGAGACGATTCCCTCATTGGTTTAACCTAAGCAGAATTGGCGCCTGCTATTCATTGTAACCTCAATTACTTGAAAAGGAACCTCAGCTTCGCGCTGAAGCTAGTCCTTGACCATCGTCAAAGCACTCCAACTTCTTTGAGGTACGCGGAGACTGAATCCTTCCAATGGGGCATACGGTTGAGGCCGAGTGCCTTAAGATGAGCATTCTCCAGCACGGAGTAAGATGGGCGCTTCACCGTACTTGGAAAAGCGCTCGAACTGACCGGCAGCAAAGGCGTCTTGACTTTGGCGAGGTCGAAAATATGGCGCGTCAGCTCAAACCAGGAGCACGAGCCCTCGTTGGTCATGTGGAAGGTTCCGAAGTTTTCGGTTTCAACGAGATCGATGAGTTGCTCCGCAAGGTCGTGGGTGTAGGTTGGCGTGCAGAACTGATCGTTCACAACCGTCACTTCGCTCTTTTCCTCCGCCAACTGAAGCATCTTCCGCGGAAAGGTATGCCCCTTCCCGCTCGCTTTGGAGCCATACAGCCCGGTTGACCGCACAACGTAATGTCGCGGATTGAAGATTCGCACCAACTGCTCGCCCGCTACCTTCGAAGCGCCATAGACGTTGAGAGGGCACTCGCGGTCCGTCTCAACATACGGCGCCTGCTTGGCGCCGTCAAATACGTAATCGGTGCTGATGTAGACCACCGAGGCGCCCACTTCGCCCGCGATCTCAGCTACGTTTCGAGCGCCGAGCGCGTTCACGCGATATGACGCCTCGGCGTCCGTTTCGCACACCGGAACGTTATGGAACGCAGCCGTATCGATTACGACGTCCGGCTTGGCTTCGGTCAATGCCGCGCGGACGGAGTCGACCGAGCCAACCTCGATGTCGTTGTGGCACAGCCCTACTAGACTGTGGCCGCGGCTTTCGATCGTTTTGCAGAGGTCGTTTCCGAGTTGCCCCGCGGCGCCGATGACGACGATTTGCATGACTGTCTCCTTAAGGTTTCAGCGTCGAGTTCGCCGCCTTCGATCAGCGACTTCAACTGTGCGATGTTGTAATGGATAGGCGCTTTGAGATCCAGCTTATCGGTCTGGAGGTGCTGCCAAATCTTTACGACCTCTTCGGCCGCTCCGCGGTCTGCCCTGATCCCTAGTTCGGACCGAATTAGGTCTCCGCTCATACGATAAGAGCGGGACGGAGCGCTGGAATCTCGCGGAATCACGTCGACCTCGATCTTGACGCCAAGGTCTCGGTCCAAGATGTGCTTCACGAAGTGCGCCAACGACACAACCATGTAGTTCTTGTGAACCAGGTTGAAGGTTCGAGCGCTGATCAGCTCAACCGGCTGATGAATCATTGAGATGTAGCCGTCGGCCGCGTCGTTGATTCCAAGCAGGGGCCGATACATCTCTCCCCCCTGGTGGACGGTAAGCCGGCCGTTCAAGACGGCGTCCTTCAGGAAGGTGTTGATGACGAGGTCGAACCGCATTCGCGGCGACCACCCGAAAAGAGTCCCCATTCGCAAAGCGCTCGGTGAAAACGACTCGTCGGCCATTTCGAATAGAGCCCGCTCGCCCAGCCATTTCGACCGGCTATAGTTGGCGTTCGGCGCGACCGGCGTATCCTCCGCCATCATCGGGTCGTCCAAACTGCCTTCGTGGGTGTAATAAACCGATGCGGACGATGCGAGGACGAAGCGGCTAACTCCCTTCGCCTTGCAAGCCTCGGCCACCTTGATGGTGCCCGCCACGTTCATTTCCATGTTGGCCCGCTGGTTGAAATCCGCGGTAGGGTCGTTGGAAAGTCCTGCCAGGTGAATAACGGCTCGGACCCCGTCAAGCCATTCCGGATCGAAGTCTCGGATGTCCCCGTCGATGCGCTCGATTTCGGTCATTACCGGCGCCAGGCCGCCCCAACCGAAGTGGCCCGCGTCCACGACGCGTGTTCTAATGCCTAAGTTGACCAATTTTGGAACAACGACGGAACCGAGATAGCCGGCGCCTCCTGTTACGAGAACTGTCATAGTCTGTTTTCTCCTAGCCCTCTGCCATCAGCCTACGACCGGCAACCCCTAAGGGCGAAGCTTAGAAAGTCTACCCGTGGGAACGTTGCAACCAACCGCCGGAAGAGATAGCCGGGGTCCTCCGATTGGCTTGTTGAGTCATTGGCTGAAGTGTGCAGCATCTCTGATGTCCGACCCGCTTTCGGCGCGTCACATGGTTTTACAATGGAGGCGTCACTAACGTTCCCGAGTCATAATCGGGGGCATACCGGATATTCTCCACCGTCCGAAGCATTAGCTTTAAGCTGACCTGTCGCTAGCGTTGAATCAACGAAGTCTGCTTCGCACTTTGCGCAGAGGTTCTGTCATCTTCCAGCTTGCCGATCCCTTCATCCGTTCCAATTCCCCTGTGGCGCGTGCTAAATCGGCTTGAGCCCGCTCAAGTTGTTCCCGCAGTTCATCCTCCACTGGGTTTGTCGGGCGCCGCGCTCCCTTCACCACATATTCGGATGAGTAGTAGTCGTCGACGACGAACGTTAAACGTTCGGCAACCTCGTCCAGGATTGCCAGGCGTCCCTGAACATCGTCCGGCGCCTCGCAAGACTTCAGCATTACGAAGAACTCGGCCCCCTCCGGTTCAAGTTCAACCAACTCGAACGGAAACATCTCGAGCGTAGTGAGCTCCCGCAGAATTTGCACGAAGGAATAAGGCGTGAACACTGAGACATGGACGTCCCGGTAGTTGCCTTCCTCATAGACCGATCGAGCGGTCGAAAACGCCTGGTTGATCGTTTGGAATTGGCTTAGGGTGCTGGGGTCGACTTCATCAAGCCACGTTTGCACGCCGTTGATGTGGCAGTGGTGCATCCAGCAGTCAATCATCGCCCTCGGAGAGGGGCGTTTTCGCTTCTCGAGAAAATCCGCCAGGACGTCGTCCACGTTTGTCACCCGGCGCAATCGGTCGAACTCGAAATGCTTGTTCGGCGCCGCAAGCAGCACGAGACCACCGGGGCGCAACACGGATGCCAAATCTTGAAGCCATCGAAGCAGGTCGGGAACATGCTCGATCACGTGAGACGCGGCCACCACGTCGAGATCCACCCACGAGCCAAGAATCTCCCTTAAGGGGCGGCCGTCATTAACAAAATGGATGTGGCAAAGGTTTTCAGATTTATAAGTCGTGTCGCCCGCAAACTTTTCTAGCTTCTTTCGAAGCTCCTCGGTCGTGAGGTGGTCGATGTAGCGAATACCGGGGGTCGACGCTGGGATCCACGGCCGATCCGCCGGACCAAACTCAAGCCCACGAATGGTCTCCAGGTTCAGAAGGCCAAGCCACTTATCCCGAGCAGACATCACTCGAATCCTACCACCGAAATGAATGACACGTTTTTCGCCGGGATTTGGCGCCGCGAACTTGGCGCCCGCGACGGTTCGAACCCCTCAGAACATGCTCGGCATTTGCGCCTACTCGAAGCGCATCCCGAATCCGTCGAATGGCGGGAACCCTTCGCATTACCGACGATGTGATAGCCGTTCGGGTTTTCTTCGCTTGAATTGGAAACCGATGGTTTCTAGCGATTATCAAATAGGACAGATGAAGGAAGTAAGTTGCCCCCTTATAAATCCAAGTATGTATAGAGTCTTAAACACTAAGCGGGCCGGGTCGAACTTTATGGACTTCACTTACGTTGTTAAGAAGTGCCCGATCATCCGATATTTAAAGGCATATCCCCTCTAAAGGGCGTCGCGTCAATCCGCTATGCATTCAACTAGACAAGCCGAATCTGCCGATCCTGTTTTGGACCGTTCCGCCGCAGTCTGCATTCTAGGAGCGCACCGCTCGGGCACCTCGATTTTAACCCGTCTCCTCCATACGTGCGGCGTCTATCTGGGGAATGACGAAGACCTACTGCCACCGGTTGAATGGGATAATCCTGACGGCTACTGGGAAAACAAGAAGTTCAACGATATCAACGACGAGATTCTCGGCGCCATGGGCGGAGCGTGGGATATCGTTCCGAAGCTACCCAAGGGCTGGTCGCAAGCCCCCGTTTTAGACGATCTCCGCCAAGAGGCGAAGGACTTGCTCGATTCGTTGAGCAAGGACGGCGAATGGGGTTGGAAGGACCCCCGAACCATGCTGACCCTTGAGTTTTGGCAAACACTTCTGCCCCAGATGAGGACGTTGCTGATTGTGCGTAACCCGGTGGAGGCGGCGCTCTCTCTTTCAAAGCGTCCGTTCCATGGCGCTTATCTGAGTTTTCAAGACTCCATCGACCTTTGGCTTCGCTCCCATCAGGTCGCGCTCCAATCTCTCGACCTCGACTCCTGCGTGGTGACTCATCTCGACGCGCTTACTCAAAACCCGATCCCGGAACTGCAACGAATCGTGACGTGCCTCGAAATTAATGCCGACGATGCGCAGATTCGCCTCGCTTGCGAGGAAGCCATAAAGCCGTCGCTCAGGCATCACACGATCCCAAGAATCGTTACGGAATCTCTCCCCATCGACCCAGCGGTTTACACTATGTATCAACAATTGTGTTCGAGGTCTGGGCCAAACTTCGCGCGGACGGCCGATGTGGAGGAGCATTTCGACGTCGCCGAATTGACCGCCCTGACCGGAAGGTTGGTAGGCGCCGTACTGCGTGATGCCGGCTATTTGGACCAGTGCCTGTCTGACGCCAGGGACCATTGTCAAAGCGTCGATACCGAGATCAACCACCTACGAGGCGAGACGGATCATCTGCGGGCTGAGACCGACCACTTGAAAGCTGAAGCCGACCACCTGAAGAATGAAGCGGACCACGTGAAGGCTGAGGCCGACCACCTCAGAGGGGAGGCCGGTCATCTCCGGGGAGAAGCCACCCACTTACGAGGCGAGGCCGAACGTTTGACGGCGGAGAATCAAGCTTTAAAAGCCCTAGCGTCAGAGTCGAGCGATCTTGCGGAAAAGCGGGCCGAAACAGTCGTTCAAATGGAACGCTCCCTCAGTTGGCGAGCCACGAAGCCTCTTAGAGCTTTTCGCCGCCTGTTCGGCGGCGGATCGTAAGAGTTCATCGAGACGGTAAGGCGGGATCACAGCTTCTCCAAGTCGTGCTTGCTTCCATATTCGGGCTGAAGGGCAAAGATTCGAGCCCTGGCGGTGCTAACAATGTTCGTGTGGAGCCGGAAGGTCGTGTTGGATAAGACATGGATGGCGGCGTCGAAATCGAGGAGTGAATTCAGGTGCGCTTCGACCAATACGCCAATCGTGCAGATAACTGAGACCCCAAGTTCTTGAATGACCTGCGAGGGCACGAGGATTGAACCGAAGAGGTCGGGGAGCACGTCTTGGGCTCCGATAACGAGCAAGTAGCTGAGTGGGGAAGTGTCCGAAGATCTTCGGGGATGGGAACCGGTTGAATGTGCGCGGGTTGTACAATGGCCTCATTGTAAAAGACGGATCGCAGCCATCAAGGAACACGAAAGACTTCGCTTTCCGGTTTCGCAAGCCATTCAACTAGGGTTTGCGCTTCACTGTCTTTGCCGGATAGAATGGGCTCCTTTACGGGCCAATCGATTCCTATCGAGGGGTCATTCCACAGGATGCCCGACTCGTCCTTCGTAAGCGTATAGCTGCCGGTGCAAATGTATTCGATCACGGCCCTATCCGAAAGCACCGCAAAACCGCGTGCGAAGGATTCCGGAGCCCAGAAGAACTCGAGCGGCACGTCGGGGTTTCCCGGGTCGCCCTTCATGACGCGAGAAACATGCTTGCCGAGCGTGGGCGAATCCTTGCGTAGGTCGACGGCGACCAAGAAAGCTTCACCGGAAACGACCCGCATCAACTTGCCCATGCGAGGGTTCCACTGAAAATGGAGCCCTCGAACCACGTTCTTGACCGACCAAGAAAGGTTCACCTGGTGGGAGGCTTCGAGCGGAATCCCCGCCGCAACGAACTCGTCGCGTCGGTAGAGTTCCACAAACCCCCCGCGGTCGTCATTGAAAACGGTCGGGTGGATTATCCTGCATCCGGCAATACTAGTCTCCTCAACATTGACCTTCATAAAATCTCCTTAACTTGCCGGTTCGAAGAGAACCTTCCGGCGCACGAGTTTACCCTTGAGCATAACCCATTGGAATCAGGTTTGAATCTCCCGAATGCCCAAGGCCCAAGGCCCAACACCCAACACCCAACACCTAACACCCAACACCTAACACCCAACACCTAACACCCAACACCCAACACCTAACACTCAACACCCAACACTCAACACCCAACACACCAACACCTAACACCCAACACTCAACACTCAACACTCAACACCTAACACCCAACACCCAACACCCAACAACTCACTGCGCCATTAACTCCTCAAGCCCTTTCACAAGATATTCCGCGATGGCCAGGGACGCTGTTAGCCCAGGCGACTCGATGCCGATCAGGTTCACCATCTTCACCGGCGACTGATCGATCGAGATGTGGAAGTCCTTTTCCCCTGCCTCTTTGCCCAGCTTTGGCCGAATACCCGCATAAGCCTGCTTCAGGTTCTCGACCTTGAGACCCGGGAGAAAGGGGCGAACATCTTGATAGAACAGATCGGGCGGCGTCCGGTTGTCGTCGTAATCCTGATTGCTCGATATCGCCACCGCGTTGGGGCCAAGAAGTGTTCGTCCGTCCGTTCTGGGCGTCACGTGAGTCCCAAGCCCGGGCCTTCCCGGACGGTGAACCGGATAGACCAACGCGCCGACTGAAATCCCCGAGGCGGGATCGATCTCGTAGTATTCCCCCCGGAAATAGGCCTGTTGAGGAAGTTGCCCAGCCTGGAAACCGGCCATGCCGGATATCTCGCTTGCGAACAGGCCCGCCGCGTTGATCACCCATTTTGCGCGGAATTCGCGTTTGTCCGTCCGGACCAGGGTTGCGTCCGCATCCGCAGAGATTCTCTGGCAGGTTTCGCCGTAATAGAAAGTCGCGCCGCTCGCCTGAGCATCCGCTTCGAGAGCTTGCACAAACTCCTCAGGATCGACGATGTGCACGTCGGGGATGTGAAGGGCAAAAATGCACCGGACATGAGGCTCGCGTTTGCGCAGGGCGCCCGCCGTAACCAGCTTCACGTCGATATCAAGGGCTCTCGCGCGAACGAGCATTTTGCGAAGGTTGACCACCTCGCCCCAGAGGCCGAAGACGTCTTCCGGGGCCACCACAATGTACATGCCCACCATCTTATGGGTTACGCCGCGGCGTTTGCAGTACTCGACCGCCAACTTGCTGCCCCTGCTGGCCAAGGTGGCCTTTAGGTAGTCGGGGGGTAGATGGATGCCCGAATGAATCACCCCTGAGTTGAACCGGCTTGTTTCACGGCCCGGACTTGGGTGGCGTTCGATCACCGCGACCGATTTGTCTGGCCATCTCTCCTTTAGCCGAAGCGCGATGCCGCACCCCACGACGCCGGCCCCCACGATTAGAAAATCCACATCGGCTGCGTCGCTCATGTTCAGCTAAACAACATTGCAACGAGACGCCCTGGTTCCCAGGGCCAATTTAGAGCCGCCTCCGCAAGCGCCTTAGCGGCTCGGTTAGGCGCCAGCTTGCGGATGACTTGGTTCGATCCAACTCTTCCTTGACCCGTGCCAGTTCTGCCCGGGCGCCTGCATCGTCAAGGTTCACTTCACCCGACCCGCGCTCTTCTCGCAGTACGAGCCCCGAAACGTAATCGTCGATGTGAAAGGGAAGGCCCTTCTCCGCTTTTTCGAGTAGATCCAGCCGCTTCGGCACGTCCACCGTAGGCTCGCAGGCCTTCAACATCGCCAGAAACTCCATACCCGCAGCCTGGACTTCAACCAGTTCGAAGGGCAACAACTCCAGGACAGTCAATCCGTGAAGTATTCGAACGAAAGAGTTGGGGGTGAAAGCGGAAACGTGAACGTCTTTGTAGTTCGGGCTCTCCACTGCCTCCTTGGCGTCCGCAAAACAGGTTTTGAGTGGGAAAGACAACGTAAGCGCCTTAGGCTCGACCTCTTCGGACCAGCTTGGCGCGCCGTTTAGCGTCGCATAGTGAACCCAATAGTCCATCATCGATCTTGGAGAGGGGCGCTTCCGGTCGTCCAGGAAGTCTGAAAGCACGTCCACCAGCTCCGTCACCCTGCGAAGGCGGTCGAACTCGAACCGCTTGTTGGGGGCGGCGAGAAAGAGTAGTCCTCCTGGTTTCAGGATCGAACCAAGTTCTTGCAGCCATTTCAGCAAGTTCGGAATATGTTCGATGACGTGCGAGGCGACGACCACGTCCAGGTCGACCCAATTCCCTAGAATCTCGGTCAGCGGTCGCCCATCGTTGACGAAATGGATCTCGCAAAAATCTTCCGCGCGATAGTCCGACCATCCGGTGTACTTCTTCCGAAGCTCTTCCGTAGACAGGTGGTCGATGTACCGGATTCCAGGCGCGGTGGGCGGGATCCATGGCCGGTCTGCCGGCCCAAACTCAAGCCCGCGAAGGGTTTGTAAATTCAATCTGGAGAGATACTCTTCGCGGGATGCCATTACGGTTCCCATACTACCTACCAACCTTGGTAGAATCCGCCTCGCTTACTTGGGCAAGCGGCTGCGCACACTTCGTAGCGGGGCGGTCACTTTCCAACTGGCCGAGGATTTCATTCGTTCGAGTTCAGCCTTGACTCGCTCAAGTTCCGCCCTGACGGAACCGCCCGGAAGCTCATCTACATTGTCTGGAAGTCGCTCGCCGTGAAGGAGGAGCCCCGAGTAATAGTCCTCGACGTTGAACGGGAATCTGACTTCCATTTCATCCAGCTTTTTAAGCCTCCGAGGCACGTCTTCGTTCACGGGGCAGGCTCTGAACATGAGGAATATTTCGATGCCAACCGCATCGATATCGATCAGTTCGAGCGGCATCAATTCCAGCAGCGTAAGGTCGTGGATAAGCCGAATAAAGGAGTACGGGGTAAACACGGAGACGTGAACGTCCGTGTATCCTCCCCGTTCTACTGCGGCCTTGGCTTGGTCATAGACGTACGGGATCGTGTGCATCACGGTCATCGCCCTCGTGTCCACTTCGTCCCACCATGTTGTGTTCCCGTCGTGCTTGGCGAAATGGAGCCAGCAATCCAACATCGCGGCCAAGGATGGTTGGGTTCGCTTATCCAAGAAGGTCGTGAGCACGTCGGCCAACTCCGTGACCCTGCGTAATCGGTCGAACTCGAAGCGCTTGTTCGGCGCGACGAGGAACAGAAGGCCGTCGGGCTTCAAGGCCGACGCAAGCTCGCGAAGCCAATTCAGCAGGTTGGGAACGTGTTCGACGACATGCGATGCGGCGATGACGTCGAGATCGACCCATTCGCCGAGGGTCTCGCGGAGCGGGCGTTCGTCAAGGACGAAACTGATCTCGCAGAGATCCTCCGCCTTGTAGTGGGAGTCGGCCGCCCACCCCTTGCGAAGGTCTTCGGTGGACAGGTGGTCGGCGTAACGGATGCCCCGCACGGTAGCCGGAATCCAGGGACGATCCGCTGGGCCAATTTCAAGCCCACGAAGGGTTTGAAGATCGAGCCTGGCCAAATACTCCTCGCGAGAAGCCATTTCGCCTCTTATGCTACCGTGCACGCCGCTTTGCGTGACGGGCCACTTAAGTTCATTTGACCCTGTTGCGATGGTCGCGCGCAACCTTCCCAAATTGGTTAAGAATCCTAAACTTTCATTGAACTTTGATTTTTGCACTTTCGTCTAATTGATGGGAGTTACAGAAAATGGGTGGGAGAGACCCGATGAAATTGTGGACCGGGCAGAAGAGTGGTCGCCGCGGATTGCTGCTACTTCGCGTTGACCGCCTCGCAGCCCGATCTAGGCGGTTGCAAGAGACCCACGTTTCAGCGGAGCGGGACTTGGCATGAGACGCTTGTCCACAGAGGCTCTGGGCCTGAACCGATTGGCGTTGTTTCGTCGTAGGCCAGCGCCTGAGATCGATGGGGATTCGCGTGGCGGCGCCAATTCCTACCGGAATGTAGCCAATTCCGAGGGAACGCCAGTGGTCTGTCCCCAAACGCAATCGGACCTTTACGTCGAGCACGATCCTTCTCCTTACACGGATCCGGGCGCGGGGTTGCGTTTGTTAGCCTTCTACAGTCCCCAGTCACGTGGGCCGGGCGCCAACTTTCCGGTTTCCAACGACCTTGACGGCCGCCTGGAGCCCCTCCTTGAAGGTTGGAACTCAGATTCAAAGCAAATTGGGAAAGAGGTCGAGTTGGCTAAGCACTACGGCATCGCGGGGTTCATCGTGGAGTATGCCTACGACGGTGATTTGCGAACGTCCATCCGCTTGACCCGGAACCTTGCGACGGTTTGCGGCCCAGATTTTAGTTTTTGCCTTAGCTTCAGGTTCGATACGGAGACTGAGATTGCCTATTGGGCCGCATTCTTTTCCGATCAAGTCAGAATATTTTTGGGACATGCGGGCTACAAGAGAGTTGAAGGAAGGCCCTTGGTGGTATTTGAATCGCCGCTTCCGGCGGAGGCGTTTGCCCCTGCGATAAAGTTTCTGCGCTGGCGCTTCGATGTCACTTCTCATGAATCCCCTTATATCGTCCTTGGGGCCCTGTCTGAAGTCGTAGAGGATCCACGCTGCCAGGGCTTTGACGCGGTGGTGCAATTGGCGCCTCACAAGGTTCAGCGAACTCCATTTCCACCCCGTGAGGTATGGATGGCAACCGGCGCCGCACCGGTCGCACGCCCTGTTTATAGTTACGCGAGCATGAAGCGGGTGATGCTGAACCGGCCAGTCAAGGACTATCCTGATTTCGAGGCAGTTTATGTCGGATGGAACCCAAGAAACGGCGCCTGAGGCTGTTGACTATGGATATAGGACCCACTTTCTGTTCCAGGGGTGGTTATCCGCGGCGAGCCGCCGCGTCGGGCTGAGAAGTGGCGCCGATGGCTCTTCGCAATCAGAACTGCAAGCGCCTTTGCCCGAGCCCCTCGTTTTCGTGAAGTCCTGGAACGATTGGGGCAATGGGTGCGGGATCGCCCCGGATAAGCGGTATGGGTATAAGACGCTGCAATCCTTGAAGTCAGCTCTCACAATTGCAGGGACCGTCGTTGGCCCCCGCACACAGGTTGTCGATCTTCACGACTTTGAGGCCCCGGCTTCCGAATTCGACGGTGTTCCGCGAAAACCCATCGTTGTTTTGCAGATGGGAAGGGTCGGGTCGATTGCCGTCACTTGGGCTTTGCAGGAGTTGAACCTGCCCGATCCCATTGTGCATAGCCATGGGCTGCATGCGGTAGACGAACAGATTGAATCGGCACTTCGCTATTTGCCCAATCCGGAAGTTGCCCTTCCCGCCTTGATGGAGCAAAAAGCCATTCGAGACTGGATGAATCGGGCCGATGAGGAAACGGTCTGGAACGTCGTGACGATCGTTCGCGAACCCATCGCTCGAAACCTCTCGTGCTTTATCACGAACGTCCAGGTGCTTATTCCCGATGTCGCCGAAAGGCTAGCGGCGAACGACGTGGATATCCGGGAGCTTCAAGACTTCTTTCTTACGATTTCTTACTCCCGCAAGGTGAGCGCGTGGTACCAGGAGTATTTTGAGCCGACGTTTCCATTTCAGCTCGCCTCTTTGCCCTACCAGAAAGACAAAGGCTACGTTACCGCAGAGAAGCATCCCTACCGGCTGATCGTATTTCGAACGGAGGACCTCAAGCGAGTGCTCGCCGAAGGGTTGAGCGAGTTTTTGGGATTGCAGGGCATACAGTTGCACGATATCAATCGAACCGACGAGCAGCCGCTAGGCCGACTCTACGAAGAATTTAAGAAGTTACCCTGGCCGCAGGAATACGTGGACGACATGTATGATGACCCGATCGTGCACGTGTTCTATTCCGAAGACGAACTGGCCGCCCTGCGCCGTAGATACCTCGCCGGTCGATAAGGGTGTCGAGTCATGGTCTGGCGAGGCCAGGCCATGTAATTCCAGCTTCGATGGTCGCGTTGGGAGGCACGTCTGCCTCAATCTGGGCGCCCATGCCGATTTGCGCCCACTCGCCAATCTTGACTCCAGACGCCACCGATGCGCCCGCGCCAATCAGAGCTCCGGTTCCAACTTCGACGCACCCGGAGAGAACGGCGCCTGCTGCGACATGAGCGAAATCCCCAATAACGCAATCGTGCGAAGCGATGGCCCCAAGATTGACGATCGCGCCAAATCCTACGCGAACATGAGATCCGACGAATGCCATTCCCAGCACTTGCACTCCCGGACCCAACACCGCGCTTGGCTCAACGGCAGCTCGGGAATGCACTAGGGTTGGACAAGTAAACCCGTAGTCCGCCAGCCTGACGAAGATCTCTTGCCGGGTTCTATTTCGATGTGGCGATCCGACGCCGTTGGCGATCAGCCGGAAGCCTTGTTCGTGCAGATTGGGCAAAAGCTCTTCACCACCGAGAACGGGTACCCCGAGAACGTCTGGCGTAGGCGGCAATGGATCCGCTACCAGGCCGATCAAGCTATAGTGGTGGGTCTGCCGTACCAAGTCGATAAGCGTCTTCGCATGGCCCCCCGCGCCCAAAATGAGGAGTCCATTTGAATCAATGCCTGAATGTTGACCGATATACATCCTGTTTTCATTTTGCCTAACCGCAAGTTTCTCTGTCGGCCACTCTGTCGTGTGCGAGGAATATGCCGTACACTAACCCAATGGAAAAGACGCCCTCTCGAACAGAGGGCTACTCGGTTGGGATGCGGGCTACCCTCGTCAAGAAGATCACGCCCGAAATGGTCCTCGAATTCGCGCGCTTGTTTAACGATCACAATCCCATCCACGTGGATGCTGAATACGCTGCTCAAACGCGATTCAAAAAACCGATTGCGCACGGACCCCTAATCGCCGGCTTCATCGGCGCCCTTGTTGCCACGGAGCTGCCTGGTCCGGGGTCCATCTACGTGAAGCAGGACCTTAGGTTCGTTGCGCCGATTTACGTCGGAGACGATGTTGAGATCCTCGTCGAAATAGCGGAAGTTATCGACGCGCATCGAATGAGACTTAGAGCGCAATGCTACTCCGACGCTAGACTCGCAATTGATGGCGAGATCGTCGTTTACCTATAAGAATGGCGTACCTGACGAACGATCAACTGAACGCACTTAACTTTAAGCATTTAGGTGGCAACGTGCGTTTATCCGATAAGGCTGTAGTCTACGGAGCTGAAAGGATCGAGATTGGCGACAACACGAGAATCGACGATTTTTGCCTCATCTCAGCCGGTCAGGGTGGGATTAAGATCGGAAAGCACGTGCACGTGGCTTGCTACTGTTCTTTGATCGGCGCCGCCCGAATTACGCTGGAGGACTTTTCGGGGATCTCGGGAAGAGTTTCCGTGTACTCGAGTTCCGACGATTTCTCGGGTGATTGGCTCACCGGCCCAACGGTAGCGGAGCAATTCACGAATGTTGATAGCCGACCCGTCACGATCGGACGGCATGTGGTTGTCGGCGTGGGATCGGTCGTGCTTCCCGGCGTCGAAATCGGCGAGGGCAGCACGGTGGGCGCCCTCTCGCTAGTTTCCAAGAGCTGCGGGCCCTACGGCATCTACGTGGGAGTGCCCGCGAGGTTTGCGAAGGCTAGGTCGCGCAAAGTGGCTGACCTGGAGTTGGAGTTTATGGCGTTCTTAGACCGGGAGTCCGGCGGGGGCAGCTAAGCGCCCTGCTCTCCGTCTACCGGTTTTTCATTTTCGTCCCGTTTGGCGAAAAACAGGGCGCGCTGCTTTGCGTCGTAGTCGTGATAGTCGTAGAAGTTGAGCCAGCTAAGGTGCCTGTGCCTAACTTCGGTTGATATCTTTGCTTCGAGGCCGATCTCCTTGAGGGACAGGTACGTCCGAGCGTCGCCCCGGATCGGCACCCGTGACAGGATGTCAGTCCTAAAAAGTAGGAGCCTTCCCGGCGGGTTGAAAGGATCGATGAGCGGCTCTTTCGCATCCTGAAGCTGTCTCTCAGGGCTATTGGGCTTGATGAGAAAATCGATTTGCTCCTGGGGCATGTCCGGTTCGATCTTTCGTGCTTCCGCGTAGTCGACGAAGTCGGTAGGAACAGACTGCGAACCCAGCATATAGAGCAACGGGTTCGCCTTCATCAACCGGACCATGGTGGTCAGCCAGCCCTCCTCGGAGTCCAGAATTATTACGTCGGACTCTGCAAAGGCAAAGAACTCGCCAAGATCGTCCCGATACTGCCGGATCAACCATTCCAGCCGGTCGGGGCGGTTGTCTGCGCACATGTGAACCGCGTGAAACATCTCTCGCCGGATAAATCCTTCCACCACTTGACTCACAAGAGGGTCGCTTGAGCCGTTGTCGGCAAAAACGATCTTTGCCGGATATTTGGTGTTGCGGTACAGGCTGTCCAGCATGCACCAGAGATAGATCGGCCGGTTGTACGAGAGCACGAACACGTAGACCGGGCGTTCGGGCTCAAGGGCGTTCTGGGTGGCAGCCGGGCTTTTCCGGCGTTGAAACAGCATGATTCGGCGCTAACTTTACCTGCTGAACTTGTTCGTCTCAGCGCTATGGGCACGAACATGACGACATAACTGTTAGTGATTCCTAATGGCAACGAGTGACAAGGCCAAGGCGCCGTCGATGCTGGAAGACATCAAGGGCCTTTGGAAATATCAAGGGCCGCTGGAAAACACGGTTCGGCGCGATCCGAAGATTCGATGCGAGAACCCCTTTATTGGCATCTTGTGTTCGCTCCAAACCTCCGTGTTCCTGGCTTTGGGGATGACGTCCGCGCGAGGGAATCAATAACATGGCGGAACCGGACTCCAAATTACAAATTTCCGCAGAAACGGCTAATGCCAGCATTCGCGAAGGCACGGCGTCTGGCGCCGCATTAGGCGGGGCCGATGAGTATGCGATCAGGGTGAAGAACCTGCGGAAGGACTTCTACATCAGCCACAGCGGTGTCGCCTCTTTCAAGTCGGCGATGCTCAAGCTGAACAAGATGCCCCCGCTGGAGTGCCTCCCCGTGCTCCGCGGCATCAGCTTCGACGTCAAAAAGGGCGAATCCGTGGCCGTGGTCGGCCGCAACGGAGCGGGAAAGAGCACGCTTCTATCCTTGCTTTCCCGCATTTACAAGCCGACCGAAGGGACGATCGAGATCAACGGCCGCGTGGCCCCGCTGCTCGAATTGGGGGCCGGCTTCCACCTCGACCTGACCGGATACGAAAACATATTTGTCAACGGCATGATCCTTGGGATTTCGCGCGCGGAGTTGGAAGAAAGAGTCGAGCAGATCGTGGAGTTCTCCGAGCTTCACAACCACATCGATGCGCCCGTCCGCACCTATTCCAGCGGTATGAACGCGCGCCTTGGTTTTTCGATCGCCGTTCACGTCGACGCGGACGTGCTGCTCCTCGACGAAGTCCTCGCCGTCGGCGATCACGAGTTCCGGCTCAAATGCGGAAAGAAGATCGACTCGATGAAAGAAGAAGGTAAGACGATCCTGCTCGTGTCTCATAGCGGTGGCGACGTCGAAAGGTTGGCGGATCGAGCTATTTGGCTCCAAAACGGCCTGATCGAGGCTGAGGGTAACCCTAAATACGTTCTTCACGAGTACGTCACGAGGTCGGACAACCTGCTCGCTCCCCATGCGGAGCGTCTGGCCGCGGAGTTGCCCCCAGCGGCGCAACCTCGAACTTGGTCAAAGGCCGGAAAGGAGGCGTCCGGGTTCAGTTGGAACGACGACGGCGTTGGATTCCTCACATTGGCAAGTTCCGGCGTGACCGACCGTGTCAATCGGGCTGCGCTGCGGATCGGGGCGTGGAACTATCCGGCCAACGAAGGCGAGGCCATTGCGACCATCAACTGCAATACTTGGGGAAGCGGACATGCAATCCCTACCGGTTCCCTCGTGTTTACTAACGCAGAGGTCGGACCGCAATCTGCCGGGGGCTTGGGTACCGATTTTCAGATCGGGTTGTGCGAGATCGGCACATCGACCTTTAAGTCGCGTCTGCTAGTCCGAAGCAACGGAGATATCTATTGCAATGCGACGCAGTCCCCATTGGCGCCAAACGCGATCACCGGTTTCCTATTTAAGCCAAGCATGCCAGGGTCGCCGACAGGGTCTCCTTTCAAGCCGAAAGGAAACACGGCATACGTAGACGATACGGCCAACGACCTCCTGTGGCGCCATAGCCAATCATGGAAGCCGGTGCAGGCAGATACGGTCCACACCAGCACCAATACGAGTGGAATCGTGAACCTTGACAAGCCTTATTGCTTGTTCACATACGGCCAGACAGGCAACATCATTCTTGCAATTCCCGAGGCAAGCGCATGGCCCGGGGCATGGATAAAGGTCAAGTGGACCACCTTTGGGTATGGCAACGCGATCACGATCACACCGCCGTCGGGCTTCGTAGAAGGCGTGGCCGAATACCGCCTGGAAAACAGTTCCAACAGCTACCCCGATATCACCCTACAGAGCGATGGTGAAAATTGGTGGAAAGTATCTGGCTAGCGAAAGTGGACATGGCCTTCGTAAACCTTTCTTAGTGGTGCGCAACTTTGGGCCCCTATAGCCCTTCTCCTGCCGCCCACCGGCCTCATCCACCGAGCGGCTGATTCAAGCAAAGAGTCTTCTTCGGATCCGCGCCGCGGTTTCCCTGTCAGGCTCCTGGTGGAACGGACGGGTGAGGTAGCTCTGGACAAGGTACCGTCTCCCTTCCCTGATGTTGCCGCATTCCAGAGATTTTTCGGCGGCCCACATTTTCCAACGGGCCATTCCGAGCAGAAACTGTCCGTGGTAGCGATAGCGAAAATGCCTGTCGAATCGCTTGAGGACCGATACGATCATGTTGAGCTTCGTGCGAATCGGCAGGGGCGTCCAAAAGCTGCCGCTGTTCTTTCGGTAGACCGCCATTACCTCGTCGATAAACCCGATCTTCCCCCTTTCGGCGTGGAGAAACCCGAGTGGGAGGTCGGTCGCCGGGAGCTGTGAGAACCACTTCGGAAGGGGTTCGATGATTCGGTTCCGGGACATAATCGCGCAGCTGATGAGGGGGTTTGCCTTGATGAAATCCTCGACCCCCAGGGGCGGGCACCCATTTGGATAGCGGATCGACGACCCCCCACCACCAACCTCGTCGTCTACGCGGCTATTGGTTTGGCAAAGCGAATAGTCCGGATGAGCATCCATGAACTCGACCTGTGTTTGAAGTTTTTGGTGCGAAATCCAGTAATCGTCCCCCTCGAGAATCGCGACGTATTCGCCGCGGCAATGCCGGTAGGTGTCGATAACATTAGCAGTGATTCCCAGGTTATGCTCACGGAACAAGGGCACGACTAGGCCGGGATACTTCAAGGCGAGGTCTTGGATAATCTCGCGCGTTCTGTCGGTCGAGAAATCTTCCCCGATCACGATCTCGAAGGGAAAGGTGGTCTCCTGGGTTGCGGCGGACTCGATCGCCTCAGCCAAGTACGGCTCGTGATTGTAGGCCAGCATCAGAACGCTGACGCGGGGGCTACTCTCAGGCATGCCCAATGTTACCAACGATGGGCCACGGTATGTGGGCAAGCAGAACCCCACCGGACATTTGGAGACCAGGTCGGCGGAAGGCCCTTCTGGTCTTAACTCCTGGCTTGATCCAGGCTGCGCGTTTCGAACGAGAGAAAATTGCGGTCGCTGCCCATCGCAACCCTCCTCCTCGGCAACAACTTGCCGGGCGGGGGACGTGCCCAAAGTGTCGTAGAATACTCCTATGGCAACCGGCGAAGTCAAGAGCGTTGGGCGAGACAACCTTGTCGATTACGCGCGGTTGGGGCTGGCGCTGGCGGTTTGCCTTCGGCACACGTCGCCCTACTGGCCCCTTTATCCGGTCCAGTGGGCGGTCCAGGCGTTCTTGGCCATTTCGGGGTTTTACGTGCTCCGTAGCTACGAGCAGTCCGCGAGCTGGCGCGAGTTCATCAAGAAGCGCGTTCTCCGGGTCGGGCCTGCCTTCGCAATAAGCCTCTTCCTGGTCGCGTGCATTGGGTCGGTCCCGCTGGTTCTGCGTTATTACGCAACCCTTGGTTTGACCAGCGCGACGCACGTTGTCAACGGGCCGGTGTGGTCCCTTGGCGCAGAGGAGCTCGCGTACGTCCTGCTCGCGGTTCTCTTTGCTCTCGGGGCCTATCGAAGGGTTTGGCCGATATGGCTGTTATTCGGGCTCTCGTGCGGATTTATGTTTTTGGGCCACGGGTCCTATATGAGGCCGATAGCGCTTCTTCCCTCGTTTTTCGCGGGTTCCCTCGTGTATCTGTACCGCGACCGGTTCGGCTCCAGCGTTTTGTGGATCGCACTCATTCCGGTCGGGTTTGCGGTTTCGATCCTACCGGTTGGCGCTCTTTCCGCCTTTCTACCAGGAATTATGCTTGGGGCCGCGATATTGGGAGCGAGGCGGGTTACCATGCCGAGGATTCCCGATCTGAGCTACGGGTGCTATATCTACCATGTGCCGCTTTTCGCGCTCCTCGGCAATCCCTCCACCTGGGTCTTTGTGCCCGCCCTCCTGGGTGTGTGCGCAATCAGTTGGTACTTGATCGAGAAGCCCGCTCTGAGGCTCAAGAGCAACAGGCCGGCCCTCGACCCTGCGATCCGTACCGTCGCTCTCGAAGCGAGCGCGGGATAGGGCCTCGTTCATGCTTGCGGCGCCACTTCGGCTTGATCCCCACCTGCCATAATTGGACCAACCAGCATCCTCGCAAACGGTACAGCCTGTCCTCCAACCCCCATGACATCTTCTCGACTTGCCGTTCTCGGCGGCACGCCACGGTTTTCCGAAAAGCTCTACGTGGGCAGGCCGAACGTTGGCAACCGTGAGCGGCTTCTTGTACGCATCAACGAAATGCTGGATCGTCGGTGGTTTTCTAACAACGGACAACTGGTTCAAGAGTTCGAGGCAGAGCTGGCCCGGTATCTCGGCGTGAAACACTGCGTCGCCGTGTGCAACGCAACCATCGCCCTCGAACTCGTAGTCAGGGCCCTTGGCATAACCGGCGAGGTAATCGTCCCTTCATTCACCTTTATCGCGACCGCCCATTGCCTACAATGGCAGGGGATAACCCCCGTTTTCTGCGACGTGGATCCCAAGAACCACCTCATGGACCCGGGCCGAATCGAGGAACTGATCACGCCGCGCACGGGCGGCATCATGGGCGTTCATGTATGGGGCCAGGGCTGCAATATCGAGGCTCTGGCTGAAATCGCAGAGCGTCGCGGGCTGCCACTCCTTTTCGACGCGGCCCATGCTTTTGGGTGTACCCACAAGGGGCAGATGATAGGCAACTTCGGGCGCGCGGAAGTCTTCAGCTTCCACGCAACCAAGTTTCTAAATTCTTTCGAAGGGGGCGCAGTCGCCACCAACGACGACGACTTGGCTGCCAAGGCCCGGCTAATGAAGAACTTCGGATTTGCCGGTTACGACAAGGTGGTTTTTATCGGCACGAACGGCAAGATGAGCGAGCCATGCGCCGCGATGGGCCTCACCAGCCTCGAAAGCGTCGAGGAATTCATCGAAGTGAACTGTGCCAACTACGCGCACTACCACGAAACGCTGGCAGGCATTACGGGCATTACCGTCTTCGCCTACGACCCGGCCGAAAGGAACAACTGCCAGTACGTGGTGCTCGAAGTCGACGAAGAGCGGTGCGGCATTAGCCGCGACTTGCTCGTTCGCGCGCTATGGGGGGAAAACGTGATGGCGCGGCGCTACTTCTACCCCGGTTGCCATCAGATGGAGCCCTACCGGACGCTATTTCCCGAAGCGGGAAAAGGGCTGCCGGAAACCGAGAAGCTGTGTAAGAAGACCCTCATCCTTCCAACCGGGACGGCAATCGGCGCTAAGCACATCGAAACGATCGGCGAGATCGTCCGCGAAGCGGTTGGCGCGGCGGATGCGTTGAAGCGTCTCGCGTAGGCATCGGGAGTTGTGTCCTACATCTTCTTCGCCCGGAAAGCGCAAACCCATAACGCAGCCCAGCGAAGCAGGGCGAGCGTTATGGGTTTGCGCTGGTTTGGGGGCGAGCCTTGTTGCTTCGGGTGGCACGGAACCACCATACAATGACAACGTTCGCAAGCTCGCTACTGTCCACCTTCGCTGGACTCGAGGCAAGTTACTTAGGCGTTACCGTCGACCAAACGTGGCCGCCCGGCCCCGTTGTCACGGTTGGGAAGGACGATATCCGTAGGCGGGCCGCCCCCATTGGAATCAACGTCACCGTTTCAAGGGGCATATCGGTCAAGGCTGGGCTGGGCTCTAGGAGGCCGACGAGGCCGAGTTTGTCCGCCGTCCATTCCGCGATCTTGCGCGCGTCTGTTTTGATCTCGATCGGCGATGTATCCACGTCGAACGGCTGCCCGTTTGCGGGCATATCCTTCTTGATCACTTCGAAATGGTCCAAAGCCAAGCCGTAGTTCCAATCCGTTGTTGGCCGCACCTCGAGCGCGGGCCAGAGATTGGTGCCGCCGTCGCGCACATACCTCTCTCCGATCTTTAGCGAGTAGCTTAGCGGGCCGCGCTGAATCGAGACGGCGTCGTGATTCGCCGGCCACTTCACCACCTGAACGTCCATCGGCAGGTTCATTTCAAGTACGTCGCCGTCCATCCACTCGCGGTTCACTACGGCGTAAGCGCCCTTGCGCGCAATCGGCAGCGCTGTGCCGTTGAGAGTTAGAGTCGGGTTCTGGCACCAACTCGGAAGCCGTAAAGTGAGCGGAAAGCTCGCCTTGCCATCGGATGAGAACTTGAAACGAATGCTCTCGTCGAACGGGTAGTTGGTGTCCTCCGTGATCGTGAAGTTCTCGCCAGATCCCACTTTGGCCTCCACCTGGCAGGGGGCATACAATGCGGCGCCAAGGCCGTTGCCGTCGGTTGCGAACCATAGGTTCTCGGAGAAATACGGCCACCCGTTAGAGACGTTGTGCTGACAGCACCGGTAGTCGTAGGGGTTGTAGTTAAGCATGGGGCCCGCGTCTTCGAGTTCCGGCGCCTTGATGCCGTTGTCCATGAATATTAGGTTCGGCGCGGTCAGGTAGTGGAGTCCTTTCAGGTCTGGCGTCATCGACGCAGGCAGGGAGTTGAAGGTCACGTCCTCGCACCGTTCGGCCCAATTGGCGTCGCCCGTGTTGGCGAGGAGCATTTCGTTGGAGAGCATCATCTCCACCATCGAGCAGGTTTCGGTAGCTTGGCGGGGATCGGTGTAGCCGGGCCTCGCGTCCTCGTCGGCGGCGTAGAGGCCTCCGGGAACCTGGCCGAAGCGGCTACGCATTTCGAAATAGTCGCTATCGGTGGCCTTTACATACTTGGGGTTGCGGTTCAGCTCTCCATACTCGGCTGGCTCGCGGAACCCTTCGGCGAAGTTGACTCCGTGCCAACTAGAGATCCCATCTGTCCAGTTTTCGGTCCTGCGCTGAATCTTTTCGACAAGGTCTAGAAGCCATTTATCGCCGGTTCGATTGTAGAGCCAATAGACGCTCGCCATGTTGTCGCCTCCTCGGAAGAAGTGGGCGGAACTGTCTGGTAGGGCCAGTTGAAACTTAAAATAGCGCGTCATCGCCTCGATGACTCTCGGGTCGTTCGAATATTCGTAGTAGCTTTGCAGGGCATACAACATGATCTCGTTCGGCCACATGTCCGGATGGGCGTTGTCCCCAGTCTTGTTAGCGAAGGGCCCAAGCCAGCCATCTTTCTCTTGAGCGTCGAGGACGTGATCGATCCAGAATCTCGCCTCCTTGATGACCCGCTCATCGCGGAGAACGTAGCCAAGGTCGCCGAAGCCCTTGAGCCAATAAGGAACCTCCTCCCATCCGTGCTGGCCTTGGCCGTCCTTACTAAGCCATGCGTTGTTATGCTTGTCGAGGAAAGGGCTGATCTCGGTGAGGTGGCCGATAAAGCCTGCCGCTTCGAGTTCGAGTTGCTTGCGGAGCCATCCGTCCGGCTTAATCGCCCCGACGGGAAGTTTGCGGAAGGGGCTTGGCGTCAACGGCGCCCGGTTACCGACGTAAAACGAGTTCTCCCCGCCCGCGGCCGGAATATCTACCGTCGAAACGGTCGTCAGGTTGAGCGCTATTGCGAGTACCGGAAGAAGCATTCTTATCCTTTGATGTTCTGGAAGGCCCGATTGTTACCGTGCTATTACTAGCTACGGACACGGCGCGCCCCAACAGTAGTCATCTCTCGATCAAATGGGCCAAACTGCCCCTATTCCCATGCGGCCCGGTATCCTTGCTTGCTCTGCGAACCTAATAAGCCTGAACCGATAATGGAAAAGCAAGTATCTTACTGATAGGGCCGTATACTTGCGGCTTGACATGATTTCCACCCGCGGAACCGCAACGAAACAGCAGCTATGAGCGATGGCCCAGAAGAAGTTGGAAGCGTTAGGCCCTGTAGCCTCGCGCTCGTGATGCCGGTTTATAACGAGGAGGAATGCATCGCCGAGGTGGTCGAGTCATGGACGAGCATGCTGGATGCCGAGAAAATCGATTACACAATGATCGTGCTTAACGACGGCTCCAAAGACCGCACCGGCGAGGCGCTAGCCGCTTTTGAATCGAACCCGAGAGTCTGCGTGATCAACAAGGAAAACGGCGGCCACGGCCCCACCATCTTAATGGGCTACAACCTCGCCGTCAGCATCGCCGAATGGGTGTTTCAGTGCGACAGCGACGACGAGATGAAGCCCGACTCCTTCCCCGCGATGTGGGGGATGCGTGAACCTTACGCGGCGCTTTTTGGTTACCGCGCCGGCCGTCAACAGCCCCTCGCCCGAAAGATCATCAGCGCGACGTCACGCAAGGCGGTTGGCCTTCTCTTCGCGCCGGGGGTGACCGACGTGAACACGCCCTACCGTCTTATGCGAACCAGCTACTTGTCCGACGTGCTCGCCCGCATCCCACCGGATACCTTTGCGCCCAACATTTTGATTTCTGGCTATTTCGCCAAACTCGAAGCCCCAATCGCCAACGTTCCGGTCCCCCACCTAGGCAGACGAACCGGCACTGTCTCCATAATGAAGTTCAAGCTTTGGAAGGTGGCGTTCCTCGCTTTACGGCAAACTCTGGGCGCCCGCAAGTGGCTGATGAGAAACTGAGCCGGCCGCGCCAGGACAACAAGGCGAACTCAATGAAAGGTCACATCGCAATCTTGGGAGGCGGCCCAACCGGACTGGGCGCGGCGTACCGCCTCAAGGAACTCGGCTATACCGACTTCACCGTCTACGAACGGGCAAACCACTTGGGCGGCCTTGCCGCCTCCTTCACGGACGAGAACGGCTTTACCTGGGACGTAGGCGGGCATGTCACCTTCTCCCACTACGAATACTTCGACCGGCTCTACGACCTCCTAATTGGGGACCGTTTTCAAAAGAACACGCGCGAAAGCTGGGTGAGAATGCAGGGAACCTGGGTTCCCTATCCCCTCCAGAACAACATTCGCTACCTGCCCAAGGAGGTGGCCTACGAGTGTCTGAGCGGCCTCATTACCGCGCAGACCACGCTCGATCATCGCAAGGCGAAGAACTTCGAGGAGTTCATCGAGGCCGTGTTCGGTCAAGGGCTGTGCGACCACTTCATGAAGCCGTACAACTTCAAGGTTTGGGCTCACCCGCCAAGCATGATGAACAAGGAGTGGATCGGCGAGCGCGTCGCCGTGATCGACGTTCAAAAGGCGCTCAAGAATTATGTGCTTGGGATCGACGAACTGGGGTGGGGACCGAACAGCAACTTCCGGTATCCGCTAACGGGCGGAGTTGGCACGATCTGCACTCAGCTCCACAAGACCGTGGCGGAGCACTTTAAGCTCGGCCACGAAGCGGCCGAGATCGACCTCGACGCGAAGTCGATTTGCTTCTCAAACGGAGAGACCGCGAACTACGAGGCGATGTTGACCACTATGCCTCTCGACCTCTTTTGCGGCCATAAGGCGACCCGAGGCATGAGTCCTGAAATGAAAGCGAAAGGGAAGGGCCTCCGCCATTCGGGCGGCTACATCGTGGGCATCGGAGTGCGAAGGCCTTGCCCCAGCACCTGGAGCTGGATGTATTTCCCCGATAGCGACTGCCCCTTCTACAGGGTCACCTACCTCTCGAACTACTCTCCTGCGATGACGCCGGGAAACGAATACCATTCGCTCCTGTGCGAGACCAGTTACAGCGAATTCAAGCCGGTAGACAAAGACTCCATCATTGCCGATACGATTCAGGGGCTCATCAACGTCGGGCTACTGAACGAGTCCGACCGGGACCTCATCGTCTCTACGTGGCTATATGACGCGGACTACGCGTACCCAACCCCCAGCTTGGAGCGCGACGCGATACTTTCAGAGGTCATCCCCTACCTGGAGTCGAAAGGCGTGTATTCGAGGGGCCGGTTTGGCCTGTGGAAGTATGAGGTTTCAAACACGGACCACACGGTCATGCAGGGCGTAGAGTGGGCAAACCGCATGGTTCTCGGCGAAGCCGAGACGACCATCGGTATCCACTATCCGGAATCGTAGCGATTGCCTTTGCGTTTGTTGTAGCTACTACTTAAACCTGCTTCCTTAGTCGGGCTCCGTCCAATCGAGTTCTTCTAGAACGACCCGCATCCCTTGATCCCAGTGCAACTCGATGACTTGCGCGGCCTCGTCAATCCGCCCGTTCGAGACAAGTGAGATGATCTGAGCATGTTGCTGGACGGATACCTCGAAGGCGCCCTGCTTGCTCATGTAAGCACATTCATATCTGTAGGCCCGCAACTTAAGGTCCGAAAGCATGTTAATCAGGGTCTTGTTTCGGCACCCTGCAAGGAGCACCTCGTGCCATTTCGTGTCGATGTCGCGCGCCTGATGGGGATTCGACTCTTCCGAAGCTTCTCGGAATTGGTTGTTAAGATCGGTTAAAGCCTGTATGCGTTCGGCGCCGAATGCAGAGCACATCTTCAGTCCCAGGCATTCCAAGGTCCAAATGAGTGGATAAATCTCACGAACTTCGCGAGAAGTCATGGGGTTGATGTGGAACCCTTGTTCGGCGACATGCTTCAGAAATCCGCGGCGCTCCAGGCCCATAAGAGCCTCGCGCATGAGTGTCCGACTCACTCCCATCTTTTCGGCAAGCGCCGACTCCACCAGCCTGGTGCTTGGCTTCAGTTTCCCCGTAACAATAAGCTTACTGAGGCGCTCTTCGATACCTGCCTTATTTTGATTTCGCATTTTTTTGGACAAAGGGAACGGCTCGATAACTATCAATGGTAGATTGCATCGGATAATATAAGTATTGCATACAATCAATGATAAATAATGGCCAACGCGAATATCGACGGCTGATCGCACTTGAAGCGATCGGGGACGGATGTGTTCAATGATTATTCCAGGTGTTTCGGCACTAGCCTTGGCTGGGGCACTACAGTTATCCCCTAGCGAAGGGAGTCCCGTCCTTACTTCGACTGTGGAGACAATCATCTCCGCACCAGCTTACGAACGAACTTCCTGGGGCCTATTCGCCATCGATGTGGCCACCGGTAAGGTGTTAGCCAGACTCAACTCTGACCGATTTTTTGCACCGGGTTCGGTGGCGAAACTCTACGCGGCATCCGCCGCCCTGGGACTTGCGGGGCCCGATTTCCGCTACCACACGGCAGTGTATCGGCTTGGCGCAATCTCCCAAGCGGGCGAGTTGACGAAGCCTCTCGTGTTGGTCGGCAGCGGCGACCCTAGCATGGGAGGAAGGAGCGATGGGGAAGGCGGCATTATCTACCGAAACCACGACCATTTGGATGGAAGATATGGCGGAACGCTGACCGGGTCGGATGCGCTCGCGGGTTTGCGATCGCTTGCAAAGCAAGTGGCATCTTATGGAATCCGCCGCTTGAGCGGCGGATGCGTCGTCGACGATCGGCTGTTTGATTGCAGTTCGTTTTCAACTATGGGGGCGTCTCGCCCCTCCGCGATCGACGTCAACGATAACCTAATGGACATCTCATTTGCACTGGGACCAGGCCAGCACGTGAAAGCAAAGCTTAGCCCTCCTGAAGCTGGCTATCCGATTGAGGGCGATGTAAGAGTATCTCAAACGGAAGGCACCGACATCTCCGCGCAATTGGACCGTGGGGTAATCAAGGTCGCCGGGACGCTTAACGCAGATGACGATGACCATATCGAGGTGATCCCGGTTGCGAACCCCGCAGCCTTCGCCCGGCGCCTTTTTATCGGCTGCCTTAGGGAAATTGGAGTCCGGGTGGGCGCGACGCCCTTGGACTCGAACCCAACCGAACTCCTTTCGGATGCAAGCGCTTACATTCCGGCGAACAAAGTCGCGGAGATTGTTTCCCCACCGCTGTCCGCGTCCATCAAATGGGTCCTGAAGGTCAGCGCGAACATGCACGCCAACGAGTTGCCATTCCTGTTGGCCTCGCTGGACCACCGGTCCGACTTCTTCGACGGAATACAGAAGCAGAAGGTTTATCTCGTTTCCATTGGAGTCGACCCGACGACGGTCTCCCTGTCCGACGGAGCCGGATTGGATCAGGCGGACCGCGTGACTCCTCAGGGGGTCGTCTCCTTGTTGTTAGCGATTCGAAAGCAGTCCTATTACAACCAGTTAAAGCAGGCGTTGCCGATATTGGGAGTCGACGGAACTCTTGCAACTGCATCGAGCATAGACGACACGGCCCACGGGCAGGTTTGGGCAAAAACCGGCACCCTCCTTAACTACGATCAAATGAATCGCCACCTGAACCTTTCGACAAAGGCCCTAGCTGGCTACATGGTGACCGCAAAGGGTCGGGAAATCGCGTTCGCCATCATCGCAAACAATATCCCTCTTGAGACATACGAGCAGATCGGTAAACATGCCAACACCCTGGCAACTATCTGCAGCACTTGGTACAAGGAGTTCGATCAATGAATGCTTTACTAGTCCTTTCGGCACTTTATCACCTTGCCTCCCCGCATGCGGATGCCTCGATGGGTGACAAGGTCGATCAATTCTTAGCGCCGATTGCGCGCGCCAACGAGTTTTCCGGGGTTGTCCTCGTTCGAAAGGACGGGAAGGTCCTGTTGAGGAAGCCCTTTGGCAGCGCCTATCGCGAATTCGCAGTGCCGAACGGTAGCGACACTAAATTCCTCATCGGTTCGATCTCGAAGCAATTCACTGCCGCCGCAGTCTTGCTCTTGGCGTCGGAGGGCAAACTGAGGCTCGAAGATCATTTGAGCCGCTTCGTCCCCCAGTTTCCGTCGGCAGAGTTGATTACGATCCGACAAATGCTAAGTCATAGATCTGGAATATCTCGCGACTTGCCCGACGACGTGCTAATGTCGCCTCACACGACACGCGAGATGGTGGATATCATCGCCAAAATGCCTCTGGTGTTCGCGCCCGGAACTGATGAGGCGTACAGCAACAACGCCTATAGGGTCTTGGCTTACATCATCGAGCAGTGCTCGGGCGATGGTTACGGTGAGTTCATCACCGACCATTTTTTCAAGCCGCTGAAGATGAACGATTCCGGAGATCTTGACGGGGTAGCGGTTGTGAAGGGCCTTGCGACCGGGTATGTGCCAGGGTTCTCGAAGGATGGATTGGACCACCCGACCTTTGCAGACATATCGAATGGACGGGGGCCAGGGTCGATCTATAGCACGGTGGATGACCTCGCGAAGTGGGCTGAGGATTTCATTCGGGACGGCAAGCTTTATCCTGGGATTCGAGATGAAATGATTAAGGGGGACCTCGGCGTCATAACGGAAAGGAAGCATGGCAAAGACGTGGTATGGCACAACGGAGAATACAGGGGCTTTACTTCGTTTGTCGAAGAGTATCCCAATGACCGGGTCACGATCGTTTATTTGGGAAACATCGAAACGTTCGCGTCCCTGACCCCGGTTCAAACAGCGATCGACTCGATCGTTATGGGGGACCGATATGAGCCGTTCGTACCGCGGCCGCGTGGCGGGCCAACCGAGGGACCGGATGCCGACGGCTACGTCGGAACGTACACGTTCTCGCCCACCTTGTCGATTCAAGTGGCAAAGGTTGGGGGCTGGCTCGCCATCAGCGCGAACCCATTAGAGCGGGTTTCGGGGGATCAATATTTCTTCCGACTGAAATATGCGGACGTGCTCTTCAAGCGAGACGGGGCCGGAAAGGTCGTTGGCATGGACTGGAGGGAGGCTGGCCACACCTATCCAGCGAAGAAGACATAAGGTCCGACATTTCGTGCTGAAATAGCTCCGGGCCTTGTTGATCCGTTCATGCCGCATTAGAGTTCGCGTAATGTCTACACGTGTTATTACTCCCGACTCTAAAGGTCGTTTGCCTTGCGGCAATCTCTGTTTCGCCGAACTTCAAGCAGGACCATGCCCGCGAATTGACTCAGGGACTCAGCCTTGAGCGCGAGCTTTCGGCGGGCGAGAACCAAGCCTATACGGTGAGGCTAGAATCCGGAGGCGGCATCATCGCCGAAGCTCGTCAGGAAGGGATTCCCGTCGAAATTGAAATCACCGATCCGGATGGCGCGAAAATCGCGACCGTGGACAGCCCGAACGACGTTCACGCCCCCGCCGCAATCAGGATAACCGTCGACAAGGAGGGCGTTTACCGTTTCGTGGTCCATAGTCTAGACCCGGCGGCAAAGCCCGGCAAATACGTTCTTAAGGTCGATCGCATCCTGAGCTTGGCTGATAACGCTGAAGAAGCGGCAAAGGAGCTTTACGATAGCCCAACGATGTTCGAGCTTTGGAAGAATGCCCGCTCGGACGTCGGCGCGGTCGACAAACTGCTTTCAGATCGGGCTGGAAAGGGGCCGATTATCGAAGAGTTTCCGGGAGACAAGGAGATGTCTCTCGTCACCTTCCTCTACAAGGGAGACCCGGACACGCTAAGCGTAACCCTCAACGGCGGGCCTGACGGCGCCGTGGGCGGAAGCCCGCTTGACAAGTTCAAGGATACAAACCTCTTTTACCGGTCGGTGCCGATTCCAAAAGATGCTCGGTTCGGATATATGTTTACGGTGGTAAAGCGACACCTGGCAGGTCCGGATCATTCCGTCGACACCAGGGAGGCGAACGCCATCGCCGATCCCCTAAATCCAAACGCATACTATGAAAAGTCCACCCTCACGCTGCCCGAGGCGCCAGCTCAGCCTTATTCGGATCCGGTGGACTCCGTAGCCAAAGGCGTAGTGAAGAGCACGAGTCTAAAGAGCGCCATCCTGGGTGAAGACCGGCACGTGTACGTTTACACCCCCGCCGATTACGATGGCAAGCAACCCTGCGAGTTGGTGATTGCTTTCGATGGAGAACGCTGGGGCGGAGTTGCCGATCAAATACGGGTACCGGTTCCGACCCTCTTGGACAACCTTCAGGCCCAGCACAAGATTCCTCCAACGGTCGCCATTCTAGTCGACGCTATGGGCTTACGGAACCGAGACCTGACCTGCAACAAGCCCTTCGCCGATTTTGTAGCCCAAGAGCTGACGCCCTGGGCGCGCAAGACGCTCAACATTAAGCCAGGGGCGGAACATGTCACTGTCGCCGGCTCGAGCTTTGGGGGGACCTGCTCGGCCTATTGCGGGCTAACTCACTCCGAGACGATCGGCAACGTAGTTGCTATGTCGGGCGTCTACACCATCGCGCCAGGTTGGCAAACATCGAACCAGCCGTATCGAGGCGAAGGCACGATCATCGACGGCTACAGGAAATCAAAACGCCTGCCGCTCAGGTTCTACATCGACGTCGGAAGGTTCGACTTCCTGCCGGTCTTTTACACTTCGGCCAGGGAACTGCGCGACATCTTGACCTTAAAGGGGAATCCGGTCACGTACGAGGAATTCGACGGCGGTCACGACCCCTTGCAATGGCGTGGCGCCCTTGCCAACGGATTCATAGCCGTGCTAAATCATTAGCCTGCCCTTGGTGGCTGGCACAAGGCTACTTCGGCAAGAATGGGGTTCGCAAATCCAGTTTCCTTGCTTAGCGCTGGAGCCGAAGGATTCGCCTTCGAATTGCTTCCCGAAGTGCTTCCAAGTCGGTCTCATCGTTATAGAAGTGCGGAGACACCCGTAGCCGCCCCTGCCGTGCAGAGACCACTATCCTTTCCTCGCGAAGGGACCGCACCAGTTCTCCGGAATCCAATCCGGGGAGGAATGCAGTCACAATCGGCGACTCTGCATCGCTCGTGTCTGCGCCTAGTCCGCGCAACATGTCTCTGGCCTTGCCCGCCAACTCGAGCACGCGGCCTTCGATCCGCGCGGGCCCGATCTTAAGCATCATGTCGATGACGGCGCCCATTCCATAGAGCGATGGAAAAGCCAACATTCCACCTTCATACTTTTCTGCCGTTTGCGAGAACACGGGCTCACACTGATTAAGGGAGTCGACCGACCTCCAACCCTGATCGCTTCGCCAACCTACCACCGTCGCGGGGAGTTGCTGCCGAAGTGCCGGGTCGACGTAAAGGAATCCGGCGCCATTTGCCGAAAGCATCCACTTGTAGGCGTCCACGCACATCGCCGCTGGCCGTAAGCGTTGCAGGTCCATTTGCAGCGCGCCGACGCTCTGGGTACCGTCCACAAACAACAGCACGCCGCGCCCTTCTAAATATCGCGAGATCTCTTCAATCGGGGGGTGCCATCCGGTAGCGTAGTTAACCGTGCTCAGCAGTACGAGCCGCGTTCGCCGGCTAACCGAATCATAGAATCCTGACCACGGCACGGCCCGCAGCTTGGCGCCAAATCGCTCCAATACAGACGAAACGTAGAGTTGATTTGGAAACTCGTCATCGAGGGTGAGGACCTCGTCGCCAGGGCGCCAAGATAGCCCTAGGAGCAGAGTCGACAGCCCAGTAGACGCGTTTACGACAAACGCGATGTCCTGAGATTCGCAATTGATCAGGCGCGCACATGACGAGCGGATAGCGTCCATGTCGTCGAACCACGAGAGAAAGTCGCTGCAAGCCATTGCGTCTCGCCGCTCCAGGTAGCGGCTCATCGCTGCGGAAGCAACGCGCGGCATCTGGCCGTAGGTGGCCGTGTTCAAATAGGTCCACGTTGCCAACGCAGGGAACTCCGCGCGCAGCGCCTTCCAATCGGGTCTCTCCCCGTTGTCCACAGAATCGTCGCGCGATTCATCAACGAATTTCAGTTGATAGCTGTTCATGTCGATCCTTTAGTTTCCGGTTGGAACAATTCCTTTGTTCTCAACCATGAGAATGACGGTCCTTTCGAGGGCCCGGGTACGGTGGGTGACTCCTTTGGGAACGACGAACCCCTGACGCGGCGCCAATTGCACCGTCCGCTCTTCTAGATCGATGAACAGTTCGCCCTCCACGACATAGAAGAACTCATCCTCATCGTCGTGTTTGTGCCAGTGATATTCTCCTTGCACGACACCCAAACGGACAACGGAACCGTTCACTTCGCAGAGTGTCTGGTTGTACCATTTGTAATTGCACGCATCGGCGAGGGCCCTTTCGTCAATCACCTCAAGCGGCGCATGCAGAATGTTCAGCCGCGTTTCGTATTCAAAGTCTTTGGACTCGTTCATTAGCATTCTCCGTAGTGTCTCCAGTTGAACTTCGTTTGCGACATTCCTCCGCGATGCGAACCATGGCTGACAAACTCATCTCCACGTCCTCGTTCGTAGTCGCCCAGGATGAAACGCTGATGCGCATCGCCGCCTTGCCTTGCCATTCGGTGCCGCCGCACCAGCACGCGCCGTCAGCCTGTAACTGCGCGATTACGGCGCGAGTCATCTCTGGCTCGCCGAAGGAAACCAATACCTGATTGATCACGACCTCATTGAGGATTTCATAACCGGATTCGCGCAAGCCGTCGGCGAACCGCCGGGCATGGCGGCAGGTTCGTTCGATCAGGTCCGCGAGACCCTGGCGTCCGAGACATCGCAAGGTAGCCCATAACTCCACTCCGCGCGCGCGGCGTGACATTTCGGGAGTGTAGTTGGAAGGCTCACGCAATATTCCGGGGTTAAAGTAGGCCGCCGAAACCGACATGGCTGCCTGCACGGCGCTCGCCTTCCGGACAAGCGCTATGCCGCAGTCGTAACCGACGTTCGGCCATTTATGGCCATCGGTTGCCCAAGAGTCCGCCATGTCGAACCCTTCCGTGAGGTGGCGATATCGCGGCGATGCCGCCGCCCATAATCCAAATGCCCCGTCTACATGAACCCACGCCCCCGCATCGCGGGCTCGTTCGCAAATCGCCTTGGCGGGATCGAACGCGCCGCTGTTTACATTGCCCGCTTGGATACAAACGATGGTTCGATCATTCAAGGCTGGCATGCTGTCAACTCGCATCCGGCCCTGCTCGTCTGTAGGCACTCGGATAATGCGATTTCGGCCAAGGCCCAAGAGTCCGAGCGCCTTGAATAAAGACGCATGGACCTGGTCGCTGACGACAACCGTTAACTGCGGCGCGCCGAACAATCCGTCGTTCTCCACGTCCCAACCGGTCCGCTGGAGCAATACATGGCGGGCAGCGGCAAGGCCCGTCAAATTCGCTACGCTCGCGCCCGTCACAATCGCTCCGCCGCAATCGGGAGGCAGCCCCAGTGCCTCGCCGACCCACCGAAGCGCCACATCCTCCAGTGCTGCTCCAGTGGGCGACATCACACGCAGGGCTACATTCTGGTCCCAGGCGCTAGCGATCCATGTAGCAGCTACCGCGACTGGCAGCGCGCCCCCGTTCACGAATCCAAAAAACCTGCCCCCTGCATTCGCCACCGTACCGGGCGAGCCAATCCGGCCAAGGAGTTCCACCACTGCCGACGCGTTGGTCGGCGTTTCGGGCAGCGGCCCATCGAATTGGGCGAGGTCCGAGAGTGCGGTCGGCGATGGCGCCACGGGCCTGTCACGCACCGCCCGCAAATATTCCCCGGCGATCGATGCCGCCCGATCAAGGGCGTTAAAGTCAAATGCCTGTTCGCCGCCTTCCATGGGTGTAGTGTTTACCAAAGTGGACTTGAAATAAAAGAGCCAGTTTGAATAAATTGGATTGGTATGTTGGCCTACGAGCTATCACACCAACTCGGAACCTGGTCGGTCGGGCCCGGTTCGCTTCAGCGTAAGCTGGCCAAAGCGCTTGCCGACTGCATCCGGAAGGGCGTAATCCATGCCGGCGTTCGACTGCCTTCGGAACGGTCGCTGGCGCGGGCGCTCTCGATCAGCCGCACCACCGTGGTCGCCGCTTTTGAGGCGTTGAAGGAAAACGGGTGGGTGGAGAGCCGTATTGGTAGCGGCACTTGGGTTTGCGAGAGTTCGCCAGAGGTTGCCTCCGAGCGCGCCGCCGCCCTTTCTGCCAGCCCCGTCCTCAATCTGCTGAATCAACGCCACGACGGCGATATCGTCGATTATTCATTGGGCTCGCCGTTGCCCCTGCGCGAACTTCCCATGGACCTGTTGACCCTTCCACCCGGTGAATATGGACCGCTGATTCACGACCACCATTACTACCCGCTCGGCCTCCCGAGTGCCCGTCAAGCGGTCGCCGACCATTTCTGCAAAGCGGGCGTCCCGACTAGACCGGAGGAAGTCTTAATCACCAACGGCGCGCAGCACGCCTTGACCCTGTGCACGTCCCTTTACGTACAACGGGGTGATTCGGTGTTGGTCGAGGACCCCGGCTTTTTTGGAGCATTGGACGCCTTTCGCGTGGCAGGGGCGCGTATCTCGCCTTTGCCTGTGGAAGCGGATGGAGTGCCCATGGGCATCCTGCGCGACCGTATCGTTGCCAGTTCGGCGCGCCTCGTTTATCTCACTCCCACGTTTCAGAACCCGACCGGCGCAGTCATGCCGATATCGATGCGCAAGGAGGTCGCTCGAATTGCCTCCGAACTTGGAACGCCGATCGTCGACGACGAAGTTCTGGCGGAACTAGTGCTGGATGGCCCAACGCCTCCGCTGATAGCCAGCTACGCGCCTACGGCGGCAATCCTCACCATCGGGTCTCTTAGCAAATTGGCCTGCCCAGGACTGCGAATTGGCTGGGTACGCGCTCCCGAGCCTGTCATTGAACAACTGGCCCGTATCAGGAGCGCAGGCGATCTTGGTTCGCCGACTATCAACCAGGCCATTGTGGTTCGCCTGTTTGGCGCCGTCGACCAACTCCGCTTGCTTCGGCGCGGACAACTGAGACCTCGACGCGATCTCATGGCCGAGTTGCTGCAGGCATCTCTTCCACATTGGACGTTTCGACTGCCCGCCGGTGGCCTCTTTTTCTGGATCAAGCTGCCTGCGGGCGACTCCCGCGAGTTCGCGCAAGTGGCCTTGCGGCATGGAGTGCTGATCCTGCCAGGTCCGGCGATGTCTGCAACGGAAAACCACTCGAGGTTTATCCGCTTGCCGTTCCTGGCGGAGGAAGAAGATCTACAGAAGGGAGTCCGTCGGCTGGCGGCCGCTTGGCGAGACTATCAATCGGCTGGCGCCCCCGGGCGTCCAGCGACGGTCAGCATGGTGTGAAAGTTTGATTGTCTTCGGGTAGATTCTAAGATCTGGCGGGCGGTTAGCTCAGTGGTAGAGCGCTTCGTTCACACCGAAGAAGTCACAGGTTCAAATCCTGTACCGCCCACCA
>Ga0265338_10000220_pt1 | contig 106037 bp, 93 predicted proteins | sample 42126metaG_FD_193579 | JGI IMG/M metagenome (GOLD analysis project Ga0265338, IMG submission 193579) | Rhizosphere microbial communities from Carex aquatilis grown in University of Washington, Seatle, WA, United States - 4-21-26 metaG | ecosystem: Host-associated > Plants > Roots > Rhizosphere...
TTCATTCAGTTCTTCGCGGATGTCCTGGGGCAGCCGCGCTATCTTTCCGTTGCGTGTCATAAGATTTAGGTGGGTTGGTGGTGGGTTTTGATGTGGTGGGGCGAGGCTACCGACGAGCCGTTCCCATGTAGCGCAGGCTTCCAGCCTGCGGGTTCTGGGGACTTTCGAGTCCCCAGTAAACACCCCAACCTTGGCATAAAAGTCAATATTTGTCAAATATTACTTTTACTTTTGTTGGAATTGGCTTTTGAGGCCATCCCGAAGGGATACCCGACAATAGCCCGGCGTTTCAACGCCGGGTATGCGTTCCCATTCTGCATGAGTGCCGCAGGGACGACCGAAATCCATACCAGAAGACCGCCTCTAAGCCCGTAGGGCTGGAATATTTGTAGCCCCCAATCTCTTTGAGAGCGCATTGAAATCGCGGTGTAAAACCCATGAGCTCCGCTAGGAGCGACATATTCCAAGAATCCCCCGTTCCAATATCCCAAAGGGATTACGTCCTTCAGCCCAGCGTTGCCCGACAACGGAGGGCTACGCTGGGTAAGCAATATAAGAAAACCCCTCTAACTGCGCAGCTTCGCGAAGCGAATGTCTATTGGGAGAAGGGGAGCTGACCAATGACGTGTTAATTCAACACGCGGCAACCAGTTGGACTCAGCAATTTCGTCTTCGTCGTAACAGCCTGCGAAATAACCCGGCAGTCTGGATTTCGCTCAGTCCAGTTTCCGCAAACGAAGCACGAACTAAAAAACTCGTTCCTGCTCGGCTTCCGGCAACCGCTGAATTTCGTGAATCAACTCCGTTGCGCTCATGGCGGCAAGATTAGCGCAGGCCCATAACAACCAGCAAGGGGTGAAATGCCGTGATTTCTACCAACGGTTTAAATTTGACAATGAGGCGCAGTAGCCTTCAATTCCGGCTTATCAATGGGCGAATCAAACGATGAAAATACTTCTTACATTTGATGACAAATTTCCGGTGGACCAAGAAAAACTAATTGGATTTTTAAAGAGCAAATCCAAGTCCATAAAATTCGACCTGAATAAAGGTAAGTATAGTTTAAAACCCGGACTAGTAACCAAACCGGAAACATTCCTCAGGTTGTAATAGCTTCTCCTGGTGACACAGACGCCGAACGAAAACTTCTGCTTGACCACCTGGAAGTAAGATTTAGAAGAGACAACCACGAAAGCCATTGCGGATTCAGAATCATTGTGCATGGTTGGGAGGATTTAGCCTCGCAAAATGGATACCCTCAAGATGTCATTAACAAGAAAATCATTCAACAGAGCGACTTTGTAATTGCTGTTTTCAAGCACAAGTTGGGAACACCTACCAAAGACGTAATTACCCGTTCACGAAGATCCGCATCAGGCACAGCTGAAGAATTGTTACAAGCCTTGAACAAAGATCAAAGTGACCATCCCATCGGGATGGCTTACTTTCATTCGAAAGCTCCTGTCATTTCATTGGATTCAGCGGACAAAGACGAAATTGAAACTGATTGGGAGCGCTTGTCAAAATTCAAAAAAACAATCCAAGACAAAATGATTTACAAGCCATTCACCGATGGCGAGCAACTGTTGGCCATGGTACTAAAGGACTTGGAAAAAAATATTTCTGACTACATTGAGAAATAGTTCTTAATCAGTCTTGCCAGCTATACTTTCATTTCACTTCGCAATCATCCCGGTCTGGCGCGCGTAATTGAACAACCCACCCGCATCCACCACCGGACGCACATCACCGAGCGCCTTGAAATGATAGACTTTGCCCGTGGCTTGCACGGTCACCGTGGCGGCATCCAGGTCCACCGTCACCACGTCGCCGTTCTTGAGCACGTCGCAGAGGCGTTCGGTGATCTCGCAGGGATACAACTCGCCGGTCGCCACGGAATTACGGAAGAAGATGCGCGCAAAACTTTCCGCCAGCACGATCTCGCAGCCCGCCGCACCGAGCGCGATGGGGGCGTGTTCACGCGAACTGCCACAACCAAAATTTTTCCCGCCCACGACGATGGGATATTGGCTCTTCATCTGGCCATCCTTCACGTAACGCGTCGGATAAAGCGAATCCGGCAATCCAGCCAGCGCGTAGCTGCCGAGCTTCTCGTATTCCTCGGGGATGGTGGGCACGAGGTTCAGGTATTGCGCGGAGATGATCTGGTCCGTGTCGATATTGTCGCGCACCACGTAAACCGGCCCGGTAAAAACTGATTTCGTCATAGGTTTATTGTGCCGAACCCGGCGCGCCTTTTCAATTCGATAATCGGTAGTGTCTGAATTGCCGCTATGCCCTCTCTCCGCTTGCGGGAGAGACTTCCCTGAATAAAATTCACACTTTGAGCCTCTGTACCGGACTTGCTCTTCCCAAGGCAAAATCATCGGCCAACGATTCCCCCCTCTCCCAAAGGGAGAGGGCTGGGGTGAGGGGGAAACCATCGTTCAATAACCACCCACCTGCGCTCGGTATTCCATTACGCCTATCACAATTCCTCCTTTCGGTAGGTTCATGATAAGAGCGATTCCTCCGCGACAGCGGGACTGGCTCAAAAGACAATGATGCGTATAACTAACTATCTGCATGACCTGTTTTGGCCATGGCGCTGGCGCAACTTTCATCGCAAACTCTCCAAAGTATCACCCGATTGGCCGTATGCCGTTAAAGACCCGCTTTTTTGCGTCCGCGTTTTTGCTCCTGACCACTTTTTCACTCTTCTCCGCCAATACGTGGTATGTGGCGACGAATGGTCTGGATAGCAATCTCGGCACCATCAGCCAGCCGTTTGCGACCATCATGCACGCCCAATCGGCGGCCAGTTCGGGCGACACCGTTTTTTTGCGCGGCGGGACGTATTTCTTGACCGTTTTAAACATCACTTCCACCAACAAGACCGGCCCTTACGCCATCGTCAACAACATCACCAAGAACGGCATCAGTTACCTGGCCTATTCCAATGAATTGCCCGTCTTTGATTTCACCGGCGTGAACATCATCACGAATCGCATCACCGCATTCTTGGCAGCAGCGAACAATTGTGTGTTCAAAGGCTTCGATGTCGTGGGGGTACAGGTCACCATTCCCAGCGTCCACACGCAATCGGAGTGTTTCCGCGTCACCGGCAGCAATAACCTGTTTGAGCAATTGCGCATGCACGATGGCAGGGGCATCGGCTGGTATCTTACCGACGGCGCCAACAATCTGGTGCTGAACTGCGATGCCTATAACAATCGCGGTCTCGACGGCGGCTCCATCGGGAATATCGATGGCTTCGGCTGTCACCCCGGACATACCAGCGGCACGGGCAATGTGATCTCCGGCTGCCGCTCCTGGTTCAACAGTGACGATGGCTACGATTGCATCAATGCTTTTGCCGTGGTCACCTTTACCAACTGCTGGTCGATGTACAACGGCTACTACACCAATTTCACGAGCACAGGTGGCGATGCCAATGGCATCAAAGCCGGCGGCTATGGCGATGCGCTCGGACCTGTCCCCAATCCCGTGCCGCACCACATCGTCGAGTATTGCCTGACCGTGAGCAACCGGGCGAACGGCTTCTACGCGAACCACCACGCCAGCGGCCAGGTGTGGCTCAACAACACCGCCTACCGGAACAACGTGAACTACGACATGATCTGCAATATCGGCAACACCAACACCGGGGATGTTCCCGGTTTTGATCATGTGATGAAAAACAACCTGGGCTTCAGCGCCAAATCGAGTGAAGTTTCCGAGCTTGGCAACGCCATCACGAACGACATCTCTTACAATTACTTCACCCTGCCCGTCTCCGTGTCTTCCGCAGATTTCCAGGGATTCGATGCCAGCCAGCTTACCCTGCCTCGCCAGGCCAATGGCAACCTTCCTTATGTCGCGTTCGCGCAATTGGTCGGCACGAGCGATTTGGTGAATGCAGGAACGAACGATGGCTTTGCCTTCGTGGGCACGGCGCCCGACCTCGGCGCTTTTGAATACGGTGCCCATCCGCTTTCGGATGCGACCCTGGCTCAAGCGGGCACAAACCTCGTCTTCACTGGCTCTGGTGGCCCGGCAGGTGGAACAAATTATCTGGTCGTCACGACCGACCTCTCGTTGCCCATCTCACAATGGACGCGTGTGGAAACCAATTCAATCGACCTGACAGGCAGCTACACCGCCACCAACGCTATCACTCTGGGCAACGACCAGTTGTATTACCGGTTCGCGCTGCCGTGACACCTGCATTCAGGTGGGTGGAAATCTCCATTCGCGGCTGCTCGGCCCTGCCATTCTCCTTCTCCCTGGGGGAGAAGGCCGGGATGAGGGCGAGCTAAATTATTTCCCGCGTCAGCGGGCTGATCAGAAAGGCAATATAACTACTAACACGGCTGATGACCCCAGTCGTTCTCCTTCAAATCTTTCTCGTAGGCTTCCATCTGCTCTTCAGCGGATAATTTCTTTGGCTCCGGCGCGCCCTCAGGTTTTTTCGCGTCTTTGTCTTCTCCCTTTGGCTTCCCGGATGGCTTCGGTTCATCCATGCAAAATCATTCGTTCATCGCCGCCAGATAACGTTCCGCATCGATGGCTGCTGCGCAACCCATTCCTGCCGCTGTGACCGCCTGGCGATACACATGGTCCGAACAGTCGCCCGCCACGAATACGCCCGGGATGTTGGTCGCACTGCCGCTCTTCGGCAAAATGTAACCCGCCTCGTTCATGTCCAGCACACCGCGGAAAATCTGCGTGTTCGGCACATGGCCGATGGCCACAAATACCCCCGCGCAATCGATCACCTTTTCCTCGCCCGTCTTCAAATTCTTCACGCGCACACCCGTCACCTTGTCCTGCTTCACATCGAGCACTTCGGTCACGACCGAATCCCACACCGGTTTTATCTTCGCATGGGACAACGTGCGTTCGGCCATCACCTTCGACGCGCGCAACGAATCACGGCGATGGATGAGATACACCGTCGAAGCGAACCGCGTGAGGTACGTCGCCTCTTCACACGCGGAATCGCCGCCGCCCACGACCACCAGCGCCTGGTTGCGGAACATCGGCAACGCCCCGTCGCACGTCGCACAATACGTCACGCCTTTTTTATCAAGCAGATGCTCGGTGTCGAGTCCCAGATGACGATGCCCCGCGCCCGTTGCGATGATCAGCGTCTCCGTCACCACCGGTTCGCCATCCACCGTCAGCTTGAACGGCGCTTTGCTGAGGTCCACTGCATCCACCGTCCCGAACTGCACACGCGCGCCGAAGCGCTCCGCCTGCTTTTGCAGGCGCGTCATCAATTCGTAGCCGTCGATACCTTCCGGAAATCCGGGGAAATTCTCCACTGTGCTCGTGGTAGTGAGCAATCCGCCGGGCATGATGCCCGTGAGGACCAATGGTTTCAGGTTCGCGCGCGCCGCGTAGATGGCGGCGGTAAGTCCTGCGCAACCCGTGCCGATGATGACGACTTTTTCCATAAAGACGCGTAACGTAACCGGTGAATCGCCGCGTTACAAGCGCGGAGGAATTAACCACGGATGAGCACGGTAAACACAGATGGGCTGGCCGTGAACCCTGCTAACAAATGAATCGCAATATTCAGGGGTATCAAATTATTTCCTTAAAATATCTTAAACTGGTCGGAATTGGTTGGAGGTGGTGGAAACATGCTGCCGCATGCGCCTTCACGGCGATTTTCGTGTCTCTCGCATAAGGTCTGCAAATGATGGAGTAGGGAAATTTTTTTGGTGCGATTAACCCTGAATAAGCACGCTTAAGTACGTTTTTTTGCGATTTGCAGGGGTTTTCGAAACATGATTTTAACACGCTGAAACTGGATTTTCGTCGATGAAACACGATTTCTCGTGTTCGGCAGCAAGTCATAGTGTCACGCGAAGCGTCCTGGAGTGCGGCAGCCCTCTGCCGCTTTTTCCCACCTGACACTTGGCACGTGGCGCATGACGCTTTTTTGGTCATCCCGCCTTTATACCCCACCTTCCCCATCTTGTAACTGTGATGGTCACGCTAAACGCATTTTCTTTAAAAAATCTTTTGGGAGCAGAAAACCCAATGAAGACGGGCCTGCTATCACGTTCGCACTTGCCAAAAAAGCAAAAAATCCGTGCACAGCTTGTGCAGGCCTGGAAAAGCGCCGCTAAAATGCGCAATCCAGACGCTTCGCGCTATTTCAAAAGCCCGCGCTGCCAGTTCATCAATTGCGGCGAATACTTTTCCCAATCCTTCGCCAGGTCGTTCAACACCGACTTGCTCGCGATGAGCGTCGGGTCGAGGTCCAGTTCCGCCGCGTGGCGGTCCCGGTGCTTCTGCAACTCGAGAAAGCGCTTCTTTTCCGCCTCGGTCGGATAATGGTTCAGCCGCTTGATGAAATCGGGGAACTCAGCCTGCGGCACGGTCATCGCATGGCGGATGGTCTTCATCAAGCTCATCCGTCGATGGTCCGGTATCCGGTTTGGCATTAGTGGATCCACCGGGCGTTTCTCCGCCACTGCCGACGCGATATCCAAAAGCGTGTCATGCGATAGGATGAAGAACGGCGGACGGTTTGCCGCGATGGCTTCCTTCTCACGCCACTTCCACAACTCGCGCAACACGGCGAGTCCGCCGCGACTCAAACCATTGCTACCCTTCAACCGCCAGACTGCGTCATCATCCACCGGCTCCGGATTCGTGCAATCCTGGATCAGCCGCGCGCACGATTCCTGGTGCCATGAGTATCGCCCCTTCTTGATGAGTTTCGCTTTCAACTGATCCGACAAGGATTTCAGGTGGTGCGTGTCGGCGCGCGCGTAATGTTCCATGCGTTCCGTCAGTGGACGCACCGCCCAATTCGCTTTTTGCGACGCTTTATCGAGTTCCACGCCCAGGTAATGCTTCACCAGGAAGCTCAGGCCGAATTGCCGGTGCCCCACCAGGCGCGCCGCCAGCATCGTGTCAAAAATCGTCGCCGGGATGAACTGATGGTGCTTCTCCAGCAGGCGCAGGTCGTAATCCGCCCCGTGCATGATCAATTCGCGCCCTGCCAGCGCATCCAGCAATGGATGCAGGTTGAGCTTGGCCAACGGGTCGATCAACCGGTCCCCTTGCGCCGTGCTGATCTGGATGAGACAAACTTTTTCCGGGTAGGCGTGTAAGCTGTCCGCTTCCGTATCCACTGCAACCCAAACCGCCGCGCGTAATACAACCAGGTACGCGGCCAACTGCTCTTCGGTGTCAATCACAACAAAAATATACCGCCGCGACAAAAAAGTTAAAGTTGCAAGTTCACTGCTTGCAAACTCGTGTTGCCTGTCTTTAACCTTTTTCCATGAACCTGAGCCGCGCCTTTGGCGCTTCCGCCCATAAAAACCCGGCCAAAGTCGCGATGTTTTGGGGCGACCGCGAATTTTCCTACACCGAACTCTGGCAACAATCCCTCGCCGTCGCCGCGCTCCTGCGCGAAAAGTTCGCCGTCAAACCCGGCGACCGCGTCGGCCTCTGGCTCAAGAACTGCCCTGAATTTATCCCCGCGCTCTTCGGCACGCTTGAATCCGGCGGCGTGGTCGTGCCCATCAACAATTTCCTGAAACCCGCCGAAGTCAGCTATATCCTCAACGACTGCGGCACCGACGTCCTCATCACCGACGCCGAAATGAGCGTTCATATTGAAGCACTTCTTAGCGCACGACCGGGCCTAAAAATTCTCAAAGTCGAAGATTTCACGCCACCACCATTCGACATTCGGCATTCGGCATTTGGCAATAGCGAACGCTCCGAAAAGGATCTCGCAGTGATCATCTACACCTCCGGCACCACCGGCCGCCCCAAAGGCGCCATGCTTTCCCACGGCAACCTGCTCCACAACGTCGAGAGCTGCCGCATCGTGTTGGAGACCGTGGACCAGGACCGCATGGCCGTGTTGCTCCCCATGTTCCACAGCTACATGCTCACCGTCGGCATTTTCCTGCCGCTCATTGTCGGGGGCACCATTGTGCTCGTAAAATCGCTGGCCCAACCCCGCAATGTCTTCCAGGAATTATTCGCGCGCCAGGCCACTATTCTTCCTGCCATCCCGCCGTTCTATCGCAGCCTCGTCAGTCAACCGCTCACCAAACTCCCGTTCCGCCTCTGCGTCAGCGGTTCCGCGCCATTGCCCGTCCAGGTGTTGCGCGATTTCGAATCCCGCTTCGGCATTCCGCTCATCGAAGGTTACGGCCTGAGCGAAGCCAGCCCGGTCGTGGCCAAGAACCCGTTACGTGGTGACCACAAGCCCGGCTCGATCGGCCTGCCCATCGCCCACGTGGAGATGAGCATCCAGGATGACGCGGGCAAAATGCTCGGCACCGGCGAAGTCGGCGAGATCTGCGTGCGCGGCGGCAACGTCATGCAGGGCTATTGGAATCAACCTGAGGAAACCGCGAAAGTTTTCCGCCAGGACTGGCTCCTTACCGGCGACATCGGCTATCGCGATGCCGATGGCTATTACTACATCACCGACCGCAAGAAAGACATGCTCCTCGTCAACGGCAACAACGTCTACCCGCGCGAGATCGAGGAAGTCATTTACCAATATCCCGGCGTGAAAGAAGCCGCCGTCATCGGCGTGCCCGATCCCCGCAAAGGCGAACAACCCCTCGCCTACCTCGCCGCGTCCGACGGCGTCACCCTCGATGAAAAGACTGTGCTCCAATTCATCCGCGAGCGCCTCGCCGACTACAAAGTCCCCAAACGCCTCGTCATCGTCTCCGCCTTGCCCCGCAACGCCACCGGAAAGATTTTAAAGACCGAATTACGGAAGCAGGCAGCGGCGGCGAAATGAATCCCTGCGGACTGCGGCTGTGTCCGCAGGACCAGCCGCAGCATGCCCCAACGCCAGCGCACCTCGGAAACTAACACCCATCGTCCCATTTGTTTGCTCAGCCACGGAGTGGCGAACGGTAGTAGCCCACGGCGCAGCCGTGGGAAAGCGATGCATTCAATGTTTTAGCTGCGGAGCAGCGAAAGAAGACAATCCGGGTTACCGAAGTTGATCCAAAAATTTATGAGTCTCGACCATCGTGATGCGACGACCGGAAGTGGCCATAAGAAATCCGCCTTTTCGCAATAGCTTCACTTTGCGCATCGACTTTGAAGAGTTTGCCGTCGCTTGGGTTTGGCAATTGTCATGCAGCGGATTCAATCCACATCTGCCCGATTGGGAAGCTCACATAGGTCAATATCCGTCCATTCATTCGCAAAACCCGCACTGGACACCTATCCACCTCAGGAATAACGTCATACATTCATGCTCTGTAGTTCATGTCAAAAACGCGAAGCCTCCAGTCACTTCATCAGTATCGGCGGTGTCAAAAAGGCTGCCAACCTCTGCGAAGCGTGCTTTGAGCTCGCCACCCGCGCACTGGGAGCCACAGACCGCAACGCCCGCTGCGATTATTGCGGCGGCCAGCATTGCTCGGGCGGCACCGATTTTCTCGCGCTGATCGCGGGCATCAAGAAAACGCAGCATCTCTGTGTGCCTTGTTCTACTGAGTACAATCGATTCATTCAGGAGCACATGCTGAACGAAGACCCTAACCTTTCCCCGCAGGAACAAATCGCCGATCTCCGGAAACTAAAAGACACGGTGGACGTGCACATGAAAGAATGGGCTTCGAAAAAGAGTTCCCAATAAGGCCGCGGCACATTCCTTTGGACTTCTTTTCTATTAACACCCTGCTTCAACGGTTTTCCCAGCCATCCGCAATAACTCATCTCGATTCGCCATCCCGAACAAAACTATTGTGGACGCCCAACTCGCTTGCCAGCCACGGAGTGGCGAACGGTAGTAGCCCACGGCGCAGCCGTGGGACCGCGACCGTGCATATGCTTTAGCTGCGAAGCAGCGAAAGAAAACCCGCGCTGGACTCAAATCCCCCTCAGGAATATCGTCACTTTCTGAAAGCCGTTATGCTGAAAATACCACATATACATTAACCACATGTTTCGATTCTTCCAACGCAAGCCTCGCGAACGAGAGATTTACTTTCACGAGGATGACTACTGTCAGCAACAGTTGTTGCCATTGGGAGCAGCCGCACATGCAGGCACTGAATTGACGAAGATCGATGAATTTGCAAATGCTCATCAAGTCCCCGACGGCTTGGGTTGGACGGACATGTATGTTCGTGGCGAGGCGCCTGTAGAAATTTCGGCGCTGAAGGTAAAGAAGGAAGATTTCGCAACGATCGTTGGGCCTATTTTGCCGGCGTTTGATGTTGTCTATAGCGGCTACAGTTCACACCGTGAAAAGTGCCATAGAACCGCTGCGTGGGGCCGCTCTGCGCAGTGCGCACTATTCATCGATTGGAATGACGACGATATCATCAAAAACATCTGGGCAGAATTATTTGAGCAGAGCGAAGACTCGATCCGCGCGGCATCCAAAGCCATAGCTGCTCTCGGAAAGGTTCATCGATTGGTCTACGTTGATTGGGCATGGAAGTACACTTGCGATGCCTCTGAAGAGGAGGCTTTCGCCTCTAGGCTACGCAACAAGCTTCGAGCCATCGCCGAAAGCGCACATAATCTTTAATAGCTTAACGTCTGGTATGCTACCTTCGTTCTTTAACTTCCATCTCAATTTGAGCGAAACACGCCAATTCGCTCGACAACTCTCTTTCGTCCTCCCAAATTCGCACACATGAAGCCTGTCCCTAAAAGTTGTTGGCGTTTATTCCTATTCTGCTCGCTGTCTGTTTTCGCCCTCAAAGCGGCGGCGGACAGCCTCATGTCGCCGAACCTGATCAGTCCGGATGGAAGCATTGGCATCACTTTCAGCGTCGGAACTGACAATGTCCCTCATTACTGGGTGTCACGCGGTGATAGCCCGATATTGGTAGAATCGAAAATAGGCCTCGTGCGCGATGACGCTGATTTCACCAAAGGCCTGACACTGGTATCCGTATCAAAGGTGGAAAAGGTCCAGGACAAATACGAAATCCTCACAGCCAAACGCCGTCTGAATGATTACCACGCCAATCGCAGGGTGTTCCATCTGCAAACTGCCGATGGCCATCCCATGGACATCATTTTTCAGGTCTCCAACGACGGCGTCGCCTATCGCTATTTCTTCCCGGATACCAATTCTGCCATCCATCAAATCACCGCAGAAGTTTCCTCGTTTTATTTTGCGACGAACACCCGCGCGTGGCTGCAACCGATGCAGGTCTCCCAGACCGGCTTCGGCAAATCCAATCCCGCCTACGAGGAGTATTACCAGAAGGATATCCCGGTCGGCACACCGTCCACACTGGGCGCGGGCTGGGTTTTTCCCGCGTTGTTCCATACCCGGGACACCTGGGTGCTCTTGAGCGAAGGCTCCTTGCCCCGGAATTACTGCGCCACGCATTTGGCAAACGAATCACCGGATGGCTGTTATTCCATCGCCCTCGCCGACCCGCGCGAAACCGTCTTCAACGGCCCTGCGCTGCCGCAATCCACGCTCCCCTGGCTCACGCCCTGGCGCATCATCACCCTCGGCAGTCTGAAGACCATCGCGGAATCCACCCTCGGCATCGATTTGGCGGATAAGCCCGCCTACACCATGAGCCCGAACGTCAAACCCGGCAAGGCCTCGTGGAGTTGGCCGTTGCTGGGCGATGGCAGCGCAAATTACAACACTCAGAAGCGTTTTATCGATTATGCCGCCGACATGGGCTGGAGTTATTGTCTCATCGACGCCTTGTGGGACAAACAGATCGGCGACGCGAAGCTCAAGGACCTCGTGGATTACGCGCACACCAAGAACGTGAAGATCCTCCTCTGGTACAACTCCGCCGGGGATTGGAACACCACCCCGCAAACGCCGCGCGGCAAAATGCTCACCCACGAAAGCCGCATCGCGGAGTTCGACAAGCTCAAGGCATGGGGCGTCGCCGGTCTCAAGATCGATTTCTTCGGCGGCGATGGCCAATCTGTCATCGATTATTACCTCGATATCCTCACTGATGCTGCGCCCTACGGTTTTGCGATGAACTTCCACGGCGCCACCCTGCCGCGCGGCTGGGAGCGCACCTACCCCAACCTGATGACCATGGAAGCCATCAAAGGTGAGGAATTCATCACGTTCGAACAGCGGAACACCGATGAAGAACCCACCCACGCCACTATGTTGCCCTTCACACGGAATGTCTTTGATCCGATGGATTTCACCCCCATGGTCCTCGACCGCATCAACAAACGCGTCACCCGCCGTACGACGAGCGCGTTCGAGCTGGCGTTGCCCATCATCTTCACCTCGGGCATTACGCACTATGCGGAGATTCCCGAAGGCATGGCCAAAGCGCCGGATTACGTGAAGGCCTTCATCACGAGCATCCCCAGCGTCTGGGATGACACCAAATTCATCGATGGCTGGCCCGGCAAGTTCGTGGTCCTCGCCCGCAAAGGCAACGGCAAGTGGTTCCTGGCCGGCATCAACGGCGACACGACAGAGCAAAAGCTCACGCTCGACTTGAGCGAACTGCGCGGCGCCAAATCCGGCCAATTGATCTCCGATGGCGATGGCGGGAACCTCTCGTTCAAGCAACAGCCCATTCAGCTACCTCACGACAAGAAGCTCGAAATCACCCTGCCGCCCCATGGCGGTTTTGTGGCCGTTTTCAACTAAAGTATTCAGTAACATTGGATAAACAATTGCGACTATTTGGCGCACTTTTTGTCGCAACATGCTCGCAGCAAGCCACTTAAGAAATGTTACAATTATCCGCCTCCCCGTTTGCCATTGACTCTGCTGATTGACCACGCCTAAGCTGTTCGCGTGACCGCAACAGCGCATGAAGCGCTGGATCCGGAAATTTTTTATGCCTGAAGGATATTGTGTTAAATGCAAAGCCAAGAAGGAAATCGTTGACGGCGTGGAAGAGGTGATGAAAAACGGTCGCAAGGCAATCAAGGGCAAATGCCCCACCTGCGGCACGGTGATGTTCAAGATTCTTGGTGGCAAAGCCACTCCCCCGGCCAGCAACCCGCCCGCCGCGAGCTGAACTATGTCGCAACAACTCGCTTACGTCATCATCACGCCGTATTCGCTGCACAAATCTCGCACCGGCGGCATCCTCACCCGTCTCATCACGCGAACCGGCCTGGAACTCGTAGCCGCCCGCATGTTCGCCCCCAGCGCGGAACTGGTGAAGCAATATTCCGAGGCCATCATCTCCGCCCAGGATCCGCAGGATAAAAAGATCCAGGAACTCCTCCACGAGTACATCGTGCAAAATTTCTCGGCGGATACCAAAACCGGCCGCCGTCGCCGCGTCATGTTCCTGTTGTTCCAAGGCGAAGACGCCGTGCGCAAAGTCCGCTCTGTCGTCGGCAACATCAGCGCCGACCGCTCCGGCGGTGAAACCATCCGCGACACCTACGGCGACCTCATCACGGGTGAAAGCGGCCAGGTCCGCTATTTTGAGCCCGCCGTGCTCGCCGCGCCGACCGCTGACGAGGTGGAACACAAACTGAAGCTCTGGGCCCGCTATTCCGACCGCGATGGTGGCCTGCTCGAGAACGTGCTGAATTATAAGCCCGGCGAAATCGGCCAGCGCACGCTCGTCCTCATCAAGCCCGACAATTTCCGTTTCGCCACCGGCCGTCCCGGCAACGTCATTGATTTCTTCTCCCGCACCGGCCTGTCCATCGTCGCTATCAAGCTGCTCCGCATGAGCACCGCGCAGGCGGCGGAATTTTACGGGCCCGTCCGCGAAGTCTTGCGCACCAAGCTCAAAGACGTCGTCGGTGCCAAAGCTAAGATCGCCGTGGAAAAAGAATTTGGCTTCCAGATCGCCGCCGCTGAGGAAAAACAGCTCGGCGAGATCCTCGGCGCCGCCTTCGGTGACAATCAATTCGATAACATCGTCCGTTTCATGTCTGGCCGTTCTACGAAGGAATGCCCCGAATCCGAGATGAACAATCCCGGCACGGAAAAATGCATCGCCCTCGTGTACGAAGGCGTGGAAGCCGTGCGCAAGATCCGCGATGTCCTCGGGCCTACCGACCCGTCCAAGGCGCCTCCCGGCTCCATCCGCCGCGAATTCGGCTCCAACATCATGGTCAACGCCGCGCACGCCAGCGATTCCCCCGAGAACGCCCAGCGCGAACTCGGCATCGTGAAGCCCGAAGAGAACAACCTGAAGAAAGTCGTCGAAGACTTTTACGGGAAGTTGTAAGTGATTTGGTAGGAGACGAGGTAACGAGGCTCAAATTAGAGACCGAAACTTAATTAGAGGGTGTTCCGAAAGTTGGAGCAAGTGCCTGTCTTTATTGTGCAAAGCTCATCAATCTCGGGATTGGGTGGACTCCTTTGGAAAGGTAGGTTTCTAAGGGGTGGCCTTAAACTCAATAAAGCGCCTGTTCTCATGGATGTTTCCCCATTTCGAAAGTTGGCGCAAAATGTTCCTCAACCACAAAACGGGAAAATCGGAAATATGCGCTTTACCCAATGAATTCAGCAAATGATCAAACCCCTTTCGGAACACCCTCTAATTAATATCACTTCGGGAAATTCCGGTCCACCGGCGCAGCCGGACCAACTTTTGGCTTTTCCCCTCGAAAATCTACTATTTCCGAATTATCAGTCGGCAATAAGGCGTCCATGTGTTCCGCGACGTCTCGGCATAGATTCCTGAATTCCAGACTATCGGGAGAAACTTGGGTAGCAGATTGCACTGTGAACTCCGCTTTGTACATCGTTGAATATGAAAATGTGCCTATAGAAGCGAGCGTCAAACCCGGAATCTTGATCAGCCCTGAGTTAGTAATTTGAGGCCCCGAACCGGAAAATTCGGCACGTCTGACCAAATAATCATTTGCTGAATCAAAACTGATTTTCCATGTTCCTTGTCGGCTACCATAGTTTCCAGAAGCACTCAACTCAGAGTCATTCTTGACTTGTCCTGCTTGATCTAAAAACTTGCTGGTGCCTCGACCAGTTGCCAACCTTAATTGATCAATGATGTATATATTTTCTGGGTTTCCCAGCGCATATTTGTAAAGTTTTGTAAATCGATTAGTGGCGACGCGATCTTGAGAATCAATTGTTAAGCACATCAATTCGTCACGCAATTGGTTTCTTTCATAAGAAAACGTATAATATTTTTCTAATGAACGCCATACGACTACGTTCCCAAAGGAATCATAATCCATTTCCTTGTTTCCCTTTGAAAAATGAGGCAAGGAGGGATATTCCACCTTCATCTTTATTACACAGAAATCGTTGGCCAGAGCGGCCTCACAATATCGGATTTCGACACCTACGGCCGGATTGAATTTCTGCGTGACTTTCATCACGAATGATACCAACAAAACTCGATTGGAGCTTTGTCTCAAAGACACCGCTTTATCGTAAGTCTGTAAAAACCCCAAAATATCAGACCCGTTTTCTTGAGCTTGAACGCCGCTCGCGAACAAAAGATAAATAAAAAATAAAGTTTTCATTCTCATATTTTTAAAATTCATTATTGACATGGAACCTTCTTTTTCGCCCTCGCATGAGGCCCGTCAAGACGGACAGAACCGCTTGGTGGGGCACCCGTCAAACAACTATCTCGAATTACGGCAGCGTTGTCGCAGTCGGAGCAACCTGAGTATAACGTTTCCCTGTCATGCCAGTTTACATTCCCGCCTGGACAATCCGCTGCATAGACAGATTGATCAATTCCGTCTGCAGTTCCATCGGTCAGGTTACAATTCCCATGACACGGATTGTTTGTGTCCATATCGCATGTGGAGGTATCAATTACGTCCATAATAACTTGGTCTGTTAAACATGGCGTTCCATTGGTATCATCATTATAATGAACACATTCATAGAATGTGTCCTGAAATGCATGCGGGTTTTTGCACGAATAATCTAGTACTGTTACAGTGTAGGTGCCGACATCTTTTGTAGCAGTATCATCAGGGCAGTCTCTGCCTCCGGCAATCCCTTTGACCTTTGCGGCAAAGCTGAATGTTCCGGGACTTAAAAACACGCTCGGAATCTCCGGCTCAAACCAATTTGTGGCAAAATATCTAACAACGTTTGTGCTCGTGGTCGAGTTGCAATGCTTGTCCCGACAGGTCAGGGTACTCCAGCCGTCCTTGAACGTGGTTCCAGATATCGACGGCGTCGAGACAGAGCCCCCTATGCAAACCGTGGCGTTGGTTTTACTCAACGTTCCTGGATTGTCTACCGAACCCGTGTTGCAGCTCAAAGGGTCGCACTCGTCACAGGGGGAAAGAACCCCAAAACTCCTGCTGGAAATCAACATCAAGAAACCGACCAATGCTAAAAACCAGCGGATTTCATACTGACGTTGGCGAGAGAACCAATTTGTCTGGTCATTCCGAGAATGTCGCTCCGCCAAGTTGCATCGGGCAAGCTGGAATGTCTTCATAGGTGGATTTTATTGCGAAATCGGTGCAGATTGAGGCAGGTATTGCTGGAAACGCTTTACGAACGTGCGCTTGATGCTATCGTAGCAATCGGAGTTCTGTACCTGTTGTGCGACTCGCCAAGCCGAAACTTCGTCATGCGTTAACCTTGCAACGTTGATGCGCCAAGAGGCCGCCGAGGCCAAAAGCCCGTCATAGCTGGGGTTCCCTTTGAACCCGGTGGCTAGGATTTCATCCAATTCATTGGCCGCCTCAGCCATCCTTTTCTGGTGAATCAATCCAGCGGCATCGTACAGCTTGGCCGCCAGCCACTCTTTTTCACCTACCGTCGAATTAGTAACCATATGATTCGCCCAGTTGGAAAGACCTGCCCAATCATCTTGCATATAATATGCGCGAAGTATTCCCTCCCGTGAATTTTGCACGTCGGCCTCCGAAATTCCCGCTTCCTTGTTCTCCTGAACGGCGCTGTACAGCCCGCGCGTCCGGTCAAAATAAGATACGGCTGCAGCGCGCTTTTCCGCAGCAATTAGTGGATCCCTCTCATGTTCAGCTTCAACAATAATGTCCACCCCTCGATTAAGGGCGACACCTGCCATATCAAACGATACTCGTTGACGATATTTGGTATCGGGAAAATTACTCAGAAAATTCGTCATCCGCCGTAGATTGTCGTCTTCGTCACCAGGCTGCAATTTCTGGTGCAGTTGCACACTGAGAAATGCCATGCGTTCCCCATCAGCGCCGGAAATCTGCGCTTCGACGTCATTATCACTCCCCAAGGCAATCTTTGCCTTCCTGATCTCCTCCTTCAAAGAGCGTGTGGGCAGAAAATGGTAGTTAGCCTGGTTGAGTGAACTTACAAGGTTCAGATAATCCACCAGATTGCTGCGGCCATCCCAATAACGCGTTTGAAAAACGTTTGTGTCGCCGTATGCGCAGGCCTCATAAACCTTCTTCATACCCCGCTCATACAAGCTCGCCATTTGGTATTCCGCCACCGCAGCGTGTTTGGGCGAATTGGAGTACCGATTACCGAACTCCCTGATTTTAGGCATGATTTCCTCAAAATTTCGGTAGAAAAACAGGGTGTCTATCTGGTCAAAGTCCAGTTCTTCGCTCAACTCGGCAGGAAAGGCCATCGATACCATCTCCGGCTTGTGCATAAGGTCAATGAACTTCCGCTTGTCCAGTTGATACAGGCACAATGCATCGAGCCCCCGAGTCGTGGGGTAATTCGCGTCCTGACTATTAACAGTCGCCAGCGCGGACCGCGCCTCATTGAAGTTGCTGGCTTCCAACAACGTCAATGCCTGATTGAGCATGGTGGAGGAATCGGACATTTTGCTTGTAGCCGCCCCACTGCCAGTCGCCCGGGCTATCAGGATGGCCACAAACAATCCACAAATAGAAACTACAACAACGGAAAGAGAAAAATGACGTTTCATGCAAGGACCTTTGCGTTTCTTGTTCGTTTTGCCAGCCAGTTAAGTATTTTTTCTGGGACAGCCGGACGCGAACCCGCTCCATTTCATTGTACATCCTCTTAATTCAGAGCCGGCTTATGTCTGGCTGCTGCGTTTTTAATGAATCTAATTCCGTTATTTCATTCCACCTCTTCAAAGTAAAGCAAAAAAACTTGTTGATGTAGCTAACAACACATATACCGTCGAGCCTACAATCAAAGTTTCGTAGAAGCCTGGAGTTTCTTCAAAAGCTGCTCATCCGCCGCCGGAAATTCGTAATTCTCTAATTCCTCACGGCCTACCCATTGCACCGCCGCGCAATCAATCGCCTGGGGTTCGCCTTTCAGAAGCCTACAAAGAAAGAATTTCAATTGCACCGTCTTGCCGGGATACGCGTGCGTGACGTCTTCAAACAATTCGCCAACCTCCGTCTCCACGCCCAACTCCTCGCGCAATTCACGCACCAGGCACTGCTCAAACGTCTCCCCCGCCTCGCGTTTGCCGCCCGGAAATTCCCACATCCCGCCCAGGTGCGCCCCCGCATGCCGCCGCGTGATAAGAAGTTTACCCTTGTGGAAGATCAGACCGGCAGAAACCTCGATTATGTTGCGAGCCGATGTTGGTCGTTCGCTCATTTCAACTCGAAACTAAAAACCCGAAACCCGAAACTTACCTTCCAATGCTCTTATATACCCAGCCCCGCGATTCCATCTCCGCCGGGTCGAAGAGATTGCGGCCATCGAACATGATGGGGTGCGTCAGCGCATCCTTGGCGCGGTCCAGGTCCAGTTTCTTGAAATCGTCCCATTCCGTCGCCACCACGATGGCGTCGCAACCTTCGGCCACGTCGTTCATGTCCGCCACGTAAGTGACGTTCGGCAACATCGCCTTCGCCTTGTCCATCGCCTTGGGGTCATGCACCCGCAAAGTAGCGCCTTCTTTCAACAAACGCTGGCACAGGTCGATCGCCGGTGACGACCGGATATCGTCCGTGTTCTGTTTGAAAGCCAAACCCAGCACGCCGATCTTTTTGTCCTTTAACACCCACAATGTCTCGGTGATCTTTTTCACGAACCGGTCCATCTGCTCCGCATTAAGGCGCTGCACTTCTTTCAGGAGCCGGAAATCATAGCCGATCGTCTCAGCGATCTTGATGAACGCGCTCAAATCCTTGGGAAAACAACTCCCGCCGAACCCGATACCCGCGTTCAGGAATCGCCGCCCGATGCGTTCATCCAATCCGATGCCATTGGCCACTTCCTGCACGTTCGCGCCCGCCGCCTCGCAGATGTTCGCGATGGCATTGATGTACGAGATCTTGAGCGCCAGGAACGAATTCGCCGCGTGCTTGATGAGTTCCGCCGAATTGATGTCCGTCACGATGATCGGCGCCTTGAACGGAACATAGATCTCCTTCATCGCCTCGATAGGCCGCGGCGAACGCACGCCGATGACCACGCGGTCCGGATGCATCAGGTCTTCCACCGCAAATCCTTCGCGCAGAAATTCCGGGTTGCTCACCACGTCGAATTCCACCTTCGTGCGGCAATAACGCTTGATGGTCTCAGCCACCTTGTCGCCGGTCTTCACCGGCACCGTGCTTTTGTCCACGATGATCTTGTAGGCCGTCATCGAGTTCGCGATATCCCGCGCCACGCGCTCGATAAAGCTCAGGTCCACCGACCCGTCCGCCTGCGGCGGCGTGGGCACGGCGATGAAGATGATATCTGATTTCTCCACGCCTTCCGCCGTACTGTTGGTGAAGCTCAGACGGCCCGCGGCGACATTCTTCTTCACCATCTCTTCCAGACCCGGTTCGTAGATGGGAATGCCGCCGGCCTGCAACATCTTCACTTTCGCCGCGTCATTATCCACGCAGACCACCTGGTGTCCTACCTCCGCAAAACAGGTGCCCGACACCAATCCCACATACCCCGTGCCGATGATCGTCAACTTCATGCGCGCCTTTCAGTCCATCCGGACTCAATTGTTCTCTTCTTTTATCAAAAACTTTCCGTAGATGAGCCCGGCCAAACCGCCGCCGACCAGTGGCCCGATCCAATAAACGATTTGGTTGTTCCAGTGGCCGGATGCCAGTGCCGGACCAAAGGCACGCGCCGGATTGATCGCCCCGCCGGTCAATGGCCCGCCAAAAAGGATGCCCATCGTGATGGTCAATCCGATGGCCAGTCCACCGATCTTCGGCGCGCGCCCATCCACCGCCGAGCCGTACACCACGAACACCAGGAAAAATGTCAGCACCGCTTCAATCGTGATGGCCTGGCACATAGAGACTTTCGGAGCCAGGTTTTCGGCTGCCGCCGTGGCATTCATCGGGATATCAGGGGTACCTGTCACCACTGCCGACATTCCGAGCAGATGCGCGCACAATAATGCCGCTGCCGTGGCGCCGGCCAGTTGCGCGACCCAATAAGCCGCCGTGCGCGAAGGACATATCTTTCCGCCAAGCAATAATCCGAACGTCACCGCCGGGTTCAGGTGGCCGCCGGAAATAGCACCGGTCGCGCTCACCATCACGGCAATAGCCAGCCCGTGCGCAAACGCGATTCCTAGTAATCCTGCGCCGCCGGGCAGCGAACCCAGATTATAGATGGCGCCGATGCCGATGAAGATAAGTGTGAATGTGCCGATGAATTCGGCGACGCATTGTTTCAACAGTGATGGTTTCATAGTTGTGAGATCCGGCGTACCGGTGTGTCTGGTTAATCGTCGTCCCTTATTTTCCCATCCTCCCTCCTCCAGGGAGAAATATTAAAAATTATTAAACGCCAGCCTTTGCGTGGCTGGCCGCTTTTATTGGCCGGAGGTCATCGCCGGCACCGCCGGGGCCGCCTTCACCAACTGCGGGTGCGCAGCGCGTATCTCACCGGCGTGCACGTAGGCCTCCTGGCCCATGGTCGTATTACCGGCCGCCTGTGCGACGGCGTCAAAGTTCTCCACCGCTTTATCCAGTTGCCCCTTCACTTCATACAACCGCCCCAGCGCAAACTCTGCCTGCAACGAGGCGACATCGCCCGAAAGGCGCGTCAGGTCGGAATAAGCTGCGATTGCGTCATCCACTTTGCCCGCAGCATCGAGGCATGCCGCGATGCCCAGCGAGGCCTGGTTGATAAAGGGGCTGTTACGATATTCCTGGCGCAGCTTTTGGAATTGCGCCTGGGCCTCCGGATATTTTCCCATCGCAAAATATTCCTCACCCGCCATCAAGAGCGACTTGGGTGCCGCCTGCGTGCCGTGGTTGTCAGACTGGAACTTTATATAATCCTCCGGCGTGGCCCGGTTCAGGATCAGTTGCGAGAGCGCCGCTCCTGCCGCGTCTTCTTTCGCATTACGACTGTAAAAATAATAAGAGATCAACATCGCCAACACCACCACCACCGCCGCCACCTGCATGGATTGTTTCCGGTGAGTATCCAGCCAGCCCAGACCGTCATAAAACCACGTCGCTTGCGCCTTTTCAGATTGCATATAGGGTGCGCAATCTTCCGTGCGCCGCGCCAAAAGGCAAGCTTAAACACCGGCACCAGCGGGACTCCAAACCGGCCTTTGCGTGTGGTGCAGCTTGCTGTTCATCGGATTTCGTCTTACACTTTCTGGGTTAAACAAAGGAATCTTATGGCTAAATCATCCGTGCGGATACCATCGACGGGCCGGCTTTGGCGATGGTTGAAAATCATCGGTATCGTTTGCGCAGCCCTCCTAATAGTCGTTTTCATCGGATATTTCGTCGCCACCAGCTCCGGATTCTTTAAGGGCTATATCCTTCCCAAAGTCAGCAAGGCCGTTGGCGCCGACGTCACGGTGAGCGATGCGGAAATCCATCCCTTCAGCTCGGTCGTCCTCCATGACGTCCAGGTACAGGTGAAAGGCGAAGAACCCATCCTCAAAGCCAAGGAAATCCATGCCAATTACAACCTCTGGTCCATCATCCACGGCAACATCGTCGTCGATGAAGTCGCCATCGTCTCACCCACCGTTACCGTGGTCATTCATACCAATGGTTTGAGCAACATTCCCAAACCGCCGCCCTCGGCCCCGGAAAAAAACCCGAAGGACAAAGCGCCAGCCAAAGAATCAAAGCCTCTGCAGATCGATATCAAAAAAGTCGCCATCACCGGCGCCACGGTCCATGAGACGCAGGAATTCGATAAAGGCAAAAGCGATTTCAGCGAATTGGATGGCCTCAATTTCTCCATCGAGAACCTCAAGAACGGACAGACCGCCAGGATGTCCGTCCAATTTGACGCCACTGTGGCCAATAACCCGCCCATCGCCGCCCAGGCTGGCTCGCTCTTTGCCAACACAACTGGTAATTTCACCTTTGCGCTGGCTGATGACTTGAAGCCCGGCTCCGTCATGGGTGACCTGCAGTTCGTCATCTCCAAAGCCTCCGGCGCGCTCTCAGACCTCAACGCGCTCGCTGTCACAATACATTCGGAAGTGACGCCCACGGAGATCAAGGCGCTCGCGCTGCAATTCAAACGCGGCGCTACACCCCTCGGCGAGATCAGCGCCAGCGGCCCGTTTGACCTCGCCAAAAACGAAGGCCACATCAATTTCCAGGTCCGCTCCATCGACCGCCAAGTGCTCAACCTCATCGGCGAGAAGAACGGCATTGATTTCGGCACCACGACCATCAATTCGTCGAACCAGATCGATATCGCCCAGGCCGGCAAACTCGTCACGATCAATGGCGCTTTCAACCTCGACAAACTCCAGGTCAAACGCGCCACTCAGGTCACCCCCACCCTCGACCTCGATGCCGCATATCAGTTGTCCGTGGACCTCAACAAGAGCAGCGCCAATCTCAGCAGTTTCAAACTTGAGGGCGCACAAAACAATACACCCTTCCTGCACGGCGATCTGACCGCGCCGTTGAGTTTTGCCTGGAGCGGCACGGGCACGACCGTCGGCAATTCATCCCTCACGATCGCAGTGGACAATTTCAATATTGCTGAGTGGCGCGCCATCATCGGCAACACGATTTCGGCGGGCATCATTCACGCGAATCTCAAGCTCTCGCAGGAAGCGGCGAACAAGCTTGCGGTAGATATCAGCGCAGGCGTTGATGGCCTCACGGCAACGGCCGGCGCCAATCACATCTCGCAGGCTGGCGTGGACGTCACGGCGCACGTGGATGCCACCGACCTGAAACAATTCCAGATCGCCAGTTATCAACTGAGCCTCTCGCAGGCAAAGCAACCCGTTGCGATGGTCATGGGCACCGGCTCGTATGACACCACGGGCGGCGCCATGGAATTACAGGCCAACGTGCAGGCCAGCCTGCCCGCGTTGCTGGCAGTGGCCCCGCAACCCGCCATTTCCGTGCAATCCGGCTCTGTCCGCCTTGGCACACATATCTCCCAGAAGCAGAACACGCAAAGGATCACCGGCGAGTTCGCCCTTGCGGATTTCACCGGAAAAGTCGGCGCCAATGAATTCAACAGCTACGCGAGCGACGTCAATTTCGATGTGGCCATGGATTCGAATGCCGTGCACATCCAGAAGCTGGCCGGGGCATTGCGCCAGGCGGCCAATGATGGTGGCGCTTTCACCGTCACTGGCGAATACGACCGCGCCGCGCAATCAGCCAATCTTAATATCAATGTCGCCAACTTGAATGAGAATGCCGTGCGGCCGTTCCTCGAAGCCGCGCTCGGCGGCAAAAAACTCGCCTCCATCAATATCAACGCCACGGTAACGGCCCAATACGACCCCAAAGGCGCCACCGCTTTCAAGGCGGATGCCCAGGTCACCAAACTCGTCGTCAACGATCCCAAATCCGACAAGCCGGGCTCACCGCTTGAGGCCAAGCTGCTCGCGGACGCCAGTTGGCAGAACCAGATCGCCAGCCTGAAACAATTCCAGGTCACCCTCACCCCCACCGACCGCGCGAAGAATGAAGTGACCATGGCTGGCCAGGTGGATATGTCTTCCACCAATATCATCCATGGCGGCATCACGCTTACGGCCGATTCGCTCGATCTCACCAGTTATTACGACATTTTCAGCGGCCAGACCAACACGGCCACAGCAACGGCCACGGAGGCCAGGCCAGCCCCCACACCAACCGCCTCCTCATCGTCCGAGCCGAACGCCGAACCCGCTGCGGTCAATACACCCTTCCGCAACTTCACCATCGCCGCGACCATCGGGAAATTGTATTTGCGCGAGCTCGAGATCGCAAATTTTCAGACCACCCTCAAGCTGGATGACGGCCATATCGTGCTCAATCCGTTCAGCATGACCTTGAATGGCCGGCCCGTGACCGCCAACATCGATGCGAATCTCGGCGTGCCCGGCTACACCTACAATCTCTCGTTCAATGCCGACAGTGTCCCGCTCACCCCGCTCGTGGATACTTTCCAGCCCGACCGCAAAGGTCAGATCGGCGGCACCGTCACCGCCGTCGCCCAGATCAAAGGCCAGGGCACCACCGGCGTGAATCTGAAACAATATATGAATGGCAAATTTGACATTTCGACCACCAACATGAACCTGCTCGTAGTCAATCTGCGCAGCCCCATCCTCGTCCGCCTGCTCAATTTCATCGGCATCATTCCCGACCTCCTGAAAAATCCGTCCACGCTGCTCACGACCCTGGGCGGCACCGGCAATGCCGATACCGGCCTTGCAGGAAAACTGAACAATTCGCCTATCAACATCATCGAGGTTCATGGCACTGCCGGCAGCGGCAAAATCGATCTAAAACAAGCGACCGTGGTGGGAACTCTTTTTAAGGCCGACGCCATCGGCAACGTGAAGATTGACGATATCCTCACCAATTCCCCCATCAATATTCCCGTTATCATCTCTCTTGAGCGCAACCTCGCCTCCAGCGTCGGCCTTGGCGCGCTTTCCACCACGACCAATACCCCGTTTATCGAGTTGCCTCCCTTCGTGACGATGATCGGCACCGTCGGGGACCCGAAACCGAAACCGGATAAACTCGCATTGGGTAAAATCGCCCTCACCGCCGGGATCGGCGTCGTATCGAACGTCGGCAGCCTTATCAATCAAGTCACCGGCAAAGGCACCACGACCAATGCCCCGTCTAGCGTTGGCTCACTCCTCAACGGCATCCTCGGCGGCGGCAGTGGTGATAACAGCGGCAGCAGCAGCGGTAGCGGCAAAAAGAAAAAGAAGAATCAGTGATCGGGTTGCTGGATAACCTGTGTCTGAGTAAGCAAAGAATCTCTCGCACTACTAGCATCGGCCAATCGCTTTCCCCTCTCCCCGGGGGAGAGTAGCCCTGTTGGGTATTACACATCGGTCAATTCAGGCCAAATTTACGCCAAAACCTGCAAAAAACGAGCGGAACAAGACCCGGTATCTCCAAGGAGGGACCACTGGATTCTGACCGCCAAACCCGAGTTGTGAGACAGGCCCAAGGCCGTTTAAAGCATCGGGTCGGCTGGGCACAATCTCATTTTCCAATAGCCGCCAACCGCGACGATAACCGGTATGCCGGCTTTGAATAGTGAAGCTCTGTGCAACGCCTATACTATTGCTTGCCAACGGATGATGGCGAATACCTGACCCCTTAAAGCCGGAATGCATGTGGTGCTATGGGGTATTTACCCCATTGAAGCAGGAGAACGAGGGGTTATGCTCCAGTCTTATGGATACGAAACCTTTACCCAATCCATTGCCCTCCTCCAAAGCCGACCTTGAAATGGAAAGATCAAAATTAAGGGAGGAATGGCTTAGAGAGGAAATCCGCGCGGTCAGAACCCTTGCCTTTACACTCATCCAATGGGGAGTGACAGTTCTCACGGCGGTTGAGACATCCCTTTATTATCTGCGGAGGGATGTTACGGAACATCTTGTTGCGTCTCATCGGATTTTACCCGGAGAATTGATCCCATGGCCCCGATGGCTCTTGGGTACGCTTTTTTTATTATTTTTGGCGTATATTTTTTCAAATCTTCTAAATTATTTGAATAAAAAACTTGTTTCCTATCGCGAACAGCTGATTGCCGGCCCATCATATTCAGGAATCGTGGAAGTACAACCGGCAAAAACCAAATGGAGTCTGGCACCTCATCTTTTGTTCTACGCATTTCCTTTAATCGATCTAGCTTTGTATTTTGGATTTTCTGTGGCTAAATCTTTTAATATTCCGTGGTAATGAAATTTAAAAAAGCTTTGCGATCATCGCAAAGCTTGTGGAGGTTCATTTGGCATTCATTGCAATTTTCGATTATTAGCCAAATTACCAATGGCTGCTACTACTGCGCACGCTGCTCCGGCCTGATATAGGGCGGATAATACGTTATCTGGCGCATACATAAGCAACGTACCGAGCACACCTACGATGCCAATAAAGGTGATGATTCCAACCCTCATTGCTTGTGTTACTGAGCCCTGGCACTGTAGTTTGTATGAGGTCCGCGATTGAATTGATTTCATAATTTCTCCTCTTTTTCAATCCTACCGCGCACAGGCTGCCAGTCCATATTGTGCATCGTTTTCTTATGTGTCCAAATGAGATACCTCAAAACGCTCTGACGCAGGTTGACCGGGGCGCGGAACCTCGCTTATATGGGGTTACGGCTGAACTTGACCCCAGATGCTGTCCAGCGTCACCGGCAACTTCGGAATCAAGGGCGATTCTATCGTGGTGGACTCAGCAGAACTGCTCGCAGTTAGTCCAGTATCAAAACAAGCCATCAGCCCGCGCTCGTGAGATAGGCCCAAGACCGTCCAAGGCCTCGGCTCGCAGCGGGACAATCTCGTCGTCCGATAGCCGCCGACCGCGATGATAAAGAGCTGCAATGAGGCAATGGCAAGTGAGGGCATCCGCCATGTCGCCAATCAATGACTGCCTGCTGTCATGCCTATGAGCCTCGCAGGAGAAAATCAACTGCTGGGTGATCAAAAGCCATTCGTAGCTTACGCTTCCAACCTTTTGAAGTATTTCCTCGATCTGAACGTCAATGCTCGCATCGGCGTCCGAAGCGGCAAGTTAGTTCAGGATGGGTTTTTTTGGCATCGCGAAAACACCTCGAATCGAATTAACATGACCTGAAGCCTTGCTTGCGCAATCGAGACGCAGCAATTAAGGCGTAGGCCAAACCGCTTAGCGCAAACGAAGAGGGTTCTGGAACTGTTTGGATATTAAGCGTAGTGGGTACGACTGGAAGGGATTCGACATGTATAGAATGCAATGAAGCAGAATCGTTTAGATCCATCAGCGTCCCTTGGTATGACACGCCTGAAGTAAGATTGATGTCCCCTCTCAAGATCGGGCCTGCCGAGTTGGGATTTGATGCAACAGAACCTGAATCAACCATTATGCCCGGCTGGAAATTAAAATCGACTTCCGTGTTCACATATCCGCTCATTGTTGTTCCAGAAGCGGCTGTTTGGACGAAAGACAGTTTTTCTTCAGCGTTAGCTCGTGAAATCAACCCCCCGAAGCAGACGATAAAAAAACCCGTCAAGCAAACCGATTCGCCAAGCTTTTTGATCATACTGTTTCGAATTTTTAGCAGAATGCTGATTTCATTGCAACGATTTGCAGCATTTCAAAATATCAGCAGTTTAACTTTCATTGAAGCTCAATCGCCAAGAATTGATTAGGACTTTTGCCGGAATAATTAGGGCGGAGGGGCCGCTAGCCACGTAACTGAAACGTTGCGCCATCCGACATGACCACCGCAGGCAGAATCGTCTGTGGCCGAAATCGCCATTCGCAGGCGCTTCCCATTTGCGGATATCGAAATGTCCCCAACGGGTACATTGACGCTGACGAGTTGATTACTCCATCCGCATGAAAGGCTTGGGCCGGTGGATTGGAGGCTCCCAATTGAGCCTTTATCATCGAAAAAGGCAGAATTGATGACCGCTCCATACCGATTAGTTGTGAGATTGAATGCAAAATCGCTGCTTTCGAGAATTGCATTGGTCGTTCCACCGGGCGACAGCCCCACATCGGCCAGCACTACGATATTATCAGGGTATGCTGCTGGTTGTGCAACCATCGGTGAAAACCAGTCCGACACTACCGCGTTTTGATCCCATATGTCGTCCAGACCCACTGCGCCCTGATAGACGAGAAGGAGTTTGTTAGTCCGTGATACAGAACCCGGAAAAACCATGTCCAGCGTATTTAAGGAAGGAATATAATAATAACTCGAATCATACAACGTACCGTCCAAATTGGTTTGGGCAATTAATGTTCGCAACCCATTCGCATCGTCCTGATACAGCGAAAATGTGCCTCCATAAAAAGACTGGGGCGACATATTGATGATTCGATTTGTGAATTGGTTTGATACCGGATCGTATCCAACAACAATATTGGATACGCTTCCACGAAAGAAATAATCCAGAATACCCGCGCTATATTCAATGGCTTTTGGAATTAGAATGTTGTGATATTCTTGTTGGACATTCGGATCATTAATAGTAACCGAAACTTGAGCAATAGCCCCTGCCAGCCTATTGGGGAAAACCGTCCCGTAATATTTCAAAACACTGTGATTGGTAATAAAAATCCCATCCCTTATTTTGCTGAGAACAGCGCGATTAATCGGTGTTCCGTCCTGCAAAAATGAAACGGTTGTCGCAGAAGAAAATTGTGACAAAACTGTTTGGAGGCTGGTGCCGTGATACAACTCAGGGAAAGGAAACGCATGAAGCGAATCCGAACCAATGGAACTTTGATACAGCGCATCTTCTCCGAGAAAATTGCCGTTGCTAAACTCCGCCAATCCGAGTTTTGTACTGCCCTGGGCTTCCTGATCAAGAGCATCGGAAGTCCCGCCGATATATTTGCCGGTGTCCCAAAAGTCCAACAATTGTGTAAAACCCTTCCCTTGCCAATATGACCAGCCCTGAGGCTTAAGGGGAAAGCCAGCAGGATTTTTGTAATAAACCTTTCCTCCATAATTTTCAATGTACCTGCGCGCTTCGTCTTTATGTTCGTCATTTCGAACGTGATCGGGCTGGGACATGTCTTGGTTCAAGTGCAGGACATGACCAAGTGCGTATAACATATGGGCTAAATTCTCATCGCGGAGAGCTCTTGTTGAATTGGTTAAAGCAGCTATTTCATAAATGCGAGCATTTGGAAATGTTTCTACGTTGCGTATGGTTTCAACTTTGAAAATATGAGGCGCTTCTCCATTTGTTCTTGTTACCCAAACAAATGTGTTAACAATGGGACTGGGAAGAAACCCGTATCCTATGTACCTGGATTCAGTTGCGTCCGTCAAACCGGGGGCTAAGCCCGGCACACGATCCGATGTCACAGTGTAAAAATGGTCGGACGAACGCAAAAAACCATGCTTATCAAGCATATCCTCCCAGTAACTTCCTTCGACAACCCAGTTTTTAGGTGTGAATTGAACTCCCCTTTCGAACGGTGGCGCATGACCTAGCAAGGGTGTATCCAATGATTCCAGATTGTTAGTAAGAAATGATCTCAAGGCATCTGAGGATTCGAACGCGCTCCTCGTCATCTTCATGTGAAGAAACTCGTCATGTGCTTTACACGTATTTGGCAACAATGCGAGGGCGGTGATTGCAGCAAATAACAAATAAATCGAGCGAATGTTAGTATCCATTTTCATAATCACCGTGAAGGTTTATTTTGCCGGAATGCCGATCCAATCAGCATTCCGACCAAGGAACACAGAAAAGAATTAACAACAGCTGCTACGAGCGTCGGCAAAAACCATGATTCCATGGAATAGTGGCCAACAGTCGTATCTACGCTTAATCCAAAAACCCAGGCCGGCCACAAAGCCACACTGGCCAATAATGTTTGTGGAAGCGCATTCTCGCTGGAGGAGTCATTCAACATTATGGGCAAAACCATAAGTACGGTTGTTATTGCTCCAATAGCAGCCCCAATCATCAGCCCTTTGAGAACAGGTGATAAACGCGGCTTTTTTTGATCATCCATAGGTCGTTTTTTTACTTTTGATTCAGCAAAGACCATTTTCCGGTGACGGGATCGTACAGTTCTTTGAGGGAAAGGGGCGTGCGACCATTGTGACCGCCCGCAACCAAAACCTTCCCATCTGTCTGTAACGTGGCAGTGTGATAATACCGGGCAACGTTTAATGAGCCGGTTTCAGTCCATTCGCCATTTTTTGGATTATATAATTCCGAACTAGCAATAGCCTGGCCGCTCCCGGATGACCCGCCGACAACGAGGACGGTTCCATTCCTCAATAATGTTGCTGTATGCGAATAGCGTGCGTGGTGTAACATGCCTGTCTCTGCCCATGTTCCTGTAACCGGATCAATTAACTGAGCGGTGGAAAGATTTTGGTTTGTTACAACAGGTATTTCCGTATGAATATAGCCTCCTGCGATTAATTCCTGCCCGTTTTTTAACGAAACAGATGTGTAGCCGAAACGGGCATAGTTTAGCGGTCCGCTGTTGATGAGGAACGCTTCGGCTTTTGCAGCAGTATCAATATCGATTGCCTTCAACGCCCACATCAAAGTAACACCCCAAGTCGCAGCGGCTTGGCGGTCACGCAGAACAACATTGTTAGTGTATATGGAATAGATTTTCGGTGCCGCGCTTCTTGCAGCCACCCCGTAACTGCTCAATGCAAGAGCCGCATTGTCCACAACGTAAAAATTTGTATCATCATTCAGCAAAGGGAGGAGCGCAGGAATGACAATATTTCCATCCCTGTTTGCCAAAAATTTTGCCGCGTTGCCTCGATTGGCCCACGAACGATCTTTCAGAAATACGAGCAGAATTTTAGTGATCGCATTGGTGTCGGCTCCGCCCTCGTTACCTAGCGCCCATATAAGGTTGCCGCGAATGCTTTCATCTGAGTCATCTAATGCGTTGGTTAGCGCAGAGAAGCCTTTCGGCCCCACTTTCGTTAAAACTTGCGCAGCTTGAAACGAGGGCTCACTGAACGAACGAAACAAGCTCGTGATTGCCGGGATTGCCGGTTCAGCATTGGTCCCCAAAATTGCAAATCCGTCCACGGCCAACGCTCTCAAATCCTCTACTTTCGTATCATCATGTTCGTATCGTTCCCGGAGGTCTTTGCTTTGGAGTTTGGATACTATTTGTTTTGCGCTATGTTGAGTTGCACCCAACATATCCAACAGCGTTGCAATGGCATTCGTCCCGATTTGCCGAATCGCCTCGGCATCTCTATTTTGCTTCTTTGTATAGATCGTTTCAAAATCTATACCCGCTTGTTGTTTTTTTTCTGTTTCAACAAAAACCATTTCTGGAGTCGGCCGCACGTTCAATTCTACCAGCCATTCGCTCAACGCCTTGCCACCGTAACTTGGTTCAGCTGATGACGCAATGAAGTCAAATAACATCGCTCCGAGAACGATTGAAATTTTGCACATGCGTCTTTTTATCATACTTGATATTCAATGGGCCTTAGTACTCCACAATCTTCCAAGCGCCATTCTCCCTTACAAATTGAACGGGGAATGTGAGTGCGACACCATTGACGGTTTGGGAAAAACTGTATTGAGCATCATCGCCATTTATGGCAACCGGCGAAATGGATGGAAGCTGAGTCGCAATAGACGCCAATGCGTTTGTACCAATGGCGAGAAAGGCCTGATGATAATTCTCTCTGGTTGCATTTGCATACGAAGGCATCGCACCTTCAATATCGCCCGCTTGCAGATGTGTCTTCATTGTATTCCATGCAACAACCGGATTGTCTGATGGCAGCTTCGCTAAGATCACACGATTATTCCCGGTATCAGCGATATAAAATTTTTCTTCGAGCCAGTCAGTAACTGGCACAACTGACTTGGGACCGCTTAAACCCAACTCACTGGATAATGCCAGGCGGGGAACGAAAGGGGTTGGCGCACCGTGATCACCAGGTATTGGCTCAAAAACTTGAACGCGATTATTCCCGGTATCTGCAATATAAATGCCACGGGAACTGATTCCGATACTGTTAGGATTTTGAAAATATCCTAACGCAGCCCCGCCCGCTCCATTAGTTCCTACAACTGCCGAATTAATAATCAAAACGATTCGGTTGTTTCCAGAATCGGCCACGCATAAATAGCCGGCATCATCATAGGTTAACCCTTTGGGAGTATTGAATTGCCCTATGTCCGTCCCTAATGACCCAAATGCAGTACTGAACACACCGTTCGTCGGGTTAAATTGCTGAATACGGTGGTTTCCCGAATCAGAAACTGAGATTTCTCCTCCGTCCGATGATACTGCCACATCAAAGGGTGCATTGAATTCCCCGGCGTTTGTTCCGCTCAGGCCGATACGACCACCGTTCCCAAAGTTGGTATTGAGTTGGAAGGAACTTGTAGTCGGCAGGAGTTTCCAAACCTGATTGCTAGATTTTACAGCAACATAAACGTTGCCTGCGGGGTCTACGTCAAAACCCGAAGGATTTAAGCCAAGGCCGCTTAAAGAACGGAGTGTGCTGCCGTTCGTGCTAAATTCTGTCAGAGTGGCAGTGCTGCCGGACAGGACGTACAGGTTGCTGGGAGCCACCCATTTTATGTCTACAGGGTCGGTAATGCTGAATGATGAAATTTGAACGACGGATGATTGAACATTGATCTTCAGCGGATTCAAATCAGTTGAATTCCAGCCACCGACGCTAGAAAACGATCCAGCAGTTGTTTGAATTGTCGCCACTGGGAAATACTGGCCGTTTGTGTATGTGTGTGTGATAGCGAGTAGATTATTGGTGACAAAATCATTAACACCGTCGCCATCGAAATCGTAAAAGACTTGTTGGATTGTTCCCGGCGCATTCGTTTGTATCTGAAATGTCACCGGTAGGGGCGTTATTCCGCCGACGGGCGTTGCTTGAAGTTGTACCGCCTCACTCATAGTGCCGTCGGCATTGGTGAGGCCGATAATGGTGATTGAAGTACTGCCGATATTGCCTGCGAGATCCTCCCCAGTCGCTGTCACTATGTTTGAGCCGGGATTCAATGGAATATTCACGGCCAAAAAGTTTGTGCCATTAAGAACCACCGCGACGCCGTTGACTAAAATTTGTTTCAGGTTTGCTTCAATGAAATTGCCACGAATGTTTACGCGAGAAGCATTAAGCGATGTTGAAGTGGTTGGATTCGTTATCGTCAGTAAGGGAGGGGTCGTATCTAAAATGACTGCGGCATTTGTCCAATACGGGACGCCATTCATTCCCTGAAATCCGAACCACACATTATATTTTCCATCTCCCGCTCCCAGGTTAACAAGGGGGTCGCCATCGAAAGCCGTCCAATTCGCGCTCGCAAAATTGGTGGAATTCACCAAAACCGCTATACCCGCCGCCGGTCCGCCAAAAACATTGGCTGTTATCCAATTCGTATTCACTACTGGATAAGGAAAATATGCTGACATGCTGGCAGCATCAATTACTGGTCTTTCAAAAATATTGATTAAAACGGGCTGCACATTGTCAGGTCCGGTCATCTCTTGATCTCCCCATTCGTAGATTGAGCCATCGGCTGTCAATGCCAGCGACCTTGAAAATCCCCCCGCGATGGCGATTACGTTTGAAATCGTGTTTAGCTGTGCGGGTAGGTTAGTGCTCACACTGGTACCAGTGCCTAATTGATATTCACCTCCCCATCCCCATAGGAAAATCTGTCCTGATGTGTTTAAGGCCATTGAATGGGAGGAGCCGCAGGCAACGGTTGTAATGTTGCTGATGCCAACCGTTACGACAGGTCTGCGAGAGTTGGAATTTGTTCCATTGCCCAGTTGTCCGTCACTATTCAGACCAGAAGCTTTAACGGTTCCGTCCGTGAGTATCAGAACTGAATGACCGTCGCCCCCGTTGAAACTAATTACATTTGTCATCGCAATGATTAAAAAGGGCCGCGGCTGATTGGTGACACTTCCAGTGCCCAAGGCTCCCCCGCCATTGTTTCCCCAGCCCCAAACCTTTCCGTCTTTATCAAGAGCGAAGTTAAAAAGGGCCGCTGCTGCAATTGAGACGACGTTGCTGAGCGTAGGGATTTTTGCTGCAAAATCACGCGGCGAAGTGGAACCGTCGCCAAGTTTTCCAGATGTATTATCACCCCACGTCCAGACCGTGCCATCAGATTTCAAGGCCACAGCGTGAGCATAGCCAGCCGCAATTGAAACAATATTGCTCAAGCCAACTACCGGGGCGGCGATATTTTTGTTCTCGGTCCCATCTGCGCCCCCCAATTGGCCCCACCCGTCATCACCCCACCCCCAAACTTTTCCATTCGAATCCAATGCTAGCGTAAAATCGCCCTCATTGTTCGCAGAAACAGCCACGATATTTGAAACGCCCACAGCCTGGACGGGGACGAGACTATCATCCCATGTGCCATTTCCTAACTGCCCGGAGTAGTTTTGGCCCCACGACCAAACGCTTCCGTCTCGATTGATAACAACGTTGTGGGCGAAACCCGCCGCAAGAACGCGCGGCGCAATATCCGATTGCGCCCGGAAAAACAAATTTGGACGAGCCGCCATTGGCTGGTCAAACGTCGAAAAGTTCGTCATCAATCGGCCATAAACCGTTACCTCTTGATTCCAGGCAGGCTCAAATAATGATTGTTTCGAGGAGATTGTATACGCCTTCAGTTGCGTGGTGTTATGAATAATGCCCGTTATGCGATTACCAATGGCGTTAGTGATTTGCAAAACGAGATTTGTTCCGAAACTCGCCGGGCCATTGCTTGTCCCTAGGCCTGAAGTGCCACTTCCAGAACCGCTCCCATCTCCAGGAAATGGCGGGGAGGAGCTACCATCCGTGGAGAATCCGCCCACCGATGGCAATTCGGGTAAAATGCCCGCGTAATAATTGGAAATGATCGTGGCATCCAACTGATAACTATAAGTCCGTAAATCTTCAAATAACCCGCGTGCCTGAGCCCCGCCAGCGTTGTCGCTTCCGATGAAAAAGCCGTTGGTTAACATCGAGGCAGGCGGCAAATACACCACACCTGCTCCATTTGTCGCCACTTGGCCGTCCAGATACAACAAGGTGTTGGTTGACGAATACGTGAGCGTGATCAGATGCCAGGTGTTCCAATCCCATGAAACTGGATAATCGAGGTAATCCTCTCCCGCACCATTGGTCTGGGCGGAAAAATTAATGCTCGTGCCGACAGGATTCAAATACAGCGACCACCAGCCGTGCGTCGCGTTGCTCGTCCACATTCCTGCATCAATCAGTTGCGCCCAATCGCCCGGCCCGGTGCCACCGTCAATATTTGTGCTTTCCCAATTCGGAATAAACCAGAATGAGATCGTGCCACGGTCACAGGTCAAGTTGGTGTGCCCGTCGCCTTCCACCACCTTGTAATTCAACCAAGCCGGATTGGAATTATCCACCTGTAAGGCGTTCCTGTCCCAATCGTCTATGTTATCAATATTGGTGAAACTCAATGGCGCATAGCCACGGGAGGAGAACCAGTTGGTGTCATTGAAATTCCACGCGCTGAGTAAAACACCCGCTGGCGGTGGGGGTAAAGCCGGAGGCCCTGGAGGGCTTTGGGCGAAAGCCGGGATGGCGGCGAGGCTGGCGAAAAAAACTGACAATATACTAACAAAAAAAAGGCCGATCCGAGGAGGTTGCATTATTTATTCTTTCGAATGAGAAGGCGGCCAAGCCGGGTTTGACATAAAAGCTCGATACTGAAATTCAAACGAATGAGCGGTCGTTTCATAGTTTGGTTGATCACCGGGAGTTCGCGCCCCGAAGACCACAACAAGTTCTAAACCCGTAGCCAAGCAAAGGCAAGGGCTTTCCATTTTCATTTCGTTCTCATGTGGGAGTAATTTAAGCAAAGTCCGACGCTACTCTCGCCGGATGAAGTCAGCACTGAATGTGATTGGCCCGCAGGTGCGCAAATACCGCAATCTGAAAGGATGGACACAATCAGTATTGGCCCGAAGGCTCCAGCTTCAGGGGTGGAGTATAAGCGTTGGCTCGCTTGGCAAACTTGAAGCCCAATTGCGGCGCGTGCCGGATTGCGAGATTATCTTTTTAGCGAAGGTGCTTGGCGTGTCCACTGCCTCCCTATTTCCGCGAATTAAGTCCCTCAGGCAATTAGGACCGCAGTTTCAATCGGGCGGAAAGCGACTGGCAGTGTTTCCTACACGCAGCGAAAAATAGGATGGACTTTAGGGCGGCAACAGACTGCGACCTTTGAACGCTCCGGCTGGGCCTACGCCCTCAAAATCGCAGACTGTTGCCGGGGCAGCCGCCTGACTCCCGACCTGAATCCGCGCCCCACTCCGCTACACATCCGCTTCGCCGACTTCGCGGAACGCTCCGCTCCGTTTTCGGCGCAATTCAGTCGGGAGACAGGCCGGAGGATGCGCCCCTGTCATGCCTTATGCAGCAGCCATCAGCCACGCCAGTTTCGCCCGCTGTGCGGAGTCAGCTTTTGAGTTCAGAACTACCAGGCCCCAACCGCAACACCTTGTTTTCAGTTTCAAGTTCCCCGACGCGATGATTTGCCGCCAGCAATTGATCCAACATGCCACCCCTCTCCTTTTGAAGCTGCTCGATGTACATATCTTTTGCCTTATTTGTAATGCCTAAATCCCAAATTTGGTGCTCCAGTTCCTTGACCGTAACCGCGTCCTCATCCGTGTCAGCCGGTTCAGAACGCTTCGGAACGACTTGGGCCGGGGCTTCCGAAGGCTGCGGAACAGTTCGGAACGGTTCGGAAGGCTCATTGTTCCGAGCGGCTTTTGCCTTTTCCTCGCCAATGGCCAAATCAACACTTTGGGGGGTGATGTAGTATTTGCGTTCGTTCGGATCGAAATAGGCGTCCAGCTTTGCCCCACCTGTTTTATTGGGCTGGCACCATTTGACAATGCTCCGTTCCGTCCTGGCAACACCAGCTGTCTCAAACAACCGCGCCACCTCCCGCACCGTTAACGTATGTTTCTCCGTGCGTTCCGAACCATGCGGAACGCTTCGGAAGGCTTCGGAACCGTTCGGAAGAGGTCGGAACGATTCCGAACTGTGCGGAAAGGTTCGGAACGATGCGGAATCATTCGGAACACTTCCGACCGGATCGGATGGAGGGGAGGTGTTGTTCGACTGGTGATGTTCCATGAAACTTTGAAGTTGGCTGGTAGGGAAGCCGAGGTTGTCCACATTAGGAGTTTTTTCCTCGCTCGTGCGATAATCATACCACACATGAAAACCATCGGGGAGGTGCTCAAAGAGAAGAACCTGCAACTGGACTCCATGAATCCGGTATTGCAGAGTGGCTTTACCCAAGTCCCCAATTTCATCCTACGAGATGCCAAATTGTCTTTGGGCGCGAAAGTGACCTACGCCATGTTCCTGAGCTATGCCTGGAACAATGATTTTTGCTTTCCGGGGCAGGATCGTTTAGCTGAGGACATGGGCATGAGCCGATCACGGGTGACCGAATTTGTAGGGGAGTTACAGCGGGCCGCTCTGGTAACGATTGAACGGCGCGGGCAGGGCAAAACCAACATGTACACGATCCATTTTCCGGTGAAGCAGGCTGGGGATAAGACCCCCAGAAGTCGGCGGGCCGACATCTAGTGGTCGGCCAGTTTACCTCTAGTGGTCAACTGGCTGACTTCACTCTATATAAGAATATACAGATTAAGAATATGCAGTTACCGGGCAGGTTTTAAAATTATCCACACCCATCGCAAAATCGCAGCCGGTAGGGTGAATCGCACCGCGCCACGAAATTTTATTAGTGTCAAGAGGGCAACGACTTAACGGGTTTTGATCGGGGAGACAAAGGGCACAGCACGGCAAAAATGGCTGGATGAAAAAAGCGAGGACCGCACGGAAAAAATTTCCAAAAAATAAATTCAAAATCGTGGCTTGGTTGAGCCATTTTTTTGAGGTATGTCGCAAAAGTTAGATTGTGCGACTTGAAAATACGGCTCGGTTGAGCCATTCCCTGCCGATTACAAAAGTTTGCGAAATTCTTCTTCAGTCAATCCGGCTTGTCGGATGATGCCGCGAACAAGACTTCGTTTTAGATCGCCGCTGTGCATCGGCACGCAGGTTCCCAATTGACAGATTGGATGCCAAAAATACAAATGGCTGCTGTCCTGCCTAACTTCTTCAAATCCGGCTCGTTTTAATGCCGCCACAACCTTGCGGGCTGTCAGCGTCGGCAGGCGGGTCATGCCCGTGCGGGCGTCTTGACCTCGATATTCAACGTGGATCGCCGGGGATGATGTTCTTCGACCGGAATGGGCTTTCTAAGCTCGCTGTTTCGCAAGAAAGAACCGCCGCCCGTTGTTCCCGAAGCTGAAGAAAAACCTGAACCAAGAATCCTGATCCGGGATTCACTGGTTGAACTTCACACTTCCCTGCCAGCGAAGCTCGACATCAATAAAGAAGCGTTCGAGCAATTTCTTTTGAATCTGTCGCACTGCCATGAACCCATCGCGTTTGAATTGCTTGGTGTTCCCAACCGTGTCACTGCCCAATTCGTGACGTGTCCTGCCGATGAACCATTGGTTCGGCGGCAGTTGCAGGCATATTTCCCCGAAGCCATGTTCCAGACGCAAGAAAGCACGTTGGAACAGATTTGGAATACGGGTTCGGGAGAAGATGAGTTGGTGGTGGAATTCGGCTTAGAGCGCGAGTTCATGTTCCCTCTTGCCAGCGGCAAGCTCGACCCATTCATCGGAATTATAGGCGCGTTATCGGAATTGCAGGCCGGTGAGCTTGGGCTGTTTCAGGTTTTATTCCAGCAGACGCAGGAGGATTGGCCGGAGAGCGTCATACGTTCAGTGACGCATAGCGACGGCAAGCCATTCTTCGTGAACATGCCGGAACTGGCCAAGGCTGCGGAAGGCAAGGTATCTAAACCGCTATACGCCGCCATTGTCCGAATCGGCATCAAAGCCAACAGCGAGGAGCGCGTGATACAGCTTGCCCGCGACGTGGCCGGGGCAATGCGGGTGTTCGCCAATCCACATGGCAATGCCCTCGTTCCTCTCACCAACAATGAGTACGATTTCGAGCTTCACATCGAAGACCTGTTGTCCCGCCAATCCCGTCGCAGCGGAATGCTGCTTAACAGTGACGAGCTGATCGGCTTCGTTCATCTACCGTCGAGCGCAATCCGTTCTCCCGTCTTACAGCGCGACACCAGCAAGACCAAGGCCGCGCCGAAGATAGTTCAAGGTGTGGGCGTATTGCTGGGACACAACGCCCATGCCGGCCAATCGGTTGCCATCCGATTGACGCCAGAACAGCGTGTGCGCCATGCCCATATCATAGGTGCATCTGGCACCGGCAAAAGCACGTTGCTTTTCAATTTGATTCGGCAGGACATCGAAGCGGGTGAAGGCGTGGCCGTCCTCGACCCGCATGGCGATTTGATTGACCGCATCCTGGGCGTCATCCCGCCAGGGCGGATCGCCGATGTTGTTCTAGTGGACCCGTCCGATGAACAATTCTCCATCGGATTCAATATCCTGTCGGCGCATAGTGACCTCGAAAAGAACTTGCTCGCGTCCGACCTCGTATCGGTTTTCCAACGACTGTCCACGTCATGGGGCGACCAAATGGGCAGCGTGTTTCAAAATGCCATTCTTGCTTTCTTGGAAAGTAACCGGCGCGGCACGCTCGCAGACTTGCGCCGGTTCCTGATTGAGCCGGGCTTCCGCGCCGAATTCTTGAAATCGGTTCAGGACGCCGATGTAGTGTATTATTGGCAAAAGGCATTTCCACAGTTGGTCGGCAACAAGTCTATTGGCTCAATCATCACCCGACTCGATACTTTCCTCGCGCAAAAACCGATCCGCTACATGGTGTCGCAGCCGGAAAACCGCCTAGACTTCGCCGACATCACGGACAACGGCAGAATCTTTCTCGCCAAATTGCCCGAAGGACTTTTGGGGAAAGAAAACTCCCATCTCCTGGGCACGTTGCTCGTGTCAAAATTCCAGCAATTGGCGATGAGTCGTCAGGCCAAGCAAGTCGCTGCTCGGCGCGACTTCTGGATTTATGCCGATGAATTCCATAATTACATCACCCCTTCGATGGCAGAAATTCTGTCGGGTGCCAGAAAGTATCGCATCGGCCTCACGCTTGCTCATCACGAATTGCATCAGTTGCAGCGCAATCCCGACGTTGCCAGTGCGGTCATGTCTCACCCGTTTACACGGATCGTCTTCCGTGTCGGCGATGAAGACGCCAAGAAATTGGCCGAAGGCTTTTCATCCTTTGAAGCCAAGGATTTGAAGAACCTCGAAGTCGGCCAGGCCATCGCCCGCGTCGAACGCAGCGATTTTGATTTCAACCTCTCCATCCCGTTGCCCGAAGAGCCGAACGCAATGGCCGCAGCATGGCGGCAGACGGTCATAGAGGCGTCGAGGGCCAAATATGCCACGCCGAGGGCAGAGGTTGAAGCAATGCTGGCGAAACTGCGGGAGCCAGCGCCAACCGCCGCAACTCCCCCATCCAAGCCAGTAGTTCCGAAAACGGCGGAATCGCCGAAGCCTTCCGAAGTTCCGAACATGACGGTTTCGGAAAAAGAACCTGTTACACTCACATTGCCAGTCGTTCCACCCGCGCCGGAAGTTCCGAAGTCTCCCGTTGTCCCAGAGCCGCCGCGCGATCTTGGCCGGGGCGGGTCGCTGCATAAGACCATTCAAGCCAGGATTCAGAGTGAGGCTGAAAAATTGGGCTTTTTAGCAAAGGTGGAAAGCCAGCTTGCCAAGGATTCAAACGAAGCCGCCGATTTGGTATTGAGGAAGCACAGCATGGCCATTGCGGTGGAAATCGCCATTACCACCACGGTTGACCATGAATTCGATAACGTGAAGAAGTGTCTGGTCGGGGGATTTGAGCGGGTTGTGGTTCTGGCATCAGGGGCAGAGCGGTTGAAGGCGATTGCGGCAGCGGTGCAGGCCGGGCTTGGGTCAGAACAGGCAGCCAAGGTTGCCTATCACACGCCAGATGAATTCATCGCTGAGTTGCCGAAGCTGGCGAAATTGGCTGAGCCGCCAACTGAAGCACCGGACAACGCGGAGCACGTCACCAAGGGGTTCAAGGTGCGCCGCCATGCGCCCACGCTCACAGCGGACGAGCGCAAAGCGAAACAAGAAGCTGCCATCCGGGTCATGGCCGAGTCGATGAAAAGGAAACGATAGTTCCGTAGGCAGCCAATCAATTGACAAAACTGATTTCTCATTTTAATTCTCTCCTATATATTCTTTGTTAGGCAAAATTATGTCCCAATCGCCTTTTCACGAAGCCCACGAGATAATCCAGGCACAATATTTCGACGCTGCACACCGTGCGCGTCATGCGGCTGTTGTCATAGGGGAGATTCCAGCAGTTGGGCAACCGCCGCCTTCGCATCGATTGGTTCGCGAGCCTCTGGTTCGAGGTGCCATTGATGAGGCGTGTATGGAATTTGCCAAGACTAAAAGGCTGCCAATGATGAATGCGGAAACCGCTGTCTTTTTTTGGGATCGCTTTGATCAGGGATATGAGCTTTGTGGGTGGGCACTTCGAAATAATGTCCAATTCCCAACAAAAACAACCTATGATTTGTTGAAGCTATTTCTTGTTGAGTTTTGGTTTTATTCCGGCCACCTGAGATGGAGTACGGGAAAGCGAGGGGTATTGTTTTAATTGAACCAATGTTTCGCTTCAAACATCCCGCAGTTCATTTTCCTTTAAGGTAAAAGACCGGCCCAACGACCTTGAACGGCGAATAGGCTTCGATCATCCGTATCCGCAGGCTCGTATAACTTTGCCCAGGACTTTCCTCCGCATGAAAGATGGAGGTTTGGGACACCTTCATATCGCGGGCAGCGTCCGCACGTCTTTTGCCCGCCGCTTCCCGATACTTCTGCGCCAGCGCCGCCAATTCAATTTCAGGAATCACATCTTTCATGTAGCGAAAATTTACTCACTATACTCAAAATAGCTACACTTTTTTCTTGCCATCGGCGGGTGATTTTTGATATGAAATCGTGGTATGAAGGACAATTGTTTTTTGAACAAACCCGTCGGCATCTGGATTCGGGTTTCCACCGAAGATCAGGCCCAGGGCGAAAGCCCGGAACACCATTTGGAACGCGCCCGCTCCTATGCCAAGAGCAAAGGATGGGATGTGAAAGAGGTCTATGACTTAAGCGGACAGACCGGCAAAGGCGTCATGGGCAACGAACAAAGCAAGCGCATGATGAAGGATATTGAGCGCGGTCATATCTCCGGCCTCGTCTTTTCCAAATTGGCTCGTCTTTCCCGTAACCGCCGTGAGCTTGAAGATTTCTCAGATTTTTTCAGCAAGCATAGTGCCGACCTGATTTCGCTGAGCGAAGCGATTGACACCAGCACAGCCGGAGGCCGGATGTTCTTCCACCTGCTTGGCGTGTTCGCCCAATGGGAACGAGAAGAAATCGTTGAGCGAGTGAATGCGTCCGTTCTCACCCGCGCCAAGCTCGGCAAATCCATCAACGGCAGTTCGCCGTATGGTTTCCAATGGAAAGACCGCAAGCTCGTCCAAAAGCCCGAGGAAGCCGCGATCCGCCGCAAAGCCTACGAACTTTTTTTGGAGCATCGGCGCAAGGGGCATGTCGCCAAGCTCCTTAACGCCGCTGGTTATCGCACCCGTCAAGGCTCCGTGTGGCGCGATACGGCTGTTCTCCGTATTTTGGATGAATCCAGCGCCAAGGGCATCTACTTCTTCAACCGATACCGTCAGCTTGAAGGCTCATGGAAATCGGAAATGAAGCCGGAGAGCGAATGGGGCAAGATTGAGTGCGAACCCATCGTCACCGTCGAATTATGGGATCAGGTGAACCAAATCATGGAGGAACAGCTTAAAACGTGGAAAAAGCCCGGCAAGACCCCGGTATATCTCTTTAGCGGGCTGGCCCAATGCAGTTGCGGCAAAAAGATGTATGTCCGCTCCGGCAGTCCCAAATACGTATGCCGAGGTTGCTGCAACAAGATTGCGATAACAGACCTTGAGTCAGTCATTCATCAGGAGTTGAAGGCGTTTTTCACCCAGCCGACGCGGATTGCCGGTCATTTACAGTCTGCCGACCGCAATCTCACGGAGAAATCTGCCTTGCTCGATACCCACCAACGGGAAATCCAAAAGGTGAAGGATGAGATGAAACAGACCCATCGGTTGTATCTGGACGGCCAGATAACCGCCCAGGGCTTCGGGGACTTCTATAAGCCAGCCGAGCAGCAGCTAAACCAGCTTATGGCCGAACTGCCCAAGCTCCAGGCCGAGGTGGATTTCCTGCGGGTGAACAAGCTTTCAGCCGATGACGTGCTCCATGAGGCCAACACCCTGTATGATCGTTGGCCCAAAATGCCCTCTGACGAGAAGCGGAAGATCGCCGAAAGCCTGATTGAAAAGGTCGTCATCGGCGACGGCGAAATTGACATAACGTTCTCATATCTACCTTCTTCTGAAGAACTGTGCAAAAGCCAACAACGCCTAGGGTCAGGGTGAGGGCGAGCGTAAACTCTCAATTCCCCACCTCTGCGAAATCTTTCATTTCGCAGACCTTTTCCAGCAATTGCTTGGCTTGCCCCGATTTCTCTGGATACTAACGCCATGAAATTGGTGTTGGATTATCTCCGTAAAAACCAAAAGCGTTTCATCGCTGAACTCTGCGATTACGTCCGCTTTCCCAGCGTCTCCGCCCAGGTCGAACACGCCCCCGATATGCAGGCCTGCGCCGGCTGGCTCGTGGAGCATTGCAAAGCCATCGGCCTGGACGCCAAACTTTTCCCCACCGGCGGCCATCCCGTCGTCGTCGCCAAAACACCGCGCACCGCCGGCGCCAGGAAACCACACTTCGTCGTGTACGGCCATTACGATGTCCAGCCGCCTGAACCGTTTGAACTCTGGAAATCCGCGCCGTTCGAGCCGCGTATCGTCGGGCGCTCCATGTTCGCCCGCGGCGCTAGCGACAACAAAGGCCAGAACTTCGCCCACCTCAAAGCCGTCGAAGCCTATCTCAAGACCGGCACGCCCCTGCCCTGCGACCTCACCTTCGTCATCGAAGGCGAAGAAGAGGTCGGCAGCACCTGTCTCGAAAACTTTTTAAAACAGAACCGTGCCGCCCTGCAATGCGACGCCGTCGTCGTCTCCGACACCGGCCTGCCGGAAAAAAAGCTTCCCGCGCTCACCATAGCCCTGCGCGGCATCGCCGCCCTGGAGATCATCGTGCATGGCCCCTCGCGCGATTTGCATTCCGGCATCTTTGGCGGCTCGCTGGAAAATCCCGCCATGGCCCTGAGCCAATTGCTCGCGAAGATGCGCGATAAAGACGGCAGGATCACCATCCCCGGTTTTTACGACGACGTCCAGCCGCTGACGGCCTACGAACGCAAAGAGATGGCCCGCCTGCCCTACAACGAGGGCGATTACAAAAAATTCCTCGGTGTGCAAGCGCTGTTCGGCGAACGCGGCTTTACCGCCACGGAACAATTCTCCGCCCGGCCCACCTTCGAGATCAACGGCCTCACCAGCGGTTACCAGGGCGAAGGCAGCAAGACCATCATTCCTTCGTGGGCGCGCGCCAAAATCACCATGCGCCTGGTGCCCAATCAGAAACCGAAAAAAATCATCGAAGCCACGCGGCGCTACTTGCAGAAACTTTGCCCACCCACCGTGCGATTGGAGATCCAATCCGGCCACGGCGCGGAGCCTTATCTCGTTTCACCCACCAGTCCGCAGGCGAAAGCCGCGTTGCGGGCGCTGAAATCCGCGTTCGGTGCTGAACCTGTTATCATGCGCGAAGGCGGCTCCATCCCCATCGTGAATCAGTTCAAGAAATATCTGGATGCCGACACCCTGCTCCTCGGCTTGGCGCTGCCCGATGACAATGCGCATTCGCCGAATGAGAAATTCGACTTGGATATGTTCGCGAAGGGCCAGTTGATGAGCGCGCAATTGTGGCAGGAGTTGGTCGCCACATGACCTAAGGCTGCTGCAACTCGTACGTCTCCACGATCTCCACGCTCTCCGCTGATGCGTACCAGTCGCCGGAGATCAATTCCAGTTCCCCGACCTGCATCTCGCCGAAGTCTGTCGTACGGTTGGTTTTGAGCAGTTCGAGCAATCGCTTCCAATCCGTGCCCGCTGCGCCATAGCGCATGACCGTGATGTGCGCGGCGGAGACTTTATAACGCCGGTCCACGTCCGCGCCCACCCCGCCCAGGCTGAAGGCCGCGCGTAGCGCCTCCCGCAATCGCATCAACGTGTCATCCATCGGGAATCCCTGGACCATCACAGCTTCCGGCGAGGCCGTGACGCCCCGATACGCGACCTTGAACACCTTTTTCTTCCGGCACTCTTCCGCGATGAAAGCGCGCATCCGTGGTAATTCCCGCAAATGCTGCTGCCAGGAAACCGAGCCGGGTATCACGGATAGCACCGTCGTGTGGAGTTCGCCCGGCGCGTAAAAGTGTAGTTCGGGCGCGATCTGCGCCGCCTCCTTTAGAAATTTACCCACCGCCTGCCGGAGTTCCTCATTTTGCCTGAACACCAGCGTGAAACCACGCCGAAAGTCGTGTTTTCTATCGGCGAGAAAAGGGTCGATCTGAGGATGCCCGTGTTCCAGGGCAGCGGACCCCTGGCTCCAGAGTTGATCGTATATCTGTTGCGGCGTTAAAGCTTTTTCCATCGGTTTAACTCGGCCTCCAGCCGCTCCAGCGGCAGCCCGACCACATTTGTGAACGACCCCGATAATTCTTCCACGATCAATTCGCCATGGTCCTGGATGGCGTACGCGCCCGCCTTGTCGAGGGGATTGATCTGCGCCAGATAATGGCTTATCTGGTCGGCGGTGAGCGAGCGGAAACGTACATCCGTACTCTCCGCGAAAACGCTTTCGCGATGCGAGCGCATCTGGATGAGGCTCAACCCCGTCACGACCTGGTGAGTTTTACCCTGGAGCCGTTTCAACATTTTTTCCGCTTCGGCAGTGTTCGCCGGTTTTCCTAAAACATCGCGCCCGAGAAAAACCAGCGTGTCCGCGCCCAGCACCACGGCATCCGGATGCTTCTTGGCCACTGCGCGCGCTTTGCGATGCGCGTTCAACTGGCACACCTCGAATGGCGAAAGATGGTCGTCCTCCACCTCCGGCACGTTGCTGGCCAGCACCTGGAAAGGGACATCCAATTGCGACAACAATTCCGCGCGGCGCGGTGATGCCGAGGCAAGGATCAACGTTGGTAAACTCATAACCTCGCTCCGACTTTCGCTCAACTTTAGCCCGCAGGCAACTCCGCAAGCAGCTTTGCCACTGATTTTGTCTGTCCAGGCAGGACGAAATCCGGCGCTATTTCGCTCAATGGCTGCAGCACAAAACGCCTTAGATGCGCCCGGGGATGCGGCAAAATGAGTTGTTCCGCGTTCCGTGTTTCGTGGCCGAAGGAAATGAGATCCAGGTCTAGGGGACGTGGTTCATTCATGACTTTTTTGGGGGTGCGGCCAAACTCCTTTTCCAACTCGCGCAGCTTCGCCAGCAGCGATTCCGGCGTTTCGCTGGAATGTGGCACGAGGCCCACCACCGCGTTCACGAAATTAGGCGAGCCCGGTGGGCAATCTACCGGCGCAGTTTCAACGAGTGAGGATTTAAGCAGGAGCACGTCGGAGAATTCCTGCAATCGGCCCATTGCGCGCGAAATCATCTGCCGCGAGTCGCCCAGGTTTGAACCCAAGGCGATATAAGCAATACGGCAGCGCTCAAAGGCAGAAACCTTTGCCTCGACGATTTTCAAGACGCTTTGAAAGTCGGCTTCGGTGGAGAAGGCTGCTTTGGGGAACCAGAAATAGAACAGACGGCTCTTGTAGACGTACAAACCAGACGGTCTCTCCACAACGCGTTGGATCACCGGCCATGAATATTGAATGGGAGGGGCGCCTTCCAGGCCAAAATTGAATCCATTCTCATCAAATTCACAGATGACCAACTCGTCTTTCGGATGACTGCGCTGGTAACGCTCACGGTCTTTTTCCGTCCACTCATATCCCAGCGGACGCTTCTTCTTACCCACCCCGATTTTCTTGAAAAACCACAACCAGAATCCCCCAACAATAATCATGAAGGCACCGAGCGCGGCCAATTCCCACACTTTAGTCCCCTTGCGAAGTTCCTGACAGCAGTAGAAAATGTACGTTCCGCCGATGACTGCTCCATAAAGAATTCGCTGAGCGTTATCGGTGGCCCAATGAGCGGAAATGGGCGGGTTCCGTTGGGATTCAGCAAAATAATCGGCATTCTGTCGATACTGGATTCGGATCGGATTCGACATATCCCCTCGAACCGTTCATTTCAATCCCAGCACGTCCTGCATGTTGTAAAGGCCAGGGGCTTTATTTGCGACCCATTCCGCCGCGCGCAACGCGCCGTTGGCGAACGTATCGCGGCTCGACGCTTTGTGCGTGAGTTCCACACGCTCGCCGTTGTTCGCGAAAATAACCGTATGGTCGCCTACCACATCGCCGCCACGGATAGCGTGCATGCCTATCTCATTCCGGGTACGTTGACCCACAATGCCGTGGCGGCCATGGCGAGCAGCCTCGTTCAATTGCAGGTGCCGCACTTCCGCCAAAATCTCCGCCAATGTTTTGGCCGTGCCGCTGGGCGCATCTTTTTTGAGCCGATGATGCACCTCGATGACTTCGAGGTCGAAATCCGGTCCGAGAATCTCCGCCGCTTTACGCGTGAGCCAGAACAGCGTGTTCACGCCGGTGGAGAAATTGGAGGCCCATACGGCCGGGATGGGAGCGATGGTTTTTTTGATCTCTGCCGTTTCCGCGTCGCTGTGGCCGGTGGTGCCGATGACGAGCGCTTTATTGTTCTTCGCGCACAGGGTCGCCACACTCAAGGTCGCCGCGTGGGAACTGAAATCGATGACGCCATCGCACTTGCCGATGACCGCGTTCAGGTCGTCACCCTGGTCGACACCCCCGACGATCTGGAGATTGGGATAAGCAGCCGCGCACTGGACCAATGCCTGACCCATGCGACCTTTTGAACCGGCGATGATGATTCGCGTCATCAGATGAGATTAAACCGGGCACTGCGAGGACGAAAGCAAAAGGTGATGTCTGTCCCCGGAGCGCCGAGCATTGCCCGGCTCGGTCCTGCCCCGGACGGACAGCGGCTGTGTCCCGCGTAGCGGACCAGCCGCAGCGTGTCGTTTGCGAAATAATCCTGGAAAATCCGGGAGCGTTTTGGCGTATCTGCCTGCTGCGGCTGGTCTCCGACACAGCCGCTGTCCAAAAACATCACATCCCCGCGATCGCTTCGGCGTAGGCCGGGGCCAGTTCATCCGGACGCGTCACGCTCATCTTCAAATCTTTCAACCGCCCATCGCGCAATCCATAGATCCAGCCATGCACGGCTATCTCCTGCTTATGCAGCCACGCATCCTGCAACACCGTGGTCTGGCAGACGTTCATGACCTGCTCGATGACGTTCAATTCGCAGAGGCGGTCGATGGCATCGGTCTTTTCGGCGATCTTCGAGATTTTTTCCGGATGTTTCTGGTGCACGTCCTGCACGTGCCGCAACCAGTTGTCCACGAGTCCAAGCTTTTGCCTGTTCAGAGCCGCCGTCACACCGCCGCAGCCGTAATGCCCACACACGATGATATGCCGCACTTTCAATACATCCACCGCATATTGGATGACCGAAAGGCAATTCAGGTCCGTGTGAGAAACTACATTGGCCACGTTGCGATGCACGAACACCTCGCCGGGCATGACGCCGATGACCTGGTTCGCCGGCACGCGGCTATCGGAACAACCGATCCACAGAAATTCTGGATTCTGTTGGTGGGAAAGCAGTTCGAAAAAATCAGGCTGCGTAGCGCGGACGGATTCCGACCACGCCCGATTGTTGTCGAACAGTCGCTTAAGGAGACGCATGATGGTGACGTTTTACGCCAACTATTTCAGGACGCCAACAGTTTTCAGCGTCTTTTTGAGCCGCTCATGGTTGGAAGCGCTCATGCGCACCAGCGGCAGGCGGTATTCTTCCGAAATGATGCCCATCATCGCCAGCGCGGCTTTCACCGGCGTCGGGTTGGTCTCGATGAACAGATCCTTGAATAGCGGATAAAATTTCGTGTGCAATTTCAGCGCCATGGCGGATTTGCCGGTGGCGAAGGCCTTCACCATATGCGAAACCTCGCGCGGGATGACATTGCTCGCCACGCTGATGACGCCTTGCGCGCCCACCGCCATAAACGGCAGTGTCAGCGAATCATCTCCGCTCATGATGGCGAATTTTTCTCCAAGCACCGCGCGCAATTGCGACACGCGGTCGCAGCTTCCGCCGGCTTCTTTGATACCGACGATGTTCACGCTGTCATGCGCCAGGCGGTTCACCGTGTCCACACCGATCTCGACGCCGCAACGGCCCGGGATGCTGTAAAGCATGATGGGCAATTTCGTCGCCCGTGCCACGGCATGAAAATGTTGGAACAACCCTTCCTGCGAGGGTTTGTTGTAATACGGCGCGACCTGCAAGGAACCATCCGCGCCGACTTTCTCGGCTTCCTTCGTCAGGTAAATCGCCTCGCTCGTGGAATTGCCGCCGGTGCCGGCCAGCACCTTGATTCTGCCGCCCGCGAATTTGACCGAAAGTTTGATGACCTCGATGTGTTCCGCGTAGTCGACCGTGGGCGATTCCCCCGTCGTTCCCACCGGCACGATGCCGTCCACGCCGCCCTTGATCTGCATTTTGATCAGGCGTTCGAGCGCGGGCACGTCCAGTTCGCCGTTTTTGAACGGCGTCACAATTGCTGTATAAGTTCCAGTGAACATAAAGGCCGGACAGGATATGAAAATATCACGCTTTGGCGAGGAGGAAATTCAGGCGAAAAGGCATACAATTCAATGCCCGCGCACAATTTGATCGTATTCGCTATGATGGCCGATCCAAAACCATATCAGATCATCCCCGTCTTGAACAGCTATCGCCCGGTAGTGGATGCCGATTCTAGCCGACCAAAAACAACCGACTTTCTTGAAATGCAGCGAAGGGTGCCGTGCGTCCTGTTTTATGAATTGAAAATTTTCGCCTGCAAGGCGTCTGATGTTTTCTGGAAGACACTCCAGAACTTTTGCTCGCGCGGTGCTTCAGAAGTCCGTGCAACGCCTCATCAGCCAATGCATCAAGCCGTGCAGCCTTCACGTCCTGCTCGAATTGTTTGTCCCAGGCAGCGGCATCAAAGCCCAAAAACCATTCGCGAAAGTTCTGCAGTTCATCACGCGAAAGTTTGCTGATAGCAGATTCGATTTCTTTGACCGTGCGCACACCTGTAAGATTAGATCACCCCTCAAATTCCGGCAAGTCGTTGTTCAAACGATATTCCCGAATGCGCATCTCAAAATCTGCACGCCTTATCCGGCAGTCTCATTAACGCGCTGCTTTAGCCGGGTGTAAGTCGGACCTCAAAGTCTTCAACCGCTTTAGCGGTTTTCGTACGCCAATAAACCGCTAAAGCGGTTCGGCAATCTTCAGCTCTTTAGATCACCCCGCTAAAGCAGGGTGTTAATGAAAGGACTTAAAGCCACTATTTCGCCCCGTGTTGTTTCAGTAGATTAATAATCTCCGGCTTGGTCGCGACGTTTAGCGGCGTTTTGCCGTTCTTGCTCTTGGCATTCACGTCCGCACCTTTGGCGATCAGCAATACAACCACATCCGTGTTTCCGTAGTAAGCCGCTTTGATCAGTACGGTTTCTCCATTCCCATCGGTGGCTTTGATGTCTGCGCCTTTATCCAGCAATAACTCGACGCATTCCTTACCGTGATGCTCTGCTCCCGCCCCGGCGGCATCGACCAATGCTGTCAATCCATCGCTCCGTTTGAAATTCACATCCGCGCCGTGGTCCAGAAGCAGTTTGATGATATCCACATGGCCGTTCCCGGCAGCTTTCATCAAGGGCGTCGTTCCGCCGGTTATCTTCGCGTTCACATCCGCGCCGTGCGCGATGAGCATTTGCGCTATCTCCAAATCGCCACGATCCGCAGCAGCATCCAGCGGCGTATCGCCATTGTCGTTCTTGGCTTTCACCGATGCTCCGGCGTCGAGCAGGATTTTCACCAGCTCCGTGTTGTCCGATGAAATAGCCCAATCGAGCGGTGTTATCCGGTATTCGGTTTTGTTCGTCGGATTGACAATCGCACCTTTGGCGAGCAGCCATTCACACAATAGTGTGCCGTTCGTCCCGTTCCGACTCGCGGCATAACCCAAAGGCGTGTCGCCATTTTTATTGGAGATATTCGGGTCGGCGCCGTGGTCCAACAAAAGTTTCACCACGTCGATCTGCTCCTGCACGACCGCATTCGCCAGCGGTGTATTACCATCATCATCCTGGTCATTGATGTGTTTGATGTTGCCCTTCAAGATTTTTTCCACGTCCGCCACGGTGCCGAACTTGGAAGCCACGTTGAGCGGATGCGGCGCGTCTTCCCACGGTGGCGGCGCGGTGGTCTCCAGCAACATCTGCACTTCCTGCTCGAATTCATCGGCGTGCGACCTGTTCGCGACCTTCACTGGCGCATTTGTGGAGGTCTCCAGGGTTGCCCGCAACACCCCGCTCCGCGAAGTGAGCCAGACCACACCTGTCCGCGCCGTGCGGTCGATGCGCGCGATGAAAAGGTCGTTGGAATTTACCGAGCTGACCCCGAACATATGCACCAACGGCTGGTTCGGACTGCCCAAGGCGATCTGGATCGCTGGAATCGTGTGGCTCCCCAAACCCAGCGCGATGGCCGTCGCGGCCCGCACCGGCCGATTGGTGCCGGACTTCATCGTAAAATCCACCACAGTGGCCAGGCGGTCAGCCGGCGACCCGGTGCTGAGATAGTCCAGCTTGTCGATCTTGCCTTCGTTCTTCTCCACCATCACATCGATGCTGGGGTATTCGGTGAAGCCGGCAGGCACTTCAAATAGCGCCGCTTCTGGCCGGACGAATTTTATCTGCTGGTAGGCATAGGTCTCGGTGGCGCTGCTCTCTTCCTCGGTCGTTTGTATCTGCACTGGGAAATGATTCAGGTCGCTGGCGATCCAGACGGTTGATTCATACTGCTTCCCGCCGACGGCGGTGACCACCACCTTGTATTTCACGCAGGGATGACCATCGATGACGTCCTTGTCCAAATTCGTTTTTTCCATGGTTGCGTCCGGCGTGCCGCTCGTCAGGGTGTTCTTGATGAATGCCTTCAGACGCGGAAAGAGCAGATAATCCAGTTTTAGATCCGGGCGCTGGATGATGATTTCCTGGTCCATTCCCGGTGGAATCATGTGATCTTTGGACGGCGTGATGATCATCTCCGTGCGCGTCTTACCATCCCGCAAAGCGAACCCGGACACGAACGCTTCCCGGAAATCATCACCTACGATCTTCACCGCACATTTGGCGATGCAGGCATTAGTGCCGAACAACTGGTTGAGGCAGAAATTCGCGCTCATCGCCGCTGCGGAATTGTCAGACACCGGCTGGGCCAAAACGGGCAAACTTGAAAAAAAGATCGCCGCCGCCACCAATAGGAAAATGGCCGGGCACGTGATTCGTCTCAAAATGGGCTGTGTCATGCGGTTTTTGTATCTTAAGGTTCCAATATGAGATTCGCGAACTTTTTTAGCCTTGGACGGCCAATGTCTAAGGCTCTCCGATAGGATGCGCCCAGTTCTTTGAAATTTTAATTGGTTAAATGGGTTAAATAAGTGATTGGTCTGAACTGTAGCGCAGACATTCTTGTCTGCGAGTTCTGGCGACTTTCCAGTCGCCAGTTCTATCGTATCACGGCACAGGCCACGTGGAACCGCGTGGGACGGGGCAAGCGTGGTAAAAATGTCCCGTGAATCCGCAGGCTGGAAAGCTGCACCGTAGAAACCTTCTGTCTTTGTACCAACAACCAGCCAAAGAGGTTGGATAATCCGCCTCCTTCTCCCCGCTAAACGGGGAGAAGGATTGAGGATGAGGGGTCCAACAGCTCGTCTTCCTTATCTTTTCTACAAAGCACCTGGAAAGCCTCAGCTACGGAACCCAGGCCGGGTTAGGGATTAAAGCGATATTTTCCTTCCGAATACGCGATGTAAAGACGCTTCGACAAGCTTGACAAATTTTGACTTTTATGATTAGTTGGCAGTTAGTTCTTTGACAAAAGGGTAAAGACGTCGAGAGACGACGGTTCCGCCTTCGCGAAGCTTCGGCGCGACCAGCGAGCGTCGAGGGCTGGAAACTATGCCAAAATGCCCGGATTTTGAGAAAGTGGCCGAGCACGAATTTAGGTAAATTTAACTTAATTTAGGCACTTTTTTTAACACCACTTTTTCACCGGGTGAAATGGTAATGTCCTGTTAGATTGTTGCTGATAGAATTTCATCAATACTCCATTGGTGATCTGTTAAACCAGCCGCTTGGGCCGGTGTTTGGTTATGGGCACTGTGTTTGCGAACGAAATTGAAGTGGCAAATGAACATCGCCACCGCATAGCGCAGGTTTTCCAGCTTCTTTGAATACCCGATAGTGCAACGGGTAAAACGACGGGTGAAGGTGCGAACGCTTAAATTGGTGCGCTCGGCATGACAAGTTGTAGCTGTGGATAAATCAGGGCTTCCAATGCGCGCCTTGCGCTTTATGGACGTAACAACCATGGGGTTGTAGTAGCGCGAGACTTCCGTATTGGCTCGGCCAAACACTTTTGTTTCGGTGGCGTAATCAATCTCATCCCCAAAGACTTGACGCACCCCGCAATTACTCCCCTTGCAATAACCCGAAAACGCATCAGACGTTAACTGGAAGCGTTGGGGGATTCGGCGGTGCAAATCCCGCAGGAACACCTGCGTATTCTCTTTGTTGCGCTTGGAAGTCCGCCAATTGATGATTAGTTTGCTGTTTCGTTCAACTGACAAATACGTAAAGAATTCCCCTCGCTCTGGGTCGTCTCGCGTGACGTTTTGAGGTTTGCAATTCACAAAGCTGTAAATCTCATCAATCTGGACTTGCTCGGCCTTTACATCTTGAATTTTGGCGTCCAAGAACATTTCAAACTTCGCGCCAGCGGTTTCGAGAATGGAAAGCACGGTATCACGATGCAATCCAGTCAAGCGGGAAGCCGCACGAATCCCCACCCCTTCGCAGAGCAAGTTAACCACTTGGCAAGCCTGTTTGAAGTACACGCGCATACCGTCCAATGGCTGTTTATCGGAAAATGTTTTTCCGCAACGGTTGCACTGATAGCGTTGAACCATAAAATTTTTGTTGGCAAACCGGCCCGACTTTTTCACTTCATCAGATTGGCAGCAATGACAGTTCACTTGACCTTTCTCGGCCAAGTCTTACAGTGATTACGTATCGTCACAGATACCACTGAAGGCTTCGGCCTTTGGTTGAGAAGCCGCCAGTGTTACAAGCACCGGCGGCTTCCTTGTTTACTTACTTGACTTATTGTTAACACAAACTAGAATGTCGTCAACATTATTGTTAACAAAAAGTATGAAAACTAAGATGGGACGCCCCAAGCTCCCCAAAGGTGAAGCCAAAGGCGAACTGATTGCCGCCAGATTCTCCGCTCTTGAAGCCAAGCAGATTCATGCCGCGATTGCGCGATCTGGCAGGACCAAGCCAGAATGGGTGCGGAATAGTTTGCTTTCATCGGCGGGAATCGTTACGAATTAGCCAGCAACTACAAGTAGCGCCTACCGGCCAGCGGTCGTCTGCCAAGACCATTTCACCGCTGGCCGGTTGTTTTTTATATCCGCGCTACATACTCGGCCCGCTTATGCCGCGCTCGTGCAATATCACGGGTCAATTGTTAACACAGCCAGTCCAGAACAATTAAGAATTTATCCAGCTTTTTTACGGCGTCCGCGTCTGGATTTTGCTATAGGAACGCCTAATTCTTTGCATTTTCTCCGGAGTGCCGAAAAGCCGTCTTTGTGGTCTTCAATCTTATTACCAGTAGATTCCTGCACTGAATAAGCAATTAATTGAATCGTCCACCTTTCACCCGTTGATTCAAAAAATTGCTTTAATGACAAAAGAACAGCCCGTTCAGGGTCTACGGGTTTATTTCCAAATGTATCTTTCAAAAACCAAACAGCTTCCGCAATTTTCAAAATTTTATGGCCATCGCGTTGTTGAATTGCCTCCAAAAACATTGCACACAGCTCGGCTTCTTCTATGTTTTTTCTTTCAATCCACTTAAAGTGCGCCTCGCGCACTTGTTGGACTGACGGGGCAAGCGGATGCGGGCCTGGTTTAAATTTTGGGTTTAAATCTGGCTTCATACCCACGACATCCAGTGTGACGTAATAGTAATAAATGGATTGTTCGAGGGGCGATAATGCGCGGCCACATTCCGCTGCAAGCATCGAATCATTGTTGCGACCATCCTTGGCCAAAGATACGATTTCTTTGACAAGCCTACGTCCGGTTTTTTTAGTCGGAGATTCGATTTCATAAGGGAAGCGAGGAAGCTAAATAATGTCCAGCAACAATCCAGTAGGACATGACCGGTGAAATGGCTAAAAAGAGACAGATGAGGCTAAGATATCTTACCGGGTTCTTACCGGGTTTTACAAACCTGTACCGGCCTTTACCGGCCAAAATAAACAATCTTTTTTCGGCGGTGGTGTGCCAAAAAGGTAGGGCGCGCAGTCCCCTGCGCGCTGTCTCAGGATGCAAAACAAATGGCCGACTCACCACGCTCGCGGCGGGCAGAGGACTGCCCGCCCTACCGGTAAAGTCCCGCACGCTGCTCCAGTTAACCCCAGACAGCTAAAGGTTGTGTTCGTGGCACCGTCAGAATTAGGCCGGCTACAAGTCGATGCGCCAAATCCCTCGAAAAGGAACGTAATGGTGTCTTTGTGACTCTGCGCCTTAGCGCCTTTGCGTTAAAACATCTCCGGGAAAAGGTCGCCTTCGGCAACTTTGGTGACGGGGCCGGTCATCAGGATCTCGTAATCGCCGCTGATCTCGATGGCCAGTTGGCCGCCGGGCATGTGGACGGTGATCTTGCCATCGCACAGGCCGAGCTTGTGGGCGACCGCCGCCGCGGCACTGCTGCTGCTGCCACTGGCCAGCGTGTAACCCGCGCCGCGCTCCCAGATCTCAATCTGGATATTGGCGCGGTCGAGCACTTTCAGGAATTGCACGTTCGTGCGTTTCGGAAAATTACTGTGGTTCTCCAGCAACGGCCCAAATTCATGCGCCAGCTTCGCGCTGATGTCTTTCAACGGCAGCACACAATGCGGATTGCCGACCGTCGCCGCGCAATAGGTGAATTCTCGTCCGCCCACGGAAATCTTCTCGTTGATGACGTCGCGTTTGGGGCCAACGACGGGAATCTTGTCGCTGGAAAAACTCACATGCCCCATCTCCACGCGCACCATCCGGCCGTTATCGAACACCGTGGATTTCACCACGCCGCCGGGCGTCTCGATGGCAAATTCATCCGTGCAGACGAGTTTCCGGTCCCACAGATAACGCGAGAAGATGCGCAAGCCGTTGCCGCTCTTTTCAGCTTCACTGCCATCGGGATTATAGATGCGCAAACCAAAGGGCGCTTTGGTGGAGGGCAGCGGCCCGAGCAGGATGCCATCCGAACCGATGCCGAAATTGCGGTGGCAGATGGTTTTGACCTGCTCGACCGCAAGCGGCTTGGCCAAATCCTTGGGGTCCATGACGAGGTAGTCGTTGCCGAGCGCGTGGTATTTCCAAAATTTCATTAGCAATTCTCTTTAAACAGAACGATTGTCTGAATTGAATAAAAGCCATTATTTGGAGTCAAATGTCCAAATAATATTTGAGGTGATTTGATGCGCAGGCGTATTCAACCGGTATGACATTGACCGGCGAAGGATTGGAACGCCGCGTTCACGCGGCAGAATCTTCGTCCCAGGCGTTCTGCCGCCTGAAGGCGGCGTTCCAATGAATGGGCCGCCACGTGTAACGTGGCAAGGATAAAAATCTTTACAGTGTAAGACCGGATTCGCAGAGTATTGCTGTATTTATGGGTATGGACGGACGTACTGCACAATTTCAAACCAGGATGGATTCAGGCTTTAAATTTCCACCAGATTTGGATGGCGCCATCAAACGCGCCCAGAAAAACCTGTTTAATCTTCAAACTCCTGAAGGTTACTGGGTGGGTGAGCTGATCGTGGACGCGACCCTCGTCGCGGACATGGTCGCGTATCATCATTGGGACGGGAAAATCGACCATGACTGGGAGCGCAAGGCCGTCAACCACATGTTCTCCAAACAACTGCCGGAAGGCGGTTGGAACATCTACCACGGCGGCCCGGCGGAGGTGAACGCCACCATCAAATGCTATCTCGCGCTCAAGCTCGCGGGCGTGCCGGTGACCGATCCCCGCATGTTGCGCGCGCGCGAAGTGGCGCTGAACCTCGGTGGCGTGCCGCGCATGAATACGTTCTCCAAGCTTTACCTCGCGTTGCTGGGCTTGTTCCCGTGGCAATACGTCCCCACGATCCCCTGTGAGGTCATCCTCATCGGCAAATGGTTCCACGTCAATTTCTGGGAGATGAGCAACTGGTCGCGCGCCATGCTCGTGCCGCTGGCCATCATCAACCATTACAAACCAACACGCCCGCTGAAGAACAACATCCACATCGATGAGTTGTATCCCGCCGGCGTCCATGAACGTGACCTCGCGCTGGCGCCCGACCCGGAACGCTTCACATGGCGCAATTTTTTCCTGTGGCTGGACAGCCTGCACAAATTCGCGGAGTGGTTCGCCGAGAACAACATCCATCCCTTCCGCAAACGCGCGTTGAAAAAGGCCGAGGAATGGATGCTGGAACGCTTTGAAGGCAGCGACGGGCTGGCGGCCATTTTCCCATCCATGCTCAATTCGCTCATCGTGTTGCAGATCCTCGGTTATCCGGATGAACATCCGCAGGTCATCCGCGCGCGGCGTGAATTGAAACGGTTGCAGCATGAGACCGAGGACAGCGTGCGCATCGAGCCATGCTTTTCGCCGGTGTGGGATACGGCCATCGTCGCCATCTGTTTGCGTGAATCGGGCATCCCCGAAGATGATCCGCGCCTGAAAAAAGCCACCGAATGGCTCATGACCAAGGAGATACGTTTTCGCGGCGATTGGAAGTATAAGAATCCCGCCAAGGTCGAGCCCAGCGGCTGGGTGTTCGAATACGAAAACAAATGGAACCCGGATGTGGACGATACCGCCATGGTGTTGCTCGCGTTGCGCAAGACGCCCACGGACGACCCGAAGAAACGCGACGAATGTTTCCAGCGTGGCCTGAAATGGATGATGACTTTCCAATGCAAGGACGGCGGTTGGGCGGCGTTCGACAAGGATTGCACCAAGAACGTCCTGGAGCGTGTGCCTTTCGCCGACCACAACGCCATGCTTGACCCCGAGTGTGCGGACATCACTGCGCGCATCATCGAGTTGCTCGGTTACGAAGGCTGGAACGTGGAGCATCCACAGATCAAACGGGCGTTGCGATTCCTGAAGGAACATCAGGAAGAGGATGGTTCGTGGTACGGGCGCTGGGGCGTTAATTACATCTATGGCACCTGGCAGGTGTTGCGCGGGCTGCGCGCCATCAACATCGATATGAACCAGCCATGGCTGGTGCGCGGTCGCGACTGGCTGGAGAGCGTGCAACATCCCGACGGCGGCTGGGGCGAACGTTGCAATACCTACGACGACCCCGTGTTCAAAGGCCAGGGCCCCAGCACTGCCTCGCAGACCGCGTGGGCCTTGATGGGCCTGTGCGCCTTCGACGAACCCAACCGACCAAGCATCCAGCGCGGCATCGAATATCTCATCCGCACCCAGAACCCGGATGGTTCGTGGACCGAAGATGAGATCACCGGCACCGGTTTCCCTAAAGTCTTCTATTTGAAATACGACATGTACCGTAACGCATGGCCGCTGCTGGCGTTTGCGACCTATAAAAATCTTCTCACGAAGCAGGCGGAGGAGAAAACCACCAATGGCCATTCGCATCCGCAGATGGAAGCGGCCATTGCAACCGACGCAGTAAAAATCGGTTCATGAGCTGGTTTTATCGCCACTGCCTCCGGCCGGCCCTCTTCGCCCAGGATTCCGAGACGATCCACAACCGCACTATTCGGGGGTTGTCGTTCGCCAGCCGCCATCCGGTCGCGCTGAAAGCATTGAACATGTTTTATGGCGCGCCGGAATTGCCCGTGGACCTTTTCGGCCTGCGCTTTCCCAATCCGGTCGGGCTCGCAGCCGGCATGGATAAATCGGCGGAAGCGGTTCCCGCTTGGGCCGCGATGGGATTTGGCTACACAGAACTCGGCGCGGCGACGTGGCACGCGCAACCGGGCAATCCCCTGCCCCGGGTCTTTCGCGCCATCCCTGACGAGGCGCTCATCAACCGCATGGGCTTCAACAATCCCGGCGCGGAAGTGTTCGCAGAAAATCTTTCACACTGGCGTTCCAGCGGAAAATGGCCGAAGCATCCCGTGGGCATCAACCTTGGCAAATCCAAGATCACACCGCTCGATAAAGCAGCAGAGGATTACGCCAGTTCCTTCCGCGTCCTGTGGCCGCACCTGGATTTCTTTGTCGTTAACGTGAGTTCACCCAATACGCCGAACCTCCGCCAGCTCCAGGATAAGCCGGCTTTGGACGAGATTTTTGCCGCGCTCCAAGAGGTCAATGCAAAATTATGCGGTTCGATGAACAAAATGAAACCTATATTGGTCAAAGTTGCGCCGGACCTGACCTTTGAGGCATTAGACGAAATATTGGAACTGGTTCAACCGAGGAATATAGCAGGTATTGTGGCAACCAACACGACCATCACACGCCCGGAGACAGCCAATGCGAAGCTGAATCGCATCTATTGCGAGGCTGGCGGACTTAGCGGGAAACCCTTACGTGCACGCAGCACAGAAGTCATCCGGCATCTTTATGGCCAAACGAAAGGCGCATTACCTATCATCGGCGTAGGAGGAATTTTCGATGCAAATGACGCGTGGGAAAAGATTTGCGCAGGCGCAACTCTGATTCAGGTGTATACTGGGCTTGTCTTTTCCGGGCCAAATATTGCAAACGAGGTTGTCAGCGGCTTGCAAAAACACTTGAAAAAGGCCGGTTTTTCGAGCATTTCGCAGGCTGTTGGCAGTAACAAATAATAAATTCCATGTAGAGTATATTAAACACTTGACCGATAATGCGTTTTAGCCTTATACCGGTCACAAGAAAAAAACTAAACCACCCAAAGAGGGACGCATATGACGCTGACCAAAAGAGACTTAGTAATACGAATCAGTAATGAAACTGGTTTGGTACAACAACAAGTACTGGATGTTGTACAGAAAACGCTCGACTATATCGGCGAAGCGCTCTCCAAGGGTGATAAAGTCGAACTGCGCAACTTCGGCGTGTTCGAAGTGAAAGTTCGCAAAGCGCGCGTGGGCCGCAATCCCAATTCGCCCGAAACCGACGTCCCCATCCCCGCCCGCGCCACGGTTAAATTCAAGGCCGGCAAGGAGATGCGCATCGATGTGCTCAAATTGACGCCCGCAGGTCAAAACGGCAAATAAACTTTCCTGATACTTTGTTTGCGAAAACGCCCGGTGACTGCCGGGCGTTTTTCTTTTTAGGACCGGGCTGTACTGACAGCAAGGTTAAGCGAAGGCAGATCTCCCGTAGCGCAGAATTTCATTCTGCCGTACCGCGGATTTCCAATCCGCAGAGCGTCCCACTGTGATAGATGTAAGAACATTTGGACAATTTGCCGAGTGCAACTCGGCGATACAGCAGATTAAAAATCTGCGCTACATTTTCGGCGAGCCTGTCCAGATGCGCTCCGCAAAATGACTTCGGAGTTTTTCTTTTACCTTTCGCTGCAACTCTTTAGAATTGTCCGGCTATGGAACGATTGCCCGGATTCCGTGATTTTTATCCCGAACCACTTCCACACACTGATGTGTGGAGCGCAGACGCACGCCAATACATCTTCGCGAAGTGGCGCGAGACGGCGCGGCGCTATGGTTTTCGCGAATATGACGGCCCGCCGCTGGAGCCGTTGGAACTCTTCACGACCAAGAGTGGCGATGAGATCGTTGGCCAGCTTTATAACTTCACCGATAAAGGCGACCGCGCCGTGGCGTTGCGTCCGGAAATGACACCCACGCTCGCCCGTATGGTGGCCGCGCACGAGCGCGCCTACAAAAAACCCATCAAGTGGTTCGCCATCCCGCAACTGTTCCGCTATGAACGCCAGCAAAAGGGCCGTCTGCGCGAACACTTCCAGTTCAACGCCGATGTTTTCGGCGAGAACGATTGCGCGGCGGACGCAGAACTCATCGCGCTGCTGGTGGATACGCTGCGTTCGTTCGGCCTCACCGCCGAGGACTTCGTCATCCGCCTCAGCAGCCGCAATGCGTGGCAGGATTTTTATCATGCCGGAAAGCCCAAGTCAGAAGGCGAAAATGCCGAATACGAATTCTTCCAGACCATCGACAAGCTGGAACGCAATTCACCCGAGGAATCAGAAAAAAAGCTGACATCATTGGGCTTTTCATTGGCCGACGTGAAGACCTTCATCGAATCCGGCAAACCCACCACGGAACTCGCCTCCATCATCGCCAACCTGTCCGCGCGCGATCTCGGCGATTTTGTGAAGATAGATTACAAGGTCATCCGCGGTCTGGCGTATTACACCGGTGTCGTGTTCGAGGCGTTTGACCGCAAGGGTGAATTTCGCGCCATCGCGGGAGGCGGGCGTTACAATAACCTGGTTAAACTCATCAGTGCCGGCAAGGTGGACCTCGCCGCGCTCGGCTTTGGCATGGGCGACGTGGTGCTGGTGGAACTCCTGAAAGCTCGCGGTTTGTTGCCCAAGTTCGATGCTGTCACGGATGTGTTTTGCGTGATTGAAGACGAAGCCTTGCGTCCGAACACATTGAAGCTGGTGCATGACCTGCGGGCCGTGGGCCTCGCGGTGGATTACGCCCTCACCCCGGCCAAGCCGGATAAACAGTTCAAGCGCGCGCAGGACCTAAAAGCGAGTTTCACGGTGCGACTGGATAATCCGGATTACGCCCGCGTCCGCAACCTGAAGACCCGGGATGAAATAACTTGCGGCGTGAATGATACGGCGAATCATCTCCGCTGAGCGCAAAGCTGATTTGTTAAACGCCCGAAATCCGTTAGTCTGTGTTCCATGGCCGACATTTTGACCAATTCGAAAGGGCGACGGGATTATCTCATCCTCGAGACCTACGAGGCGGGCATCGCTTTGCACGGCACAGAAGTGAAGTCGTTGCGCGCGGGCAAGGGCCAGATCGCCGATTCGTTCGCCCGCGTGGAAAAGGATGAAGTCTGGCTCTACAACGCGCACATCGACGAATATACCCACGGCAACCTCTCCAATCATGTCCCCAAAGCCCCGCGCAAATTACTCCTGCACCGGTCGGAGATCCGTAAACTGTATGAGCTGGGCTCGGTCAAAGGCAATGCGCTCATTCCCCTCGCCTTTTATTGGAAGAACGGCAAAGTGAAAGTCCTCATCGGCGTCGGCAAAGGCAAACAACAGTTCGACCGGCGTGAAGACCTGAAGCAACGCGAATCCGACCGCGAACTCAAACGCGCCGGGATGAAGTTCATCAAAGGAAAATGACCGCCGGTCGGTGATTGATTTTTTCCGGTCCGCGACGCAATATCGGCCCATGACCACGTGGCTTAAGGCAGTCGGGTGTGGTTTTAGTGTCGTCGTTTCCATCGGTGCAGTATTATTTCTTTGCACCGCCTGCGAAACCACCACCCCATCTCAAAAACCTCTGGCGGCGAAAGTGATCAGGTTGAAAGGCGCGGCACGCTATTCCTGTGATGATGGGCGCACGTGGAAACCCATCCGGTCGGGTGATGAATTAGCGGCGGGCTGTCTCATCCAATCGGGAGACAGCGGCTCGAAGGTGGTTATTGGTTTTGGCTATCGCTACCGGCCGGTTTCCGGGGCGCCCCGCGTCAATATCCAGGATCCCAGGTCATTTCCCGTCCAAGAAAAAACTGTCTCACATCCAGCAGGCCGGTTTCATGTTGGTGGCTCAAGGTATTTCACCACCGTCCTGCGTCTCTGGCAGGATACTTCGATGAAAATCGAGGATTTGACCGGATGGAAGACGAATGATTTAAGGGAGGCACCTACCAAAGTGACGCTCGACCTCCGCGCCGGAACGATCAACGGATCCACGGACTCTACGGACGAACATGAATACGTCATCAAAATCCCCGCCGGGAAGGTTCAGCCCGCGAGGTCCAGTTTCCAGCTCTCGGCTTACGGTGTTATCGCCGTTTGGAAAGGCACCGCGACCATCACACTGGCAGACGGCTCGCAGGCAACCCAGGTGCAATGGGGTAACGAATTCGATATTCGAACGGGCCAGCTGGTGCCCTTGTCGTATCTCCGTGCCAGTAAATAAAATACGCGCAGTTGATTTTTTTGAACTGGGAGCATGAATCATCATGGGATAATTGGCCGGTTCGTTGGCGTAGGGTTATTGCTGGCCACAACGTGTGTTTTCACCGCGGAAACTAATAAGGCCGCTCCGGGACCTGCCTCAGCCAGCCCAACCAATCGCCCTGCAAGTTGGGCGCAGCCGGTCACCATAGCAGGCATCGATAATTGTTATCAGGTCAGCTCGAACCTGTTTCGTGGCGCGCAACCGACGGCGAAGGGAATGGAAAATCTCAAGAATCTCGGCATCAAGACGGTCGTCAACCTGCGCACTTTTCATTCGGACAAAGACAAGGTGGCCGGCACCGGCCTCAAGAGCGTGCGGTTTGAGACTGAGCCGTGGCGTGCCAACGAGGATGACGTAGTCGGCTTTCTCAAAGTCATGGTGGATACGAACAATTTGCCGGCCTTCGTCCATTGTGAACGCGGTGCCGACCGCACCGGGATGATGTGCGCCGTGTATCGCGTCGCGGTTTGCGGGTGGTCTAAAGATGATGCCATCGCCGAGATGACCGAAGGCGGTTTTCGTTACAATCCGGCCTGGCACGACCTGGTGAGTTATATTGAGAAGGCGGATGTGGCCGACCTCAGGCATCGCGCCGGACTGCCCGAGAAATAAAAAAGCGAGGCCAGATGACCCCGCTTTGAAATTATAGGCTGGGAAACTTAAGCCTTCTTGGCTTCTTCCTTTTTCCAATTGCGCTTGGGCGCCTTGGTGACGAGGCCCTTTTTCAAGGCATTGGCGGTGACGTTGACGTAACGCACTTCACCGTTGGGCATCAAAGCCTTCACGCGCTGGAGGTTCGGGAAAAAGCGGCGTTTGGTGATAGCGGTCACGTGCGTACCGATACCGCCGAGTTTCTTGGCCTTACCACTGCGCCAGATGATGCTGCCCTTCATGGGGCCTTTGCCAGTCACTTCACATTTTGCCATAAAATTCTTTCGTAAAAGGAACGGTGAAAATAGCAATCAGGCGCTGATTTGCAAGTTTTTTTCCAGAAATTTGCTTTGTGCCATTAACCCGCAAGCACGGCTCTTGAGGCCATTGGTTTAAGCGACGCAGAGCTGCTTTTCCCGCCATTCCGGACCCCCTGCACAACTTGTGCACGGCATTTCTCCATTTTTGAGGTTTTTAGAACCAACGAAAGGCCTGTCTTTATTAGGTATTTTATGCCTGGAAGACTTTTCAAAGAAAATGCTATTAGCGTGACCATCACAGTTACAAATCGGGCGCGGTGTGGTAGAAGTGGGAGATGAATTTTGAAGTCAGAAGTCAGCATAAAGAAAGCGGCGGTGATGAATGTTTGCGGCGTTCTGCTCCCGCAAAGCGCTACGATGTGCCGCTGCACGCCAAACACGAGAAGTCGTGAATCATCCAGTTATATCGTGAATCAATCGTGTTTGGAATCGTGTTATTTTTCGAAGGAATCGTGCATTATCGTGTTATATCGCGTTAAAAAGAAGGAATCCTTTTTTCCGTGTGTTTCTGCGGCGCCAGAACGTGAAAAATGCCATGAAGTGGCCGGTTTTTGCCAAATTTGGGTTTTTCCACTCGCTGGAGTCTGGCTATTCTGGATAGTGAATCCGATGTGGAAAGCGAACTGGAATGATACCCGCAAGCGCTTTGAGCGCTGGTGGAAGCATGACGGCCTGATGGTCGGCATGTGGGGCGCGCCCGACACTGGCCAAAGCATCCACGAGATCATCCCTGCCCCGACTCCGCCAGCCACGCTCGAAGAGCGTTACACCAATCCCACTTTCCGCGCGCTGGAAAATCATCATCGCCTGTCGCGTTCCGTGTTCCCGCTGGATGTCCTGCCAAGCGCCACGACCGACCTTGGGCCGGGTTCGCTCGCGCTGTTCCTTGGTTCGCAGCCGGGTTTTGCCGAAGACACTGTTTGGTTCCATCCGTGCATCGAGAACGAACCGGAGCCGGAAAAGCTGCCGCCGCTGAAATTCGATGAGAACACACTTTGGTGGCGCGTGACCGAGGAAATTTTGCGGCATTGCGTCAAACTGTCCGAAGGCAAATATCTCGTCACCTGCCCCGACCTCGTGGAAAACATGGACACACTCTCGTCCTTGCGCGGCGCGCAGACGTTGTGCATGGACATGATCGAGCGCCCGGAATGGATCGAGCAAAAGATTTCCGAGATCAACGAGGTCTATTTCTCTGCCTACTCGCGCATCTACGACATCATCAAGCAGCCGGATGGCAGTTCTGCTTTCGGCGCGTTCTATATCTGGGGTCACGGCAAAACGGCCAAGGTACAATGCGACCTGTCCGCGATGATTTCGCCGAAGATGTATAAGCGCTTTGTCGTGCCCGCACTCACCGCTCAATGTGATTGGCTGGACAACTCGCTCTATCATCTCGATGGCACGCAAGCGATGGTGCATCTGGACAACTTGCTGGAGATCGCCCCGCTCGACGCGATTGAATGGACACCCCAAGCCGGCATCGAAACCGGCGGCAACAAACGGTGGTACGACCTCTATCGTCGCATTTTAGCGGCGGGAAAATCTGTGCAGATCGTCAACGTAGAACCGGATGAAGTCGTGCCCCTGCTGGATGCCGTTGGCAACAAGGGTGTTTATATCCTGATCCAGTTCAAGGACGAACGCGAAGCCGAGTTGATATCGAAGAGGGTCGAGAGTTACTACCACTGAATTACTGCCTTGGAATATCGGTTTACTGCCATCCATGCGTGCAATTTTCGTCAAACAAATGTCCAAGGACGGTGAGTGGCTTTCGCGGCTGCGGTTATTGTGTTTTTACAGCATGGAAGCATTATCGCGATGAGCATGTTTGGCACAAGTGGCAAGACTGAGGATGCGCTGGTGCGCAAGCCGAACACCCTGGTCAAGTTGGAGCGCATGAACAAGGCCCTGCATCACCAGGAGCCGGACCGCGTGCCGATCAGCGATTTTTTCTGGGGTAGCTTCACCGAACGCTGGCGCAAGGAACTCAACCTGCCCGCGGATGCCAATCCTTACTACTACTATGACCTCGATTGGATCGTCACCGTCCCAAACATGGACCCGTGGATACGCCCCTTCGAGACGCTGAGCGAAACGTCCGAAGAAGTGGTCGTGAAAACCGGTTTCGGCGCCATCATGCACAAACATTTTGAACTGCCGATGCCGGAGATGCGCGCCTGGGAGATCGATACGTTCGAGAAGCTCGAAGCCGCACAATTCGATGACCCGCGCGACCAACGGCGGTTTTATGCCGGTGGCGACAACCAGATCGCTGGCGTCGGCGATGGGTTTCAACGCAATTCACCCGCGTGGATGGAGACGGTGAAATCCTTGTACCCGGATTTTCCGGTGTACGGCAGCATCATCGAAGTCAGCGAATGTCTCACGCGCTTGATCGGCCAGGTGAACTCAATGATGTGGATGGCAGAATATCCCGAGCGCATGGGTGCAGTGATAGCGCGCATCGGTGAATATTACTACCACATGGCCCGGGCGGAGATCGCGGCGGGCGCAGGATACCTGGATGGCTTTGTCATCTGGGGCGACGTGGCCTACAAAAAATCCACGTTCATGTCGCCGCGCTACTGGCGCGAACATTTCAAACCGTGGGTCGCCAAGATCGCTGCGCACGCGCATGCGAACGGATTGCCAGTCATCTATCACGGTTGCGGCAATGTGAAAGCCATCTTCGCCGACTACATTGAGATGGGCATCGACGCCTACAACCCGCTCGAAGTGAAGGCAGGCATGGATGTCGTCGAACTGCGGAAGCAATACGGCCACAAAATCGGTTTTTGCGGCAATGGCGATATTCCCGCATGGGAATCGGGCGACCGCGCGGCCATCCGCCGCGACGTTTTGCGCAAATTGAATGCGGCCAAAGGCGGCGGTTATATTTTCCAATCCGACCATTCCGTGAGCAGCAGTGTTTCCGGCGCCACTTACGATTACATCGTCAAGCTTGTGCGTGAATATGGGAATTATCCGCTGAAACTTGGTGAATTTGACGACACCAGGGGTAACTTCGAGGTATGAAACGATACGGTTCAGTCATCGCGTTACGCCCGGAAAAAGTCGAGGAATATAAACGGCTGCACGTGGCCGTGTGGCCGGATGTGCTCAAGATGATCCGCCAATGCCGCATCCGGAATTACTCCATCTACCTGCGCAAACTCGATGATGGCCGGCATTACCTGTTCAGCTATTTTGAATACACCGGCCGGGATTTCGCCGGTGACATGGCGAAGATGGCGGCGGATGCCACCACGCAAAAATGGTGGGCCGTTTGCAAACCCTGCCAGCAACCGCTGGCCTCCCGCGCACCGGATGAATGGTGGGCTGACATGGAAGAAGTTTTCCACTGCGACTGATGACCAATTGCTTCAATGAACTTGTCCTGGCCTCTGCCCGCCGCATCGCGATGCCCATCGCGGTGTATCCCGGCCTGGCGCTGACCAAGGCCCGTGTGTGCGACGTCGTCACCAACGCGTCGGCACAGGTCGAAGCGCAAGTCGCTTTGCACGAACGTTACAAAACACCGTTCGTCCTTTCCGCGATGGACCTCAGCGCAGAAGCGGAAGCATTCGGCTGCGCACTGCATCTTTCTGATAACGAGATTCCCTCCGTGATGGGCCGGCTGGTCACAACTTTGGAACAGGCGCAGAACCTTCCAGTGCCCAAGCCTGGTGACAAACGCACCGCCGTACATCTGGAAACAATCCAACGATTGCGGGCGCTTCCGGATCGGCCAATGGTATTCGCCGGATGTATCGGGCCGTTTTCTTTGGCCGCGCGGCTCGTTGGGGTGAGCGAAGCGATGGAATTGACCGTCACCGAACCTGACCTCATCGCTGCTGTTCTGGAAAAGTGCTCGGAATTTCTCGTGGAATATATCTGCGCATTTCGCGCGGCCGGCGCGGACGGCATCATCATGGCCGAACCGGCGGCAGGATTGCTTTCACCACGAAGCATGGCGGCCAATTCCGTTGCGCCCATCAAACAAATCGCCGCCGCCGTAAGCGACGAACGCTTCGCCATCATCCTGCACAATTGCGCCGCGAAGCTGTTGCATCTGCCGACCATCCTGCAGACCGGCGTGAAGAGTTTTCATTTTGGCGCGCCGATGGATATCGCAGGTGCGTTGGAAAAAGTTCCATCAGATGTCGTCCTGTGTGGCAACCTGGATCCTGCGGCTGCTTTCTGCCAGTCGTTGCCCGAGGAAATGACGACGCGCGCACGGACATTGCTGGTCGCTACCGCCGCCCATCGGAATTTTGTATTGTCCAGCGGCTGCGACGTTCCGCCCAACGCGCCACTCGCCAATCTCGATGCGTTCTTTGCGGCCGTACAATAGTTATTCAGTCGGGAAACCGCATCTCCTCCGCGTAGATGTCCTGGAACGATTCATCTTCGTTAAGGGCAACATGTTCAACTCGTTGCGCGACCGTATCCCAGAGCGCTGCATCGTCAAACAACGCCCGCTTCGCCCCCAACAGGGCTGTATTCCCTGCAGGCACGACGCGAGCGGGCGGCAGATTCAAAAGCCCGATGCGTTGCGCGCTGGCACGGTTCACGTAATTGCCGAACGCACCGGCAAGGTGCAGTTGCGTGATGTCATCCAGCGACACGCCGGCCCGATCCGCCAGGATGCGCAGCCCGGCGGCGATCGCACCTTTGGCCAGTTGCAATTCCCGCACGTCGGCTGGCAACAGCTTCACGCCATCCGCCAACGGCATTCCTGACAAAATTGTCATGCGGCCATTCGCCTGTATCGAGCCGAGATCCAGCCCCGCCGAAACCACGTCCACCAATCCACTGCCGCACAATCCACGCGCGGAGCCGCCACCGATGATGTCGCACACCAATTTTCCGTTCAGCACTTGAGCACCAGAGATGGCGCCCGTCGCGGCCCGCATGCCCATGGAAATTCGCGCACCTTCAAACGCCGGCCCCGCCGCAGTCGATGTACAAAGCATTCGCTCGCGATTGCCAACGACCACTTCCCCGTTGGTGCCGAGGTCCATCAATGCCGTCCATTCGAGCTTTTCGTGCAGGCCCGTCGCGATGATTCCCGCCAGAATATCCGAGCCGACAAATCCGCCCAGACACGGCAGGAATTCTACCATCGCGTTCAAATTCCATCCCAAATCACGCGCTTTAAACCGAACCCGGCCCGTTTGCTGTGGCTGAAATGGATGCGCTGCCAATGGCCTGATATCGATGCCACAAAACAGATGATGCATCACTGTGTTACCAACGATCACTATCCGCGTGAGCAACTGTGCATCGCGCGTCCGCAACAGCTGCACGACGAGGTCACCGAGCTGTTTGCGGATCAAACGCTCAAGTTCTTTTTGTCCGCCCTGCATCGCAAAATCAATCCGGCTCATCACATCAGCGCCGCAACGCGCTTGCGAGTTCAATGCGGTTTGCGTGGCAAGCACGTTGCCGGTTTGGAGGTCGAGCAATTGTGCCGCAATTGTCGTAGTGCCAAGGTCCACCGCGATGCCGAGACCCGGGCGCGGGGTGAACCGGAAAGAGGATTGGTCCGCCAGCACGGGCATTTCCCATTGTGCGAGTTCCAATTCCAGATCACCGGTCGCAGCATGTCTGCACGCCAAACGCCAGCCGGCGGCGAGCTCTTCGGACGACAGGAGGTTTTTTTCCTCCTCGCAAATCGGCAACTGACCGCGAAACACTTTGACGCGACAGCCCTTGCAGCGACCGCGACCGCCGCAGGGAAATTCCACACCTTCCGAAAACAAAACATCCTGGAGACGCGTGCCGGGCGGGACGTTTAATCGCAGATCAGCCGGCGAAAGTCTTATGTTGTGCGACACTGGATTCACGCCACCTCCGCGCCGATCAATTGCTCATCGTAGCGAAGGCCTACCCGCTGGTGGGGTTTGAGTTGGAGAAATTCATTTTCAGCCCACACCCCATCCAACATCCGGCGCAACCAGCCCAGGTCACCGGGAATTTTTTCAAATTTCCAGCCGCGCTCTTTGGCGATCTCGCGCGCGCGCAGTTCGCGCGCCTCCATTCCCGCTACGGGTGTTGAGATAAGTCCCAGACGCTGGTAATTGAGGGTGAGCTTCTGGAATTCCTCCTTGAGGAATTTGGCGTTTTCCTCGCCGTATTTGGCGACCATTTTCTCGTGTTCAATCACAACAGCCTCATCAGATTGGTTCGCAAGCGGGCGCAACATGCCTTCCGGCGGCAAATGTTCGATCCAGCCGGAGCTCTGGAAATACGTTTCCGTCTTCCGAAATTCCGTAAGATAACGCCGGGTGCTTCCCAGCAACAGGCTCAGGCAATCGTATGCGCGCGGAATCACGACAGGCAGGTTTCGCGCCCGCAGGCCGATTAGGCCGCGATTGCACAATCCGTACACGATGACGACAGCATCAAAATCCTCTTCAGGCACAGTGTTGACAGCCTCCTGCAACGCGGCCCGGAGAAATTCGCCCGGCTTTTGGTGCAGGCCTATCTCGACAAAATGCAGAAACAACTCAGCCTTCGCCTTAGGCGCTAGCACCGCCAATTCCCGCTCAAATACACGGCACGCGATAACATGGAGGCGAAGCTGGCTCATGATGGCAGCGATGAATCCAGTGTTGTTCGGATAGCGCGGATAAATTCAGGATTGGTTCCGCAGCAACCACCGATGAAATTCGCACCGGCAGCGACGAGTATCGGAACGATATCCGCAAATTGTTTGGGCGTTTGCTCGTACACCGCCTTGCCGGCGACGACCTTTGGCAATCCGGCGTTGGCCTTGATCCACACTGGTTTCCCGCTCGCAACTGATTTTAGCCGCGCGCAGATCTTTACGAACCCCATGATCCCCTGCCCGCAATTCGCCCCGATGACATCCGCACCGGCTTCGACCAGCGCGGTGGCGGCTTGTTCCGGAGTCGTGCCCATCATCGTGCGGTCTTTGTCTTTTCCGGTATCGAAAACCATGCTGGCCACCACGGGCAATCCGGTGGTCCTGGCCGCCGCCACGGCGATCTTCGCCTCTTCGATGTCCGACATCGTTTCCACCACCAGTGCTTGAGCTCCTCCCGCAACCAACGCCTGCGCTTGTTCGACGAACGCTGCCCGTAATCCCTCCACGTCAACTTCGCCGGACATCAGCATCTTTCCGCTGGGACCGATGGAGGCAAACACGAACGCGCGTTTTCCGACGACTTCACGCGAAAGGCGCGCTCCGGTTTCGTTGATCTCCCAGACCTTGTCCGCGAAACCACTTTCCGCCAGACGAAATCTATTCGCTCCAAATGTGTTGGTCAGGACGATTTGCGAACCTGCATCAACATAGGCTCTGGCAACCTCGCTAACCTTTTCCGGATGCGTAAGGTTCCACAAGTCAGGAATCTCGCCGATGGCCAGTCCGCGTGCCTGTAGCTGCGTACCCCAAGCACCGTCCGTGAGCACCACTCCCTGGGCAACAAGCGATTGGATGAGCGATGGCGTCGTCATTTTGTGAACTCCTCCACGGTTTTGATGAATGCTGCGATATTTTGCGTCGGCGTGCCCGGTGGCATGCCTCCACCAGCCGACAAAATGATGCGCGAACGGTCCTTCAGTTGGTTGATGAGTATGATCGTCTCATCACGCACCTGTTCCGGCGTACCCTTCGCCAAGACGTCCCGGGGCGGCAGGTTTCCCAGTAGAGTGATTTTTCCGCCGGTCCATTCCTTCATGTCGTTCAAGGTGTGTTGAAAGCCGAAATTGAACAGGTTGATCCCAGCTTCAGCGAGGAAAGGCGCACAAACTTTTGCCGGCGCGTCGTTGTGAAAGAACTTCAAGGAAACGTCTGCCGCAAAAACCCGTTTCAAATATGGCAAGCCGAACTCGACAAAATCATCCTTGCCGACAAAGCCCATCAGGTCGTCAAGCACCAGAATACCATCAATGGATGGGAAACATTCCCGCTGCCAGGCCAGCCATTCGACCAAAAAATCAGTGATGACTTTAAGAAACCGGTGCATGCGCGCTGCGTCGGTCTTCAGCGCCATCAAAAATTCAGAAGTGCCCATGAGGAACGAAGCAATGTTCAGCGGGCCGCGCGCGACCGCAAACCGGATTTTATGGCCGGATTTCTCGATCTCCGGCTGCGCATGTTTGAGGCGCTTTATCACCAACGGCAGAAGGCCGTCCGTACGCGGATTGGGCTTCTCGACCGTATCAACGGATTCAATCGTGGGGAGCAATCGCTTCGCGAACGGAAACGCGTCTTCTTCAAAGCTGCTTACGGCGCCGAACGCCGAAGGCTCGGTGCACAGGCCGTATTCAGACCAGAACCCCGGGAGGAAAATTGTTTTTGGGAATGTGCTAAGCGCCTTTTGATGGGCTTGGAACCAGATATTCCCGTTGGAGAGATAATCCAGGATGGTGTGGCCCGCCCAGTTCGGCAACCAGGGGCTGTCGATGATGAAAGCTGTGGGAAGCGGTCGCAGTTGTTCACCACGGATCACTGCCAGCAATGTCTGCCATTCGCGATCGGTCATTTCTATGTGCCTGCAGGGACGCAGGAGTTTGGTTCAGCTCGAAACCTGTCTGGCCAAACCGGCGGCATTGGCCGCACTATCGCTATAACCATCAGCGCCGATTTCATCCGCGTACCTTTGGGTCACGGGCGCGCCTCCGATCAAAATTTTCACCTGCTCACGAATTCCGGCTTCTTTGAACGCATCAATCGTGGCTTTCATGGACGGCATCGTCGTGGTGAGCAGCGCAGACAACGCCACTATTTTCGCATTCTTCTCTTTGACCGCAGCGACAAATCGATCGGGCGGAACATTGACTCCAAGGTCGATCACTTCAAATCCGCCGCCTTCGAGCATGGCAGACACCAGATTTTTTCCGATATCGTGCATGTCGCCCTTGACTGTGCCGATGACCACCCGGCCTATAGGCTCTATGCCCCCCGCTACCAACAGTGGACGAACCAGTTCCAACGCAGCCTTCATCGCACGCGCTGCCAGCAATAGTTCCGGCACGAAATATTCATTACATTCGAACTTCTGGCCCACTTCGCTCATGGCAGGGACCATGTTTTCCTGGACGAGTTTTACTGGGTCGACGCCCGCAGCCAGCGCTTGTTCCGTGATGGCTTTGGCAGCTTTGGCATCGCCATTGAGAATGGCTTGATGTAGTGGACTTAAATCTTGCATCGGCTCTGGAATGATTGGCTACACAGGTCAACCTACCAGCCGAATGGCATCCTGTTTCTCCCTTTTTTGGCTACTTTTCAACATTCTATGGCTTCCCTGTCAGCACACCCCTGCCGGATTCCGGTGTTCCAATCTCTTGCCAACAGGTCAAATAATTTGAGATTTGCTCGATTTTCTCCGTGCCTTCGAGGCCGTAGCTCATTAATTTCCCGCGCTCGATGACGACACTCAAACCTTTTGCCGCATTGCGGCCCCGGCCTGAACTGGCTTCGCAGATCTGCGAGCTGCCCTACGATGTGATGTCTTCGGAAGAAGCCCGCACGATGGCGGCAGGCAATCCTCTGAGCTTTCTGCACGTCAGCAAACCAGAAATCGATCTGCCGCCGGGCACGGACGTTTATTCGCCAGATGTTTATTCCAAGGGAAAAGAGAACTTCGCCAAATTTATTTCGCAGGGCGCATTGCGGCAAGACTCACAACCGTGCTTTTACCTCTATCGCCAAGTCATGGGCAAACACTCTCAGGTCGGCCTCGTAGCGACAGCCAGTTGCGACGAATATCTGAAGGGTATCATCAAGAAGCACGAGCTTACACGTCCGGACAAGGAAGATGACCGTGTGCGACACATCGAGACGCTCAATTCCCAGACCGGTCCGGTGTTCCTGACCTATCGTGCGCGGCCCGCTCTGGATGAATTCGTCTCAAAAAAGATTTCCGAGAAACCGCAGGTCGATTTCACCGGCGCTGACGGTGTACGTCATTCGTCATGGAACCTCTCCAGTATAAACGACATTAGTTTTATCGAGACACAGTTCGCCACGATACCGTTCCTTTACATAGCCGATGGGCATCATCGCAGCGCGGCGGCGGCGCGGGTTTTTCAGGCACGTAATGGCGCCGGCCATAGTGACTCCTTTCTTTCGGTCATCTTCCCGCACAACCAGATGCAGATTTTGCCGTACAATCGCGTCCTGAAAGATGCGCACGGTCTTTCGTCGGAACAATTGCTGAAAAAACTGGAAACTGTTTTCACCATCAAACCCGACAACGCCTCCCCCATCCGCAAGCATGAATTGGCTCTCTATCTTTCCGGCCAATGGCACACGCTCACGTTCAAGCCGCAACTCACTGTCGGAGGTGATGCCATCGAGAAACTCGATGTCACATTGCTCCAAAAACACGTCCTGGCCCCGGTCTTCGGCATTGATGACCCACGCACGAGCAAGCGCATCAATTTCGTTGGCGGCATTCGCGGCACGACTGAGCTCGAAAAGCTCGTGAACAGTGGCGAATACGTTTGCGCACTCTCCATGTTCCCGACCAGTATCGAGGATCTGATGACTATCGCCGATGCGGGCGGTATCATGCCGCCGAAAAGCACCTGGTTCGAGCCAAAACTGCGCGACGCGATGTTTTGCCACATGATTTGAATCCCATCTGTGTTTCGCTGAAAGTTTGCGGCGGTCGCGTGACGACACTACCTTGCCTTAAGTGAACCGACAATTCCTAACCCGTTTCGCGTGGCTTTCCATTGCGGCAGCCTTGCTGACACTTGGGCTGAAATCGGTGGCGTATTTCATCACCGGCTCGGTCGGTTTGCTGTCGGATGCGGTCGAATCCATCGTCAATCTCATCGGCGGATTCATGGCGCTGGCCATGTTACAGGTCGCAGCAAAACCGGCCGATGACGAACATGCCTATGGCCATGGCAAAGCCGAATATTTTTCCAGCGGCGTTGAAGGCGGTCTGATTCTGGTCGCAGCTGTCAGCATCGCGGTTGCCGCCGTGATGCGCTTGATACATCCCCAACCCTTGAAAGAACTGGGCGTGGGCCTGGGTGTTGCGCTCGCTGCATCCGTCATCAATTGCTTCGTCGCCATCCTCCTTTTGCGCGCGGGCAAACGCCACAATTCCATTACCCTTGAAGCAAATGCCTATCATCTCTTCACCGATGTGTGGACGGGGATCGGTGTCGTTGGCGGCGTGGCCCTCGTCGCTGCCACAAAATGGCAGCGGCTCGATCCCATCGTTGCCTTGTTGGTGGCGATGGTGATTGTCTGGACCGGCGTAAGCATCGTAAGACGGTCGGTGGCCGGCCTCATGGACGTAGCACTGTCCGAGGAAGACCTCAGTCGCGTTCGTCAGATCATCGAGTCATACAAACGTGACGGCATCCAGTTCCATGCCCTGCGCTCCCGTCAAGCAGGTGCCAAAAAATTTGTTTCCACGCATGTTCTGGTCCCGGGCGATTGGTCGGTACAACGCGGCCATGAACTTGCCGACAAAATCGAAGCCGAAATCCGCCAGGCGCTCCCGGATGCGACAGTTTTTACACATCTCGAACCACTGGATGATCCCGCTTCGTGGAACGATCAAACCCTGGAACAGGGTAAAAAAACCAGGTCTGCGGAGTGAACAGCGATACGCATTTCAAAGGCTGGGCCAAACCCGGCCCGGTTCCGCCAGCAGGAATGTCCCCGGCAAACGATGAAACCCTCGACGCTATCAGCGGTCATTTTCGTTTGTTCCAATTGCGCGACGGCCATCGCTTTTCCACGGACGATATTCTCGTCGCCTGGTATGGCACCAGTTGGTGCCCCACCGCGCACAATGTGCTCGACCTCGGCAGTGGCATCGGCACGGTGGGGATGATCTGCGCATGGCGTTTTCCTGGCGCGCGATTTGTCACTATCGAAGCCCAGACCGAAAGCGTGGCCCTGGCTAAAAAGTCCGCACAGTACAATGGATTGACCGACCGCTACGAGATCCGTGCAGGTGATTTTCGTGATGCCGGGATTTTGCGCCCGGATGAAAAATTCGCCCTGGTCACCGGCAGTCCGCCTTATTTTCCACTGGAAGCCGGCGTGAAAAGCGAGCATCCGCAAAAGGTCGCCTGCCGCTTCGAGTTGCGTGGAACCATCGCCGATTATTGCTTCATCGCGGCGAAGCATCTTGCGCCCGGCGGCTTTTTTGCTTGCGTCTTCCCTGCGGAACCCGCGCAGATGGAGCGCGCACTAGCCGCTGCAAAAACATCCGGTCTGGTCATCGTCCGCCAGCGCCCGGTCATCTTCCGTGAAGGCGAACCGCCGCTCGTAGCGCTGTTTGGTATGATGCGCGCCGATGATCTGCCGGAATGGTTTCGTGGCCAGACCTGGGAAGAACCGCCGCTCACCATCCGAACTCGCAAGGGAGAGATTCATCCGGAATATTCCGCCGTAAAACTGGCCATCGGTTTTCCGCCGTGACGTCACGTGGTTTGGAGCATTCATTTTCTTTTTGCCCGCGAAGCTCATTGGCAGTTTAATGCGCGCGTGAACCCACGCCGCGCATTCACGTTGATTGAATTGCTCGTCGTCATCGCCATCATCGCCATTCTTGCCGCACTCATTTTGCCAGCTTTGTCCCGCGCCAAACAACGCGCCAAGGCCACCCAATGCCTGAACAACATGAAACAGTTGTCACTCATCACCAAAGGTTACGTGGATGACAACGAAGGTGTGATGATCCCACTGTGGATACAACAAGACGCGGATGGCTGGAGCACCTGGAATTACGATGCCGGCACTTTCATCGTCCAATATTCTGATTTTCTCTGGTGGCAGGACAAGCTCCGTCTGGACAACCTTCTGCCCAATCCATCAATTGTGGATTGCCCCGCATTGACTCTTCCGGCCACCGAAGCACGTGGTGGTTCTACCAGCGCCAATCATGTCCTTGGCATCGGCATGAATTTTCCGGAATACGGCTGGCTCGCCGCCAAACCCAATTTCCCCTTCCCCACCTACACCGTGGCGAAGGAGAACGATTTCACGCGGCCCAGCCAATCCGTCGTACTCGGGGACGCCGCTGAGATCAACAACCCCGATGAGCCTGACGCCGACCAATGGATTGAAAATCCCGCCACCGGCTGTTCCTATTTCCGCGTGCCGAGCGATTACGATAGCTATTCTGGCGGTGATTCGCGCTCCGTGCCCCGGCACAACCAGCGCGCCAACTTTGCCTTCTTCGACGGTCACGCCGAGATGTTGCACAACAGCGCCATCCGCTATGACCTGCCCCGCACTAACGGCCTGGTACAATGGGCCCGCAACAATCGCGGCATGGATCCATAGGCCAGGACGGCTCGCCCATTTCCACTTTGCGTTTCCTTCGGCTTCGAGGTTTAATCCGGTCATTGCTTTCGTGAACCAGGCAGGAACAGAACGCCGGGATGACCGCTGGAACGTTGCCGGTATCTGCATCTTCCTGGCGGCCGTCGTCTGGGTAGTCTTTGGCCAGACACTCCATCATCAGTTCGTCAATTTTGATGATGACAAATACGTCACGGACAATCCCATCGTCCAGAAAGGTCTCACCTGGGAAGGCTTCCGCTGGGCGTTCACTTACGGGAGCATCGGCCATTGGCATCCGTTGACATGGCTCTCGCAAATGCTCGATTGCCAGCTCTATGGCCTGAATCCCGCCGGTCATCACCTTACCAATGTCCTGCTCCATACGGCCTCCGCCATCCTCCTGTTCCTCGTCTTGCGCCAAATGACCGGCTTCCTATGGCGGAGCGCCTTTGTGGCGGCGTTATTCGCCATCCATCCGCTGCGCGCGGAATCCGTGGGCTGGATTTCAGAACGCAAGGACGTGTTGAGCGCGTTCTTTTTCATGCTCACGCTGGGTGCCTACGTCCGCTATGCACAACGCCCGCCATCATTGGCCCGTTATCCGGCCGTGGTGCTCTGCCTGACCCTGGGTTTGCTTTCCAAGAACATGCTGGTCACCACTCCTTTCGTGCTTCTCCTGCTGGATTACTGGCCGTTGCATCGTCTTTCCAGCCCGGCAGATTTGCGCAAGCGCCTCATCGAAAAAATTCCTCTCTTCGTGCTGGTGCTGGGCTCTTGTGTGGCCACCGCCCTGGTCCCGGAAAAAGTAGAGTCTATCTATCAGTTGCCTTTTTTACTTCGTGTTGAAAATGCCCTGACTTCATACGTTATCTATCTCGGGCAAACATTTTACCCAACCGATCTCGCCTGCCTCTATCCTGAACCAACGCATCTGCTTCCGTTTTGGCAGGTGCTGGGCTCATTGGGTTTATTGCTGGCCATCTCCATCGCCGCGTATGCCCTGCGCAAGACCCAACCCCCGTTCATAGTGGGCTGGTTCTGGTTTCTGGGAATGTTGGTTCCCGCCATCGGGATCGCACAGATTTCCTACTACGCCCATGCCGACCGCTATACCTATCTGCCGCAGATCGGGATCTGCCTGGCGTTGACCTGGATGCTCTTGGAATGGTGCCGGCGCTGGCGCTTGCCCGGTGTCGTACCCGGCGGTCTTGCTGCATTGGCGCTGGCTGCATTGATTATTTTGGCACGCAAACAAACTGCTTGCTGGCAAGACAGCCTCACGCTCTGGACCCACACCCTCGCCTGCACGTCTGACAATTCCATCGCCCACAACGACCTTGGCAATGCGCTGCTTGAAAAGGGAGACGTCGATGCAGCAATCACCCAATATCAAACAGCCCTGCGCATCCAACCCGCCAACGCACCTGCCGAAGAAAATCTCGGCAACGCTTTGCTGCAAAATGGTGATGCGGACAATGCTATCGTGCATCTCAACCACGCACTGCAACTCCAGCCCCACGTGGCGAGCACCCACTACAACCTCGCCAACGCGCTCCTTAAAAAAGGCCTGCTGGATGAGGCCATTGCTCACTATGAAAGCTCCTTGCAGATCGATCCGTTGCATCCCGAAACCTGCCTCAATCTGGGTAATGCCCTGCTTGAGAAGGACGACGCAAAGGCCGCGATCAGTTCTTACCAGCGCGCTCTCGAAATCAAACCAAACTATCCGGTTGTCGAAAACAAGTTGGCCTGGATCTTTGCCACCGCCCCTGAAGCCGCCCTGCGCAATGGCGCCCGAGCTGTCGAACTAGCCCAACAGGCCGACCAATCGGCCCATGACGGCAATCCGGTATTCCTGCACACACTCGCCGCTGCTTATGCCGAAGCCGGACGATTCAGCGACGCCCAAAACACTGCGGCCAAGGCCCTTACCATAGCCAACACCCATGGCCCTCCCGGCCTCGCCGACCAGATCGCACGCGAACTGAAACTCTACACCGCCGGCCTTCCCTACCATCACGATTCCCAGTAAGACCGCTTCCTCTTTTCCCATAGGCCAGTGCGGCTCGCACCGGCTCGCACTATTTCCACTTTGCGTTTGCGGTAGCTTCGCGGTTTAATCCCGTCATGAGCCACCGCCGCGCGTTCACGCTGATTGAATTGCTCGTCGTCATCGCCATCATCGCCATTCTAGCCGCGATGCTGCTCCCCGCTCTCTCCGGCGCCAAACAAAAGGCCAAAGGCATGGAATGTCTCAACAACATGAAGCAGATCATCGCCGCCGCAAAAATGTACGTGGACGATAATCACGGCACCATGATCCCGCTCTGGGTCGAGCAAGGCGCTGCCGGCATTCAGTCCTGGACCTACGATGCCGGTACCTTCGTCGTCCAAAAACCCACCTACCTCTGGTGGCAGGATAAAATGCGAATCGACAACCTCCTCACCGTCCAAAAAGTTTTCGACTGCCCGGTCCTCGTTCAACCTGCCGTCGATGCCCACGGCCAATCCATGAGTTCCACGCACGTCCTCGGCATCGGCATGAATTATCCCGAGTACGGCCACATCATTCCCGCCGCCGGAAATCCCGACCCCGTCTACGGTTCCGCCGCCGAGAACCAGGTCACCCGCCCCAGTCAATCCATCGTCTTCGCCGATGCCGCCTACATCGCCAATCCCGATGACGATTACGATTCCTGGAACGATACCCCCGGTACTGGCTGCTCCTACTTTCGCGTGCCTAGCGATGTGAACGCCTATCCCAGCGGCGATTATACCCGCTCCAGCCCACGCCACCGCAAACGCGTCAACACCGCTTACTTCGACGGCCACGTCGCCGCCATCCGCAACAGCGACATCGGCTACGACCTTCCCCGAAACGACGACAAAGCACTGTGGACGAAAAATAATAACACCGCGGACGCTCCCTAAAATTCCGCTCTGACTTTTGGTTGCTTCACGTGACCTTCCAGCCATTTTTCGTCGCTCTGCATGAATGCATTTTATCATCAGGCGAATTAGAGCGTTTTAAAACAGCATCACTTGAATCCACTTAAATTCACTCTTAGCCCCCTATTCACTTTGAGATGTGAATATTGTTATTACCGTGATTACCGTGATTACCGCTCCAACGTCGATCTGCGACCCTCCGTCACCCGATCGTTCTGGCTCTCTATCCGCGACCTCCCGATCAATACAAACATTTGCTTGGATTTGGTCGGATTTCGTCGGATTCTCCGCACATGATTTTCCATAAACAATTGATTTTGAGACAGTTCCGCAATAGCATCCAAATCCGTCTTATCGACCTGATTTTCGCTCGTTTTCCCGCGCTCGTATCACGCGTTTCTATCCCGTGTAATACATCGCCTATCGCAAATCCCTGCCCCATTTCATTTAACCAGTTACGAATTGAACTGATTTAACTCATTTAACCAATCACCCTATTTCAATTGTCAAATAACACATACGCAGTTTTCCAACGAAAACCGCGATTTTCATGACCCTATTCAAAGGTCACTCGACTAATATACATAAAAGTCAAACTTTGTCAAATGTTATTTCGCCTTGGAGCGCGGACAGCCTTGTCCGCGTGTTCACCGCCTTTGTCGCAATTCGTCATTCGGATTTTTACCTATTCGTCCTATCAGTCCTATGTGTCGTATCTGTCCTATCTTTTACAGGCAAGTCCCCGCACGACGACACGGCAATCACCCGCAATGAACTCGACAACCCGCCCATTCAACCCTAAACCATCTGAAACCGTGCGGCCGGACAGGCCGAATAATTTCAATTGTATACACTGTTAGGTCATTTACGTATCACACAAATTATGAACACCAAACACACCAAATGGTTCGAGGAGACAGCCGCCGACCCGGCACGTCGCCGTGCTGCCATTTCGGCTTATTCCAGGCGGCGCACACTTCTAATTTGTTGCGCTTTAGTTATCACTGGCTGCGCGGTCGCCATATTTTTCCTGACACCGCAGAATCGAATAGGAACGGAAGCGTTTACTATTGCCGCATCTTTCTCGTGGATTTCCTGCGCCAGTGCTGGTTCCGATCTTCGGACGCTGAAGTTACTCGATAGATTTTTACCATGATAGATTTGAGAGGTAACCAGCGACCAGACAGTCGTCGGAGCCAACCGCCGTTGCGCTTTAGTTTCCCGACGAGTCGGCGGGGTTCCGCGTCTCCTGAATTTTTACATCAGGTTTAAAAAAAGCACCTACATGGATCTACAACTAAAAAACAAAGTCGCCATCATTACCGGCGCCAGTCGCGGTATCGGACACGCCATCGCGTTGGCCCTGGCCAAAGAACAAATGCGCCTCGTGCTGGTCGCCCGCTCGGAAGACTTGCTTAACGAGTTAGCTGCCTCCAGTGGCACCGAATGTTTGGTCCATGCCGCCGACCTCCGTAAACCCGAGTCCGCCGGGCAGGTCATTGCCGCCACCATCCAGCGATTTGGCACCATCGACCTGCTAGTCAACAACGCCGGGGCGACCAAACGCGGGGATTTTCTCCAATTGGCCGATGAAGACTGGGCCGACGGCTTTGCCTTGAAGTTTTTCGGCGCCATGCGCCTCTGCCGCGCCGCGTGGCCGCATCTGGTGGCCAGTCACGGCTCCATCATCAATATCATCGGCGTGGGCGGGCGTACCGGCAGTGCCGATTTCACCATCGGCGGCTCGGTGAATTCAGCTTTTCTCAACCTCACCAAATCCCTCGCCCATCGCGGGCTGACCGATGGTGTTCGCGTCAATGCCATCAATCCCGGCGCCATCGCCACCGAGCGCCTGCAACGCCGCATTAGAACCGTCGCCGCCGAGCAAGGGCTGGACTACGACGGCGCCGCCCAACGCATGGTCCATAAACTGGGAGTGGAACGCTTCGGCACGCCGGAAGAGATTGCCCACGCCGTTGCCTTCCTCGCCTCCCCCGCCGCGAGCTACTGTCAGGGCACCATCCTCGATGTCGACGGCGGCGAAACCCGCACGCTTTAAGAACCATTCGAATCTCGCGAAGTCCCGACCTGTCGGCAGAGTGCGCGCGCTTCAGCGCCGCTTTTCCCGGACCGCGAGCCGTCCCGGCTCGCAGCACATAGCCCGCCCAACCAACCCCGGAATCACATCGACACCCATTCGCCTTCCCCCATTTAACCAATCACCGGTCCGCCCCATTCGTATTGATTCGCTGTTACCTTCCCGCTTTAATCTGCCTATGCGGCGCAGCCTGGCATTCACACTGATAGAATTGCTGGTGGTCATTGCCATCATCGCGATTCTCGCGGCGTTGCTCATGCCCGTTTTGGCCAAGGCCAAGGAACGCGGCCAGCGCACCGCCTGCCTCAACAATCTCAAGCAACTCCAAACTGGCTGGCTCACTTATCTGAATGATGTAAACGACACCATGCCGCCCAATCTCTGGGACGGTTCGCCCGGGGCAAACGCCAGTTCCGCGCCCGGCTCCTGGGTCGTCGGCAATGCGCTCGATACCAATTCCATCGGAATTCAGCGCGGCGTACAATATCCCTACAACGCCTCCCTAGGCGTTTATCATTGCCCCGTGGATAAATCTGTCGCGTCGGATAACACCACCCTCCGTTATCGGAGTTATTCCCTCCTCATCTATCTTGGTGCCACCGACGATCCGGATAGCGCGTTCGCCGCCTGGAACAAACAAAAAGGCAGCCAGCTCAAAAGGCCATCCAGCACCCTCGCCTTCGCCTGTGAAGAGGATACCAGCATCAACGATGGCATCTTCATGGTCGTGGCCAATCCCGGTGAATGGCGTGATTACCCATCCGTGCGCCATTCCCAGGGCAGTACCTTTTCCTTCGCCGATGGTCACACCGAATATTGGAAATGGCAGACCGCCAACATCGCCGACGACCCCACCGCCCTCACAAAGCTCCAAGCCGCCATCCCCGACCCATAACTCCCCGTAGCGCAGAATTTCATTCTGCTGTATCGCGGATTTGCAATCCGCACCGTCTTCGCGTTAAGGATGCCCGCCCATATTTCCGAGACGCTCATTCCGCGCGAAGCGTTTGGACGGCGCGCGCTTCAGCGCCGCTTTTCCCGGACAGCGGCTGTGTCCCGCCATGCGGGACCAGCCGCAGCACTAGGTCCGACCCAACCAACGCCGGAATCGCACGTGACACCCCTTCGCCTTCCCCATTTAACCAATCACCAATTTAACCAATCACCAACCCGCCGGGCCTAAAATAAAGAAAGCAACTCGACAACAACCAAATTCTCGGCATCGTTGTGTAACAAGCGATCATTATGCAACGACTTGATTCACGCTTCTTAAGCTTATGGAATAAATTTTGGGCTTATGGCCTCGTTATTTTTATGTGGGGCTTATGTGTAGAGCCTTTCATCACTGGAAATGTTGTCAAAGAAGAACGAGTCAGGCCCATGCTGTACATCCTTCCACCGGTCACAATGCTCCTCTTATGGTTTTTCTCCCGTTTCAAGCAGGTCTCACTGGACGGTGATACGTTGATAATCCGCAGTTTTCAGCGGGAGGCTCGCGTTCCCACCTCACAGATCAAACAAATTTATAGGCGAAATGGGAGAATGTCGTATCTCAGCATCGTGTTTAAGTCCCGCACGGAGTTTGGACGATGCGTTCGCATTTTCACTTCATATCATGTCCAAGCTGAGATGCTTTTGCGCGCGGCCATGGAAGGGAAAGAAATCGGGAAAGTTCATCTTGTCTCGTCTCAACCTGCGGAAAAATCGAGTCAATCTCAGAAAAACATCATCGTGAGCGGGTGGACGAATGAAGAATTATCAAAAATCCTCAAGGACTTCGCGGAATTGTATGCGGGCAAGTTAGGGAATGAATTTGACTATGAAGTTTCTCTCTCCCGCCAGGGTCCCATGCGTATCACCTTTCCCCATGACATCACACCCAACGAATTTTCCTTTCTCATCAATTATCTGAATTATCCGAAGGATTGCGATTTGAAGAACCACTCAGTTTCGGTGACCGGCCACGCCATTCTGACCGCGGATTTCCATTTACCAAGCAAGAGCCTTGTTGGAAAAAAAGCGGTGTTCTATGTTCCCGCCAACGACCAGGAGTACGATTTGGTCTATATCCGCGTGGCTGACGAAACCTATGTGAATTCTTTTGCCGGTTTCCGCTGGAAAAAAGTTGAGGACCCGCGTCTCCCCGTCGGGTTTAGCATGGCTTAGGGCAAAATCCCCGATTCCTCTAACTGATCCATGGTAGGGACAGCGCGCTGCTTGCCACGTTTCACGTGGCGCCATCCGCGCCCGATCGCGGCGCAACGAACGTCGTGAGTCCGTGGACAGCGGCTGTGTCCCGCCATGCGGGACCAGCCGCAGCACACAGCCCGCTCAACCATCACAGGAATACGGATTGCTCTCTCCATCGCAATCCGGGAGCGCGGCATTCATGCCGCTTCATCTACGACACGCACAACCACCTGGGAATCTGGGATGCCACCCCTTGCCCATTCGTCATTCCGTCATCCGTCATTTCCTTGATCTGAATAATCCCATCCGCGTCAATCCGCGAAATCCGCGTAAAAGTCCCCCTTCCGATTTCCGCTTTTCTTTCCCCTCCCTTCCCAGTTTAATGCCCGTCACATGAAAATTGTTTTGGCATATTCGGGCGGCCTCGATACCTCGGTGCTGCTCTCCTGGATCAAAGAAAAGTATAACGCCGAGATGATCGCCTTCTGCGCCAACATCGGCCAGGAAGACGAGCTCACCGGCCTCGCCGCTAAAGCGAAAAAGACCGGCGCCTCCAAAATTTACATCGACGACCTCCAGGACGAATTCGCCGCCGACTTCATCTACCCCATGATCCGCGCCGGGGCCATCTACGAGGGACAATATTTTCTCGGCACCAGCATCGCCCGGCCGCTCATCGCCAAACGCATGGTCGAGATCGCCAAAAAAGAAAAAGCCGACGCCATCGCCCACGGCGCCACCGGCAAAGGCAACGACCAGGTGCGGTTCGAGCTCACCGCCGCCGCGCTCGCGCCCGACCTGCAGGTCATCGCCCCGTGGCGGGACGCGCGGTATCGGGATGAATTCCCCGGTCGCCAGGAGATGATTGATTATTGCGCCGCCAATAAAATCCCCGTGCAGGCCAGCGCCAAGAAACCGTTCTCATCCGACCGTAACCTCCTGCACATCTCCTATGAGGCCGGCATCCTCGAAGACCCATGGATGGACGCCAGCGATAAAAAATATCGCGGCTCATTCACCACCATGTCCGTCTTCCCCGAAGACGCGCCCAACCAACCCGAATTCGTCACGCTCGATTTCGTGAAAGGCGATTGCGTCGCTGTGAACGGCAAAAAACTCTCGCCGCTCAAAGTCATGCAGACGCTGAACAAGCTCGGCGGCAAACACGGCGTCGGCCGGGTGGACATGGTGGAGAACCGGTACGTGGGCATGAAATCGCGGGGCGTCTATGAAACGCCCGGCGGCGCGATTTTGCAATTCGGCCATCGGCAGATGGAATCACTGACCATGGATCGGGAAGTCATGCATTTGCGGGACAGCCTCATTCCCCGCTACGCGGAGCTGGTGTATTACGGCTATTGGTTCGCGCCAGAACGGCTCGCGTTGCAGGCCCTCGTGGAAGAATCGCAAAAGAACGTCACCGGCACCGTCCGGGTGAAATTATACAAAGGCAACATCATGGTCGCCGGACGCAAATCCCCCGTGAGCCTCTACAACCCGCACATCGCCACGATGGAAGCCGACCCTACCAAAGCCTATAACCAGGACGACGCCACCGGATTTATCCGGTTGAATGCCCTGCGATTGAAAGTCGCGGCGAAGGTACATAAACACGGAAAATAAAAATGGGCTTCTTCGACCGATTTAAAAGGCCGGACAAACCGAAAGAACCAACCCCAACGGTAGATCAACCCGTTGCTCCACTGGTCTTTCAATCCGCTGGAAGTTTTGAGTTCGCGTCTTGTCCCGGTGAACACGCTTTGCAGCATCTTGAAAAACTGCGTGCGGAAGGTCGAAGCACTGGTTTCACGGTCATTCTACTTGGCGGAAAAGATGATGCCGAAGGGCTGGCAGAAAACCGGGAATTCTCAAAAACGTCTACCGAAGAATGTTTACGTCTGGCAGCGGGAGTTGATGTTGAAAAATGGTTGAAGGAACAGGTGGAGGGTGACCCGGAATGTTTCCAGGCAGAAACAGGGGACTGGCCCTCAGAAGTTCCAGATGCCGGTGGCATATCAGCGCACTTGGAAGTTCTATCCAGGAAACCAAAAAAGGCTGCTTATCTTGCGAAGATTCCAACCGCTCGAAACTGGGAAGCCCCCGCATATATTGGAATGGGCGGATGGAATGCGTGTCCCTATTCCGCGGTGCTTACGGCGTTTGCGAAACGCTGGCATGAGCGCTATGGAGCGGAAATTGTTTCAATCACTCACGATGTCATGGAATTTACTGTGACCAAGCCCCCCACATCAAAGGAGGCGGCACTGGAACTTGCTAAAGAGCAGTATATTTTTTGTTCAGACATTGTTGACCAGGGCGTTGGAGATGTTTCCACGTTGGCGGCAACGCTACTGAATTCACGCTATTGGTATTTTTGGTGGGATTAAGCTGCCAGCGGTCATACACCGGTCCTGAATCCCAACGGGATTTCTCCGCGCGCCTTTGCCCCTTCGCGCTTTTGGGTTAAAACCCGGGAAATTCCTCGACGCCCAATCCCCTCCTGCTAATCTCCGCCGGAATTCCCATGGATGATTATTTCGTCAACCGCATCGTGCAATGGCAGCCGTTTTTTATCACGGTGTCCACGGTGGCCGGGACGCTCGTGGGCCTGTTGTTCATCTCGCTCTCCATCAACCGCGATATCGTGGCGCCGACGGCGAATCCCGCCCAGCTCCGGCTCGCACGCCGCAGTTTTGCGGATTTCATCTTCATCGTGCTCATCTCGCTGTATTTCCTGATTCCGCTCCAGGATGGCCATTATCTCGCGCTGGAACTGTGGGTCATCGGCGCCTTAAAAGCGCGCTTGCTGTTCAAACAGATCAGGCAGGCCTCCCGTGGCGCAGAAAAACCGACTTGGGGCGATCTGGTCCGCGAATATGTGTTCCCTATCCTTTCCGTCGCCGGATTGGTGATGGCGGGCATTGAGCTTCATGGCGAGCATATGATGGGCGTCTACAATTACGTCGTGCCCGTCCTCGCCACGCTGCTGGCCTCCGGCTGCTCCAACGCCTGGCAGTTGTTGATCCTGGAAAAGAAGTGAGTTTCAGATGATGGACAATAGCCGATGCCTTATGATAAATTCACCACATGAGTGCGCTTGAAAAAATCAAGGCCGCAACCGCCGAGCTCGACCCGGACGAACAGGTCGAACTTTTCCGTTGGTGGACAGCATCCGACACTTTTCGCAAACACCAGCTTGCCGCGCTAAAACGAGATCTTGCCGTCGGCATCAAGGATTTGGATAACGGAAAATACCAGACCTATTCTGAATCCAATGTGATGCAGTTGGCTGAAGATGTTGGTCGCACCGGGCGTGAACGGTTGAAAAAACGCGGCGCATGAAACAATTTCGGGTTTCTGCGGCGGCACGAGCCGATTTGGACGAACTCTGGCTTTACATCGCACCCGACAATATTGAAGCAGCGGACCGTTTGGTCAGCGCTCTCGTCTCGCGATTTCCGAAATTGGCTGCGATGCCGGAATTGGGCAGACAACGCACAGAGCTGGCTGCCCTCATCCGGAGTTTTCCGGTGGGACGATATGTTATTTTTTACCGTCCGATAAAAAGTGGGGTCGAAATCATCCGCGTGTTACATGGCGCAAGGGATTTGCCACCGTTGTTTGAATAAATCTGCTCGGTTTTCTGGCTAAATTCCTGCCCTTGCGAAAGAATTCTGGACAAACTTTTTCCGTACACGCAGATTCGGCCCGTGAGCAAATCCCCCATCCAGTGGCTCGAAAAACCCGAGGACCATGATTACCCGGCTGCGCGCTCCTATCTGAATCTCATCTACGACGACAAGCGCGCCAACGCCCTCGTCAAAGGCCTCAAGTCCGCCCCGCCCATCCAGTTCAAGGCCAAGGATATCTTCCGCGCCACCCGCCTCCCGTTGCTGGATAAAACCAATTCCCACGTCGCGCGCGACCACGACAAGATCCGCGCTGGAAACAAACTTTCCCCCATCCTGCTCATCCGGGACAGCGCCAACGGCCACGTCATCATCGCCGACGGCTACCATCGTTTGTGCGCCGTCTATTCGCTGGATGAAGACGCAGTCATCCCTTGCAGGATTTTCTAAAATCCGCAAAGATTGCCGGCGACATCCTGACCCATGCAAAAAAAGAAACCGGCATCCATCTTCATGAAGAAAAGCGTTCTTTTCGCATTCAGCTTCTTTTTGTCGCTCACGGCGTTCGCCGCCCCTGTGCAGGTGGAACAATTGACCTGCGAACACCTGCAAAATCCCCTCGGCATCGGTTTTGCACAGCCGCGCCTCTCGTGGAAACTGCAATCCAGCCGCATCGGTGAGATCCAGACCGCCTACCAGATCCAGGCCGCTTCGTCGTTGGCCCAGCTGAAAAGTGGCAAACCCGACCTCTGGGATTCTGGGAAAGTCGTTTCTGATCAATCCATCCTCGTCCAATGGGGTGGCGCGCCTCTCGCCTCGCGTTCGCAAGTGGCGTGGCAGGTGCGTGTCTGGGGCAAAGACGGCAAGCCCTCGGCCTGGAGTGACGCAGCCTCCTTTGAACTCGGCCTGCTCTGGCCGGACACGGAATGGAAGGCAAAATGGATCACCGCCGATTTGCCACGCTACGACATCGAAGAACCAATCCTGACCAATGCATCCTGGATCAGCCCCGGCTCCGGAACGGGCCAGCCCGCGTTCGTGCGTTCAGTCATTGAGCTGCCCACCAATGCGGTCATCCGCAGTGCGGTGGTCGATGCCGCTGCCGATGGTTACATCACTATTTACGTCAATGGCCAGCCCACGCGCCAGGGCACCACCAGCCGCACCGCGCCCCTGCGCGCGGAAGTCGCCACGCAACTCTCGCCTGGGCGTAATATCATCGCCATCAATTCCGCCGCCATCCGCGCCGCCGCCCGCCGGGGCACCAATGCGCCAAACCGCAACGCCATCACCGCGCACGGCCTCATCGAATTGCAAAACGGCCAGCGCATCGAATTCAACACCGACGGCGCGTGGAAAGCTTCTCTGGACACCACCAACGATTGGTTCGCGCCAGCATTCGATGATTCCACCTGGCCCGCCGCCACCGTCCTCGGCCCTTATGCTGAGCAACCTTCGAAATACGCAGACAACACCATCGGCCCGGGACGTTATCTGCGCACCGCGTTCGTCGTGAAAAAGCCCATCGCCAAAGCACGGCTCTACGCTACCGCCCTCGGTGTTTATGAAGCGACCATCAACGGCCAGCGCGTGGATGATTCCGTGCTCAATCCCGGTTGGACGGATTATCACAAGCGCGTGATGGTGCAGACCATGGACGTGACCGCGTTGCTCATACCCGGCCAAAACGCCCTCGGCGTCATCCTCAGCGACGGCTGGTACGCCGGTCGCCTCGGCTGGATGGGCCTCGCGCAATACGGAACGCGCCCCGTCTTCGCCGGCCAACTCGAAATCACCTACACCGATGGCTCCGTGGATACCATCGCCACTGACGAAACGTGGAAGACGGGTGCCGGTGAAATCATCGGCTCCGACCAGCAATGGGGAGAAATCATTGACGCAACCAAAGCTGCGAAAGGGTGGGACAAACCTTCGTTCAATGATTCAGAGTGGACGAATGCCGTTGTGGAGCAGCACTCCATTGAGCTGGACCCGCAAGTAGGCCCGCCAGTAAGCCCGTTGATGGAATTGAAGCCGCACAAAATCACGAAGCACGGCGATTCCTGGATCGTTGATTTCGGCCAGAACATGGTTGGCCACGTTCGCCTCACCGCGCGTGGGCCCGTTGGCACGGCCATCACGGTGAACCACGCCGAGATGTTGAATGCGGATGGTTCGTTGTACACCGCAAACTTGCGCGTGGCCCGCTCGATGGATACGTTCGTCCTTGGCGGCACCGGTCGCGAAATATTTGAACCGCATTTCACCTTCCACGGTTTTCGCTACGTGGAGATCACCGGCTATCCGGGCAAGCTTTCCGCCAACGACGTGCGCGGCGTGGTCATTGGTTCGGACACGCCGCAGACGGGATCGTTCGAAAGTTCGAATCCTGACCTCAACCGGCTCTACGAAAACATTGTATGGGGCCAGCGCGGCAATTTCCTGAGTGTGCCCACCGATTGCCCGCAACGCGATGAGCGCATGGGTTGGATGGGCGATGCGCAGGTGTTCGCGCCCACCGCTGCGCTCAACGCCGATGTCGCCGCCTTTTTCCGCCAATGGATGTTGTCCGTCAACGACGGCCAGGGCACCGATGGCGATTTCTCCGATGTTTCGCCGCGTGTCGCGCGTCCGATGCCGGGCATGCCCGTCTGGGGCGATGCCGGTGTCATCATTCCGTGGACCATGTACAACGCGTATGGCGACATCGATTTCCTGGTGCAAAATTATCCCGCGATGAAACGCTGGGTGGATTACTGCAACCGCCACACCTTCAATTGGACCTTGAGCGGCGGCGTGGGCGACCATCTGGCGCCGCAACGCACTCCAACTGAAGTCGTGGACACGGCTTACTTCGCCAATTCCGCGCAGATCTTAGCCAGTGCTGCCTCCGTGCTTGGCAAATGGGAACTCGCCCACAAAAATGAATCCGCCGCCAGCCAATATTCCCGGGAGGCAGAACAATATTCCGCGCTCCACGAGTCTGTCGCGGGGGCGTTCAACGAGCAGTTTGTATCCTCCAACGGCATTGTTAAAGGCGATACCCAGACCGCCTACCTCGTGGCCCTGCACTTCGATCTCCTCCCGCGAGGCGTGAACTGGGATGCGATGAAACGATTGACGGATAATGTCAGCACCAATGGCCACCTCACTACCGGGTTTGTCGGCGTGGGCCTGATCTGCCCGACCCTGACTGAGATCGAACATTCCGACCTCGCGTGGCGATTGCTCCTGACCAACACCTATCCCTCCTGGCTCTTCTCCGTGAAGAATGGCGCCACGACAATTTGGGAACGCTGGGACGGCTGGACACCTGAGCAAGGTTTCCAGGACCCGTCCATGAACTCATTCAACCATTATTCGCTCGGCTCCGTTGGCGCATGGCTGTATTCCGGGGCCGCCGGCATCCAGATCGATGAATCGCAGCCCGGCTACAAACATTTCTTTCTCAAGCCACAGCTCACCTCCCGCGTGACTTACGTGAAGGCCTCGCTGGATTCGCCCTATGGCATAATTTCTTCGCACTGGCACGTCAAAGGCAAACAGATGCTTTACGACATCACAATTCCCCCGAACACCTCAGCCGAGCTCACGCTCCCCGTTCCCGCCGTCAACGTTCTCCAATCCGGCAAACCGTTGGCTGATTTAAGCGGAGTGACCACCAGGCTTTCGTTGGGAGCGGGAAATTATCAGTTTTCGTTTCCGTGTGCGGAGATCAGGTACTGACGCAATAAAATTGTCGCGCAAACAGCCTTGCCGTTCTAGGCTTCGTCAAAGCCTATGCGTACACAACCTGCCGGGTGCCGGTCCATTGTCGGTTTCTTCGTGTTTGTGGGAATCACCACTATCTTGCTGAACGCCAATGCTTTCGCGAAAAGTAGTGTCGCCACGAACACATTTCCCGAAGTCGCCGACCTGCCTGTACAAACGAACCTGCCGGATGTGATGACGATGATGGATGGCACCAAGGTCACCACGCTCAAGCAATGGCAGCAGCGCCGCGAGGAGATGAAGGCCATTCTCGAACATTACGAGCTCGGCCACGCGCCGCCACCGCCCGGCAATGTGCGCGGCAAAGACGTCCTGACCAGCGACGTGCTCGGCGGCATGGCGAAATATCGTCTCGTGCACCTGAGTTTTGGCCCGAAAAGACAACTAGGCATCGATATCGCTATCTTCACACCAGCCAAAGGCGGCCCTTTCCCCACCATCATCAATCCATCGTTCTACAACACCCCGGGCGTAAATTTCACGAACCGCATCGGCTCATCCATTGCCCTCATGGAAACAAATCCACCCGTTGCCAGGGGAACGAATTCCACTGGCCGACCGCGCTTCAATTTCGGCGCACCCGTTGACCCGGAACGCGCCGCGCGCGGTTTCTCGAACCAGCTCAGCCGTGGTTACGCCATCGTGACTTATCGCTACACGCAATGCGGTGAGGACAATCCTAATTACCGCACGAATTCATTTTATCCCGCCTATCCCAACTACGACTGGGGCGTGCTCTACGGCTGGGCGTGGGGCGTCTCGCGTATCGTGGATTACCTGGAGACGCAACGTTTCGTGGACAAAGACAAGCTCATCGTGCTGGGCCATTCGCGCCTCGGCAAACTCACGATGGTGGCTACGGCGTTTGACGACCGCATCTCGCTGGGCGCACCCGCTGGTTCCAGCGGCGCAGGCACGGGCGCGTATCGCTTTTGCGGACCGGGTCGCGGCGGCAAGGAAGGCATTGAAGATATGACGCGCAAATTTGGCTACTACTTCGTGCCTGAGCTCGCGGAGTTCACCGGGCAGATACAAAAATTGCCGTTCGACGCGCATTGGTTTGTCGCGCTCACTGCGCCGCGCCCGTGGATCTCAGTCGAGGGCACTGATGACCAGAACTGTGTACCCGATGCAGTGAAACACACGGTCGACGCCGCCAAACCGGTCTATGAATTCCTCGGCGTGAGCCCTGACCGTGTAGGCGTCAATTACGAGGTACACCGTCACGGCCTGACGCCAGAGGATTGGACGGGAGCGACGGATTTCATAGACCAACAGCTGCGCGGCATCGACCATCAACGGAAGTTCGACCAATATCCGCCAGAGCCATCAAAGCTGATAGATACACCAGTGATTCACGACTGATTCATGAAATGTTTTACCTCATGCAAAAGTATGACCATCTCCGATATTTTCAAAAAACCGCCCACAAGCCCGGCAGGTTTTGGAGTGCGCCAGCCCTCTGGCGCTTTGGAAAACCAGCGACATCGAAAGCGCCAGAGGGCTGGCGCACTCCAAGTCGCTATCGCGACAAAACTATGTCTGGTTTTCTTGTCAGTCTTTTTGATTAGCACTATTTTTTGCAACGGGGCACTCACCCGAATTTATAACGTCCGCGACTTCGGCGCGGTTGGTGACGGCACGAACAAAGACACCGTCGCATTCCAAAAAGCGCTGGATGCCTGCGCCATTTCCGGTGGTGGCGAGGTGCTGGTGCCTTCCGGAAAATATCTCATCGGCAGCGTTCAGCTCGGGACGTGCACGATTCTGCGGCTGGCCACCAACAGCGTCATCACTGGCAGCAGTGACACGAATGATTATCCAATGCTGGATATCCGCTGGGAAGGCCGCTGGCAGCCGGGCCGGCGCGCACTTATCTATGCGGCGAACGTGGACCACACCGGCATCGTCGGCCCTGGCCGCATCGAGGGAAATCCCGCGGTGGCCGCCCCGCAAAATCCGCGCGGCTCAGTAGTGTTGGAGCCCATTTCTTGCAACGACGTGCATTGGGAAGGTTTTAGCGTGACGCAAGGCGGCAACTGGGCCACCCACCCTACGTATTGCACGGAAGTGTTAATAAAAAACGTGAGCATCAACGGAATGCGCGATGGCATTGACGTTGATTCGTGCAAAAACGTGCGCATCGAGAAATGCGATATCAACACTGGCGATGATTGCATCAGCCTTAAGTCTGGTCGCGGCCTGAACGGTGCGCGGCTCGGCAAAGCGACGGAGAATGTTTTGATCACGCGCTGCACCATGAACGGCCGGCGCTTCGCGTGCGTGGGCATCGGCAGCGAAACCTCCGGCGGCGTCCGCGACGTGAACATCACCCATTGCAAAATGACGAGCCGTACTTTCAGCGTGTATATCAAGACGCGCATCGGGCGCGCGGGCGCCATCGAAAATATTTTTGGCGACGACCTGACGGTTCTTGGTGGTGGATTTCTGAAAGTGAACCTCGTCAGCGCGGGCAACCTGAACACGGCCGAAGACCCGGTGGAAGGGCTAGCCGGTTATCCTCTGGGGAAAAACTATCGTTTCTCGAACATTACCGTGACGAACTGCACCCGCCTCGTGGATGCCAAGGACATTTCCCCGCTCAAGCCGCTGGACGGCCTATTGCTCTCGAACATCACCGGCACCTGCACGAACGGCATTTCCCTCGCGAACATTTCCGGCGCGAAATTGCGCAATATCCATGTGTCCGGTTACACCGGCACGTTTCTCACGCAGACGAACGTACAGGGTAGCGGGCTTGCCGCGTTCAGTGACAGGTTGATTAATAAATTGCCACACGGACGAGCCACCGTTACAACGAGCCCATGAGCGAACGCGTTATTGCCCAAAAGTTTCCCATCGTCCAAAAAGTGGAACCCGGCACGTATTGGTGGTGCGCCTGCGGACGGTCAAAATCACAGCCCTTTTGTGACGGATCGCATAAAGGCACAACTTTGGGCCCCTTGAAAACGGAGATCACCGAGGCCAAAACCGTGGCCTGGTGCGCCTGCAAACATTCCAGCAAGATGCCGTTCTGCGACGGTTCTCATTCCAAACTGTGACGCATCGCACGCAGGGCTAATGCCAACGACACATCGACCGTCTACCACGCCGAACCGGACAACGCTGATCTACCTGTTGTTCTTTTTGGCGGTGATCGTTGCCTACCTGCCGGTGTGGCACGCCGGTTTTATTTGGGATGATGACCGTTACGTGACGAGCAATCCCCTGCTTTCGGCACCGGACGGCTTACGACGCATCTGGTTTTCACAGGATGCGCCCTCACAGTATGTCCCATTGGTCTACACGACTTTCCGCCTGGAATATTCCTTATGGGGCTTGCACGCCACTGGTTACCATCTGGACAACGTGCTGTTGCATTCGATCAACGCCGTGCTTCTGTGGAGATTGTTGAAACGGTTGGGCCTGCCCGGCAGTTGGCTGGCGGCTGCGATATTCGCCCTGCATCCCATAAACGTGGAATCGGTCGCGTGGATCTCAGAACGAAAAAATGTCCTTTCCCTGCTGTTCAGTTTGCTGGCGGTGCGTGCCTGGGTGGAGTTTCTGGAAGAGCAAAAGGCGCACACATGGCGGCCCTATGTGTTATCGCTGATATTTTACCTGTTTGCATTGTTCAGCAAAGCAACGGCCTGCACACTCCCGGTGGGGCTGCTGCTGCTTTTTTGGCTGAAGCACAAACCGGTTGATCGCGCCCGGCTCCTGCAATTGGCGCCGTTTGTGGCTTTCGGCGTCGGCATCGGCTTTTTGGTGATGTGGTGGGAGCGACATCACCAGGGCACGGAAGGTGGAGTCTTTTCCATGGGCCTGCCGGAACGGTTTTTGGTGGCCGGCCACGCCGTGTGGTTTTACGTGGGCAAACTGTTTTGGCCGGCCAACCTTACCTTCATCTATCCACAGTGGATCATTACCCCGGCCAACCCGCTTGCTTATGGCTGGCTGACAGCCTGCGCGGTGGCCGGCGGGGTGGTCTGGTATTTAAGATGGTATGTGGGACGGGCATTGGAAGTCGCCGTGCTATTCTTTGTGGCGACCCTGAGCCCCCTATTGGGGTTCGTCATGCTTTACACCTTCAAATACACATTCGTCGCCGACCATTATCAATACGTTGCGGCCATTGGCATCATGTCGCTGACGGCCGCCGGAATCACCATGGCCCTGAGACGATTGCCGAAAAGACTGGCCTTCATTCAGCCATTGGCTTGCGGGACATTACTGCTGTTACTCGCCACCCTTACCTGGCGGCAAGCCGGCATATACCTGAACCAGGAAACGCTCTGGCGCGACACCCTGAAAAAAAATCCCGCCTGCTGGATGGCGGAAGTGAATCTGGGAGATCAGTTGGTCCGAGAGGGCCAGATTGAAAACGGAATCGCTCATTATAATAAATCCCTGGAGATCAAATCCAACCCGGATGCGCATTACAACCTCGGGGTGGTGCTGGGCCGCCAGGGCAACCTCGATGACGCCGTCCTTCATTTGACCGAAGCCGTCAGACTGGACCCCTCAAACTTTAAGGCGCATAACAATCTCGGCATCGTGCTTAACGGCATGGGGCATCCGGACGAAGCGATCAGCCATTTTGAGAAAGCGTTGGCGATCAATTCAAGGTTCAAAACGGCGTATATCAATTTAGCCGTCGCCTTGAACAAAAAGGGGCAAATCGACGACGCAATCGGCTGCCTGAAAAAGGCGCTGGCACTGGATCCCAACGATTCTGAAGCGCAAAGATTCCTGGCGTCCTTGTTGCAAACCAAAGAATCTATTCCGGTTCAATGAACCACTTTTCTCTGATACAAATTGTGCGCGGGCAGTCATTCCGCAAAAATCCGTTCCGTGACGGCTCTCACTCAAAACTCTAACTGAACGCATGAAAGGCAAAAGCCAACAACTCATTGCCGCCGCCCAGGAACTTGCTGAACAGGTCGCAGGGCTGAAGTTCGAGCTGCCGGTCACACACGTTTACAACCCTCTCGCCTACGCGTGGGCCGCGCATGAAGAATATCTCCGGCGATTCGGGGATGCGCGCAAACGTGTGGTCTTTCTCGGCATGAATCCGGGCCCGTTCGGCATGGTGCAAACCGGCGTGCCCTTCGGTGAAGTGGCGGCCGTGCGCGATTGGATGAAGATCAATGCGAGCATCAAAAAACCAGCGGTGGAAAATCCCAGGCGCCCGGTAACGGGTTTTGCCTGCACGCGGTCCGAGGTAAGTGGACGGAGATTGTGGGGCCTGTTCGCAGAACGGTTTGACACACCGGAGAAATTTTTCGCGGAACATTTCGTCGTGAATTACTGCCCGCTGGCTTTTTGCGAAGCGAGCGGGCTCAATCGCACACCGGACAAACTGCGTCCGGATGAACGCGAGCAGTTGTTTCAATTTTGCGACGCACATCTGCATCGCGTGATGGAGACACTTGAATCAGACTGGCTTATCGGCGTAGGCGGATTTGCCGAAGCAAAGGCACAAGAAGTCACCCAAGGGACGAGCACTCGCGTTGGGTGTATTTTGCACCCAAGTCCGGCCAGCCCGGCGGCGAACCGGGGTTGGGCCCAGGCCGCGACGAAACAATTGACGGAGTTGGGTCTTTGGAAGTGACGGCGTCTTGCTGCGCCATGCGCAGGGAACTCAGGCCTTCTTTTTGAAAAAGCCAGCCGTGTCGGCGACATTCAACATCGAGAGATCCAAACCATTTCCGGGGTCGCGTTCGTAGGCGATGACCAGTTGAGCCGCGATGCGACGGACGGCGGAAGCCGAAAAATACTTCACGGCGCCCACACTGGCACGGGATTCAAAAATGGTGAGCAGCAACGAATCGTCATTGATGCGTGTTCCGAAGATGCTGAACTTCTCGCCTTGCTGGTAGACGCTGTTGAAATTCTCCTCCTGCACGAGGTTGGCGATGGTCTGGTTGGCCAGATAAGCGCCCGAAGCCAATGCGGCGATGGTGGTCAGGTCGAAATTCTCGGCCTCGCCCGCATGGGTGATAAGGAACCCTCCGTTATCAATCACCAATGCACAGGTGGCGTCGCTCGATTTCAACAACTGCCGCAGCGCCTCGTCGAGTTGGCGGATGTCGTCCTCGATGAGTTGTGGGAGTGTGGCCATGTCATGCGTATTGCGGCGAGCCCTGGTTGACGTACTTGTGCAGCAACATGCGCGTGATCATGTTCAAAGTCTCGAACACGCCTTCGCATTTGTTACCCACCGCCGTAAAGGAAGGCACCTGGATGTCGCGATTGTTCAACAGGTATTCCATGTATTCCACTGGAGCGACATTCGGGAGGTCGCGCTTGTTGTACTGGAGGACATAGGGGATGTCGTCGAGATTCAATTTGAGGCTCTTCAGATTGTCCGTGAGGTTCTGGAAGCTCTCCACGTTCTCGGACATTTTTTCGTATTGCGAATCTGCCACGAACACGATGCCATCCACCCCACGCAAGACCAATTGGCGCGTGGTATTGTAGATGACCTGGCCGGGAACGGTATAAAGCTGGAATTTCGTCTTATAGCCCTTGATGGACATGGCCTCGATGGGCAGAAAGTCGAAGAACAGCGTGCGGTCGGAGCTGGTCGCGAGCGAAACGAGTTTGCCCTTGTTACCGGCGCCCGTCTGGACGTGGTCATGCACTTGCACGAGGTTGGTGGTTTTGCCGCCCAAGGCCGTGCCGTAATAGACGATCTTGACCTGCAACTCTTTGGTGGCTTGATTGATGATGGCCATAATTTTTTAGCGGTTTTTTTGGTCCAGTTCAGCCGCCAGCGCCGCCAGCTTGGCGGTCGGCATTGGTTCACCCGCTTTGCCGAAAGCGGCGAACAACACGGCATTCACTTTAAAAATCTTCCACGGTACGTTGCCGACGGTGAACGCGACATTGTTCAGTTCACCCATGCGCAACTCATTGGCCGCCTGCCCCACTTTGTTGAAGATGTGCGGAACGAAACCGGCGAGCGTGTCACCGTTCAGGTCCGGCGGTATCTGGCCGGCCACCATCAGTCCGTCCGGCAGGGCGATCAGCGCACCAGCCACATTTTCCAGCGACGCAGCGCGGGTCACGATATCATTCGGCGTCGGGCTGCGTTTGATGAATTCCGTATCTACGTGGGCGGGAATGGTTTCAACTTTATCCAAACGGACAGTATCGGACGAATCCGCCCAAACGTAGTAATTGGTATCCTGGGCCGGAGCCGGAGCGGCTACCGGAGCAGCTATCACTTCCGCGACAGGAGCAGGCTCTTCTTCCATACCGATCATGTTGGTATCGGTCGGCTTGGTGACCACATGCGTGTCACCGGAAGTCAGGGATTCAGGCTGGGGAAATCCGAAGAACAGATCAGGAATATTCTCATCGATCGCCACCTTAGTGCGTTTTCCGGCGGCTTTCTTGCACTCCATGAACAACGGCGCCAGCACATCCAAGGGCAGGGACAACATGACTTCGTCATGTGGCGACATACTCAACATGGGGGCAGGTCTGATCCATGAACGGACGGTACTCCACTTAAAATTAACTTTGCCTAGCTTGAGCGCAGGTTCAATCGTCTTGATCGGCAGTTCGGCGCGGGCAGTCATCAGATTCAGCCGCACGATATCTCCGCGGACTGTTTCCGGCCAACCGGACGCCAACGATGGCAGTGGGACAGACAATGTTTCTTCCGGCACCGACTCCGTCGCTGCAGGAGCAACCGGAACAAACATGTCCGGAATATCCGAAACAGCAGGCGCGGCTGACAGAGCAGGCGCGGACGGTTTGGGCGGCGGAGTCGGCACTGCACTGACTGGCTGCGGTTGGACCATGCGCAACACCGGTGCTTTTGGGATAACCGGGGGGGCGTTCACTGGCTTGGACGCAGGCGGAGTCAGAGGAGCCACTGGAATAAAATTCGCGCGATTGGGAACCAACGTGCTCTCAGGAGCAGGCGTCGGGGTAACCGAACGTGCTACCGGCGCAGCCGGCGCGGGCTGCACTTTGCTTTGATTGGATGAGAAAACGAGTCCCTGTCCGCGTCCGCTGAACGGACCGCTCACTTCATCCGGTACTTGTACCTGAATTTTGGCGGGCCGACGGGCAAGTAATGCCGGATTCAGCTGGCTGAGAACCTGCGCCAGCGGCAAAACGATTTCCACATGGTCGCGGTCAGTATGCGGAAGGAAAACACCAGGGGCAGCCGTGCGCAGATCTCCAAATGTGATCTTCACCACACCGCGACTGAGTTGCGGCAGGATTTTTTCCACGGGCAGGGAGACCATTGCTCCCCCCATATCCGCATGCAACGCTTTGCGGCGGAGTTCGGTAGGCAGAGAGTCGAGAACAGGTTGCAACAAAAGCTGGACAGAATTGATAGCGGGTTGTCCATTACCTTGGCCAATGCTATGGCCATTGCCGTTACCGTTTCCACCATTCCCGTTCCCGTTGGAATGGCCACTGGACGGAAGCGCGGGCTTCCGGATGAACTGCGTTCCAGGCGTGGCACTGGTCACCGGCTTGGAAGCGGACGGTGCAGACAGCACAACAGGTTTTGCGACCGGAGGGAGGCTACTACCTTGATGGCCCAGTAAATTTTTTAAAAAACCAAACATCTTCGAGGGGGTAAATTGCAGGAAGCATGCCAGCAAATTTTGCCAGTGTGTTGTGTAACACCAACAACATCAAATATTGCGGAAACATAAGGGTTTCACCGCCCGAGGTTGTCCCATGAATGGACTGAATGTCTACTTTGTGCCTCTTTTCCCGCCTGTCTATTTGAGTGATATCCATGATGAATCAAGAAACTCGCACCGTTTTCAGATGCGGAATAGCGATTGCTTAACTAATGCCAAAGCGGACAGTCGCTTTTTGTGAGTTGAGCTTAATTTAACTGAATGTATTGCATGTGACTCGGTAACTATATGGATGCGCGCCATAAAATCCTGCTATTGGATGACGATGTGAGGTTCCTTGAAACTTATCAGGGAATCCTATGCGAACTCCCCAGCAAACCGGAGGTGCGCATTGCCGCGTCGGGTGCGCGTGCACTGGCCATGCTGGAAAGCGAACCCTACCGCATGCTCATCTGCGACCTGAAGATGCCCAAAATGGACGGCCTGCAGGTGTTATCCATCGTCCGCAGAAAATTTCCCGGCATCCGCAGCGTGGTTTTGACATCGGTCCTGGATGAACAGTTCCGTTCGCGCGCGTATGCGCTAGGCGTTGATTTGTTCTGGGAAAAACCAACCTCCCAGCAGGAGATCAGCATGTTCCTGGATTGTCTGGAGGCATTGTTGGGCCGGGACGACGAACCGGGCTTCCGCGGTGTGCAGAGCAAAAGCCTCGTGGACCTCATCCAACTCGAATGTATTTCCCACAGCTCTTCCGTACTGCGCATCACCAACGGCCCGCTCACTGGCCGGATCTGGATCACCGACGGTGACATCATTGATGCGGAAACTGAAACACTCTGCGGTGAGGAAGCTTTCGCAAAAATCCTCGGCTGGAAAACTGGCAATTTTGAATCACTCCCGCCGGAACCTGCCCACCCCCGCATCATCGAAAAATCTTACAACGCCCTGTTGCTGGAAACCGCACAAGCGATCGACGAAAGCAACGGCGGCGACATCGAGCCGCACATCGTGAATGGAGAACGCTTGTCACCCCTCACGGCACTTTCCCAGATCACTGGCGTGGAATTTGTCCTCGCGCTGAAGTCCGGCCCCAATAATTTTCATGAGTCGCGCGGGTTAGAAAATCCAGACCGCATCGCGGCCTGGACGCGCAGCAGCCTGGATAGCTTTAGCGCCCTCGGTGAGCAATTGCAGGCCGGCAATATCGAAGAAGTGGAAGGCCTCGGGCCACAACGCAACGTCGCGCTCAGCCGCAACGGACAAATGGAATTCTGTCTTGGCTGGCAGGTTTCCTTGTCACCGGAGGAGATCCGCGACCAGACCAAGAAAGCTATTGCACTATGGGGTTCTTAAATTTCTTTTCCAAAAAGCCCGCTCCGCCGCTGCTGAAACTGCCATCGGGCACCTTCACCGTCGACCGCGGTGGCAAGATACTGGTAGCCACCCTGCCATCCAGTTTCCCCGCGGAACTCGTGGGTGAGATCGGCCGCCGAGTCCTCGCCGCCTTCTCAGAGGCAAGGAACGCGCAGCTGCCGCTTAACGAACTTATTATCCAGTATTCCAGCCTGAAAATCGTCGCGCGCGAACTTCGCGGCGGCGCCATCGTTTTTCTTACGCCACAAGCGCTGGCCACCACCAACGCAAAAACCTGAAATTCTACGACTATGCGTAACGCCAAATTGGACCAACTCATCGCCCAGATGGAAAACTATCTGGAATGCTGGAAGCAGCTGAACCATTTCATCAACATCGCGCGCGGTAAAAAATACAGCGACGAAGAGGAAGTGCAATTTCTCGAAGTCAAAAGCGTGCTTGTGCAGGAATTGGAGCTCGTCACCTCCGCTGTGGAAATCACCTCGCCCAGCAAGGAAGAGGTGCACACCCTCATTGGTACGGCGCCCTCACTGCGGTACCTGAGCGAGATGAACGACGGCCAACTGCGCAGTCTGGAGAACGCCTGGCATAAGATCTACATCGGCTGGCATTCCATCCTAGGGCAACTCAAGGTCAAACAACGGGAAGAGGATGGCAAGAGTGCCTTTGCCAGCTTCTTCGGTGACAAGAAGAAAAAGTAGCCATCAACACAGTTCGTTCTTGCCTGCCTCGCCTTTCGCGTCTAACCAGACGCCATGCCTGACTGGATTGTAGTAGCCATTCTCGGAATCATCGAAGGAATCACCGAATTCATTCCTGTTTCCTCCACGGGCCACCTGCTCGTGGCGGAGAAGCTGTTGCACGTCACCGAAAGCGACCTGTTTAACATCGTCATCCAATGCGGCGCGGTGATCGCCGTGATCCCCCTCTTCCACCAGCGCTTCCACCAATTCATCTTCCGCTGGCGCGAAAAAGCTACCCAGGATTATATGCTGAAAATCCTCGTCGCGTTCGCCATCACCGGCGTTGGCGGCCTGGTCCTCGAGAAAAAATATTTCAAACTTCCGGAAGAATTGTTGCCGGTGGCTATCGCGCTGCTGGTCGGGGGAATCCTTTTCGTCGTCGTAGAACGGTGGCTTCGCGGCAAAGACATGCGAACCGACATCACGTGGACCGTCGTGCTGGCGGTCGGCCTCGGCCAATTGCTCGCGGCGATTTTTCCCGGCACTTCACGTTCCGGCGCCACCATCCTGCTGTCGCTCATCCTGGGCCTCAACCGCATACAGGCCACTGAATTCTCATTCCTCGTCGGGATTCCCACCATGCTCGCTGCCGGTGGTTGGAAAATCTTCAAGGCCGTGCATCACCCCTTGCCGGATGCACCACACGAAAATTGGGGCTTATTGTTATTGGCCTCCGTCATTGCTGCCGTGGTGTCTTTCGTCGCTGTAAAATGGCTTTTGCGCTACGTGCAGACGCACACGTTTACTGCGTTCGGATGGTATCGAATCGCGCTCGCCGGGCTGATTTTTCTACTCTTGTTGAAGCATTGAACAGCTAAGACCGGGTTCACTGAGTAGGAGCGGGAATAAAAACCTTCTGGCCCACGCGCAAGCTGGTCGGCTTCAGGTTCGGATTGGCCTTTAGTATGGAATCCAAAGTGACCTTGATATTTTTCTCACGATAGGCCGCGATAATTGTGGAAAGTGTATCGCCATTTTGGACCACATACTCATAACCCTTATCCGGCGTATTTGATACAGGCGTGTCCACCACTGGCGTCAGTTTCTTTTTATCGGGAGGCGGGCTCGCCTTGCCGAGCTTTTCAATCTCACCCAGGATCTTGTCATTATCATCCATGCGCTTCTGGTCGATCTCCTGAAGCTTCGTCGTCAATTGCTTGAGGTCATCCTGCGTGGCGTAATTGCCGGTGTTCTTCCCCTGCCCCTGCTTCAGGTCCTCGATGTCCTTGGCCAGGTCGGAGATGCGTTTTTGTGTCTGGACAGATGCCGCCTGCAAGTCCTCGATTTGGCCGGCGAGTTTGTTGAGTCGTTCATCCGTGGCAGAATCCTGTGCGCGAACGGTCGGCGCGACAAGTCCCACGGCCAGCAGCAGCGGTAAAAATCTTTTCATCCGCTGAACATAGAAACCCTGCGAAGTCTCGGCAAGCGGGAACAAAAACCTTGCAACGGCCAATTCACTGGTTTAGCTTCTCGCCCCTTCTAACGGGCTGGTAGCTCAGTTGGTAGAGCAGTGCCCTTTTAATTCAAAAACACCGATTTTAGCTATTTTTAGCAGTTTTTATTTTCCTTTTGCAACCATTGCAAAGCCATTGATTTCATTGGTTATTATCCGCATTTCGATGTCTTCTCTTGTCGTCTCATAAAATCCAAAAATTTTCATCCGGGTTACAAGTCGGGTGCAAGTTTTAGCCGTAAAGCGCAAAATCACATCGTTCAAATTCTAACACCGCGACTGTGATTTTGCACAAGCGATTCCCGGCGTGAAATGTCGCGGGCCAGTTTGATGTCAAACGACTCGACGACAATGCTCATGTCCTGGTGCGGATATTTTTCATCAAGGTGTTCCCTAACCTGAGCCGTCACATCGTTTTTCCAAAGGTTCAAAACTTGCCGCTGGTCACGCGCGAACGTCTGCAACACTTCACTCGCATCGTGGCCGCTGTTCAAAACTTCCTTCAACTCGCCTGATTTCAACGGCAGACATTCTACAACCGCAAATTCCAAGCCCGCCGCCGTGCGACGGTGGCAGACGGAGGTGATTTTCGTCAAATCAACGGCATATTGCCATTGCGTGCCGTCGTCGGTCTGAATGACGCGGCCTGACGATTGCAGGGCGGCTCTGGAGGCGTCGTTTGTTGTCGCTGGCAGATTGGACTCGATATTGTGAATGGCATCACAGTTCGCTTTGAACTGTTTCAGATGTTCGGCGAAATGCTGCATGGCTTCGGCATTGGCCTGTTCTTGAAGCGGCGTGGGTCTTTCGTAGTAGTTCATAATTTTTAACTCAAATCGGTTTGCAGAAGTTTTATCAATTCGGTTCGTGGCACGAGTAATTTGCCCCGGAGCGCACGGCAGGTTTTGAGTTTGCCGCGCTGAATCAGCCGGTAGATGCTGAAATAATGCACACCCAGCATATCGGCGGCTTCCTGCACAGAATAGGCAAGCCGTTCGATTGGTGGTGTCGCGGTTTGTATTTCGTTTTCTGGAATGATTTCCATACGTCCTTTACAGGTTTTTCATGGGGAATAAATTTGCGCTTTGACCGGCTTGCTCCAGTCCATTTTGGGCAGGAAATGAATCGGATGAACGCGGAGCGCCACCGCCAGGTAATACAACTGCGTCAGATCAATCCGCAGCGAGCCGTCTTCGATTTTGGAAACGGTGCTGCGCTTGGCATTCTGCCAGCCAGCATCCTCCAACCGGCCGGCCAAATCATCTTGTGTCCAGTCGAGTTCGTTACGCCGTTTGCCGACCTGTCGCCCGATAAAATTCCGCTTTTTCATTGCGAACAAAATCCGTTCCGGCTCTTTTATTCGCCGGCAATTTTCTCATGCAATTCAATTTTTGTTGTGCGGTTTTCGCACAGAATCAAAAACCGACCTCCCAAGGCATGGCAAAGCCATGCAATGGGAAGTGGGGGTCATCAAACTGACAGCAAACCGGCGTCAGTTCTCGCCAATAAAGCCTCAATTGAGGTAGAAAACAGGCAAAATTGCCTGACCCATTATGGGATAAAGGGCATTATCGCATCGGCTTTCGCCGACCTAGCCAAGTAGAAGAATCAAGAC
>Ga0265338_10000221_pt1 | contig 105982 bp, 100 predicted proteins | sample 42126metaG_FD_193579 | JGI IMG/M metagenome (GOLD analysis project Ga0265338, IMG submission 193579) | Rhizosphere microbial communities from Carex aquatilis grown in University of Washington, Seatle, WA, United States - 4-21-26 metaG | ecosystem: Host-associated > Plants > Roots >...
CCAGTCCAGGAGGTTCAGCTGTCTCCGGCGTACAGGCCGACTCGCCACCACCAGGCCTTCAGCCGTGACCCCATGCCGGTCACCCGGGAGTCAGTTGATGTCCTGCCGAACGGACAGGACGATACCGATGGCGACGAGCGCGGCGGCCCAGGCGATGAGAACGATCGCTCCGATGCCTGGTGAGAGGAGATGCCGGACTCTCAGACCCATGAGTGCGTCTGCCGCGCGTGCCGGCACGAAGCGACCCACCGAAGGCACGAGGCCGAACAAGAGGGGGTCGACGACGAGCCCCCACGCGAGCAGGGTGATGACTGCGCCGACTTGGTTGTGGATGGTCGCGCCGACGCCGACGCCGATCGCGCCCCACAGCGCGACCCCGGCGAGTCCTCCCAGGGCGAGGAGCAGGACGTCGCCGCTGTTCAGCACGATCGTGATGCCACGGCCTGCGAGGGTTCCGTAGCCGATCGCAAAGCCGATCGCCTCGCCGAGTACCCCGAACGCGATTCCGGCCAGCGCGCCGACGACCGCCTTCGCGGTGAGGACGTGTGAGCGCGTCGGGTTGAACAGGAACGTCGGGCGGATCGTGCCGTAGCGGTACTCACTGGTAACGAGCAGCGTGCCGGCCAGCGCCGAGAACACGCCTGCGAGGCTGCCCAGGCTCAGCAGCTCACGCTGGTCCTCCTTGCTCGCCAGTGCGCTCGGGTGGCTGAGCAGCCCGGAAAGCAGCGCCAAGAGCAGAATCAGCGCGACCATCCCGAGGATCAGCCCGACAGTCGTCCGGGTCGAACGAATCTTCAGCAGCTCCGCCTTGATCTGCGCCTTCATGCGGGCGCCTCCGAGGTCAGTTCGAGGAAGATCTCCTCCAGCGCGCCTCCATCGTTGACCAGCTCGTGAACCGGGACGCCGGCAGCGAAGGCCATCTCGCCGACCCGCTCGCTCGATGCTCCCTTGACGAGCAGCGCGTGGTCGGTACCGGTTGTCACCTGCAGATCGGCGTCGCGCAACGCGGCGGCGAGTCGCTGCGGGTCGGCACTGCGGACACGAACCGCGCCGCCCGCGCGTGCGGTCAGCTCGGCCAGCGAGGACTCGACCACCAGCCTGCCGCGACTGATGATCAGCACTTGGTCAACGGTTTGCGCCATCTCCGCGAGGACGTGGCTCGAGACGAGCACCGTGCGACCGTCCGACGCGAACCGGCGCAGGAAGTCACGCAGCCAGCGAACGCCCTCGGGGTCGAGCCCGTTGGCCGGCTCGTCGAGGATCAGCAACTCCGGGTCGCCGAGGAGCGCCACCGCGAGGCCAAGTCGCTGCCGCATCCCGAGCGAAAACCCCTTCACCCGCCGCCGGGCCGCGTCACCGAGCTCCACCAAGCGCAACACCTCGTCCGCACGCGAGTCGGGAACCTCGATGGCCTGCCCGAGCATCCGCAGGTGATCGCGCGCCGTTCGGCTGGGATGGAAATCGGTCGCCTCGAGCACGGCACCAATCCGCACAGCCGCACGCGGCAACTCCGCGTAAGGATGATCGAACACCAGTGCTCGTCCACTCGTCGGCGCGGCCAGACCCAGGATCATCCGCAGCGTCGTCGTCTTGCCCGCGCCGTTCGGTCCGAGAAAGCCCGTGATGGTCCCGGCCTCCAACGCAAATGACAGATCCGTGACCGCTGAGACCTCACCAAACCGCTTGGTCAACGACTCGGCTTCGACGACCGCCGTCATCCGCGTGACTGACCGGCGAACGGCACCGCGAAGTCACGGTAGGGGGCGCTCGTTGCCGTAACCGGCCCGTTCGTGAAGTACGTGATCCGGAGTCCCAGATCTTCGGGCTTGAGGTCGAGCTCCTCGGGGTCGAGGCCGTGTTCCTCCGCCCAGGCATGTAAAGCCTCCGACGCGAGCTGCCATTGCACGCCTTCGTTCCCATCCGCGCCGGCGAGTATCCCGTCGTTCGGCAGCTCGACGTATGCCTCGCGATGCGCGGGTTCGATCCGCAGGCTCAACTCCGGGTAATGCGACGCAAGCTCTTGCGCCTTCGACTCCGGGATCGGCTTGCACCATTCCACCGGGCCGTCGCTGTCGGCGCTCACCTCACCCCAGTAGATGGAGAACATCGCGCCTTCTCGCCCGTTCATCTTCGGCAGCGGTCGCTCGCGCAAGATCGCGATGAACTCCTTACCGAGCGCCCACGCGCCCTGTTCGTCGACATTGCGCTTCACGCACAGCAAAGTCCGCTCGGGTATCTCTCGTGTAGCGACTTCGTACATGACGGACCGCTTTCCACTCAGCCGGTTGACGAGATAGTCGGCGAGCTCACGGCGCGCGTCGTGTGCGGACTCGACCTCCCGCCAATGCGCCGCGATCCGCTCCGCGGCGTCAACCCGATCGCACGCGAGCAGTTCCTTGATCGCGACCAGCGGCACCTCGAGCTGGCGCAACATCGCGACCAGGCGCGCGGCATCGAGCTGCCCGACGTCGTAGTAGCGATAGCCCGAGACTTCGTCGACGCGTGCGGGCACCAGCACACCGAGCTCGTCATAGAGACGGAGTGCCTTCACCGACAGACGCGACCGCCGTGCGAACTCGCCAATGCTGACTTCTTCCACGCCCCATTCTCCCTCGCCATCGAGCCGGACCGCCCGACACATCGAGTGTGCGGTCTCCCCAAAGGGGAGAGTCAAGCCACACGGTCGCAATCGGACGTGACTCGCCCAGCCGCCGTGCTGGCCGTCGTTGTGTCGGCGAGCAGGCGCGACGCAACCCGAGGGTCAGCACCCGGGGCCAAGTCGATGAATCTGCGCGGAAGTCCGCCACGTCTCCCAACTCACGCGGTTTTCAGTGCGGCAATGCGGGCATGCGATCTACACGAGGCCGGGAAACTCGGAGACTGCGCATGCCGCATCGGATCCCGGCCCGTGTCCTGATGGTCGTCTCACTCGCGCTCGCGGCGTTCGCGGCGAGCGCGACGGGCAGCGCGGCTGTGACACGCCCGTCCGCGTCGCGGCCGAACGCGATCTCGAGCGCGCGAGCCGCGCCGGTGTTGTCCCATTACGAGACGGCCACACGCGCTCTCTCACGTGACATCGGGATCACCGTGGTGTTGCCGGACGGCCATGATCTCTGGATCTTCGGCGACACCGGCATCTCCAAGCGCAATCCGGCGGGCGACTCTGTGAACACCGGTTTCGTCGACGGGAGCACGGCCCTCGAGGCGCGGGTGATTCCGGGTCAGGTCCCCCACGGCGGCGAGTTCCCCCTGCAGTGGCCGTCACGGCTCGTCCCTCCCCCGAAAGACGTCTACCTGCCCGACGGAAGCCACAGAGATTGCGTGCAGCCCGACGGATACGCCGCGTTCGCGGCCCGGTGGCCGACGGGCGCAGCGGTACGCCCCGGCAACACGTCAGAGCTGCTGGTCACATACAGCGAGGTGTGCGTCACCGAGCCGCCCGGAAGCGGGCCGCAAGTGCGAACCGAGGGCTGGGGCTACATGCTCTACGACTGGCGGGCGCGCCGGATTGCGCTCGGTCCAATCGACGTGTTCAGACCGCACGCCAACGGCTCGGCGCTGGCGCCGTCGCACGTCTTCGGCTGGCCCGTCTTCGTCGGCGGCCACGTCACGCTGTTCTCGTCGAGCTGCACCACCCAGTTCCTTACGTGTGCGGGCGGTCACGTGTGGTCGGCCACCACCACAACCTTGAGCAAACCCGGCTCATACCACCCGATCGCCATGTCGACCGACGGGACAGCTCCATGGGAACCGATGAGCATCTCCGTCGGAAAGTACGGCAACGCGATGCGGCTCATCGAGTCGACATCGATCGGCGGCGACTACAGGATCTTCGGGACTCCGAAACTCGGGGTTCGATGGCATCTGATTCACTCGGGAACCCTTCCCGACTGCGTCCCCAACAGCGTCGGCTACTGCCACGGCATCGAAGGCCACCCGGAGCTCAGCACGCCGAGCCAGCTTCTCATCTCGTACAAGGACCCGAACTCCGGCCCCGGCGGTCACCTGGTCGTCAGTACGGTGGGGCTGAAGTAGCCCCACCGGTTCGAGGCTGGATGCCGATCGTCGCTGCGCTCGCGCGTGTGGATGGTGCCGACCTCACGGGGGTGCTCCCGGCGCGTTCAGTTGCCGGCGCGATGGGCAGCCAGATGCGACAGCAGCTCCGCGGAGAAGCGATCCGCGGCCATTTCCGGGATCCAGTGGCCGACTCCTTCGAGGACCACGAAGCGGTAGGGGCCCGTGACGTATTGCTCGGTGGCGTACGCACCCTCGGGACCGATTGCGGGGTCCTGGTCGGACCAGACGAACAATGTCGGCACCCCTACCGCGGGGAATTCGGCGGGCGCGGCGCGGGGTGTCCCCGGTTCGCGCGGCAGCGCGCCGGCCCGGTACCAGTCGAGGCAGCCGCGCATTCCTTCGGGGTTGCCGACGATCTCGAGGTACTCCTGCACGGAGTCCTCCGGCAGGCCGGCGAACAGCAACTGCATCACTTGGCGGTCGTTGGCGAGGAAGGCTTCCTCGATCTGGCCCCGCGGGAGGCTGATGATGTCGCGCATGTAGCCCGACCGCGCGTGCTGGCCGTCGGCGCCCTCGCGCTCGCTCGACTTGTAGGCCGATGCGAACGCCGCGGGATGGGGTACCGACGCGACGGCAAGGGTGGTGACCCGATCCGCGTGGTAGGCGCCGAGTGCCCACGCCACACCGGCACCCGCGTCGTGGCCCACCACGTCGAAGCGGTCGAAACCGAGCGCGTCGGCTACGCCCAGCACGTCGCCGGCGAGCTTGTCCATCGTGAACTCGGCGACGTCGTCGACCCGCGCTCCCGGCGAGTAGCCGCGCTGGGTGAACGCGACCGCGTGGTAGCCGGCGTCGGCGAGCGCGGTGATCTGGCGGGTCCAGCACGCCGAAGTCTGGGGCACGCCGTGCAGGAGGATCACGGGGCGTCCGCCGGCGGGGCCGGCCCGCCGGGCCTGGAACGTGAAGCGACCGACGGCGATCTCGAACCGTTCGATCTCTGGCTGGATGCTCATGCCACGACTGCGAGTAGATCGGCGCGAGTCGGGCCCTTCACCCTCTGCCCGCGCGGCCGCGACGGCTGTTCGTCCGCCGCCGGTCGCACGGTCGACATGAGGTCGACCAACGCGTCCGGGAGCTCCAGCAGGTTGAACACCCGCATGACGGTGCGCACGCGCTCCGGATCGCGGTCGTCGCCGGTCAACAGTGCACCAAGGTCGAACGCGTCCTGGCCGCCTTCCCATCCGGAGCGGGACACCGCAGCCGCGCGCATCGCGTCGGTCAGCACCGAGAAGCGATACCACGGCACGACCGTCTCCTCGGCCAGCATCTCGTACGCGCGGCCGGCGGCCACGAGGTCGGGGCAGTCGTTCAGCACTTCGGTGAGTTGTATCGCCTGTCGCAACGCGAGGGCCTGGCCCCGCCCGTACGCGGGGTTCGTGCACGTGTGCGCGTCGCCGCACGCGAGCAACCCGACCACGAGCGGAACGCCTTGATCGTCCGTGAATGATCGCGTGCGGTTGACCAGGCCGGTCATCCAGTGCACCGGGTGGATCGGCTCGCCACCGGCGGCCGTCACGTCGTCGAGCTCGGGCAGCAAACGCATGGTGGCATCGAAGCGTCCGGAGTCCGAGAGGTGCGTCCGCAGCTCCTTGTCGGTCTGGTCGACCACGGCCGTCACCGAGTACGTCCCCGCGTCGGAGCCGATCACTCCGGCGCCGATGCCGCCGGCCAGCGCGGCGCGAAACCCGAAGCGCTCGTCGCGGTCGGAGCGGTAGAAGCGCGAGAAGTAGACGACACCGGCGTCGCTCTCGGTTTCAGCCAGCTCGAGGCCGTGCGCGGCCAACCACGCGGGCAAGCTGCCGCGGCGTCCGGTCGTGACGACGACGACGTCGGCCGACAGCGTTGTGCCGTCTTCGAGCCTGACGCCGGTGATCTGCGGCCTCCCGTCGGCACTGTTGTCGAGCTCCAGCCCCGAGACGCCCTGCCCGAGACGGAGCTCGACGCCGGTTTGAGCCACCACCGCGCGCCGCATGACCCACTCGAACGTGGTGCGCCGGCAGGGCAGCATCCGGAGGTCCCGATCGGCAGTGATCACCGCGATCGTGACCTCGTCGAGCCGCGCGCGATCCTGCGGACCGAGCGGGGCGGGTTCCACTCCGAGGTCCGACAGCGTGCGGAACACGTCGGGGAAGTGATCGCGCAGGATCGTCTGCGCCAAGCCGAGGAAGACGTGCGGGTGCCGCACCTGAGGAGCGCCCCGCCGATCCCACTCGAAGGCATCTTCGACGTTGTCGGGCATCGGGCCGTCGTCGCGTTCAACGAGCGTGACCCGGTGGCCGGCGCGCGCCAACGCGAGGGCCGAGCCCAGCCCCCCGATGCCGGCGCCGACGATGACGATGTCGAGCTCCCGCATCTACTGGTGCGCGCGGCCGCTGCGCAGCAGGTAACCCGGCCGGGCGCCGGTGTCCTCGTCGTGGCGCCGCACCACTTCGCCGTTGGCAATCGTCGCCAGGTAGCCCGTGGCGGGTTGCAGGATCCGGCGGGCTCCGGTCGGCAGGTCGGCACGAATCGACGGCGCCGCGATGGTGAGGTTGTCGAGGTCGATCACGTTGACGTCGGCCTTGTTGCCGGCGGCCAACACGCCCCGATCCGTGAACCCGTACATGCCCGCGGGAGCCCCCGTGAGCTTGTGCACCGCCAGCTCCAGTGGAACGCGCTCCCCTCGCGTACGGTCCCGGACCCAATGCGTGAGGTGGAAGGTCGAACTGCTGCAGTCGGAGATCATGGTCACGTGCGCGCCCGCATCGGACAGGCCGCTCACGCTGTATGGGTCGAGCAGCATCTCGCGGCACGGTTCCAGCGTGCCGTCGCGGAAGTTGTTTCCGAGCAGCGCGAAGAATTCGCCGCCGTCGCCTGCGGTCATGCGGTCGTAGAGGAAGTGCAGTGGCTCGACGCCGCGCCGTTGCGCGAGCGCTTCGACCGACTGTGAGGGGTCGGGCTCGTAGTCGACCGGGTACGCGAGCGAGAACAGGCGCCCCACGACGGTGCCGAGCCCGACGCCGACCAGCGCACCCAGCCCGCCGGTGAAGTCATCCCCGTCGCTGAGGATCGCGTCACGTACCTCCGGTCGGCGCATGCGCGCGGCCCGTTCGGCGAGCGGCAGGTCGGCCAACGCCTTGTAGGTCGGCCGGAGCATGAACGGGTGGTACGTGTCGAGGTTGGTCATGAACGTGACCGCGCGGGGGATGATCTGCGGTCGCAGCTGTGCGCCGCGCGCGTTCCACGCGGCGGCACCGTCGAGCACTCGCCGGAATACGTCTTCCTGCGGGGCGGCCTGGAAGGTGCTGAACGTGAGCGGCCGGCCCGAGACGAGCGACAGCTCCGCGAGGAGGTCGAGCTCGGGCATCGTGCCGGGCTCGTCGGGAGTGATCGTTCCGTCGGCGATGCCCTGGATGAGGCCGTGGCCGGCGTCGCCGACCGCCCGCGCGATCGCGGTGAGCTCCGCGGCGGGCGCGAACGTCCCGGGCACAACCTTTCCGCTGCGCGACATGTGGAGGCGGAAGCGGTTGGTGGAGAAGCCGGCCGCCCCCGCGTCGAAGGCCTCGCGCACGATGCGCGCCATCTCGGCAACGTCTTCCTCGCACGCGTTTTGGTCTTCGTACGCCCGCTCGCCCATCACGAAGTACCGCACCGGACCGTGCGCGATGTGGCACGCGACGTTGGCGCTGTAGCGGCGCGCGTCGATCACGTCGAGGTACTCCCCGAAGGACTCCCACTCACCCCACGGCATCCCGACCGACAACGCCGAGCCGGGGATGTCCTCGACCCCTTCCATCATGTCGACGAGGGATTCGTGATCGGTTGGGCGCACGGGCGCGAAGCCCACACCGCAGTTGCCCAACACGATGGTCGTGATGCCGTTGGTGGCCGACGGCTCGAGGGCGTCGTCCCACGTGACCTGGCCGTCGTAGTGGGTGTGGAGATCGAGGAAGCCGGGGGTGACGACCGCGCCGTCGGCGTCGATCTCTCGGCGGCCCCGTCCGTCGACCGAACCGACCTCGACAATGGTGTCGCCGTCGATGGCGACGTCGCCGGCGAACGCCGCGGCTCCGGTGCCGTCGACGATCGTGCCGCCCCGAATGACGACGTCGAACATGGTCACGCTCCTCGGGTTGTGCGACGGTTGCGTCCGGTGGCTCGTGCCCGCTCGACCTTGTCGCGCGCCGTCCCGCGTCCTGCCTCGGGTTCGAGGGCCGGGAGCAGCAACGCGTCGAGCGCCGCGACGAGGTCGCCCGGCGGCGGGGAGAAAAGGCAGATCAGCGAGATCCGCGCCAGCCAATGCGCGAGTGCGACCGGGTCTTGCCGGCGAATGTGCCCCTGCTTCATCGCCAGTGCCAGCAGGGGCGCGCTCACCGCGGCCTGGCGTTCCATGGCGTCGTCGAGATCACGCGTGACGAGCCGTCCCACCCAATCCGAGTCGTTCAGCAGCTTTTGCATCATCGGGTGGCGCTGGACGGTAGCGATGGACTCGGCGACGAACACCGTGATCTGCCGCGGTCCCTCGATCCCCTCGATAATCGCGGGCAGCCGCTCGAGCATCCGGTGACCCTCCCGCGCCATCACCAACGCCGCCGCGTGCTCGACGGTGCCCACCTTCCGGTAGACGGTGCTCGGAGCCACGCCCATCTCACGGGCGATGTCACTCAACGAGGTCTTGGCGAGCCCGTGCCGGGCGATGCACTCGACGGCGGCATCGAGCACCAGGTCGAGGCCTTCGGGCGGTGCGGTGGGCAGCCCCTCGGCCCGGAGCGGGAGCGGAATGATCTCGGCGACCTGCGGCGTCTGCACGGATGCAAAAACTACCCGTCTTCCGTGCATCAGTGCAACGGCCGACGGAGAACACCCCGGTCACTCCGGGAGTGCACCGCCACTACAGAATCGGAAAGTCGAAGTAGGTGTCGGGATACGGCTCGTCACATAGGGGATCCCGGACAACTCGAGCAGGCCCTGCACCGCTCCGTCGCGACGATGGCATACGCGCTCAGCCAACACTGGTCGGTCGACATACCCACACTCGCCCTTTACGGCGGCATCGGCGCCGCGCTCGTCATCGGTGTGATTGCCGGGCTGTATCCGTCCATGCGCGCAGCCCGCCTGTCGCCGACGGAGGCGTTGCGCTCCGTGTGACCACCGGCGGCCGGGTGGCCGCCGCCCACGCACTAACGGCTGCAACGGCTATTGCTGAACAAGGTCGACGATCGGCATGATGGCCGGCGGCTGTGCAAGCTCGATGCCCAGCTCCTGCATGACCGGCCCGAGGTACTTCAGGAACTCGTCGAACGCCTCCTGGCTCTCCCAGACGTCGAACACCTGAAGCCGGCCGTCCTCACCGAAGCACGAGTGGAGCTTCATGGCGCTCTCAGGCGCCCCGGCTTCACGCAGGCGGTCGCGACCCTTGGTGTGCTGCTCACGGGTCATGTTCTTGGTGACGATATAGATGGCAATCACGAGAAATGGACTCCTGTTGGTTGGATTACAGAGACCATTCGTCGACCGGCGCCCGGCTGGATCACCGCATTCCACGGGCGCCGGCTCGGGGTTACTCGTCGCGCTCTCGGAATGCCTGCATGAGACGATCGCGTAGGTCGGAGGGCGAGGGTCTCGCGACGTTCCGCGAGTGTCAGCCCGCGACGATCACACGTGCGATCGCGGCATAGAAGATCAGGCCCGCCAAGATCACGAGCGCGTGAAACACCTCGTGGAAGCCGAACACCGCGGGCATCGGGTCGGGTCGGCGGGCCGAATAGACCTGTGCACCGGCGGAATAGGCGACACCACCGCAGACGATGAGCGCGAACGTGACGACGCCGAGCTCGTGCCACAACACCGGAGTGAACGCGAGGGCCGTCCACCCGATGACGACGTAGAGACCCGCGACCAGCCAACGCGGCGCGTTGAGCCACAACATCTGCACGACGATCCCGGCCATGGCCAGGGGCCACACAACGCCGAGCAGAATACGCGCGCTGCGCGTGTCGAGTCCGACAACCGCAATCGGGGTGTAGGTCGCAGCGATCCCAACCAAGATCATCGAATGGTCGAGCCGGCGGAGATATCGGCGGACCGATGCGCTCCAATGCCCGCGGTGATAGCAGGCGCTCGCGGCATACATCGCGGTGACACCGACGGTGTACGCGAGTGCCGCCCAGCGCGCCGCCGTCGTATGAGCGACAGCCACGAGGACGACGCCGAGAACTGGGAAGGCGAACGCGGCGACCTCGTGCGACCAACCCCGCCAACTCGGCTTGACGTCCGGCATCGCGCCCCGTGCGTCTTCGTTCACAAGGCCCGACTGTCCGGCCGGCCGCTCACGCAGCCGAGATGATGTGCGCGCGCGGCACAGTGCGGCCGGCGATCAAGTGCGCCGTTCGTCTGCCGCCCGTCCTCATGTCGTGCGCTTGCGGAGCAAGTCAAGTCGGTCCTCATGGGTGATTTCGCCGGGCTGCGTGGTGCGCACGAAGTCGGTGAGGATCTCCGCGAAGCGGACGGGCTCCTCCACCTGGGGGAAGTGGCCGACCCCTTCCATGATCTCGAGGCGGCTGTTGGGGATGGCCTCGTGGGCCTTGTAGGCGTGGACGACGGGGATCATCTTGTCCTGGTCGCCCCAAACGATGAGCGTGGGAGTGTGGGCGGCGAGGTAGAGACGGTCGATCGCGCTCACCGACTGGCCGCCCGGGTCGACCACCGATCGCATGGTACGGACGAACGCCCGTCGGTTCTCGGCGTCGGTCAACGAAGAGTACGAGCGCCACATCTCCGTCGCCCGGGCATTGCGGATTCCCCGATCGCCGAGGAACCTCGCGACCGAGTTTCCCCAGTCGCGCACGAAGCTCGGGAACAAGACCGGCATCACGTACTCGGCCGCGGGCAGCGTGACGAGGCGGAGCAGCCAGTTCACCTCGCGGCCGAGTCCGCCGGCGTCGACGAGCACCAGGCGCTCGCACATCTCGGGGAATTGGTATGCGAACTGCATGGCAACGCCGCCGCCGAACGACTGCCCGACGACGGTGACCCGCTCGATACCAAGGAGCTGCAAGAAGTCGCGTATGCCGCTCGCGTGGTTACCGAGCGAGTAGTCACCGAGCGGCTTGGTCGACTCACCGTGGCCGAGGAAGTCCGGGGCGAGCACCGTGAAGTCGCGCTGCAACAGATGCATCGCGGGGATCCACGAGCGGGAGCTACCGGCGATCCCGTGGAGCAACAAGAGCACCGGACCCTCACCACCGCGCCGGTAGCCGAAGCGCTGGCCGTGAATGGAGACGACCTCCACCGGGAACTCCTCCGACACGCCGGAGCCGCTTCCGCCGCCAGACTGGTCAGACGCAGAAGCAACCAAACCGTTCACTCGACCACCCTTCCACCACCGAGCCTTGGCACACCATCGCGTCTATTCAAGGCCGCGCCCGGCGCCCCGTGAAGAGGCGAACGTCCCAACCGCTCGCAGGGCTTCGGGTCAGGGCGTTGATGTCGGAAATGCCCTGACTGGGAGGATGATCGCGCTCGGGTGGTCGGGGTCGTGGTGCAGCGTTTGGTGGGCGACACGCAGAGTGGTCGCGCCGGCGATCGGCTCGTTGGTGCCCAAGTTGCGCACGAAGCGCGGGTGGGCGCCGCTGGAGATCTGGACGCGGATGCGGTGCCCGGCGCGGAAACATTGCGCGGTTGGCCACAGCGCGACTCGAACGGCCGCGGCACCATCCCGCGGGCCTGGCAAATGCCCGGGCGATACGCGTTGGATGCCGTCGCAGACGTTGGCGGAGCGACCATCGGTGTCGACGTCGCAGAGCCTGACGAACACGTCGTAGTGATCGAGATCGGAGGTCAGGTGGATCTCGGCGGCGATCTCACCGACTACCTCGACGTCGGCGGTGAGGACCGCGCTCGTGAAGACGAGCACGTCGGGTCGCGGTTCGGTGCGCGCCTGATCGCGGCGACCGCCCGTGCGCCGCAATTGTGTGCCGCCGACCACGGGCGTGGGGTCGGCCGGGTCGTACGTGAAGGTATGGGGAGGGCCTTCGGTCGGTGCCGCGGTGTCGAGGCTTCCGTCGGCGTGCAGGTGCCAGCGTTCGGTTCGGTAACCGGGTGGCGGCCACGTGGCGAACTCGCGCCACTCGTCGTTCCCCATCACGAACAGCCGGACCGGCCGCGCGCCGTCGCCCGACGGTGCGACACCGCGCACGTGACGGTCGAGCCACCGCAGCGATTCGGTGATCTGCGCCGCGAAGCCTTTGGGCGAGATGTGCGTCCAGGGTCCGATCACCAACCGCGGCTGGTTGCCGGCCGCGGTGAGCGCGGCGTAGTCGGCGAGTTGGGTGGGCAGGAAGATGTCGTACCAACCACCGACCTGCAGCACGGGCGCGGTGACGTTCGCCAGTCGGTGCGAGTGATCGATGGGAGCCCAGAACGGGTCGGCGAGCGACGCATGCTCGACGAAGTCGCGCCAGAAGCTCACGCGCCGGCCCATCACTCGCCTGTCGAGCTCGGCGATCGGAAGCTGGTTGATGACACGATCGATGCGCCGCAGCCTGGTCTCCACCAATGCTTTCACTGCGCGGAACCGGCCGATCTCCTGCTCGCTCACCATCGTCGCCCAATCGATGGCGTCGTCGAGGGCGAACGAATCTCCCCGATACCAGTGCGATGCGATGTTCGAGTAGGTGACGTGCGTGCACAGTGCCCGAAGGCTCGGTCCGGCCGCGTCGGCCACGGCCCACTGCACACCGCCCAGATAGCTGGGACCGTTCATTGCCAACCGCCCGTCGAACCACGGCTGGCCCGTGACCCAACGGATCGTTGCCAGCCCGTCGGCTCGTTCGTGGAAGTTCGGTTCGAATACGCCACCCGATCCAAAGGTGCCCCGGCAGCTCTGCATCACCACCCGATAGCCGCGCTCGGCGAACACACGACCGAGCAGTAATCCGAACGCGCCGCCCCGGCCGTAGGGACTGCGCACCAGAATCGTCGGGTGCGGACCGACGCCGGATGGCGTGTACACGTCCGCCACGAGGTCGACGCCATCGTCCATCGGCACCGGCACACTCCGCACCACGTCAACGTGCCGGTCGAGCGGCGCCGGCAACGACATGATGCGCTGCACGATCTTGCTCAGGACTGCGGACACGGCAACCCCTGCTCACCCCGCCGAAACGGCGGAGCCTTTATCCTCGTCGGTTGTCGGGGCCTGCTCTCGCAGCTCTTCGTCGCCACGACACATCAAATACCGAGGGGCCCATGAAGATCAATCCCGACGCAGCCGGTCTCGACGCATCTCGCCTCGAACGGATCGACGACCACCTCCAGACCCGCTACATCGAGCAGCACAAGATTGCGGGATGTCAGGTCGCGGTCATGCGCCACGGGCACCTCGCGCACTTCCGTTCGCTCGGCACGCGCGACCGCGAGCGCGGGTACGGGGTCGAGGACGACACGATCTGGCGCCTCTATTCGATGACGAAGCCGATCACGGGCACCGCGCTGTTGAGCCTCTACGAGCGCGGCTTGTTCCAGCTCGGCGATCCCATCCATCGGTACCTGCCCGAGTTCACGAACATGAAGGTGAAGGAACGCCTCGCCGACGGCACCGGGCAACTCGTCGATGCGCAACGTCCCATCTCGATCCGCGACGCGATGATGCACATGACCGGCATCGGCTACGGCCCGCGCGGCGCGCGGCTCGATCTCGCGAGCATCGGAACGCGCGACCGCGCGTTCGGGTTGGGCAAGGGCGCCACCTTGCAGACCCTGATGGAAGCCTTGGCGCCCGAGCCGCTGCGCTTCCACCCGGGCACGCACTGGCTGTACTCATGGTCGACCGACGTATGCGCCCGGCTCGTCGAAGTCATCTCCGGTCAACGCTTCGACGACTACCTCCAATCGACGATTTTCGACCCGCTCGACATGATCGACACCGGCTTTTCGGTGCCCGAAACCAAGGTCGGCCGCCTCGCCGCGCTCTACCGGCGCGGCAACGACAAGCAACTCGAGCTCGTCGACGATCCCCAGACCACCCGTCTCACCCGCCAACCGTCCTTCCTCTCGGGCGGCGGCGGTCTGCTCGGCACCACAGCCGACTACCTCCGATTCACCCAAATGCTCGCCAACGGCGGCGAGCTCGACGGCGCGCGCATCCTCGGCCGCAAGACCGTCGAGCTGATGAGCTCGAACCACCTCCCGGGCGGGGCAGATCTCCGCGCGTTCGCGTTGCCGGGCGGATACGGCGAGGTCGGCTTCGACGGGATGGGGTTCGGGCTCACGGTCGCAGTCAGCAACGGCCCCGTCGCCAACGCCGCGGCCGGCTCACCCGGCGAGTTCATGTGGGGCGGCGCCGCCTCGACCGCCTTCTGGATCGACCCCACCGAAGAGCTCGTCGTCGTCTTCATGACCCAACTCCTACCCTCGGGCACCTTCAACTTCCGCGGTCAACTGAAAGCGCTCGTCTACTCGTCGATCGTCGACTGACGCGAGTGCGACGACCGGCGAAGAGCGCGGCGACACGAGGAGAGACCCACCAGGTCGCGCGTCAGAGGTTGTGGTGCGGAGGAAGTGAGCCTTTCGCGATCGCGTCGGCGCGGGCGTGCAACAACTCGCCGGCATCGTCGAGATTGCGGCCGATCACATATTTGCCGGCTTTGACCTCGCCGACGACGAACCGGCCCAACTCCGAGAGATCGGCGACATCGACGTTGCGTCCCATCGCGGCGAGGCGCTCGCGGAACTCGGCGAACGTCACGACGGGTCCGGGCGCGTGCTCGCGCTCGCGCGCGAGCTCCGCGGGCCGGTTGCGTTGCGCGGTCCACAGTCCGGTGTCCATGAGGCCGCCCGACGGGTAGAAGACCGACGCGCGCAGCTTGGTCCCGGAGTCGATGAGCTGGTGCGCCAGCGACTCCGTGAAACAGCTGATCGCCGCCTTGCTCGCCGCGTACACCGACGCGTACGGAACCGGCGCGATCCCGCCGTCGCCGGATGACGTGTTGACGACGACGCCCTCCTCTCCCGACGCGATCATGCGGGGAACGAAGGCCAGCACGCCGTTTGCGACCCCGAACACGTTCACGCCGAAGCACCAACGCCAGTCGTTGGGCTCCTGCTCCCACGGCAGCCCGCCGCCACCCGAGGTGACGCCGGCGTTGTTGAACAGCAGATGGCAGGCGCGGTAGCGATCGAACACGGCATCGGCGAGTGACTCGACCGACGTGGGATCCGAGACATCGGTGACGATCCCGCTCACTTCGCCTCGCGCCCCGAGCTCGGCGACGGTGGCATCGAGCACGCGCTGTTCGATGTCGGCGATCACCACGCGCGCCCCCTCGTCGAGGAGTGCTTCGACGATGCCGCGCCCGATGCCGTTGGCGCCGCCCGTGACCACTGCGACCTTTCCGTTCAGGTCAAGCATGCGTCAGCCGCCCCACTTCACGTTGTACTCGTCCTTCCACCACTCCGCGCGCCGGATCTCCTCCGCGGTCGTGACGCGCGTCGGGTCCTGGCCGAGGTCGGAAGGCGTCGGCCCGATCTTGTCACCGATCGGTCGCAACGCCTCGGTGTCGAAGCCGTAACACCGCGCCGCGGTTTCTCCGAGCATCTTCTGCGTGTCGCCCACCGGCACGTCGGCGAAGTCGCTCCGCAATCGCGCGATCGTGTTCGGCCAGGTGCCTTCGGGATGGGGATAGTCGGTGCCCCACATCGCAACGTCGCAGCCGATGGCGTGCCGGCGCCGGATCTCTTCCTTCGACATCGTGGAAGCGCCCACGAAGATGTTCTCGCCGAAATACTCCGACGGCAGCTTCGAGAGGATGCCCTTCATCAGCGCGGCCATCTTCTTCGTGGTGTGCCCGCCGCCGAGGTATTGATCCCATTTCCACTTCATGTCGGCGACCCAGTAGCTCGCGCCTTCGGTCACCACGAACTTCAAACCGGGAAACCGCTCGAAGGCGCCGCTGAACAGCAAGTGCGCGATGGGTCGGTGCGTCCAGAACACGACCTCGGCGAGATAGATGCCGATGAACTCGTTCATCTCCTCGCGCGGCGCCTCCCCGGAGTGGGTGTGCACCGGCAGCCGCGCCGCCGCGCACGCGGCCCACACCGGGTCGTACACGGGATCGTTGTACGGCGCGTGATCACGCCACATCGTCGGGATCATGATGCCGCGGATCCCCGGCTTGTCCGCCAGCCACTCGATCTCGGCGACGGCGCGCTCGACGTCGTGGGTGATCGGCACGAGACCGACACCCCCGCGCCGCAGCGGGCTCGTCGCGCAGAGGTCGACGAGAAACCGGTTGTGCGCACGCGCGCCCGCGAACGCGAGCTCCGGATCCTCGATCATGCCGGCCGACAGCCCCGCGCCGAACGGCGGCGACTCCATCCCGGTGATGGCATCGGCGTCGGGGAAGATGACCTCCGCGGCCACGCCGTCGGCGTCCATCTCCTTGTCGCGTTGCTCGGCGTCGAACGCGCCGCGCAACCCTTCTTCGTGGGTGGTCTCCCAGTTCGTGATGTAGTCGTAGTTGAGCTTCATCTGCACGTCACGGTTGGCCTGCCGCTCGGCGAGGAAGTCGTCGAACGCGGCGTAGTACCGCGCGTCGAGATACGGGCGGTACTCCTCGCAGGGCAGCCCCGCGTGGGCGTCGGCCGAGATGATGAGGTAGCGGTCGTTCATATCAGCCCTTCTTCCCCAACACCGACAGGTCGTCGTAACGCTGGTGCACGTACGGCAGGAGCCAGTCGGCGGGGACCCGCTCGACCACCTCCGCCTCCTGGGTGGTCGCGACCCGCGCGAACTGCATCGCAACGATGCGCCCGACCGGGATGTCGACGATCGGGTCGAGCGGCGATTCGAACAGCTCGAGGGCGCCGTCGATCACGCGACCCTCGCGGGCCTCTTCGTGCCGGCGACAGTGCACGAGCGCGGGCTCGGTGTCGAAGCCCTTGCCGTCGGGCGACGGGCTGATCTTGAAGTAGAAGTCGACCTTGTCGCGCGCAGGAATGTCGATCGGGTCGCCGAGCGTGCCGCGCACCTCGGCGAGCGGAAACCCCATGCGCTCGATGCGGGCATGCAGTTGGTCGCCGGTCACGTCGATCGCCACGCCGCCGATCTTCTTGGGCTCGCCGAAGGTCTCGCGCCCGCCCACCGTCGCCTGCTCGGTCGTCATCGGCATGAACAGCGCGTACTCGCCCTCCACGTTGCCGTGCCGGGCCCGCACGCCGAACCAACCGGCTCCGAACACGGGGATACCGGTCCCCATGTTGACAGTGGCGAAGCGGATCCGCGCGAGGGGCTCGCTCGGTTCGAGCGGTGGCGGCAAGACGGCGCGGATCACGTCGATGTCGGTCTCCCACCAGACTGTGACCGCGGTCGACCAGATCTTCGCGGTGGTCGCCTCGACCTCACGGTTGCGTTGCTGCTCCGGCACCCGCGCGCCGTATCGGATCGCTGCCATCGACTGCTCCCTGTCTGTTCGCTACCAGGCCTTGATCACTTGCTCGTGGTCGAACGCGTTGCACGTGGAGTCGGAGGGATACTCCGAGGGCTCGAGTGGGACTTGGACGTCGGCCACCGTCGGCCCGATGCGGTTGCCGACCTCGCGCAACGCGTCGAGATCGAACGCGTAAACACCGGCGGCGTTCGTCTCCACCATCTGCTTCGTCTCGGCGGGCGGGCACGGTGCGAACGCGGCGCGCAGCGCCTCGGTTGTGTAGGGATAACTGCCCTCGGAGTGCGGATAGTCGGCGCCCCACATGATGCGATCGATACCGACTTCGTAACGCACCGCGCTCTCCGACGGGCGCAGGAAGCTCGCGCCGATCCAGAAGTTGCGCTGGAAGTACTCGCTCGGCGTCAACGACATGTCCTTGGTGGCCGCGCCGAAGAACGCGGCTTCCGCCGCGCCGCCGTGGGTCATCCGACGGTGGAACCAGTCGAGGGTCTCGAGACCTTTCGGGACCCAACCCGTGCCCTGTTCGGTGAGCGCGATCCGAAGGTTGGGGTGGCGGTCGAGCACGCCGCCGAAGATGAGATGCCACACGGCTCGGTGCGAGTACCAGGCCAGCTCGATGAGCATGATCGCCCGCGCCGCCGGTTGGTCACCGAAATCCGGGAGACCGCTGCCCGCGTGGATGTTGCACAACACGTCGAGCTCTTCGCAGAGATCCCAGAGCGGCTCGTAGTGCGGGTGCCAGAGCGGCAGGAGCGGCGAGTTCGGCGGAATGTTCGGCAACAAGATGCCGCCGAACACGTGCATGTTCTCCCGGGCCCACCGGACCTCGGCGAGCGTGTCGTCGAGATCGTTGAGGAACACCTGCGCGCACCCGGCGCGCCGTCCGGGCGCGGCCGCGCAGAAATCGGCGAGCCAGCGGTTGTGTGCCTGCACTCCGGCCCACCGGTGCTCGTAGTCGGCCTCGCTCGGTTCGAGCGCGGTGAGGTTGCTCTGCGCGAAGAACGGCGGAATCGTGTTCGGGAACAGCACCTCCGCGACGATGCCGTTCGACTCGGTTTCCGCCAGCCGGCGATCGCTGTCCCAGTTGCGGTACGCAGTCGCCGCGAGGAGGTCGGCGAACGGGTTCACGTACGCGGCGGCCCACGCGTCGAACTCGTCGTGCCAGTGGGTCGCGAGATACGGCTTGTAGTCGTGTAACGCCGCACCCGCGTGCCCGTCGACAGAGATCACCGTGTACCGGTCGGTGCGCGCGAGCCCGCGTTCGAGGTCGGTCGTCGTCATCGCCACTCCCTCTTTGTCAGACCGTATCTTGCATACGTGTCTCGGTGGCCGCAACATTGAGACAGCAGGCCTGATCTCGCCATCCGATGTCAACGTCGCCGAAGCGATCGTGCTCCCGGTACAGGTTCGCTACGCGGTGACGGTCACCGGCAGATGCTTCAGCCCGTTGATCCAGCTCGAGCGCAATCGGTCGGCATCTCCTGCACGTTCGATGGAACACGTGTTCGCGAGCAGCTCTTCGAGCAGCACCGTGATCTCGAGCCGCGCAAGGTGCGCGCCGAGGCAGTAGTGCGGGCCGCCGCCCCCGAACGACACATGGGGGTTCGGGGATCGAGTGATGTCGAGATGCCGCGGATTCGCGAAGACAACGTCGTCGTAGTTCGCGGAGATGTAGTAGAGGGCTACCGGATCGTTCTCGCGGATCGTGACGCCGTGCAGCTCGAGATCGCAAGTCGCGGTCCGCCGGAAGTACACGATCGGCGACGACCAGCGGATGATCTCGTCCGCGGCGCTCCCGGCGAGCTGTCCGTTCGACCGGAGCAGTTTCATCTGCTCGGGATCGTCGAGCAGCGCGAGCATCCCCTGCGACATCGCGGTCCGTGTCGTTTCGTTGCCGGCGACCGCGAGCGCGAGCACGAACACCTCGAACTCGTGCGCGCCGAGCGCGTCGTCGTCGACGACGGTGATGAGCTTGGTCACGATGTCGTCGCGGGGCTCGGATCGGCGTTGCTCGGCCAACTGACTGGCGTAGGTATAGAGCGCGGTCGCGGCGATGAGCGGCGCGTCGGCGCTGTCGGCGAATTCCGGGTCGTTGCCGCCGGAGATCGTGTTCGTCCACGTCGTCACCTGCGGCCGGTCTTCGACGGGGACTCCCAACAACTCGGAGATCGCGTACGCAGGCAACGTGGTGGCGACCTCGGTAACCCAGTCGAACGTTCCCTGCTCGACGACGCGGGCGAGCACGCTGCGAACTGCTTGGCGGTAACTGGTCTCGAAATGAGAGATGGCCCGGGGCGTGAACCCGCGGTTGACGAGGCGACGGAGTCGGGAGTGCTCGGGATCGTCGGTCTCGATGATCGAACGGAACAACTCGCGTTCCTCGGCCGACTGGTCGTTGAGGAACACACCGCCGCGTTGAGACGAGAACCGGTCGGCGTCACGATTCGCGGCCTGCACGTCCTCGTGACGTGTGAGGGCCCAGAAATCGGGGACCGAGGGGTCGTCGGAACGGTGCCAGAACACGGGCGCCTCGCGCCGCAACCACTCGAATTGCTCGTGCGGGATTCCGTCGACCCACTGATCGGGCCTGACGAGGTCGATGTCCATCAGGCTCGGGCGCCCTGCTCGAGCCCTTCGACCGTCTCGATGTACTCCTCGACGAGCTGGTACATGACGTCGCGCACCGGGCGCACCTCGTTCATGCGACCGACGATCTGGCCGACGGGCGCGAACGCGAGATCCTTGCGTCCGGAGCGCGCGATGCGCGCGTTGGCCTCCGACGTGAGGATGTTCTGCAGCGGCATGCCCAGCGCACCCGGACCGTTCTCGTCGGTCCACGCCTCGGTCCACGCGTTGCGCAACATGCGCGCCGGCTTGCCGGTATAGCAGCGCGAGCGAACCGTGTCAGCCGACGTCGCGTCGAGGTAGGCCCCGAGCACCGCGGGGCTGGAATCGCTCTCCGCAGTCGTGAGCCAGAGCGATCCGAGCCACACACCTTGCGCGCCGAGCGCGAGCGCCGCGGCGATCTGGCGACCGCTGCCGATCCCGCCGGCCGCGAGCACGGGCGCGGGCGCGACTGCGTCGACAACCTCGGGAACGAGGACCATCGTCGAGATCTCCCCGGTGTGCCCACCCGCCTCGTAACCCTGCGCCACCACGATGTCGACGCCGTTGTTCACGTGCCGCTGTGCGTGCACCGCCTTCCCCGCGAGCGCAGCGACCTTCACACCGTGCTCGTGCGCGCGATCGATCACGTCCTTCGGCGGCGACCCGAGCGCGTTGGCGATCAGCTTGATGGGATGCGCGAGCGCGATGTCGACGTGACGCTGCGCGACGTCGTCGGTCCAGCCGAGCACACCGTGCCCCTGCTCGCCTTCGGGCAACGGCGGCAGGTCGAAGCGCTCCATGAGCTCGTCGACGTAGCGCCAGTGATTCGCGTCGATCATCGAGCGGATCTGGGCCAACATGTCTTCGGCGTCGGCGCCGTGCACGTCGACGGCCTTCTGCGGCATCACGGTGTCGACGCCGTACGGCATGCCGTTGATGTGTTCATCGATCCAGTCGAGCTCGATCTCGAGCTGCTCGGGACTGAAACCGACTGCACCGAGCACACCGAGTCCTCCGGCCTTACTGACCGCGGCGACAACGTCGCGGCAATGTGTGAACGCGAAGATCGGGTACTCGATCCCGAACATGTCGCACAGCGGGGTTCGCATCTCGCCCTCCGGAACTCTTATGACCTAGAACACGTTCCACCAACGATACGACACAATGAGCCGTCGTACTCCTCCGGCGAACTCGCCGGCCAGTCTCACGCGGCGGTGATCACCACCTCGTTGTGTACGACGAGCCGGTGTTCGGCACCCATGGCTTCGAGCATGGCGATCACCTCGAGCACCGAGATGTCGGCATCGACGCCCCGATGGGCCTCTCGTTCGCTCTGTTGCAGGAGTGCGGTAAGCAGCTTCTCACGATCGGTCATGTCACAACCTCCCAGTCATCGTTGCGGTCGCCGTCTCCCTCGGACGGAGACCGGGCGTGCGTCGGGTCGAAAGTCCCGCGCCCGGCGACGAACGTCACCACGCGAATGCGCTCGCGGACCGACGGCCGCGCGAGTTGGCGGCCCCGCTAGAGCAGTCGCCACCATCCGGAGAAACGGAGCCAGCGGACCCATGGAGCGACGAGATGTATGGCGTGTCCGATGTGGATCATGGCCGCCTCCCGGTCATTCGTTCGCTCTCTTGCAAGAGCATCGTGTCGAACGACATCTAGGTCGGACACACAGCAAGTCGTTCGCCGGGTCGAAAGTCCCACGCTCGGCGACGAACGTCACCCCGTGTCGCCTACGCCCTCACCCGGTGGCGAGCTCCTGGAGCAACGCGCGCGTGCGGCGACGGGACGCGCCGCCGTCGTCGCCTACGGGGAAGATCGCGGCCCAGATGTCGGTAGCACCGGCGTCGAGCAGGTCTTGGAGCTGGGCGGCCACCGATGCCTCGTCGCCGACGATCGCGGCGTCGGCCGGTCCGTCCGCGCCCCCGTGGGCGAGGATCCGTTGATAGTTGGGCAGCTGGCCGTAGAGCTCGAACTGCCGGGCGGCGACCGCGCGCGCCTCGCTCACGTCGTCGTGCACGGCTACGGGCAGACCGGCGACGACGCGGGGCGCGGGCCGGCCGGCATCGGCCGCGGCCTTGGTGATGCGCGGCGCGACGTGCGACTCGATCGCGCGGGCGTTGCCCATCCAGAGAATCGTGCCGTCGGCGACGGTGCCGGCGACGCGCAACAGGCGCGGCGCGAGCGCGGCGACGAGCAGCTGCACCGGTTGGGCCATCGGCTGCGGCTGTACACCCCGCAGCGTCAACTCCGCGCCGGAAACGTCGACCGCCTCGCCCCGCAGGAGCGCGGCGAGGATGTCGACGTACTCCTCGGTGTTGCGTCCGACGGTGTCGTACGACATCCCGAACCGGCCCTCGATCACGGGCCGGTGCGACGGGCCGACGCCGAGCGTGAGGCCCGGTCGGCCCATCGTCCACGCGGCCGCCGCGATCCGGTTGAACTGCAGCACCGGGTGGGTCGTGTAGGTCTGCAGGACGGCGGTGCCGAGCTCGATCGAGGAGGTCTCGCGGCCACAGACGGCCATGGGCGTCACGGGGTCGCCGGCAACCGCGCTGGGGTACCAGAGCGCGCGGAAGCCGTCGGCCTCCGCCCGCTGGGCCTGCTCGACCATCTTCTCGATGGAGCCCGCTCCGCCGTTCAAGCCGATACGCATGCGGTGAACACTAGGTCCGTCCGGTAGGGCACAATCTCCGGACCACGATCAAAGGACCCGTCAATGGCCGACGCCTTCATCATCGACTCCTGCCGCACGCCGCGCGGGATCGGCAAGCAGGGGAAGGGCGCGCTCGCGCACCTGCACCCGCAGCACGTCGCGGCAACCGTGCTGCGCGCGCTCGCCGAGCGGAACGGCTTCGACACCGCCGACGTCGACGACATCATCTGGGGCACCAGCTCGCAGGTCTGCGAGCAGAGCGGCGATCTCGGTCGCATGGCGGCACTCGACGCGGGCTACGACGTGCGCGCGAGCGGGGTCACCCTCGACCGCTTCTGCGGCTCGGGCATCACGGCCAACAACTTCGCCGCCGCGATGGTGATGGCCGGCCACGAAGACCTCGTGATCGGCGGCGGGACCGAGATGATGTCGCTGCCCAAGAAGGGCCTCATGCCGATGGGCGCCGGCAACGCGCATCTCCAGGAGATCCACCCGCAGTCGCACCAAGGCGTGTGCGCCGACGCGATCGCATCACTCGAGGGCATCGACCGGATCACGCTCGACGCGCACGCGGCCGAGTCGCAGCGGCGCGCCGCCGTCGCGATCAAGGAAGGGCGCTTCGACCGCAGCCTGATACCCGTGCGCAACCTCGACGGCAGCATTGCGCTCGACCACGAGGAGTTCCCGCGTCCGCAGACGACGGCCGAGTCCCTGGCCGCGTTGGCGCCCAGCTTCCCCGCGGTCGCGGATTACCGCCACGCCGAGGGTGTGCCCACCTTCCGCGAGCTCATCAACCAGCGGTACCCCGACCTCGAGATCACGCACGTCCACCACGCCGGCAACTCCTCGGGCGTGGTCGACGGCGCGGCGGCCGTGCTCTACGCGAGCGAGGAGTACGTGCGGGCGCACGGACTCAAGCCGCGCGCACGCATCGTCGCGAGCGGCAACATGGGCGACGACCCGACGCTGATGCTCAACGCGCCGGTGCCGTCCGCGCGCAAGATCCTCAAGCGCGCGGGCATGACGCTCGCCGACATCGATCTCTTCGAGATCAACGAGGCCTTCGCCGTGGTGTCCGAGAAGTTCATGCGCGACCTCGACCTCGACCGCGACAAGGTCAACGTCAATGGCGGCGCCATGGCCCTCGGCCACCCGATCGGCGCCACCGGGGCCATCCTCATCGGCACCGTGCTCGACGAGCTCGAACGTCGGGACAAGAGCGTCGGCCTCGTCACGATGTGCGCGGGCGGCGGCATGGCGCCCGCGATCATCATCGAGCGCGTCTAACCAGCCGCGATCGCTCGTCGCCAGCGGCTCGTCGCCGGTCAGATTCCGGGGTCGGGCCGCCGGGCGCGTCGCGCCCTCGCCGACTCCCGCCGCCTGGACGGGGCCCGATGGGCGCGCTTGCCCCTGGTCGAGGGGGCACTGGCCACGGCGTCCGGTGCGCGGGCCGACTTGCCACCATCGGGCGTTCGCCACCTCGAGCGCCGATCTCGGTCGCTTCCTCGAATTGGGTGGCCTGATCTCGCACGCCCGTGGGCGACGGTTCGAAGCCCGGCCGGTAAATCGCCCAAATAGGGACGGTCGCGCGGGTACGGGAGAGTGGAACTCCAAAAAGAGTGTTTCCTTTTCGGTGGCCGCACGATTACATTCCAGGACGGGCACTGACCCTGCCCGTGCTCGGTGTTGCTCCGGTCGTGAGTGCCCACTCGACGGCCATCGGTGAGAACGATCGAATCCAGGGGGATCCTCATGCGTCGTCTCGTACCTGTCCGTCTCGTCACCGCGGTGGCGCTCGTGGTCACCGGCTCGGTCGCCGCGGGCGCGTTCACCTCCCCGGCCTCGGCCGCGACCCCGAAGACGACGTGTGCCGTCGTCTCCATCTCCGTCAAGGGCAGCGGCACGCTGTCGAAGTGCACCGGCGCGTCGTACACCGGCGGTTCGGGCAAGCTCGTCGTCAACATCAAGAAGAGCCCCTACCCCGCCACCGTCACGTGGAACAAGACCGGCACTACAACGGCATCGCTCAAGTACGGCGGGCTCCCGAAGGGCGCCAAGAACGTCTGTCCGGCCGGCACCTCGGAGATCGTCGTGACGGGAACCGTGACCGGCGGCACCGGCAAGGCGGTCAAGTCGATCCCGAAGGGCTCGAAGGTGTCGGGCAACCTCTGTTACAAGGTGTCGACGTCGTCGCTCAGCCTCGCACCGAAGAACGTCATGACGATCTGACCCGCGACGACCACAGCATCTGCACCTGCGGCCCCCGGCTCCGGTCGGGGGCCGCATCGCGTTCCGGCGAGAATGTCAGGGGCGCGCGACCAGGTTCGCCCAGGGCGCCATGCCGCCGAGCTCGCAGTGGCGGGCGAACATCTCGGCGGCCTTGCGCTGCACGGCGTCGGGGGCGGGCGGCAACCGGACCGGTCCGTGCGCGCGACTCGGCAACATGACGGTGGCCTGTCCGGGTGCGGTCACCGTTCCCCGCTGGTTCGTGGCGCGGAACTCGATGTCGACGGAACAGTGACCGCTCTCCTCGTGCTTTCCGACGACCTCGCCGGTGATGATCTGCGTGTCGCCGATGTAGTTGAACTTCCGGACCTCGTCGTGTTGGCGCGCGATCCAGCCATCGTCGCCGATCCAGTCGGTCAGGTAGTGCGTGAGCCACGACTCGCGCATGACTCCGTAGTCGTACGCCATCGGGTTGCCGATCGCGCGGGCCCACGCCGAGTCCCAGTGCACGCGCTGCGCGACATCCGGGATGCCGTACTCGTTCTTGACGTAGAACTTCGGGATCCGCTGCCGGTTCTTGTAGCCGATCCGCGACGCCGACGGCGCGTACGGCACGAAGCCGTATCCACCGGAGTGGAAGACCATGATCTCGGTCTCCGTCAACGGTCCTTTCGCCATCTTCGGGAGCTCGTCGCCGACGTTCACGTCCTCCCACCAACGAGGCTCCGCGCCGCGCGGGCCTTCGGCCGCGTACACCGCGTCGATCTCGGCGAGGTCATCGTCGGTGTACACGGCCGGCTCGATCTCGGCGTACTTGCCCCGATCGCGCGCGGTCTTACGCTCCGTATAGATCGCGAGGAGGCGCAGGATCGCGACAACCTCTCCGCGCTGGTTGAGCTTGACCGTACGGTGCAGCTGCACCACCGACTGGTCGGCGAACTCCGACTGCTTCACCTCGACCGATTCGAGGCCCTGGTAGCTGTACAGCTGATCGCCGGGGTACACCGGCCGGTACCAGTCACTCGACCCGCCCGACACGAACACGTGAATTCCGCGGAACGACGGCCGCCGCAAACCCTCGGGCGCGCGGTCACCCTTCATCGGCGTGTTGAGAATCGTCGTCATCGACGGCGACGCGATCTGCGAGCCCCACCTCGTGGTGAGACCGTACGCGAAGTCGTGCCACAGCGGGTTGTCGTCGCCGACGGCGCGCGCGTAGTTGCGGATCGCGTCGGGAGTCGCCTCGGTCAGCTGTTCCCGCGACCGGTTCGGTGTCTCGACGCCGACCAAGGCCTTGGCGGCGTCGATATCGCGTTCCTGCAGGACGTACTTCGTCGCTTCTTCGAATTCGCGATCGGTGTCGGTCACGCGAACATCCTTCAGCTCGGTGGACGCGGTCGCGTCCGGGGGAGGCACCGGTACAGCGCGTCGACGACGCTCGCACCCATGAGGGGCATCGCCTGGTTCTCGAGATGGTTGCGCACGAACGCGCACGCGACCCCGGCGATCGGGTCGGCGAACGCAACCTGGCCACCGGCGCCCATGTGACCGAAGGCCTCGTCGTTCGGGCCGTGCTGGCGCGGCAAGCCGGGCACGAGCGCGGGCGACTCGAGGCTGTACCCCACCGCCCAGCGGCTCGGACTGCGCATGACCGCGTCGGGGCCGCACACCTGCTGCTCCCGAAAGCGCGTGATCGACGCCGGCGACACGAGCCCTTCGCCGGAAGCGAGCGCCGCGTACACGCGCGCCAGGCCCCGAGCCGTCGCCGTGGCGCCGATCGCGCCGATCTCCGCGCCGAGCACGGCCGGCGTGTTCATGAACGCCGCGAAACGCGGCACGCCGTGCTCGTCGGCGAACAGACTTCCCCGGGCGCCGGCGAGCACGGACTTGCCGGCCTTCGAACCGGGATCCACCGCCGCGAGCGCGCTGCGACGCGACGACGATCGCGGTGTCCACTCGATCACGTGGGCGACGGTGGGCAGCACATCGCCGGGCGTGCCGATGCTGACGTCGACGCCCAGCGGTTGCGCCACCTCGGTCGCGAAGAATGTGCCGAGGCTCACGCCGGAGACGCGGCGAACGAGCTCGCCGACGAGCCAGCCGAACGTGAGGCCGTGATACCCGTGCCGCGTACCGGGCTCCCACGCGGGCGGCGCCGCCGCGACGTCGGCCGCGATCGCCTCGGTGTCGCTCCACCCGGTGCCGTCCCAATCCAACATGCGGTCGGCGCCGGGCACACCGAGGGCACCCGACTGGTGGCTGAGCACATGGCGTACGAGCGTGCGTTCCTTGCCCGCCGCCCCGAACTCGGGCCAGTACGTGATGACCGGTGCGTCCACATCGAGCTCGCCCCGATCGGCGAGCACGTGGGCGCAGAGTGCCGTGAGCCCCTTCGTCGCCGACATGATGACGGCGCGAGTGCCCGCCGACCACGGAGCCCCCGGCGCGGCATCACCGGTGAAGATGTCGACGACACATGCGCCGCCGACGAACGCCGCGAACGCGCCGCCGCCCGCACCGAGATCGACGGTGCGCTCGCGCTCGCCGACCGTGAGCGTCGTCCCGTTGGCCATGACCTCCGCGACCGGTTCGAACCCCGGAGCGACGAAGCCGCCGACAACGCTCACAGCGCGCGGAGCTCCTCGTTCACCGCCGGCCACCAGCTCTTGCGCCACCACGACACGTTGATCCGGTCGACGAGACCGCCGTAGCCCGCGCGCACCTCGGCCGCGAGCGTGTCGGGCGTCGCGACGATCGTGAACGCGTCGAGCATCTCGTCGTCGACGAGGCCGGCCATGGCTTCCCAGTCGCCGCGCTTCGAGCACGCGTAGAGCTCGAGTTGGAGGTCACCCAACCCGTGCAGATCGAGGACGGGGCGGTAGGCGGGAGTCGACGCGTAATACGCGAGGTGCCGGCGCATCGCGGCCCGCGCCTTGGGCAACTGCTCCTCGGTGTCGGCCACCGCGATGAAACCGGGACACGTGACCTGCACGTCGGCGCGCGTCCGCCCCGACTTGTCGAGCCCGCGCTGCAACGCCGGCAACGTGACCTCGCGCAGGTACCGGGGGCTCGACACGCCGTGCGTCACCACCCCGTCGGCCACTTCGCCCGCGACCTCGGTCATCAACTCGCCCACCGCGGCGAGGAACACGCGCGGCGACCCGAACTCGTGGGGCTTCGGTGCGAACACCGGCGTCATGAGTGTGTGCGTGTAGAAGTCGCCCTGGAAGTCGAGGCGATCACCGTCGTTCCACGACGCCCACACCGCGCGCATCGCCAGCACGAACTCGCGCATACGCGCGGCCGGGTGCGACCACTGCGAGCTGAACCGCCGCTCGATGTGGGCGCGCACCTGTGACCCCAGGCCGAGGATCATGCGCCCCCGCGAGAACTCCTGGAGCTGGTTCGCGGTGTACGCCAGGCTCATCGGATTGCGAGCGAACGCGATCGCCACCGCGGTGCCGAACGCCATGCGCTCCGAATGCTCGGCGGCGATCGCGAGCGACAGGAACGGATCGTTCACCGTTTCGGCGGCCCACACGCAGTCGAGGCCGGCCGCCTCGGCCGCGCCGGTGCGAGCGGCGATCGACCCGAGATTGGTTCCGATGCCCGTGTCGATCTTCATGCGCGTGCGGCATCCTTCCGGCGCCGCATCGGCGTGGGAGCCGGGCCGCGCACGGCGGGAACGTCGACCGACAGGTGCAACGGGATCCCGACCTGCACGAAGCTGCCGGCGACCGGATGCCTGACGGTCGCCAGGAGCGACCGGCCGATCACCTGCTCGTCGTCGGGGACCGCGCAGGGATGCACGCTCACCGCGGCCGGAACCTGGTGCGCGGCGAGGCGCGCGCACGCCTCGGCTGTGCGCATCGCTCCGACGGCCCGGGCAATGTCGGGCGCCGAAACCTCGGCCAGGCCGAACGCGACACCCACGGCGGCGAGCTGCTCGGGGGTGACGGCGCACACGACGATCCATCCGTCGGCGGCTTCGTACAGACGGAGGCCCGGGGCGGGGCCGCGGAGGTCGGCGCCCACCGCGTCGCTGCGCTCACCGTCGATCGCGATCTGGGCAACGTGCTCCGACTGGAACACCGTGGCGGTCGTCATCAGCGAGGCGTCGACGCTCGTGACCGCCGCGCCGCGGGTGCGCGCGAGCAATGCGAACACCGTCCCGACGGCGAGATGGATCCCGGTGCAGTAGTCGTTCGCGGTGAAATTGGTCGGCTGCGCCCGCCCGCCGCCCTGCGTCATCTCCATCCCCGTCGCGGCCTGCACGACGTAGTCGAACGCCGGCCGCGACGCGAGCGGACCGTGCAGGCCGAAGCCCTTCGCGCGCGCGTACACCAGGCTCGGGTTGACCGCGCGCAGCTGCTCCTCGCCGAGCGCCAGCCGCTCCCACGTGCCGGCGACCGCGTTCTCCACCACGACGTCGGCGGCGCGAACCAGATCCAGCAGGCGAGCGTGGTCTTCGTCGCTGCGAAGATCGAGCGTGAGCCCGCGCTTCGACCGGTTGCCGTCGACGTAGATGTTCGGCAGGACCGGCATGAGCTGGTATCCGCCTTCACCGCCCGGCGGCTCGACCTTGATCACCTCGGCGCCGAGCTCGGCCATCAGCCGAGCCGCGAGCGGACCGGCCCAGAAGCTCGACATGTCGATCACGCGGAGCCCACCGAGCGCACCGTGTCCGGATGCACGACGCGGCGGCGCGGCGCCTGCGGCGTCGGCGTGGATGCGTATCGGCGGTGCGACCAGGCGGACGCTCCCGTGCGCGGGATCCTCGACGTCGGCGAACAACCCGTTGGCGTGGGCCTGCTCGTGCGCGAGCCACTCCTCGAGCGTGTTGCACTTCGAGACCGCGGCCGGAGTCGCGAGGAGCGCGGCTTCCCACTCGTCGGCAGTGCGCGAGCCGAAGCGACGCGTCATGTCGTCGAGCACGCGGCCGGCCCACTCGCGATCGGCCAGCTTCGCGAGCGATGCCGGATTCGAGAAGTCGAGGCCGCTGTCGCCGTCGGCGTCGAGCTCGAGCAGCCGGCACAGCTCGCGCCACCGCTCGGTCCCGCTGAGGTTCACCATCACGCCCCGCCCGTCGAGCGTCTCGTACACGCGGAGCACCGGCGTGCGCGCCTCGGGCCCGACCCCGAAGCGGTGCCGGGCGCGGTGGAAGATCGGCCCACCATTGAGGAACAGCAGCGCGTCGAACAGCGACGTCTCGACGTGCTGGCCGTATCCCGTCGTCTCGCGCTTCACGAGCGCGGCCGCGGTACCGAGCGCCGCGAAGAGCCCGGCCGCGATGCTCGCCATCGGGAACGGCAGCCAGATCGGCCGCCCCGCGGTGAACATTCCTTGCTGCGCGCCGGCCCGGGCGTGCACGAGCGGTTCCCACCCGGGGTCGTCGCGCGAAGGCCCGCAGCTGCCGTAGGCCGAGATGGAGCACGTGACCAAACCGGGCCGCCGCGCTCGCAGCTCGTCGGGCGAGAGGCCGAGGCGCGCCAGCGCGCCCGGCCGGAGGTTCTCGATGAGCACGTCGGCCCCGTCGATCAGCGCGAGCGCCTCCGCGCGCCCGTCGGCGGTTGTGAGGTCGAGCTCCCTCGAGGTCTTGCCGCGGTTCCAGGCCGCGAACCGCGCCGGATCGTTGCGGTAGGGGTCGCCGCCCGGCCGCTCGATCTTGACGACGTCGGCGCCCTGATCGGCGAAGAGCGTCGCCGCGAACGGCGCCGCGATGTACTGCCCGATCTCGACGACGCGCAGACCCGGAAGCAGCGGCTCACGACTCACGTTGCGTCCCGACTTTCAACGAGCGGAACGGGACGTCGAGGTCGACCTCCACGTCGCGCGGCAGGCCGAGCACACTCTCGGCGATCACGTTGCGGACGATCTCGTTGGTGCCCCCGCCGATCGACGCCGACCGCGCGTTGAGGAGCTGCGCCGACCACTGCGATCCGCGCGGCGCCGACGACTCCCACGCGACCGCACCGGGGCCGGCGATGTCGACCGCGGCCTCGGCCGCGTCCTGCACGAGGCGGGCCATCGCCAGCTTCAGGATCGACGCCTCGCCGCCCGAGCTGCGCCCGGCGCTGCGCTTGGCCTCGAGCAGACCCGCGAGATGGCGCAGCACCATCTGCCGGATGCGCAGGTCGGCGAGCTGTTGGCGCACTTCGGGACGCGAGGCGATGCCGCGATCACGCGCGTGCGCCACGAGCGCGGTGATGCCGCCGCGACCACCCCCGCTCGAGCCCATCCCGCCCAGCGCCTTGCGCTCGAACGCGAGCATCGTGCGCGCCACCCGCCAGCCGTCGTGCGCGCGGCCGAGCACGTTTTCCGCCGGCACCCGCACGTCGTCGAGGAACACCTCGCTGAAGTGCGCGTCGCCCGTCATCTGGCGCAGCGGTCGAACGGTGACGCCCGGCGCGTGCATGTCGACGAGCAACATCGTGATGCCCTCACGCTTCGGTCGGTCGGGCTCGGTGCGCGTGAGGCAGGCCGCGAGATCGCTGTGCTGCGCGCCCGAGGTCCACACCTTCTGGCCGTCGACCCTCCACGTATCGCCGTCGAGTCGCGCACGGGTCTGGACACTGGCGAGATCGGAGCCCGCGCCGGGCTCGCTGAACAACTCGCACCACACGTGGTCGCCCCGGAGCAGGGGAGGGATGAACGCGAGCTTCTGCTCCTCGCTCGCGTGTTCGAGAATCGTCGGGCCGCACATGCCCAACCCGATCTCGAGCGCGCGCGGCGGCAGTTGGAACGCGGCCGCCTCACGGTCGAAGATCCGTTGGAACCGACCCGGAAGACTGCGGCCGCCGTAGGCCTCCGGCCACGTGATCCCCGCGAAGCCGGCATCGGCGAGCCGGTGCTGATACTCCTTGGCGCGGGTCACACCATCGGCGTCGGTGTGCACGCGTTCGCCCTTGCGCGGCAGCGTCGCGTCGAGAAAGGCGCGCGCGTCGGTGCGGAACCGCTCCTCGTCGACGGCGGCGGCCGGCACCGATCTACGCCTCGACGCGGCGCGTCGTCATGCCGACGCCAACGCAACCGGTCGAGGACTTCCGAGCGCCAGCAAGCCCCCCATCGCCATGTCCTTCATGACCCGGGCCAGACGATCGCGGTCGACGCTCGTGTTCACCGCCGACACCGAACGCAGCAGACCGTCGACCATCAACACCGCGGCGCGCGCTTCCTCGTCGGTGAGGCCGGGACGGACTTCGCAGAGCAGATGCACCCACTCGGCCATCGTCACGCGGTCGGTGCGCGCGAGCCGCCGGCGCGTGTCGTCGTCGAGCGAGCGGAACTCCTGGTAGAAGACGCCGCGCAGGTTGCCGTTCTCGAGCTGCAGCGCGACGGCCGCGTCGATGAGGCGTTCGAGCGTCACGAGCGGCGGCGCGTCGGTGTTGAGCACGGAGTCGACCGTGGCGCGCCACGCGATGGCCGCCTCCTCGATGAGCGTGGCGAGCAGGTCGTGTTTGCTCTTGAAGTACCGGTAGATCGCGGGCCCGCTCACCCCGGCCACCGCGCCGATGTCGTCGAGGCTCGTCGCGCGGAAGCCGCGCTCCCGGAACAGCTCGGCGGCGGCCGCCACGATCGCGTCCCGGCGGCGGGCGCCCTTCTTGGTCTTGGCCGTGGTCGGGGCGGGGTTCTGCACTCCGTTCATCGCCCAGAATGTTAACACTCCATAAGGAATCGGTCGAATCTTTCGTTGACGGCCCGAGAATCGGCACATATTGTTAGCGAGCATTAGCAAATCGGCCGAGGGGACAGATCGGTGGAATTCGGCGTATTCATGGAGCTGTCGGTCCCCCGCCCGTGGACCGCGGAGTCGGAGCGCCAGGTCTACGCCAACGCCCTCGAGCAGGTCCGCCTCGCCGACGAGCTCGGCTTCGACTACGTGTGGGCGGTCGAGCACCACTTCCTCGAGGAGTACTCCCACTGCTCCGCGCCCGACCTCTTCCTCACGGCGTGCGCGATGCAGACCAAGCGCATCCGCGTCGGCCACGGTGTGGTCGCCTGCGTGCCGCAGTACCAGAGCCCGATCCGCATCGCCGAGCGGGCGGCCGCGCTCGACATCCTCTCCGGCGGCCGCCTTGAGTTGGGCACCGGGCGCTCCGCGACGTGGACCGAGCTCGGCGGGTTCCGCGCCAACCCCGACGAGACGAAGAAGACGTGGGACGAGTTCGTGCGGGTGATCCCGAAGATGTGGACACAGGAGCGGTTCAGCTGGCAGGGGCGCGCGTTCTCGATGCCCGAGCGCGCGGTGCTCCCGAAGCCGATCCAGAAGCCGCACCCCCCGATGTGGGTCGCGGTCACCTCGCCGGGAACGGAGTTCGACGCCGCCGATCGCGGCCTCGGCTGCCTCGGGTTGACGCCCGGCGGCTTCCAGGAGTCGGAGCGGAAGATCAAGGGCTACCGCGCGCGCGTCGAGAGCTGCGAGCCGGTGGGCGAGTTCGTCAACAACAAGGTGTCGACGATCAACTTCCTCTCGTGCGCCGAAGACGGTGACCGCGCGCGCAAGGCCGGTCTGCGGGTCGCGAGCATCTTCAGCTACATGGCGTCGCAGTTGCTGTCGGCCAAGGAAGTGCTCCCCACCCGCTCCTACCCCTCCGAAGGTCTGCTGCCCGCGCTGCGCCGTGAGAAGGGCGGGCCCGGCGACGCCGCGCAAGGGTTCAAGGGCGTGACGATGGGCACCCCCGACGACGTCGCGGCGGCCATCCGCCAGTGGGAGGCCGTCGGCTACGACGGCATCAACTTCTTCGTCAACTTCATGGAAGTGCTCCCCCAGCAGTACATCCTCGACAGCATGCGGCTGTTCGCCCGGGAAGTCATGCCCCAGTTCAAGGACCCGGCGCAGCAGCCCGTTCCCGTGGGAGCCGACTGATGCCCCTCGCCGGATCGCTCGACATCGGCTCGCTCCTCGAGGGCGCACCCAACGTCACGCTCGACGATCGCGAGGTACGCATCGACGACGTCGAGATCCTCCAGGTGTTGTACGAGGTGCGCGCGACCGACATCGAGGGGATGGTCCCACCCGCGCTCAACCCGACGATCCCGCCGGTCGTGAGCTTCCTCGCCTACCGCGCGGCCGACAGCGAGTTCGGGCCCTTCTCGTTGGTGCAGACCCGCCTCACCGCCCGCGCCGCGGTGCGTCCGCGCGCGTTTCTCGTGTCGGCCCGTTGCGACAATCCCGCCGCGGCCGAGGCGTTGGCCGGTTCGTTCGGCTTCCGGATCGAGCCCGGCGAGATCCGCCTCCAGAAATTTCACGATCGCGTCGACTGCCGGGTCACTGCCGACCGCCGCACGATCCTCGAGGTCGCACTCGTCGATCCCGAACCGATCACGGGGCACGACATCCAGTACGCGCCGGGCATGCACCTCGCCCGCGTCCACGACGACGACGGCACGCGGCCGCGTCTGGTCCAGGTCGACTCGGAGTACGAATTCCGCAGAGCCGACCGCGGGCGCCCCGAGCTGCGGACGTTCGACGCGTCCGCGTGGGGTGACGCGCGGCTCGTTCCGACCGAAGCGGTCTCCGCGAGCTTCACCGCCTGCGACGTGACCATTCCGCCGGTTCGTTACATCTGCAATCCGGACATCCCGGCGGCAGAGGGAACGCAGAACGTCGGAGATGCCCAGTCGCACGCCTGAGTGCAAGGGCGTCTCCGAAATTCGCCTCTGAAATTCGACCATCTCGTGGACCGAGGGGAGCAACACGCATGGCGAAGGTTCACGTTCGGGAAGAGTCGGGTCGGATGCGGGTGACCGCCGTGCTGTGCGTCGTCGCGGCCGTCGCGCTCGCCGCGTGCGGCTCCGGCGGCACGAGCACGGCCAAGAGCCCGTCGGCAACCACCACACCACCCACGACCGCGGCCAACGCGCCGCAAGACAAGACGCTCGGCAACGGGGTCGACGCGAGCTCGATCAAGCTCGGCATCGCGCTCGTCGACTTCTCGACGATCGCGGGCGCCACAGACCTGACCCGCTCCAAGGCGGAGCAGGAGCAGGACTACAACATCTACATCAACGACATCAACAAGCACGGCGGGATCAACGGGCGCAAGATCGTCCCGTACTTCAAGTTCTACTCCCCGCTCGGCACTGCGGCCTCCGGCATCGCGAGCGTGTGTACCTCGTTGACGCAGGACGACAACGTGTTCGCCGTGATCGGAACGTTCGTCGACTTCTCGGGTGACGCCCAGACCTGCGTGGCGAACCAGGAACACCGCGTGCTGATCACGCTCTACTTGACGCAGGCGATCATGGACCGCTCGCCGGCCGGCATGATCGTCACGCCGGGCGACGTGCCCGAGCGCGCCGCCTCCATCCTGATCCAGCTGCTCCAGAAGCAGCACATGCTCACGGGCAAGACCGTCGCCGTGATGGGTGACACGACGGTTGCGACGGTCGTGAACGACACGATCGTGCCCGCACTGAAGAAGGCCGGCATCAAGACCGGCACCACGGCGCTGCTCGACATCGGCACGAGCGGCGACTACACCGCCGCGCTCGCCCAGCTCGACAGCTTCATGGAGCGGTGGAACTCGGATCACGTCAACGCCGTGTTCCTCTCGGGCGACCTCGCGAGCAACAAGCCGTTCGTGGAAGTGGTGAAGAAGAAGTTCCCCAACATGATGTTGCTCGCAGACACGACCGACGTGTTGAGCCAGGCCCAGCAGGTGCAGCAGGCCGCGATCAAGCCCAACCCATACGAGGGCATCCTCACCGCGGGCGGGCTCACGGCCAAGGAGACCGACGCCAGCGCGAGTTGGAAGTACTGCGCCGACATCTACAAGGCGGCGACCGGCAAGACCGCACCCGACTCCGAGCACACCATCAAGCTGCCGAACGGCAAGATCGACGACTCCAACGGCGCGATCAGCGATGCGTGCACGATGCTGTCGATGTTCCAGTCGATCGCGACGAAGGTGGGTCCTTACCTCAACAATGCGAACTGGGTGTCGACCGTCAACAGCTTCGGCAACATCAACACGGCCGCCCTCGGGCCGTACGCGTCGATCCGCGCGAACAAGTACTCCGCCGACGACAACTGGCGGCTGCAGGCGTACGACTCGTCGCTCGGCAACACCGGCTTGTTCAAGTCGCTGACACCGCTCGAAGACGTCTCGGGTTAGAGAAGTTCCCGAGACTACGGACTGCGGACTACGTGCCTCGGGCCTCCCGCGGGAGGCCGAGGCCGCGCTCCGCGATGAGGTTGCGCATGATCTCGTTGGAGCCACCCGCGATCGTCAACGCGCGCGCGTAGAGGAACGAGTCCTGCCAGTAGCCGTCGTCGACAGCGAGATCGTCGCCCTGCACGAGCGCGCCGCGCGGTCCTTGCAGGCCCATCACGTACTCGCTCATCTCGAGGTTGAGCTCGCTGTACCAGATCTTGGTGGTGGGCGCGTCCGACGCGGTCATAGTCGACGTCGCCGCCCTCGTCGCGACGGTGTAGCCGAGGTAGCGCTGGATGCGTGAGCGCGCCACGAAAGCCCCGACGTCCTGTCGAACTGCCGCATCCTCGATCGCCGGCCGACCGTTGCGACGCACCTCCCGCGCGACCTTCACGAGCCGCGCGATCGCTCCCCCACTGCCGCCGGCACCGACGCCGCCCCGCTCCTGCACGAGGCTCGCGCCGGCCACCCGCCAACCTTCACCCGGAGCGCCGATCATGTTCGTGGCCGGAACCACGACGTCGTCGAGGAACACCTCGTTGAAGTCGGTCGTGCCGGTGATCTCCCGCAGCGGCCGGGTCGTGACGCCGGGCGCGTGCATGTCGAGCACGAATGCAGTGATGCCGCCCGCGCCGGCAACGGGCTCGGTGCGGGCGAGCAGGTAGCCGTAGTCGGCGAACTGCGCCCACGTGCTCCACACCTTCTGCCCATTGACGACGTAGTGATCGCCGTCGCGCACGGCGCGGGTCTTCAACGACGTGAGGTCGCTCCCCGCGTCGGGCTCGCTGAAGAGCTGGGTCCAGATGTGCTCGCCGTTGGCGATGCGGGGCAGGTACGTCTCCTTCTGCTCGGGAGTTCCGTACTGCGCGATCGCGCCGGCCACGAGGGGGTTCCCGAGCACCGAAGGAATGCCGCTGCGGCCGAGCTCCTCCTGCAACACGCGGATCTCGAAACGGTCCGTGAGACCCACTCCCGCGCCGTGGCGGTCGGCGACGTAGCCCGCGTCGTGCAGGGCCCGCACCCAGACCCGGAGCGCGGCGACGTCGTCGGGATCGTCGGGTGCCCGCAAGCCGACGCCCGGCTTCCACCGGAGCTGCGGACGTTGGTCGGCGACGAACGCGCGCAAGCGAGCGCGAAACGCGTCGTACGACGCGGGAATTTTCGGGACGTCGACGTCCATCAGACCCGCTCCGGGACCATCGCCTCGGTGAGCGCGCACAGCCGCTCGCGATGCCACCACGGCTCGCCGTACGCGACCTGCTCGGCCTTGGCCCGGCGCAGATAGAGGTGCACGTCGTGCTCCCACGTGAAGCCGATACCGCCGTGCAGCTGCAACGACTCCCCGCAGAGATGCGCGATCGCATCGCGCACGTACGAGCCGGCCACCGCGACTGCTTCGCCGCGATCGTCCCGCTCGTCGGCCATTGCGAACGCCGCGTAGCGCGCCGCCGCCCGTGCGCCCTCGAGCTCGATCAGCATGTCGGCGAGCCGGTGCTTCAGCGCCTGGAAGCTGCCGATCGGGCGGCCGAACTGCTCCCGGTCCTTGGCGTACTGCACCGTCCGCTCGAACAGGGCCTCTCCCGCGCCCACCATCTCGGCCGCCTGCACCACCGTCGCGAGCTGCAGGGCGCGGCCGATCGCCGCCTCCGCGCCGCCCACCGCGCCGACGACGGCCGATTCGGACACGACGACCTCGTCGAACCGAACTTCACAGATCCGACGGGAGAGGTCGATGCCGCTCATCACGCGCACGCCGACCCCTTCGACCGGCAGCGGCACGACGACGAGCGAGATACCCGACGCGCCCCAGGCGCTGACGAGGAGGAGATCCGCGACGTGCGCGCCGGGCACGAAGCGCGCGACGCCGTGCAGCCGGGCGCATCCCTGGGCATCGAGCTCCGTCAGCGTGACATCGACGGCCTCGAGCTCGATCGTGCCGTCGGCGGTGAGGCACCAGGCCGCGGTCGTGTCGCCGCGCGCGATCGGTCGAAGGAGCCGCTCCCGCTGCGCGGCGGTGCCTTCGCGCGCGAGCAGGTCGGCCACAACGTTGGTCGCGAGCACCGGACCGGGATACAGCTCGCGCCCGAATTCCTCCGCGAGCGCGGCGAGATCGACGATCGGCTGATTCGTGACACTGCCGCCGCCGTCGCGGTCGGGAACGAGCAGCGCGGTCCAGCCGAGCTCCGCGCCGGCGCGCCACACGTCGCGATCGAACGCGTCGGGCTCTTCGAGCGACTTCCGCACCGCGGCGACAGGATGTCGCTCGCGCAGGAAGCGACGCGTCGTGTCCCGCAGCAGCTCCTGATCCTCGGAGAACGCGAAGTGCAAGCTCGGTGCCTCGGCGGGTCGCGCGACTGTTGAGTACACTCTATAGCGTGGATTGCACGGCGATCGAGTACGAAGTCGGCGACGATCACGTCGCGACCATCACGCTGAATCGCCCGGAGGCGTTGAACTCCTGGAACGACCAGATGGCCACCGAAGTCGGGTGGGCGTGGCAGACGATACGCGACGACAACGACGTGCACGCCGTGGTGCTCCGGGCCAACGGCGACCGCGCGTTCTGCACGGGCGCCGACGTGAAGAGCGGCGCCAGTTGGTTCTTCAAGGACAACGTGTGGAACACCTTCGATCCCGGCATGACGCTGGCGCCCAAGACCCATCATCGGTGCTGGAAGCCGGTGGTCGCCGCGGTGCACGGCATGGCCGCGGGCGGCGCGCAGTACTTCCTCAACGAGTCCGACATCATCATCGCTTCGGATGACGCGGCCTTCTTCGACCCGCACGCCAACGGCGGGATCGTCTCCGCGCTCGAACCGATCGGGATGCTCGCACGCGGGGTGCCGCTCGGCGACGTGCTGCGCTGGGCGTTGATGGGCACCGAGGAGCGCATCACGGCGGAGACCGCGCTCCGGCTCGGCCTCGTGAGCGAGGTCGTGCCGCGCGCCGAGTTGCGCGAACGGGCGCACGAGATCGCCGCCTCGATTGCCGCGCGCAATCCGATCGCGATCCAGGGCACCATTCGCGCGATCTGGGAGTCGCTCGACATGACGCGTTCGCTCGCGCTGCAGAACGGGATGGCGTACACGCACATCGGCAACCGGCCCGGCCGCGCGCCGCAACCGCGGCGAAACGACCCGCCGTCGTATCGCTGATGCTCCCGCCCGACGCGCAGCTCGTCTCGGTCGACGACCACGTGATCGAGCATGCGAGCGTTTGGCTCGACCGCCTACCCGCGAAGTACGAAGGCGTCGGGCCACGCGTCGTGGAGGTCGACGGCGGGCGTGAGATGTGGAAGTTCGAGGACCGGCTGTACCCCACCATCGGGTTGAACGCCGTCGCGGGCAAGGATCCGAAGGACTTCGGCGTCGAGCCGGTGCGCTTCGACGAGATGCTGCCCGGCTGCTACGACGTCGGGGCGCGGATCAAGGACATGGACCTCGACGGTGTGCACACGCAGCTGTGCTTCCCGTCGTTTCCGGGCTTCGCGGGATCGACGCTGCTCGGCGCGAACGACAAGGAGCTCGCGGCCGCGTGCGTGTCCGCGTGGAACGACTTCATCCTCGACGAGTGGTGCGCGTACGAGGCCGGCCGGTTCATCCCGATGGTGCTCGTGCCGTTCTGGGACGTCGAGGCCTCGGTCGCCGAGATCGAGCGCGTCGCCGCCAAGGGCGCGAAGGCGATCTCGTTCACCGAGAGCCCGCACAGCTTGGGCCTGCCGTCGTACCACTCCGACCACTGGGATCCGATGCTCGCGGCCGCGCAGGATGCCGACCTGCCGCTCTGCCTGCACTTCGGCTCGGGGGGAGTTCCGGCGTTCGCGCCCGACGCGCCGTTCGCCGTCGCGATCGCGTTGTTCGCCACCAACGCGCAGTTCGCCACCGTCGACCTCCTGCTGTCGCCCGTGTTCCACAAGTTCCCGCGGCTGCGCATCGCGCTCTCGGAGGGCGGTATCGGCTGGATGCCGTACGTGCTCGAACGCACCGACTACACGTGGGAACGGCACCGCTGGTACACCGGCGTGGACAAAGAGGTCCGGCCCTCCGACCTGTTCCGTGATCACATCTTCGGCTGCTTCATCGTCGACGAAGCCGGCCTCGCGATGCGGGAGCTCATCGGCGTCGGCAACATCATGTTCGAAGGCGACTACCCCCACAGCGACAGCAACTTTCCGGCGACCCGGCACAAGCTCGAGGGCTCCCTCGCCGCGGTTCCCGACGCGGATGCCCGCCGGATCGCGGAGGAGAACGCCCGCCGAGTGTTCAACTTCCCCCGGCCGTCATGAGCGGCTTCATGCGGCTGCGACCTGCGGCCCCCGATCGAATGTGCGGCTTCCCGTCACGGTCCGGGCCTCCGGATCTGCGCCTCGGCTAGCCGCGGAGTTGGGGATACCGTTTGGCGGTGTCGAAGCTGGCCGCCACCGTCGCCGCACGAATCCTCGCCGACGTGATGGCCGAGGACTGGCCGGTCGGCGAGGTCTTCGGCTCCGAGGCCGAGCTCCTCGAACGGTACGGAGTGAGCCGCGCCGTGTTCCGCGAGGCGGTCCGGCTCGTCGAGAACCAGCAGGTCGCGCGCATGCGCCGCGGGCCCGGCGGCGGTCTCGTGGTGACCGAGCCGACCGTCGACGCGATCATCGACGCCGCGGTCCTGTACTTCCACCGCGTCGACGCCCGGCTCGACGAAGTGTTCGAGGCCCGCCTCGCACTCGAGCAACTGGTTGCGGGCCTTGCCTCGCAGCGGCTCGACGAGACCGGCCTCTTCCACTTGCGCGCGCTGGTCGACGCCGAATCGCGCGGCGAGGCCAAGGACCACCGCGCGCTCCACACGCTCTTGGCCTCCGCGACGCACAACCCGGCGCTCGAGCTCTTCGTCGACATCCTCAACCGGGTGACGCTGCTGTACTTCAGGGACTCGAAAGCACTCGGCGCCGGCACGCTCACGGAGTCGGCGCACGCGCACTCGCGGATCGTCGATGCCGTGATCTCCGGCGACGACGGGCTCGCCCGCCGGCGCATGCGGACCCACCTCGAGGCGGAAGCCGCGTTCCTCCGCCGCCGCCGCTCCACCCGCCAGGTGCTCGACGCCTCGGTGGCGATGGCCGGGCCCGCCGGCAACAAGGGCGCCGAGCGTGTCGCGCGCAGCATCTTCCGCGACACCGTCGCCAATGGCCTCGAACCGGGCGCGTTGCTCGGCTCGGAGTCGGAGCTCACCGAGAAGTACGACGTGAGCCGGGCGGTGTTCCGCGAAGCGGTTCGCATCCTCGAGCACCACCAGATCGCAACCATGCGCCGCGGTCCGGGCGGCGGGCTCTTCGTCGCGCCACCCAGCGCGGCGGCCGTCACCGATGTCGTTGCGATCTTCCTCGCACGTCGCGGCGTCGACGTGAAGGACCTCACCGAGACGCGGATCGGTGTGGAGCTCGCGCTGATCGACCTGCTCGTCGACCGCATGACGAAGGAACGCGCGGGGCAACTCCGAGCGGCGTTGCAGGCCGAGGCCGACTCCGAAGACCGATTCGTCCGGACGGCTCACGACCTGCACGCCACGATCTCGTCGCTCGCCGGCAACCGGGCGCTCGAACTGGTCGAGCTCGTGCTCATCCGCCTCACCCGTATGCACCAGGTCGAGCGCAATCCGCGGGCCCGACGCAAGATGCAACCCGAGGTGTACCGCGCGCACGAAGCGATCGTCGACGCCATCGTCGAACGCGACCGCGAGCTCGCGCGGTACCGCATGCGCCGCCACCTCACCGCAGTCGCGACCCACCTGGCGTGACCGGCGGCCGATAAAAGAGACTACTCTTTATCGGGACCCTGGAGCCCGACCGCGGCGGAAGGATCGGCGATGACCACCACGAACAACGAGTCGAGGATGCTGATCGACGGCAAGCTCGTCGACGCCGCGTCGGGAGCCACCTTCCCGAACGTCAACCCGGCGACCGAGGAGATCGTCGGCGAAGTGGCCGATGCGGGAGCGGTCGACGTCGAGAACGCGATCACCGCCGCGCGGCGTGCGTTCGACGACACGACGTGGTCGGAGGATCCCGCGTTCCGCCGGCGGTGCCTCGAACAACTGCGCGACGCGATGGACCGGGCCCGCGAAGAGATGCGCACGGCGATCGTGCTCGAGACCGGATGCCCGATCTCGCTCACGTACATCGTGCAGGTCGAGACGCCGATCAGCGACATCGCGTACTGGGCCGAGCAGGCGACCGCGTATCAGTACGAGCACTCGATGCCCGACCGCGAATGGATGGGCACCACCTTCCGGCGCCGGATCCGGCACGAGGCGGTCGGCGTGGTCGCCGCCATCACGCCGTGGAACTTCCCCCTGTACCTGAACATCGCCAAGCTCGGACCCGCGCTCGCCGCCGGGAACACGGTGGTGCTGAAGCCGGCGCCCGACACGCCATGGTCGGCCACGATGCTGGGGAAGCTGATCGTGGAGGAAACCGACATCCCCGCGGGCGTGGTCAACATCGTCACTCCCGCCGACCATCAGCTCGGTGAGATCCTGACGTCGGACCCCCGCGTCGACATGGTGACGTTCACCGGATCGACCGCCACCGGCCGCCGCATCATGGCCTCCGGTTCGGCCACGCTGAAGAAGATCTTCCTCGAGCTCGGCGGGAAATCGGCGTACATCGCGCTCGACGACTCCGACTTCACGTCGTCGGTGCCGGTCGCGGTCGGCAGCGTCAGCACCCACGCCGGGCAGGGCTGCGTGCTCACCACCAGGTTGCTGCTTCCCCGTTCACGCTACGAAGAGGGCGTCGAGATCGCCAAGGCCGTCACCGAGAACGTGCCCTACGGGGACCCGTTGGATCCGGCCAACATCTGCGGGCCGGTCGTGAACGCCAAGCAGCGTGAGCGGGTGCTCGGATACATCGAGAAAGGCAAGGCCGAGGGCGCCCGGCTCGTCGCCGGCGGCGGCCGTCCGCCGCAGTTCGAGAAGGGATTCTTCGTGGAGCCGACCCTGTTCGCCGACGTCGATCCCGACGCGACGATCGCGCAGGAGGAGATCTTCGGGCCGGTCGTGTCGATCATCCCCTACGACGATGACGACGACGCGGTGCGCATCGCGAACAATTCGAGGTACGGGTTGTCGGGCATGATCGACAGCGCGAGCGAAGAACGGGCGATGGCCGTGGCGCGTCGCGTGCGCACCGGCACGCTGTGTGTGAACGGCGGCTCCTGGTTCCAGCCCGACGTTCCCTTCGGCGGCTACAAGCAGAGTGGAGTCGGCCGCGAGAACGGCAAGGAAGGCTTCGAGGAGTACCTCGAGGTCAAAGCGATCGGGCTTCCCGGCGTGGCCGCGGGAAGCTGATCCGCGTGCCGAGCGGCGTTGCGCTTCCCGACGACCTCGTCGTGTGGATCGAGGAGGTCGCCGGCGGCCGCGTCACTCACGCCGACCGGCGCCCGGGCGGGGCCCGCAAGGAAGCGTGGTTCGTCGACGTCTCCCGGCCCGACGACACCGTGCGCGAGCTCTTCCTGCGCTACGACCGCACCGACCCGGCGACCACCGCCGACCCGTGGACGTTGCACCGCGAAGCGACCGTCTATCTCGCGCTCCAGGACACCGACGTTCCGGTGCCCCGCGTCCTCGGCGTGCATCCCGCGCACCAGGCGATGTTGTCGGTGCGCCTCTCGGGCGACAACTGGTTCTCGCGAATTGCCGACGAGCAGGCACGGGTGCACATCGCCCGCGACTTCATCACCAAGCTCGCCGCGCTGCATCGCCTCCGACCGGCCGACCTCGACCTGCCCGCCTTCCCCGACCCGACGACCGTGGCCGACGCGGTTCGTCACGAGCTCGACGAGCTCGACGCGATTCTCGAGCAGCGCGGCGGCCCCGTGGATCCCGCGCTCGCGTTCACGCTCGGCTGGCTGCGGCGCAACATCCCGCCGTACGACGGGCCCGTCGTGCTCGTGCAGGGCGACACGGGTCCCGGCAACTTCATGTACGACCGCGAACACGTGGTCGCGATCGTCGACTGGGAGCTCGCGCACCTCGGCGACCCGATGGACGACATCGCGTGGCTCTCGCTGCGCGCGACGCAGGAGCCGTTCCCCGACTTCCCGGCGCGCTTGCGCGAATACGAAGCCCTCTCGGGCTACGAGATCGACGAGTCGCGCGTCCGCTACTACCAGGTGATGGCGGAAGCCAAGCTGCAAGTCATGGTGCACCGCGGGTCCGGTACGGAGAGCGGCGAGCACCGCGATCGCGACGGTGGCGGCGCCGACATCGGCAACCGCTTCATCTACGGCGTGCTGCATCGCCGGCTCTGGTTCGAGGCCCTGGCCGCCGCGGTGGGGCTCGAGCTCACTCCGGCCGAACCCGACGCTCCGGGCTCGCCGGCGGAACACGACTGGCTCTACGGCGCGGTGCTCGATCAACTGCGCGATGTCATCGTGCCGCGTCTCACTGATCCACTCGCGCTCGTGCGGGCGAAGGGCGTGGCCCGGATCGTGAAGTATCTGGCGCAGGTGAACGCGCACGGCCAGTTCTACGACTCCTGCGAGCTCGACGACCTCGCCGACCTGCTCGGCGAACGGCCCGCGTCGAAGTCGGCAGGCCGGATCGCGGCCGCGAGCGCCGCGCGCGAAGGCAAGCTCACCGACGAGCAGTACCTCTGCTATCTCTGGCGACGCGTCGCGCGCGAGACCGAGCTCGCCCGGCCGGCCATGGGCGCGCTCGCCGACCGCCACTGGCCCGAGCTCCGCTGAGGACCCGCGCATGCCCGACATCGACGACCTCGACACGATGGCGGCCCGGCGCCGCTACCCCACGTTCACACCCGTCGACGACGACTTCCACGACGAGGTGCTGAGCGATCGCTGGTGGGAGTCGGAGACCAACTGGTTCTCGTGGAACGTTCCCGAGCGGCGCATGGGCGGGTGGACCTACGCCCAGGCCCGGCCCAACGCGAACATCTGCAACGGCGGCGTGTGGGTGTGGGACGACCGCGCGTCGTTCTCGTGGGAGCTGCCCTACCACCAGCACTACTCCGGCTTGCGGCTCGGCGACCGAAGCGTTCGTGACATGCGCGACTTCGAATGGCCCACCGGCGTGCACATCAAAGTGCTCGAGCCGCTGACGAAGTACACGATCGACTACGACGACGCGCCCGACCTCGAGCTCCATCTGGTGTTCGACGCAATCATGGCCCCCAACCCGCACCCGATCGGCGTGGCGCCGTTCCTCAAGGGCACGCACTTCGACCAGGCGGGACACGTCACCGGCGAGATGGTGCTCCGCGGCGAGCGCATCCCGATCGACTGCTACTCGGTGCGCGATCGGTCGTGGGGTCCGCGCCCGGCCGGTCGGCGCAAGCAGCGTCAGCTCGCCACCACCGAGACCCGCACCGGAGCCGGCGGCATCGGCTACTCGTTCGGCGCCGCGGGCCCGCGCGATGCCTGGCTCACGTACTCGCTCCCGGGCATCGACGCCGATCCGCTGTCGTGCGGGTTCTTGCTGCGCGACGGCGAGTACGCGCACATCCTCCTGGGAGAGCGCCGCGTCGAGGTCGACGCCGACACCGGGTGGATCACACGCATCGAGATCGAGGCCACCGACGACGCAGGCCGCGCGCTCGCGGTGATCGGGGAAGCCCAGAGCCGGCACTGGCGGGGCCACGGCGGCGACACGCTGCTGCGCTGGCGGTGGGACGGCCTCGAAGGCTGGGGCGAGGACCAGTCGTACTACTCGCGCGCGATATCCGACGCGTACAAGGCACGCGCCGCGTCACGTGCAGTCAGCGGGTGACGAGCATGCAACCCGCGATCGGTCCCCCACCGTTCGAGACGACCGCGACCTCGGGCCGGCGCGCCACCTGACGCGCGCCCGCATCACCGCGCAGCTGCACCAGTGCTTCGTGCAGCACCCAGTAGCCGTGCATCCGCCCGGCCGAGAGCTGCCCGCCATAGGTGTTGAGCGGCAGCTCGCCGTCGAGCGCGATCCGGGTCGCGCCCTCCACGAACGGACCGGCCTCGCCGTCGGCGCACAAGCCGAGCGCTTCGAGCCAGGCGAAGGTGAGGAAGGTGAAACCGTCGTAGAGCTCGGCGATGTCGACGTCGGCCGGCCGGAGATCGGTGCGACCCCACATCTCCGCCGCGGCCTCGACCGAGGCCATCTTCGGATAGTCGGGGCGGTACAGCCAACCGCCGGAGCCCGGGGCGCCGCCGATCGCCTCGACGCGCAGCGCAGGGTGCGGCGCGTCGGCGGCCGTGTCCGCGTGCGACACCACGAACGCGATCGAGCCGTCGACCGGCACGTCGCAGTCGAGCAGTCCGAACGGCGTCGAGATGGGACGCGCCGCCAGGTAGTCGTCCATCGTCATCGGCTCGCGGTACACCGCACGCGGATTGTGCGCGGCGTTGCGCCGGCTGTTGATCGCGAGCCAGCCGAGTTGCTCCTTCGTCGTGCCGTAGAGATACATGTGACGCCGGCAGTGCATGGCCAGCCAGTTCGCGGCCGAGTACGCGTGGTACGCCAACAGCGGCGCCATGTCGCCCATGACGCTTTGCAGCGGGTGCGCGCCCTCCGAGTGCGCGCCCTCCGCCGGAGCGGGCGCAGGCGGCCGTTCGGGTGGCGACGCGGTCGGGGCGATCGATCCCCCGATCATCTGCACCGTGCGGTAGACGAGCACGTGACGCGCGCGTCCGGCAGCAACCGCGAAGCACGCGCTCATCACGGGCGACAGGAGCCCGCCGGTGTCGAAGCCGCCTCCGGTGTACCCGGGCTCGATGCCGAGCGCGACCGCGGCGTCGGCGAGTGGTGTGTCGCCGAGCGTCGCGATCCCGTCGATGTCGGCCGCGTGCAGCCCCGCGTCGGCGATGGCCGCGCGCGACGCCTCGACCGTCAGCTCCAGGGCGTCGAGCCCCGTACGGCGCCCGATGCGCGAGATGCCGATCCCCGTGAACACCGATCGCTTTTCGGGTGTGTCGACCACCAGGCTCCTCTCCGCCCACTGCCGGACGCGACCTACAGTTCCAGATCGTGAACGATCTCACCATCGAGGCGAGCGCGCCCCGCATGCTTCCCGCGTTGACCGACCTGAACCGGCCGTTCTGGACGGGAGGCGCGAACGGCGAGCTGCTCATCCAGCACTGCGCCGCATGCCGCCGCTGGGTGCATCCGCCGGTGGAGCGGTGCCCGGAGTGTGCCGGCGAGCTGCGGTACGAGCCGGTGAGTGGGAACGGCACCATCTTCACGTACACGCAGAACGTTCAACCGTTCCATCCCGACGTACCGCCGCCGTACGTGATCGCGATCGTCGAGCTCGAGGAGCAGGCCGACCTGCGGCTCCCGACCAACATCGTGAACTGCGACGCCGACGCGCTCGAGTGCGGTATGCCGGTGCGCGTGCTGTTCGAGCACCAGGGCGAAGTGTTCGTGCCCGTGTTCGAGCCTGTCGCCGCCGACCCGGCGCCGTAAATCAAAGTATCCTCTTTTCCGCGAGCCACTGGCGCACCGCGGCCTGGTGCTCCTCGGTCAGCGCCGACCGGACCATGCGCTCCGACTCGAGCGGGAGCGCGTCGGCCAACCCGAGCCGGGTCGCGTCGCCGACGTTCTCCTTGAACGAGCGCAGCATCGGCTGGGGCCGGCCCGCGATCGAGCGCGCCCATTCGAACGCGGCGCCGGCCAGCTCCGCGTCGGGCACGACCCGGTTGAACAGCCCCAGCGCGAGGGCGCGCGCCGCGTCGATCGTCTCGTCGTCGACCAGCACCGCGAGCGCGCGCGAGGCACCGAGGAACTGCGTGAGGAACCACGTGCCGCCGAAATCGCCGCTGAACGCGAGCTTGCCCCAACCCGGGATCAGCCGGGCCGACGCGGCCGCGATGCGGAGGTCGGCCGCCAGCGCGATCCCGATACCGGCGCCGACGGCCGCCCCGGGAAGGGCCGCAATCGAGACTTTCGGGCCCTCGTGCAGCAGCACGACCATCCGCGCCGACTCCGCGAGCGCGCCCGCCGCGTCGGCAACCGAAGGCGGTGGCGCTTTCGCGCCCGACCCGCCGTCGTCGGCCTCACGCCGTCGCCGCCCGTCGCGCACGTCGCCGCCGGCGCAGAACGCGTTTCCGGCTGCCGTGAGGAGGATGCAACCGACATCGGGATCGGCGAAGAACTGCTCGAGCACTCGCGGCACCGCACTGAACATGTCGGGGTGCAACGCGTTGCGACGCTCGGGCCGGTTGAACGTGATGATGCCGACGCGGTCACGGACCTCCGCGAGCACCGCGTCGGTACCGGTCTCGACGCTCACGCCCGCAGGCGTTGCCGCCGCGCTGTCGGTCATCGTGGCCCTCCCGGCGCTCTCGCCCAGTCGATTCAGAGTACTGAATTCCGATATCGTGGGCGGATGCGCTCCGCCCCGGAGACCGACAGCGGTCGCGATGCCCATCCCTGGAGTCAACGACTCGGGGTGTGGTGGATCGCCGAAGATCATCCCGATCTTCCCGCGATCGCGGCCTCACCATCGGGGATCTCCTTGAGCTTCGCCGAGCTCGCGGGTCGCGCGCATCAACTCGTGCACGCGCTGCGGAGCCGCGGCGTGACCGCCGGCGACACCGTCGCGTACGACCTGCCGAACGACGTCGACATCGTCGTGTGGCAGCTCGCGGCGCAGGAGAGCGGCATCCGCTGCATCGCGCTGAATCCGAGCGCCTCCGCCGGCGACATCCGTCGCATCCTCGAGCATTCGGCCGCCGTCGGACTCGTGCTGCATCACCGCTTCGCGGACCGCGCGCCGGACGCGACCGACGCGCGGCCGCTGCGCCTGACGGTTGCGGTGGGCGGGAGCATCGCCGGCTTCGAACGGTCGGAAGACCTCGTGGCCGGTCATCCGACCACAACGCCACGTGATCGCCGGCTCGGCGGATCGATCAGCTATTCGTCGGGTACCACCGGCGACCCGAAGGCGATCGTGCGCCCGCTGCCCGACATCGATCCGTCGGTGGTCGCCGACTCGATCAAGTCGTTCGGTCACGCGTTCCGGTTCCTTCCGCTCACCGGCGCGCACCTCGTGTCGGCGGGCATGCACCACGGCGGCTGCCAGGGCTTCTACCAGGGTGCGCTCAACGTCGGTCAGGCACTCGTGATCCAGGGCAAGTTCGATCCCGAGGAATCACTCCGCCTGATCGAGGAGCACCGCGTCACGTCGGCCTACATGGTGCCGACCCAGTTCGTGCGCTTCCTCAAGCTCGCGCCCGAGGTGCGCGGGCGATACGACCATTCGAGCCTGCAATCGGTCGTGCACTCGGCCGCGCCGTGCCCGCTCGAGATCAAGCGGCAGATGCTCGAGTGGTGGGGCCCGGTGGTGTGGGAGACCTACGGCGGCATGGAAGGTGCGGCCACGATCGCGAAGCCGTACCGCTGGCTCGAGAAGCCCGGCACCGTCGGGCGCGCGATCGCCGGCACGAAGGTCCGCATCCTCGACCCCGACGGCAACGACCTCCCGCCCAACGAGATCGGGAACGTGTACCTCGAATCGCCGGGCCCCGCGTTCGAGTACCGCGGCGATCCCGAGGCCACGGCCGCGGCGTATCGCGGGAGCGCGTTCACGATCGGCGACATCGGCTATCTCGACGACGACGGCTACCTCTTCCTCTGCGACCGGGCGCGTGACGTGATCATCAGCGGGGGCGTCAACATCTATCCGGCCGAGATCGAGGGCGTGCTGCAGTCGCATCCGTCGGTGGCCGATGCCGCGGTGATCGGCGTCCCCGACCCCGAATGGGGCGAGCAGGTGAAGGCGGTGGTCGAGGTGGTCGACGGCGTCGAGCCCGGCGACGCGCTGGTCGACGAGCTGCAAGGCTGGTGTCGCGAACGGCTCGCGAGCTACAAGTGCCCGCGGTCCGTCGACTTCCGCGACCAGCTGCCGCGGCGGGAGGACGGCAAGCTGCTCAAGCGATACCTGCGCGACGAGTACTGGGCGGAAACCGGCCGGAAGCTGTAACGGGGGCAATCATGGACACACCCGAGCCCGCAGGCGCCGACGGCGAGTTCGACGTCGCGTCGCCGCTCTTCGCCGAGCTGTTCGATCTCGCGGTGCCGCAGCCGAAGTACCGCGCGCTGCTCGCGGCGGGCGAGGTGCACCGCCCCTCCGAAAGCTTCGTGGTCGTGGCCAGTCGCAACGCGGCGGAGGCGACCTTGCGCGATTCCGCGCGCTTCTCGGCCGAAGGGCTGCTCGATCTCGGCAACATCCGTCCCTTGATCCCGTTGAGCGTCGATCCGCCCGGCCACGTGAAGTACCGCAAGATCCTCGATCCGCTGTTCGCGCCCAAGCGGATGGAGGCGCTCGAAGACGACATCACGGGGCGCGTGAACCACTTCATCGACGCGTTCGCCGATCGCGGCGAGTGCCACTTCACCAACGAGTTCGCCGTGCTCTTCCCGTCGTCGGTGTTCCTGGGCCTCATGGGCCTGCCGTGGGAGGAGCTCGACACGCTGTTGCGGCTGAAGGACGGCATCATGCGCCCGGCCGCGGATCCGGCCGACGCGGAGTCGGCAGCGCGCATCCGCCGCGAGACCGGCACGGAGATCTACGCGTACTTCGAAGCGATCCTCGACGAGCGCGAACGCCAACCGCGCGACGACATCCTCTCGCAGTTCCTCACGTTCGAGATCGACGGCGAGAAGCTGACCCGCGAAGAGATTCTCGATATCTGCTTCCTCTTCCTCATCGCCGGCCTCGACACCGTCACCGACACGCTCACGTGCTCGTTCGCGTACCTCGGTGCACACCCCGAGCATCGCCGCCAGCTGGTCGACGATCCCGCGCTCATTCCCGCGGCGGTGGAAGAGCTGCTGCGTTGGGAGACTCCGGTGCCGAACGTGCTGCGCATGGCGACCGGCGACACGGAGCTCGGCGGCTGCCCCGTGGCCGCGGGATCGTTCATCGCGGTGAGCCTGGGCGCGGCCAACGTCGACGAAGCCGAGTTCCCCGACGCGTTCGACGTGCGGTTCGACCGGGAGACGAATCGCCACCTCGCGTTCGGCGGCGGCGTCCACCGCTGCCTCGGATCGCACCTGGCGCGGCGCGAGCTGCGCGTCGCATTGCGCGAATGGCACCGGCGAATTCCCGAATACGAGGTGAAGCACGGCATCGAGCTGCACTACCCGACCGGCTTGCGCTCGGTGGAGAACCTCGAGCTCGTCTGGCCGGTGTAGCCGCACCCACGATGAGGACCCGCTGATCGATGGCCCTGAGCGTGGCCGACGAAGGCCTGCATCCCGCGAGCGACGACGCCGACTGGCAGGAGAGCGCGTACCTCGCGTGGCGTGACCACGACCGCGGCCTCGGCGGCAACCATCGCATCGGCAACGAGCTCAACCGCGGCACGGCGAACCTCTGGTGCGGCGTGTACCACGAGGACGGGACCCGGTTCCGCCACAACGACGAAGATCTCGCGCTCGAGCGCCTCGCCGAGCCCGGTATGGCGGCCGGACCGCAGCGCCTGTTCCACGACGGCGAGCGGTTGCGGTTCGTGCTCGAAGGTGACGGTTGCCGGCTCGACCTCGAGATCGACGACGACGCCGGCTCCCTGATCGAAGCGAACGCGCAGGCGTTCGCGGGCTCCGGCGGTGCCGCGGGCGCGATCTTCTCGAACAACTTCCACGTGTTCTGTCGCGTACGCGGAACCGCGACGCTCGACGGCGTCACCACCGAGGTCGACGCGCCCGCGTGGCGCGACCACTCGTGGGGGGTGCGCCGATGGGACAGCTTCCTCGCGAGCCGGAGCTTCGGTGGGTCCGCGGCATCGCTGCAGTTCCGGTACGGGTCGATGGTCGGTGCCAACGGCAGCTTCTTCCGGCACGGCGGGCTCGTTCGCGACGGCGAGTCGTTGGAGGTCGCGGCGGCCGAGATGCTCGTGAGCGTCGACGACGACTCCCTCCGGTGTCCGTCGGCGGAGGTGCGGTACCACCTCGCGGGCGGCGAGACGACGAGTGTGCGGATCGAGACCATCGGCGGCATGATCGGTGCGACCCGAGAACGATTCGGTTGGGAGTCGGTGGGCGACGTGTGGGTCGACGGCGAGCCCGGCGGGTGGGGTTTTCTCGAGGTCAACAACAACCCGCGCAACGGCCGGGAGCGGCCGGCGTTCGCGCTCGCCGACGCACTCACGAACGGCGTCATACACGCCGCGCCGCGATGACCGTGAGATCGAGGACCGCGTGAGGCAGCCGAACGACGACCGGGCGTTGTACTACCGCCAGCTGCGCGAGACGATCCGCAACGATTTCGTGCCGGAGCTCACGAGCGCGCACGCGAAAGACGCGGCTGCCCTCGTCGATCGGATCCTCGCCGAGTTCGTGGTGGAGGAGGAGCACGCCTCGGCGCTCTCCGCCGAGTTCGGCGCCGCGTTCGATGCGCTGCTCCAGCCTCACGACCGCGCGGCGCGCGCGCCCGTGGCGCCCGACCGATTCAACGAGCTCCGCCGACTCGCCGCCGACGAGGTCGGCCGCACGGCCGGAAGTACCGACACGGTCGAGCGCGAGCGGGCCCGCGCGCTGGTGGAGACGGAACACCGCTTCCTCGAACAGGTCGACCGGCTGCGGAGCGCGGCGCTCGCGGCGCGCGCCGACGGCACCGAACCGCGCGCCGCGAGCGAGTGCTCGGTCACGAACGAACAGATCACCGACTACCTGCGCCGCCGGCTCGACCACTCGCCGAACGTCACGGTGGAGCGGGCGGCCGTCGTGCCCGGCGGACGCTCGAAGGAGACCATCCTCGTGTCGCTCCGCGGCACTCGCGAGCTCCCCTCCGAGGTGATCCTGCGCAAGGACCGGCCGGTCGGCCTCCTCCAGACCCGCGCCGCCGACGAGTACGCGGTGATCAAAGCGGTGCACGACTTCGGCGGCGTGCCCGTCCCCGAACCGTTCTTCGCCGAGCGCGACGATCACGGTCTTGGCGAAGGCACGTTCCTCGTGATGGAGCGGGTCCGGGGCGAGAAGGCAGGCGAGTTCTTTCCCGATCTCGCTGCGCCCGCGCAGCACCGCCCGGAGATCGGCCGCCAACTGGCTTCGGCACTCGCCCGCCTGCATGCGTTGCCGCTCGATCGGCTCGGGGCCACCGGGCTCGACGCGGCCCCGGCCGTCACCGAGCAGTCGGTCATCTCCGGAGTCGACGCGATCGTGCAGCGGATCGACGAGCTGACCGGGCCGCCGTGCGCGACCGTTCCCCTCGCGCGCGAGTGGCTCGTCGAGCACGTCTCCGACGTCGTACCGGCATCCGGGCCGGCGCTGCTCCAGGGCGACTTCGGGTTCCACAACATGCTGATCGACGACGATCGCGTGACTGCGCTGGTCGACTGGGAAGCGGCCGCGATCGGCCCCCCGGCGCGTGAGTTGGCCGCGGCGTGGGCGGCCGTCACCGTGCTGCTGCCGTGGGACGACTTCGTCGACGCGTACGTACGCGCCGGTGGCTCACCGGAAGCGGCCGACCCGCGCGCGGTCGCGTACTACCGCGTGCTCTCGGCGCTCGGCGGGTTCATGGCCAGCCGCATCGGCGGGCACATGTTCCGCACCGGCACCAAGCGGGATCTGCTGACCGCGCACTCCGGCCTCGACTCCCACTTCCGCTGCGCCCGCAACCTGGCTCGCGCCCTCGCCGACGCCGGCTGGTGACGTTCGCGCTCAGGTCGAGCGCTCGAACCTCACCGCAACGGTGCGCCGCGATCTCCGTCGGTGTCCGCGCCCTGGGAACGTTCGGCGGCGTGCGCCTGTTCGGCGAGTTGCTTGATCGCTCGGAGGCGGCGGTCCCACCGGTTGGCAACCTCTGACAGCGCGCCGGTGGCTTCCGCGAGGCGCTGCTCGCGCACCGTGTAGCGGACCTCGCGTCCTTGGCGGTGCGAGTCGATCAGTCCGACTCGCTCCAGGAGCGAGAGATGCTTGGAGATCGCCTGGCGACTCACGGGCATGTCCGCGGTGAGGGTCGTCGCCGTGGCCTGACCGCGAGCAACGAGGAGATCGAGCAGCTTGCGGCGAGTGGGATCGGCCATCGCCTCCCACAGGTCGTCGTCCTCGTCTTGGTCGCTCATGGTGACGACTCAGCGCCCGGTCGCGAACAGGTCGCGCAGCGCGTCCCCCTTCTCCTGCCAGCCGTGCGTGTGCTCGCCGACGAACTTCTGCTTGTCGGCGTCGGGCCAGTCGAGCTCGTCGAGTCCGGTCTCGGCCACGCGCAGGTGCGTTCGCGCGTCGCCGTCGGCGGTGAGCGTGAACGTCACGAGCGTCGCGTTGTCGGCCGTTGCCTGCTCGCCGGGCGGAGCGCACCAACGGAACGAGAAGCGGTGCGGCCGGTCGGCGGCGACGACCGTGATGTCGACGACGTGCGGGTCGTCGGAGTCGGCGCGGAACGTGAGCGTGCCGACCGCGCCGGGCCGCGCTTCGAGCTCCACCACGTCGCTGAACCAGGTGCGGATCTGCTCGGGCTCGGTGATCGTGCGCCACACGACCTCTACCGGCGCTTCGATCTCGATGTCGCGTTCAATCGTGTAGGTGCTCATGGCGCCAGTCTCGTTCGGTGGTCGCAAGGCGGGTCATCGGTTCGTCAAGGTCAGGCCGACGGGTCGCGCGGCTCGTTCGGGCGGCCGACACCGGTCTCGAGGAACTGGTGCAGGCTGGGCATGAAGTGGTTCCAGCCGGCGCGGCACTGGTCGAAGCACGGCAGCTCTGGGCTGAGCCCGACGTGGCGGAACGCGAGGGCGCAGGTCCCGTCGGCGTTCGGCCGCACCGAGAACGAAGGCTTGGTCCCCACCCAGTCAGCCATGACCGCACAGTCGGTCACCGTCCAGGTGACGTCGCCCGTCCCCCGGGTGTGCTCGAGCGTGAAGAACACGAACGGCGCGTGGTCGCCGACGAAGAGCCGGACCTCGTCGCCGTGACGCTCGGAGCTGGTGACGGCGGTCCACCAGCGGCTGATCACGCTGCCGTCGGTCACGGCCGCGATGACCTGCGGCAACGGAACGTCCACCTGCATGTCGTAGGTGTAGTCGTCTGTGGCTGCCGGTGCGGTTGGGGCGAGGGATGAGCGAGCGGTCATGACTGTCTCCTGTTCGAGGCTCCGGGGCCGTTCCCCGATGTGCAACCAATCATTGCACGTTTCCCGTGAACGCGCAACCATTGGTTGCGCATTTGCGGAAGAGCGGCGCGAGGTCGGGCAGGATGGCGGGCATGGCCGAGACGAGCGCCGCCGATGAGCTGGTGGCCGCCATCCAAACCGGCGACATCGACGCGGTCGAGCGTCTGTTGGCGTCCGACGCCGGTTTGGCGTCGTCATCGCTCGGGGGCCGGCACGGCACGCGGACGCCGCTGCACGTCGCTGCCGACTGGCCCGGCTACTTCCCGAACGGTCCGCAGATCGCGCGGCTCCTCATCGCCGCCGGCGGCGATCCGAACGCGCGCGATCCCGGAAAGGGTTCCGAGACGCCGTTGCACTGGGCCGCGAGCAGTGATGACGTCGAGGTCGCACGCGTGCTGATCGATGGCGGCGCCGACATCGACTTGCCCGACGGTTCCATCGGCACCCCGCTCGACAACGCAATTGGATATCGATGTTGGAATGTCGCGCGGTTGCTCGTCGAGCGCGGCGCGCGAGTCGAGAAGTTGTGGAACGCGGCGGCGCTCGGCATGGTCGACCGACTCCGGGAAATCCTGTCGAGCCGCCCTGATTGCGACCCTGACGAGTTGTCCGGGGCGTTTTGGCATGCGTGCGCCGGCGGACAGCGACGCGCGGCGGAGCTCCTCCTCGGTGCAGGCGCAAACCTGAACTGGATCCCCGGATACGTCCACGAAACCGCACTCGACGCCGCACAAGGACACGGAACCCAGCGCCAGAACGTGATCGGCTGGCTCCGCGAGGGCGGCGCCCGGAGCGCCGACGCCGAGTGACTCTCGCGTCCCCTCGGCCAACGCGCGTTCAACGCGGAGCGTGCTGAGAGGACTTCTCGGGGTCGAGGTCGTCGAACGCGTCGAGCGTCGGGGCGACGAAACGCGCCGCGCGCTCGATGTCGGTCCGCACTGCCGCGTCGAGTGCAGCAATCGACGTCGCGTCACGAACGCGGCGGAACGTCGCGCGTACCTTCGTGCGAACGAGTCCGATGACAACGGTGGCCGCCACCTGAACTTCGGGATCTTCCGGATCGGCGCCGACCCGCTCCGCGAGCGCGCCCGCCAGGACGGTCGCGAAGCGCATCAGATCGGCGTTCTGCGCGGCGACCAGCGCCGGCGAACGTTCGGCCGTGTCACAGAAGAGCCGGAAGAGGCGGAGCGCCGCGGTCTCGTCCGTTCCTTGCGAACGACGGAAGGAGACGTCGTCGAGCAGCGTGCCGAGGATGATGTCGGTGAGCGCGCGCCCGTCACGCTCCCGCAGCGCGCAGAGCAACGCGTCCGCCGACCCTTCGGAGCGATCGAGGAACATCGACTCCTTCGTCGGGAAGTAGTTGAAGAGCGTCTGCTCGGAGACCTCACAGGTCGCGGCGATCTGGGCGACCGTCACCTGCTCGAAGCCGTGCGCGAGGAACAGGGCGGTCGCGGTGTCGGAGATCTGCTGGCGCAGGCGCCGTTTCTTCCGCTCCCGCAGGCCCTCGCCGGGATCGACGTCGTCGTGGGCCTGCGCCGACCGGAGGATCTCGAGGATCGCCTCCGCATCGAGGTCGATGTTCGCCGCCATGGCCGTCAGTCTAGCCCATCCTTTGGGTTGCACTAGTCTTTGAGTGACCCAAAGTTTGGAGCCACTAGTGGCCCGTGAGCCTCAGTCCCCGCTGCCTCCCGTCCCTGCCATCGAGGCGCGCGGTTTGACGAAGACGTTCGGTGCGAACCGCGCCGTCGACGGCATCGATCTCACCGTCAGGGAAGGTGAGATCTTCGGGGTGCTCGGGCCGAATGGCGCCGGCAAGACCGTGACGCTGCGGATGTTGGCGACGTTGCTGCCGATCGAGAGCGGCGAGGCGAGGATCTTCGGTTACGACGTCCGCACCGAAGGCCACGCGGTGCGGCAACTGATCGGCGTGACCGGCCAGTACGCGTCGGTCGACGAGAACCTGACGGCCCGCGAGAACCTGTGGCTGTTCGGTCGCTTGCAGGGATTGTCGTCCAAACGGGCCCACAGCATCGGCGACGACCTGCTCGCGCAGTTCGACCTGACGGAAGCGGCTCACCGACCCATCTCGCAGTTCTCCGGAGGTATGCGCCGCCGTCTCGATCTCGCGGCCAGCCTGATCACCCGACCGGCATTGATCTTTCTCGACGAGCCCACCACCGGTCTCGACCCCCGGACTCGCGGCCAGATGTGGGAAACGATCCGCAACCTCGTCGCCGGCGGGTCGACCATCTTGTTGACCACCCAGTACCTCGACGAAGCGGACGAGCTCGCCGACCGGATCATCGTGATCGATCACGGCCGCAAGGTCGCCGAGGGCACCCCCGCCGAGCTCAAGGCCCAGATCGGCACGTCGAGCCTCCGGGTCAACTTGGTCGACGACGGCGACGCGACGAGGGCCGCGGCGCTGGCCGCGGAACTGACCCGCGACACGCCGGTCCTGATCCCTTCCGGTTCGGGATTCCGCGTCACGCTGAGCGACGCCAACCAGGCCGCCGACGTGCTCATCGCGCTCCGGAACCACGGGCTCGACATCACCAACGCCACCATCGAACAACCGAGCCTCGACGACGTCTTCATGGCCCTCACCGGCCGTCCCCACGAAACCCCCGTCAACCACGCCGAAGCGAGCGAGTCATGACCGCAACCGTCACCACCCCGACCCGAGCCCCGACTGCCCATGCCGTACAAGCGTCGGTACCGATTCGCGACGCGCTCACGCAGATCACGACGCTGGCGTGGCGCGCGCTCGTCAAGATGCGGCGAAACCCAGAGCAGCTCGTCGATGTCACCGCGATGCCCGTGTTGTTCACCGCGATGTTCGGGTTCATGTTCGCCGGGGCCATCTCCGGCAGCCGGGCGAGCTACCTGCCGATCCTCATTCCCGGCATCGTCGCGATGACCACCATCACCGCGTCCGTCGCCGCCGGGGTCCAACTCCGCGAGGACATGGAGAAAGGCGTGTTCGACCGCTTCCGGTCGCTGCCCATCGCGCGGATCGCCCCGCTCGCCGGACCGATGCTGGCCGACCTCGCCCGCTACGCGCTCGCGACCGGCGTCACCCTCACTGTGGGCGCCCTCATGGGCTACCGCCCCGGCGGCGGCGTTCCCGGCGTGGCCGCCGGAATGGTGCTCGCCGTGATCACCGGCTGGTCCCTCGCCTGGATCTTCATGTGGATCGGCACCATCACCAAGACGGCCGGCGCCGTGCAGGGCATGTCCATGATGATCATGTTCCCGCTGGCGTTCCTCTCGAACGCGTTCGTTCCCGTTGACACCCTTCCGGGATGGCTGCAAACCGTGACGCGGGTCAATCCGGTCTCCCATGTGGTCTCGGCCCTGCGTGACCTGATGAACCACGGCACCGTCACTGCCCAGGTCGCATGGGCCCTGCTCGGTTGCGCCGCGGTCGCCGCGATCTTCGTTCCACTCGCCGTCCGCTCGTACTCCAAGCAGGTCTAGCGACCGGCGGCCTGCTCGCTCACGGATGCAAGCCGGTGACGATCTCGTGCAGCTCCGCCCACGATTTCTCGTCGTCGGCGCCGGTCGAGTGCGGCGCACGAAAGTGGCTCGTGTACTCGGCGATCTCGGCCAGGTCCCATCGGACGCGATACAGGTCGAGCACCGACGGCTGCGGCGTCGTGCCCGTCGCCTGCGCGTACGCGTCGATGACGGATCCGTCGCCCGGGTCGAGGCTCCAGAGATCGCGTTCCGGCGGCGCGAGCAACACCGTGTCCCAGTCGATGAGCTTCCAACCGTCTGCGGCGAGCATCGTGTTGCCGGGGTGCGGCTCGCCGTGGGTCAGGACCATCGGCCCCGAAGCACGTCGCGTGTCGCGCACGAGATCGTCGTAGGTCTCGAGCAGCCGCCGGATGATCGCGGCGTGGCGGGTGAGAAGGGTCCGGGCGCGCGCCGCGTACGGACCACTGTCGACGACCTCGCCGTCGACACCGATCGTGAGCTCGAGCTCGTCACGTTGCGGAATGGCGAAGTCGTCGGTCCGGGCGTGGAGTGCGGCTGTGGTCGGCGCCGCGTGGAGGGCTACGACCATGTCGAGCAACCCTCGGAGGTGCGCCGGCGACGCGAACTCGCCCCAATCGAAGTGCTCGCCGTCAACGTACGGGTACAGCGCGACTGCGTACCGACGATCGATCCGCACCACCGGCGCCCGGGCCGTCGTCGGGATCGGCGCCACGACGAAGTCGTACCCCGCGCGCCGCAGGTCGTGCGCGGTGGCGAGCGCGGCATGGAGCCGGGCGAACGCCGCGTCCTCGCCTTCATCGAGCGCAAGCCGTTTCGCGCGCAGGTCGTCGACGGTCACGAACCGCCGGTCACCCCGCGCGTCGACGACGTCCCAATGGTGACTGCCGAACCCGACCGCGCAGTAGTCGATCGACGCGATCGTGAAGTTCCATCCGCCACGGATGGTCGACACCAAGGCCTCGTCGGGCAGATCGTCGGGACGTGTGAGCACGCGGCGACGGTAGACCGCCGTGCGGGAGACGAGCGGCCGCATTTCGCCTTTCGGCACCTCGAACCGACGGCCGTACGCTGTCCGGCGTGTTGCTCAGCGCCGTCGTCGAGACGTCACGAGCGGTGGCCGCGACGCGGTCGCGCACGACCAAGATCGAGGCCCTGGCCGCGAGACTCCAGGCGTGTGCACCCGACGAGATCGCGACCGTCGTGCACCTCTTGACGGGTGAGCCGCGCCAAGGGCGAATCGGTCTCGGCTGGGCGACCCTCGCCGCGGCACGAAAAGCGGCCGCCCCGGCCGACGAACCCAGCGTGACGGTGGCCGAGCTCGACGGCGTGCTCGACCACATCGAAGCAACGACCGGCCCGGGATCGGCCGCCGCGCGCCGACATGTGCTCGGCGAGCTGTTCGCGCGCGCGACACCCGCCGAGGTCGACTTCGTCGTCCGTCTCCTCACCGGTGAGCTGCGCCAAGGCGCGCTCGCGGGCTTGATGGCCGACGCGATCGCCCGCGCCGCGCAGGTTCCCGCCACCGGGGTCAGGCGGGCCGCGATGCTCAGCGGAGACCTGGCCGATGTCGCCCGCCGTGCGCTCACCGAAGGCCTTGCCGCGCTCACCGAGATCGGCCTGGAGGTGTTGCGCCCGGTGCAGCCGATGCTCGCCGCGACCGCGACCTCCGTTGCCGATGCGTTGGCCGCGACGGGACGCGCCTCGGTGGAATGGAAGCTCGACGGGGCCCGCATCCAGGTACACCGCGTTGGCCGCGAGGTGCGCGCGTTCACGCGCAACCTCAACGACGTCACCGCTCGTGTCCCCGAAGTCGTCGAGGTCGTGCGCGCGTTCCCGGCCCACACGTTCGTGCTCGACGGCGAGGCAATCGGCCTGACCGAAGCGGCGCTCCCCCACCGCTTCCAGGACACGATGAGTCGATTCGGCACCGACGACGCGACGAGCCACACCATGACGCTCGCACCGTTCTTCTTCGACGTGCTGCATCTCGACGGCGACGACCTGCTCGACCGGAGCCTCGCCGAACGGGCGGCGATACTCGCGCCGCTCGTCGGCCGATGGCGCGTCCCGGCGATCGAGACCGACGATCTGCACGAGGCCGAGGCCTTCCTTGCCGACGCACTCGCCACCGGCCACGAAGGCGTGATGGTCAAGGCGCTCGATGCCCGCTACGAGGCCGGTCGACGCGGCGCCGCCTGGCGCAAGGTCAAGCCGGTCCGCACCCTCGATCTCGTGGTGCTCGCCGCCGAATGGGGACATGGGCGGCGGCGCGGCTGGCTCTCGAACCTCCATCTCGGCGCGCGCGATCCGCAGACCGGCGAATTCGTGATGGTCGGCAAGACGTTCAAGGGGCTCACCGACCAGCTCCTCACGTGGCAAACGGAACAGCTGCAAGACATCGCGACAGAACGCGACGACTACACGGTGTACGTGCGCCCGGAGCTCGTCGTCGAGATCGCGCTCGACGGCGTGCAGGTGTCGACACGCTACGCGGGAGGCGTCGCGCTCAGGTTCGCACGCGTACGCGCCTACCGCCCCGACAAGGCGGCCGCCGACGCCGACACCATCGACGCCGTTCGCGCGCTCCTCGCCCCCTGAGCCGGCCGGCAACCCGGGACGCACGGCCATTGCGATCCCCTCCCGTGACCCCAGACCCGACCGCGTCGAGTCGCGATCTGTCGCTAGCGTTCGCGTCGAAACGTCGGAGGAGCGTCAGTGCGCCGATCCAAGGTTCGGTACATCACGATGGCGTTGGCGGTCGCGATCGCCCTCGCCGCGTGCTCGAGCAGCTCGAAGTCGGCGACTCCGCCGACCTCGGCCGCGTCGTCGACGACCGTCACGACCGTGCCGGCGCCGACGGTCTCGGTCCGGCGCACGCCGCTCGGCACCGTGCTCGTGAACAATGCAGGCAGGACGCTCTACCGCTACGACAAGGACTCGGCCGGAACGTCGAAATGCACGGACGCGTGCGCAAGCGTGTGGCCGCCCCTCGCCCCGAGCGGCACGGCCACGTACGGGACCGGCTTGCGGCCGGCGATGTTCTCGACGATCACCCGGGCCGACGGTACGAAGCAGCTCGCCGTCAACGGCTCGCCGCTGTACACCTATTCCGGAGACCAGCGCGCAGGCGACACGACGGGTCAGGGCCTGGGCGACTTCTACGTGGTCGGATCGAACGGCAACATGATCGGCCATTCGTCGTAACGACCAACGGCCCGGCCGCGACGTCTGCGATGCGGGCTGCGACATACATCAGCAACGCGAAGAAGCCGGCGCCAACGGGAACGTGGATCCGGGCGCGTGGGCATGTCGGCGTCGGGGATTGCCTCCGTCAGTTGCCGGACATGGCGCCCGATGATCGGACCCAAGGTCCGGGCGGCCGGCGGTTCGGTTCGGACGACCACGACCGGGCACGCCGCCTGGTTCACACAGCCCTTGCTGACCGACCCGGTGAGCAGTCGACGGATGCGGCCGGCCCGTCTGCCGACGACGAGCAGGTCCGCCTCGCTCGACTCCGCAACCAGCGCCACGACCGGCGTTCCGTACGCGACCATTTGATGGATGTGACGATCGGGCAAGTCGACGTGCAGCTCGGACTTGATGAGCACGGTCTGGACATTCCGCGCGGTGGCTTCGGCGTCGTGAATGTCGAAGTAGGTCGTTCCGTCCATCGACAAGACCGCACGCGGGAACGCGTACGCGGTCACGACGATGAGCACCGCGTCGTTGAGCATGGCGACGTCGAATGCCCAACGGAGCGCCCGGCGCGCAGCTGGATCATCAACGACGCCTACGACGATCCGGGGCCCCGCCGCGACGGCGCCGACCTCCGCGGTGAGAACCGCTCGGAGACCGGAATCGGCCCACCGACCGCATCGAGAATCGGTTGCAGCGCCGCCCGTTGCCGCCGGAGGGTGAGCCGAAACTTCGGAAGGTCGGCGCTGGCGATCTCGTAGCTGCGGTCGCGCATCGTGATGTCGAGCACCGCCCGAAGCGCGTCTGCTTGCTCGTCGCTGAGATCGATGTGCATGGACAACCTCCCTGCTCGTCTCCTCGCGCCAAGGCGATGTTCCGGCGGCCACGAGAAGCTCCGCGGCGTGCCCACCTCGGTCCGCGCGCACGATCGCCGTCGCCGCAACCGAGGCGAACAGCACACCCACCACCATTCCGACCAGATCGGGCATGGGCACCCTCCCAGACAGAACCACCTGGGTTACTACTGCTAGTATACAATGTTTGTTATACTACACTTGTTCCGGAGCGAGCGAAGCGGCTCGACAAGAGACGAGCGGCGTTCCGCCCCTACGTAGGCGGGCGGGTCGCCTGAATGTGGTCGACCACGACCGGGACACGCTCGCGCGGCACGGCCATGCGAATCTCACCCTGATCCGTGGTCACTTCCAAGATCTGGAACGCGCCGGCCTTGATGTGCACCCGCTCCCAGCCGCGGACGTCGCGCACCGCGTGAACCGTGAGCGGCGACGGCAGCAGCGACCCGCCCTCGCGTCGCCGCAGCCCGGGGCCCCACCGGACACCGTCGGCGTCGAGCTGCAGACGTCCCTGCTTCCACCTCCGCGGCAGCGGCGCAAACGTCCCGCAGAGGAAACAGCCCACGACGCGGCCGGGTGACGCTTCGCTCGGGGGCGACGCCTGACCGTTCGACATCCACGCATGTTGTCAGGTCCGTCCCCGACCCCGCGCCGGTACCGCGATCTTGCGGTGGTGGCGCACCAGCGGCGCGGCGCCGGGGCGGTCGCCGTCAGGTTCGGATGCGCGACGGTTCGGCGAACGCGAGCAGGGCGGTGCGGTCCTCGGGAAGCGCGAAGCCGGCCTTGATCGTCGCGTCGGCATCGGCGTCGTAACGCCGGAGGTAGTCGGCGCGCGACGGATACAGCTGTGCGAGCCGGGCCGCCGAGAACGGCTTCGTCGAGCCGAGCAGCAAGCAGATCGTCGACTGGACCGGTCCGGGCTCGCCCGAGAGCGTGGCCACGGGCACGTCGACTGGCGGCGTGCGAATGCCGCCCAGCGCGATACCGTCGGCGTTGCGCCGGATCGTCGGCTTCGCGCCGGGCGTCACGTCGATGCGCGGCGCGACGACCGGAGCCTGACCGGCGGTGAGCCACTTCGTGAGCGCGCGCAGCGCCGCCTTGGCGACGATGTGCATCGGCCCGTTGTTGATCGGCACCCCGCAGTTGAGATATTGCGCGCTGGAGCCGAGCAGGTGCGCGTCGGCGTGCGCGGTGCCCACGACCTCCCAGAGCCGGAAGTGATCGTTGTCGGGTTGGCGCGCCGCGTACGAGTTGAGAATGCTGCCGACGTCGGTCTCGGTCTGGATGTCGAGCACCGGCGCGCTCTGGTCGGTGCGGAAGATGGTGGCCGTGGCCCCGATCGCGTCGGCGATGCCGGCAGATTTGCCCGGCCCGACCAGTGGCAGGCCGCCCGCGCCGCGGCTGTGCACGAAGAAGCCGTCGAAGGCCCGCGCGAGCGGTTGCACGCCGTTGTAGTAGGTCACGAGCGCGAACGCCGACTGCGACTCGCCCGCCGCGATCAGCCGCTGCGGCTGCGGCAACCCGCTCAGGCCGGCGCCGGCGCGCAGCGCGCGAGCAACCTGCGTGAAGATGTCGAACGAGTAGCCGTCGCCCGGGTGCACGAGCGAGCCGTAGCGAGCGGGATCGATCGCCTTGAGGCCCTTGCCCGCGACATCGGCGTCGGGGATTCCCGACACCTGCACGAGCACGGGCCCACCTTCGACGCCGATGACCTGGGCGGAGACTCCCACCCACGCGTCGCCGGCGCGCACGATCTCCTCGTGGAGGCTCACCCAGTCGGGATTGGCGTCGACACCGCCGCTGACGTTGAGCCATTCGACGACGACGGTGCCGCTGAACGCCTTGGGGTCGGCCGGCGCGCGCACGAGCACGCGGGTGCGGTAGGGCGCCGTCGCGTCGGGTGCGAACTTCCAGCGGCCGTCGTGCGTGCGTGCGCCGATCTGCCGGTAGGAGGTCGCGGTCCCGGCCGCGGCGTACTCGCGCTGCGCGTAGCCCACGGCCTTCAGATCCGGTGGGCTCGCCTCGCCCATGAACACGCCGCTTCCACCAGTCAGCGCGGTCAGCCGCGCGGCCGGGCCCGGCGGACGGGGCGACGCCGTGACCGACGAGGCAGTCGTGCTCGAGGCCGCGGCGGTCGTGCTCGACGACGCCGGCGTGCTGCTGTGGCTGCTCGAGCACGCGGCCAGGCCGACGGAGGCGACGCAGATCACGATCCCCGTCGCGCGCAACGACCGCCGCACCCGCGCGCTACCGCATCGGCGACGGAAACGCTCGTACGATGCCGCCATGTTCATGCTTCGATTCGACATGCGCGCGCCTTCCGAAGGTCCGGCGGATATCCGTGACCTCTACGAGGCCGCGGTGGAGATGTCTACCTGGGGTGAGCAGCACGGGGCGCTCGCCGTCGTCCTGTCGGAGCACCATGCATCGCCCGACGGATACCTCCCGTCGCCGCTGGTGCTCGCGGCCGCGATCGCAGCCCGCACCACGACCGTGCCCATCACGGTCGCGGCCCTGCTCGTTCCGTTGCACGATCCCGTGCGCCTGGCCGAAGACATGGCCGTGCTCGACGTCGTGAGCCGCGGCCGCGTCGGGTACGTCACGGGCCTGGGCTATCGCCCCGAGGAATACGCCATGTTCGGGCGATCCATGGCACAACGGGGCCGAAGGATCGAGGAGTGCCTCACCGTGCTCGCGCGGGCGTGGTCGGGCGAGGAGTTCGAGTACGAGGGCCGCACCGTGCGGGTCACACCGCGACCCAGCACACCCGGCGGCCCGTTCCTGATGTACGGCGGCGGGAGCCCGGCCGCGGCGCGTCGGGCCGCTCGCTTCGGCCTCGGCTTCCTCGCCCAGACGTCGGCGGCCGGCCTCGAGGACGCCTACACCGACGAGTGCGAGCGGCTCGGCCAAGCGCCCGGCATGTGCGTCATCCCCGCCGCGGGATCCGCGACGACCATCTTCGTGGCCGAGGACGTCGACCGCGCCTGGGAGCAGATCGGGCCGTTCATGCTGCACGACGCCCGCATGTACGCGTCGTGGCTGCAAGACGCGGCCGCGGTGAGCAAGTCGACCGCGCTCACCATCGACGCGTTGCGCGCCGAGTCCGGCGCGTATCGCGTGCTGACGCCCGAGGAGGCGGTCGAGTACGCGCGCACATTCGGCGCGCTCACGCTGCACCCGCTCTGCGGCGGCTGCCCGCCCGAACTCGCGTGGGAGACACTCCATCTCGTGGCCGACGAGGTGCTGCCGGCACTGCGCTGAGCGCACGAGCGCGTTCACGCCGAGTAGGCAGCCGGCATCGCGCCGAGCGCGGCGACCACGCCGCCGTCGACGAGCAGGTCGGTACCGGTGATGAACGAAGCCGCCGGGCTCACGAGGAACTCGACGGCCGCCGCGATGTCGTCGGGCGTGCCGATCCGGTGACAGCCCGACATCTCGATCATGGCTCGCATCCCGTCTCCGAACGGGCCCGAGAGCTCGGCCTGGCCCATCGGGGTCGAGATGACACCCGGGCTGATCGACACCACGCGCCCGCCGCGCCGGCCCCACGCGATCGACGCGGCCTGGACCCGCGCCTGGTTCGCACGCTTCGCGATGCCGTAGGCGGTTCCCGAGTTCATCGTCTCGACATCGAGCACCGGCAACGCGTGGAGCTCGTCGGTTGGCGTCACGGCGAGCAGGCGGAGGACATCCGGTGCCAGCGTCGTCATCGTGCCCGCCATGCTCGCGATGCACACGGCGACCGTTCCCGGCTCGACGTACGGCTCGAACGCGTCGACGACGCGCGCGGTGCCGATCACGTCGACGTCGACGATCTGGCGCGGCGTCGCCTGCACCGGCGACACACCCGCGGTGTGCACGACACAACGGACCGCTCCGAGCCCGGCCGCGGTCTCCGCGAGCATTTCCACATCCGCCGCCGACGACACGTCGATGCGAAGCGCGTGAACGTCGTGCCCGTCGGCCCGCAGTGTGCCCGCGACGCGCTCGAGCTGCGCGGCTTGGAAGTCGGCGACGACGACGGTGCGGCTCCCACCGAGACGGCGGGCCACGGCCTCGCCCATGCCCCCCGCGCCGGTGACGACGCACACGTCGCGGCGCGGTGAGGTCGGGATCGAGCCGGCCACTACAGATCCCAGAATCGTTCGCGGCCGTAGCGCACGAACGACTCGTACAACGTGGCCTCGTCGGCCTCGGTGAACGGCCGGAACCGATCTTCGCCTCGCAAGCGAACGAAGCACGGATCGCGGCCCGTTCGGTCGTGGCGGAACTTCTGGTGGACGAGCGTGCGCTTCACGATCTTGTTCGTTCCCGTCGTCGGGGGATCACGCAGGATCCGGACGTAACGCGGGCGCCACTTCGGCCCGATCGCGTCCTGCCGATCGAGCCAGCGCCCAAAGCTATCGAGGTCGAACGCGCGCTCGTCGGCGACGACGACGCCGGCCATCACCTGGTCGCCGGCCTGGTCGTCGGGCACGCCGTACACGGTCGCGACCACCACACCCGGTGCTCGCCCGAGCGCCTGCTCGATCGGCCCGGCCGGGAAGTTCTCGCCGTCGACACGGATCCAGTCTGCGTTGCGTCCGGCGAAGTAGAGGAAGCCGCGCTCGTCCTTGTAACCGAGGTCGCCCGACCAGTACCAACCGAAGCGCGTCGTCTTCGCAGTCGCCTCGTCGTTGTTGTAGTAACCCTCGAACGGTCCCGCGCCCTGGGTGTTGACGATCTCACCGACGCAGTCTTGGGCGTTCGTCACGCGGCCGTGCTCGTCGAGATCGGCGCGGGGTCGCTCCTTGCCGTCTTCGTCGACGACTTGCACGTGCTCCGGCGCGAGCCCCAGGGCGCCGGGCGGCGAGTCCGCGTCGCGGTTCACGGCGACGCCGCCCTCGGTGGCGCCGTACGCGTCGATCACGTGGAGACCGAACCGGCGTGCGAACCCGTCGACGACCTCGGGAGAGCCCTCGTTGCCGAACGCGACGCGCAGCGTGTTGTCGCCGTCGCCGGCGCGTTCGGGTTGGGCGAGGAGATACGCGAGGGGCTTGCCCGTGTAGTTCGTGTAGGTCGCGTCGTACCGCCGCACGTCGGCGAGCCACCGTGAGGCGGAGAAGCGGCGGCCGAGCCCGACCGCGCACGGCGTGACCAGCGAAGGGGCCCAGCCGACCTGCACCGCGCTCGAATGGAAGAGCGGCATGCACACGTAGCCGATGTCGTCGGGGCCCAAGTCCATGATCATCGCCATGCGCTTGCCCGTGACGAGCAGCCTTCGCTGCGAGCAGATGACGGCCTTCGGCGCGTCCGACGTGCCCGACGTGAAGATCAACGCCCATATCGAGTCGACGTCGGGCTCGAGCCCCGGGTCGGTCGCGTCGGCGTGGGGCTCGAGCGCGGCGTCGAGCGGCGTGCCGAGCGCGGGTGGCGCGTCGCCCGGCTCCGCGAAACGGCCGGAGGAGACGATCGGCGGCAGCCGCGCCGCGAGCGGCTCGAGGAGCGGCTCGTGGCGCGGCTCGGTGAGCACCAGGCCGCAGTCGGTGTAGCGCGCGTCCCGCAGCAAGTGCTCGTCGCGACGGGTGTGGTTGAGGCCGACGATTGCGCCGCCGATGAGCGCCGCACCACCGAACGCGAAGAGGTAGTCGGGAGTGTTGTCGAGCAGCACGGCAATGTTGCGCGGTGCCCCCGGAGGGAGCTGCTCGAGAAAGAGCGCGGCGAAGCGGCACGACTCGTCGAAGTACTCCGCGTGGGTCCACTGGCGGTCGCCGAACTTGATCGCGACGCGCGCACCGAACTCGCGAGCGTTGCGCCGCAGCAGCGCGGCCGCGTTCGGGGCAACCAACGGCGCTTGCCCCGGGGCGGGCACCGAGGGTGTGGAGGAACCGGACGCGGGGTTCAGCACAGCTCCCGGAGCGGCGGGAGCACGTGCACTCGCTCGAGCTCGGCTCGCCCATCGGCTATGCGCGCGGCCCCAGGACAGGGGGCGTCCGGGGCCGCGCGCAAAACCGTTCTGGCACCCGTCACTGGACGACGGAAGCCGCTACAGCGTGAACTTCGTGCCCTTCAGGAGGGAGGAGACGTACTTCGTCGAGGTCGCGGCGACCGTGCAGATCGAACCGTTGATCGGCTCGCCGGACTTGATGATCTTGGCTGCTGCGCCGGTTGAAGCCCCGGTGGTTCCCGTGACGAGGGTCAGGTACTTGGTGCCTTTCGGACACTTACCGATGGTCTTCTGCGAGGTGAACTTCTCGGTCACGGCTGTCGTGCCTTTGCCCCCGTTCCATGTGATCTTCGCGCTGAGAGTGCCGGTGATCTTGGCGAGAGGCGTGGTGACCTTGTCCGACCCGCCCGCAGCCAAACCGGCGGGCGTGCAGGTGAGGAAACTCGACGAGACCGTTCCGGTCTGGGCCGTCAGGTTGAGCGACGTCGTCGACACCAACTTCGCACACGAGACGCTTGGCTTTGCGGCCGCTGATGCGGGCAACGCGAACGGGACGGCCGTGAGCGCGGTAGCGACAACCGCCAAGGTGAGCAGGCGGACGGGAACTGAACGATGCATGGATCCCCCTCGGATCGTTGATCTTGGGCGAGAACCTACCCGTCCGATAATTGTCTTTGCAAGAGACGATATGTCCGCTCTCAAGATCGATTCGTCGGTTTCGGACGCTGAGGGCGCAGCCGCTGATAATCTCATTCTCGCTCCTGAATCTCGGACTTCCGCATCGAGATCGGACTCCGGATGACCGACAACTCGCAGCGAACCTCCGACCTGGTCGAGCTCCACGCCCTGTGCAGCAGGTACATGGCGTACACGAGCCAGTTCCTCCAGGACCGGTGGCTCGACGTGTTCACTCCGGACGCGGAGTACAACGCCTTCGGCACGCCGTACACGCTCGAGCGGTTTCCGGCGCTGCTCGCAGCCGCGCCACGCGGCCAGTTCATCGGGAACATGCCCGTCGTCGAGCTCGACGGCGACACGGCCACCGGCGTGCAGCACTTCGTGTTCGTCGATCAGCAAACCCATGCGATGCGCCTCGGCTGGTATCGCGACGAGTACGTGCGCACCGCCGACGGCTGGCGCATCCGCCGGAGATCGACCACGTTCATGCGCAAGCACGGTGGTTTCGACTCCGGTCGTCAGCACGACCCGCTCGCCGAGACCGAATGAAGAGTGAGCGGCGCGCCATGAGGGAGCTCCCCAAGATCATCAGCGTCGACGACCATGTCGTGGAGCCGGCCGAGCTCTGGCAGGACCGGCTGCCGGCGCGGATGCGCGAGCGCGGGCCGCGCGTCCGGCGCGCCCGATGGGGCGAGTTCTCGCTCGACGTCGGCGCGTCGTACAAGCAGGAGATGACCGAAGACGGGCGTTGGGGCGACTACTGGCTCTACGAGGACCGGCTCGTCTACGTGCACAAGCGGCATGTCGCGATCCCGCTCGACGCGACGCCCGACGGCGACGTTCGCCGTTTCGATCGTTCGAAGATGTACATCGCGGCGATGACCTACGACGAGATGCGACCGGGTTGCTACGAGTCGAAGGCACGCGTCGACGACCTCGCGCTCGCGGGCGTCGACGGCTCACTCGCCTTCCCGACGTTTCCGCGATTCTGCGGGCAGACGTTCATGGAAGGCAACGACCCCGAGCTCGGGCTCGAATGTGTCCGTGCCTACAACGACTGGATGATCGACGACTGGTGCGCCGACTCCGGCGGCCACCTCATCCCGTTGTGCCTGATTCCGCTCTGGGACGTCGACCTCGCGGTGGCCGAGGTCACGCGAAACGCGGCCCGCGGCGCCCGGGCGATCTGCTTCAGTGAGATCCCGACGCATCTGGGCCTCCCGAGCATCCACACGGGGTACTGGGACCCGCTGTTCGCGACGTGCGAGGAGACGCGCACGACCTTGTGCATGCACATCGGATCGTCGTCGAAGATGCCGGCGGCCTCGCCGGACGCGCCGCCCTCGACCGACATCATGCTGTCGTTCAACAACTCGATGGCCTCGCTCGCCGACTTCTTGTTCTCGGGAGTGCTGGTGCGTTTCCCCGAGCTGAAGCTGGCGTACTCGGAGGGCCAGATCGGCTGGATCCCCTACGCCCTCGAACGAGCCGACAACGTGTGGGAGTTCCACTCGAGCTGGACGAAGGCGAAAGAGACGATCCCCGAACCGCCGTCGACCTACTACCGCGGCCGGATCTTCGGCTGCTTCACGAACGACGCCCACGGAGTCGAGTCCATCGCCGCGGTCGGTGAGGACAACATCTGCTTCGAGACCGACTACCCGCACACCGACACGACCTGGCCCTTCACCCGCGACGAGGTCGAGCGGATGACCGCGTCGTTGACCGACGAACAGCGATACAAGGTCCTGCGCGGCAACGCGATCAGGATGCTCGATCTCGACCGCGTCTGACCGGGTCGGGCCTGGCTGCTTTTCTTCGGCTGCGACCTACGGCCCTCGACCGCCCGTGCGACTCCGGTCAGCCGACCGGGCCTCCGGATCTGCGCCTGGTTACCGGTTGGGTCCGGCGCCGAGTCCGTGGAGGCAGAAGTCCCACGTGTCCTCGGCGGTGACGCGCATGCGCGGGTTCTCCGCGAGCCGGTTGCCGAACCAGCTGTACATCACGGTCTGTTGCATGAGCACAGCTGCCCGCCGGGTGTCGGCCACTTCGATCGCGCCGGTGGCCGCCGCCTCGCTGACGAGATCCATCATGATCAGCGCGAGCGGCGCCATCGCCGCCTTCACCTGCGCGGGATGGTCGACCGCGAGCTGCACGGAGAATTCCATGATCGGTCGGCGGTTGTGCGTTCCCCGCTTACGCGGCTTCTCCGACGGATCACACCACTCGTGCAGCCGGATCGTGAACGCCCGGAGCCGCTCGAGGGGCTCTGACGTCGACTCGATGACGGTCCGCAGATCATCGGTGGCCTCGCGAACCGTCTCCTCGAACAGCGCGAGCAGGAGCTCGTCCTTGCCGTCGAAGTACTGGTAGAAGCCGCGCAGCGACTGCTTCGACTGGTCGATGACCTCCTGGATCGTGAACTCGGTCGTCCCCTTCTCGTCGATCAGCTCGAACGCGGCGTCGAGGAACCGCTGCACCCGCTGTTCGGCGCGGGACCGGGCGGCGTTCAGGCTGCGGGAGACCGCACGCTGGCGCCAGGCCGGCGCATTCGCGTCTTCGTCGGAGGTTTCGACGTCACTCATCTCAGGGAAACCCGCTTTCACTTTATGAAAGCCTACCAGCGATCACGATGAGAACGGCCTTCCCGTTTACGCTCCCCCGCCCTTGTAGACGTGGCCACCCTTCATCACGAAACGCACGTCCTGGGTGGTCGTGATGTCCTCGGTCGGGTCACCGGGCACCGCGATGATGTCGGCGAGCAGCCCGGCGGCCAGGCGGCCGCGGTCGTCGACGTCGATGAGCTCCGCGCTCATGACCGTTGCCGCGCGCAGGGCCTGCATCGGGGTCATGCCCCGATCGCACATCGCCCACAGCTCCTTGGCGTTCTCGCCGTGCGGAATCGCGGGCGCATCCGTGCCGCACGCGATCTTCACGCCGGCGGCAATGGCCTTCCCGAGCATCGCTCGGGCGCGCGGGAACACCTCCGCGGCCTTCGCCTGCAACTCGGGCGCCGCACGCGACACATCGAGCCCCTCCGACAAGTAGCTCGTGGGCACGAGGAACGTGCCGTGCTCGACCATCATCTGAATCGTCTCGTCGCTCGCGAGCGAGCCGTGCTCGATGCAGTCGACACCCGCGCGGATGCACGCCCGGATGCCCGCATCGCCGTGCGCGTGCGCGGCGACCTTCAGGCCCGCGCGGTGCGCCTCGTCGACGATCGCGACGAGCTCCTCGTCGGAGTATTGCTGCGCACCGGCGAGCCCACTGTGCGACATCACACCGCCCGACGCGGAGATCTTGATGACGCGCGCGCCGTACTTGATCTGGTAGCGCACGGACTTGCGGACCTCGGGCACGCCGTTCGCGATGCCCTCCTCGACACTGAGCGGCATGATGTCGGGCCCGAGCCGTTGGAACATCGTCGGGTCGAGGTGACCACCGGTGGGCGTGATCGCGTGACCGGCCGGCACGAGGCGCGGTCCGTCGATCCAGCCGTTGTCGATGGCGCGCGCCAGCGCAACATCGAGCAGGTAGCCGCCGGTCTTCACGAAGAGACCGAGATTGCGCGCAGTCGTGAAGCCGGCCAGGAGCGTCGTGCGGCACGCGAGCGTGCCGCGCAGCGTCCGGAACGCGGGATCGTCCTGCACGTCGCTGCGCTTGTTCCCGCCGCTGGGACCGCCCAGCAGCATGTTGAGCTCCATGTCCATCAGCCCGGGCAGCAACGTCATGTCGCCCAGGTCGATCTCGGTCGCGGTCGTCGGCAGCTCGGCCGGGTTCACGGCGGCGATGCGTTCGCCCTCCACCACGACCACGGCCGGAGCACGCAGCTCGCCGGCGTCGACGTCGACCCAGCGGTCGGCGCGCAGAATCGTGGTCATACTCATGCGGCTACGACCTCCGGCCCTCGATCGCCCGTGCGACTTCGCTCGATCATCCGGGCCTCCGGATCTGCGCCTGGATCACGGCCGGGGCTCGATCAACAGGTCGAGGTAGGCCGCACCCGAGTCGGGCACATTCGGCTGACGCCACGCTTCCACCGGGAACGACACCATCACCAGCGAGTACAGCAGCTGGAGCAAGCGTTCGGCATCTTCCGGCATCTCGTCGAGCGGGAACTTCTCGCAGTACGCGATCGCCTCTTCCGCGCGCGGGAAGAACGCGTCGTAGAACGCCTGCATGTCGTCCATCGAGCTGGCGAGTCGCTGCGCGTAACGCTGCCCTTCGGTCGGCAGGCACCACGTGGCGGCGAACGGCTCGAACTCCGAGAACGCGCCGGGAAGCAGCACGTCGGTCATCGGGACACCTCCGCACGCTCGCGCGTGTATTCGTTGACCCACTCCGCCGCCTCCTTGTGCAGGTGACGGCAGAGGATTTCCTGGTCGTTGAGCGGGAAGGCGGTCACGACGCGCGACTCCAACATGATCTGCGTCGCCTCGAGCGTGTTGCCGTCCTGCAGCGAGTACTCCTTGAACGTGACCGCCGCCATCTCCTGCGCGAGTCGCTCGCGCGCGTTCTTCGGCGGAACGAAGTAGAGGTTGCCCTCGAACACGTGCGTGTTATAGGAGGTCGGCCAGTAGTGATACGTGAGGTACCAGCCGCGCTCCCAAATCAGGATCACGAAGTTCGGCCAGATCTGGAACGAGTCGAGACCCCAGTGCTTCCGCTTCCCGGGGTTGATGCCGGGCAGCGGATCGACGCCGAGATCGGGCGCGTCCCACGGCCCGAACAAGCCGCTACGCGTCAAGCTCTCGGTCGGCTTGAGCAGCTCGGGCGGCATCCGCCAACCCTGCCCGACGGTCGTCGTGACCATGCGGTGCGGGCCCTCGATCTCGTAGTGCAATGCCTCGAAGCCGGCCGCCTGCACTTCCGGCAGCGCCGACACCGGCGACTGCTTCGCGTGCAGAACGGGTGCGTGATAAAACTCCTGGAAGGCGTCCATGAAGAGCTTCCAGTTGCTCCCGACCGTCGCGCGGTAGAAGAAGCGCTCCGTCTGCTTCTCGAACGGGTAGCCGTCGAGCGCGGTGATCATCGGCCCGAGGAAGTCGGTGAGCGTCTGGCTCGGCTCGGGCGCGAGGTTCACGAAGATGAACCCCGACCACACGTCGCAGTGCACGGGCACGAGGCTGTAGTCGGCCTTGTCGAAGTCGAAGAACTCGCCTTCTTGCTGCACGAACGTGCACGCGCCGTCGAGGTCGTACTTCCAGCCGTGGTACTTGCACGTGAACGCGCGGGCGTTGCCGTTCGACTCCTCCTTGGGGAAGTCGGTCCACACCAGCTTGTTCCCGCGGTGGCGACAGATGTTGTAGAACGCGCGCACCTCACCGTCGAGATCACGCACGATCACCACCGACGTGTTCGCAACCGCGAGCTCCTTGGTGAAGTAGCTCCCCTTGCGCGGGAGCTGCTCCACCCGCCCGACGTTGAGCCACGACCGCTTGAAGATCGCTTCGCGCTCCAGCTCGTGCCACTCCGGCGAGATGGAATCCTCGTACGAGACGGGTTCGGTGCCGAGGTCGGGGTAGTGCGCAGTCCAGCTACCCTCGGCCGGCTTCTCGACAGGCTTCATTGCTTACTCCTCGAACTCGGGACGTGATGTGGTCGCGATCTCCTGCAGATCCGGATCGAGCTGGAGACCGAAGCTCTTGAAGGCCATCGCCAACGCGGTGTAGGTGCCGACGGTGAACACGAGCTCCACGAGCTGGCGCTCGTCGAGGTGTGCCGCCAAACGCTTCCAGGTGTCGTCCTCGACGCGATAGCCGTCGATGAGCTGGTCGGTCGCGGCGAGGAGGTCGGCCTCGAGCGGCGACCACGAGAGCGCGCCGGGCCCCTCGGCGACGGCGGCGATCTCGTCGGATGTGATGGCGACTCTCGGGGCCAGGCGCAGGTGCTGAACCCATTCGTAGCGGGATCGGGTGCGCCAGGCGACGCGCAGAACCATGAGCTCGCGCTGGCGCGGAGCGAGCGCGGGCCGTTGCAGCAGCACGTTGTTGTAGACGAGGAACGGGCCCGCGAGCGCGGGATGGTGCATCATCGTCGCGAGGGCGTTCGGCATCGGCTGCGAGCCGGGCTCGGTCGACAACAACCTCGCCACGACATCGTCGGGATACGCGTTGGCCAGCGCGGCGCGGGCGTCTTCGGTCCACTCACCGGGAGGGATGGGCGCGAGGCGAGGCGCCGCAGCCTCGCTCACAGGTACCAGCCGCCGTTGACACCGATCAGCTGACCCGTGATGTAGCCCGCGTCGTCGGAGCAAAGGAACGCGCACGCGGCGGCGATGTCTTCCGGTGTTCCGGCGCGCCGCACCGGCGTTCGCGCCGCGACCGCGTCGATGGGCGGCATGTCGCCGCGCGCCGCGGCTGCGCGCGCCATCGGCGTGTCGATGAAACCGGGTGGGATGGTGTTGACCGTGATGCCGTTGGGCGCGTACTCGACCGCCAACGCCTTCGTGAGCCCGACGACGCCACCCTTCGACGCGACGTAGTGCGCCATACGGTTGGCCCCCGACTGTGCGCTCGACGACGAGATGGTCACGATCCGACCCCAGCCCGCCGCGATCATGTCGGGGATCGCGGACTGGATGCAGTGGAACGTGCCGGTGAGATTGACCTCGATCATCCGGGTCCACGCCTCGGGCGTGATGTCGGTAAAGGACTCGAACCGGTCGAAGCCGGCGCTCGTGACGATGATCTCGATCTGCCCGAGCTCGGCCCGCACCTTCGCCATCGCGGCATCGACGCCCGGGCGGTCGCTGACGTCGACCGCGATCCCGATCGCGACCTCGCCCTTCTGCCTGATGTCATCGGCCGCCGCCGTCGCGGCGTCGCCGTCGAGGTCGAGCACCGCGACCTTGCGCCCCTGCGACGCGAGGCGCTCCGCCACGGCCAGGCCCATACCCGACGCCCCACCGGTGATCACTGCGACGCGCTGCATGCCGACCTCCGGACCCGGGCACAGATCACGATGAGTATGGTTCATACGCGAATTGTGCGCAAGCATGCTCTCGAAAAACGAGAATGTCATTGCCACTTTCGCCGGACCTCCGTTAGGGTCGCCGGGACGCCACTCGTCGGAAGGGGACCAGGGTGCGGATCGGCCTGATGATCGGCCCCGAGAAAGGTCGCTACCAGGACAAGGTCGGGCGGCTCGTCGCCGACGCCGAGGCGGCCGAGCACGCGGGCTTCGCTTCGATCTGGGTGCCCCAGGTGCCGAACGACTTCGACGCGCTGACCGCGATCGCGCTGATGGGCGTCGCCACCACGCGGATCGAGCTCGGCACCGCAGTCGTGCCCGTGCAGAGCCGCCACCCGGTGGCGATGGCGCAACAGGCGCTGTCGACCCAGGCGGTGTGCGAAGGCCGGCTCACGCTCGGCCTCGGGCCGTCGCACCACTGGATCGTCACCGACATGCTCGGCCTTCCGTACGAACGGCCGGCGCACCTCGTGCGCAACTATCTCGAAGTCTTGAACGTCGCCTTCGTAGGGCCCGGGCCCGTCGACGTCGAGAACGACGAGTACCGCGTGCACAACCCGCTCGACATCACCGACATCCGCCCCACGCCGATCCTCCTCGCCGCACTCGCACCGGTGATGCTGCGCCTCGCCGGCGAGCTCGCGTCGGGAACCATTCTCTGGATGGCCGACGAACGGGCGATCGGCGATCACGTGCTCCCCCGCATCTCCGGCGCGGCGGCGTCGGCCGGAAGACCCGCACCGCGCGTCGTCGCGGGCGTCCCCGTCGTGCTGTGCCCCAACGACGAGGTCGACGCCGCGCGTGCGTGGGCGAACCAGGCGCTCGGACACGCCGAGTTCTCGCCGAACTACCAGCGCCTCCTCGAGCACGGCGACGCGACCGACGTCGGCGACCTGTGCGCGGCCGGCGACGAGTCCGCGGTCGTCGATCGCTTGCGCAGCTTCCGGGATGCCGGTGTGACCGACCTCGCAGTTCGCGTCCTGCCGCTCGGGCCGAATCGCGACGCTCGCATCGAGTCGCGTGACCGGACGCTCGCGTTCCTCTCGTCGTTGTGCCCCGAGCTCTGAAGCCGCATCCATGCGGCTGCGACCTGCGGCCCTCGATCGCCCGCGCGACTCGCTCCGCCGTCCGGGCCTCCGGATCTGCGCCTGGCCATCCATGCGGCTGCGACCTGCGGCCCTCGATCGCCCGCGCGACTCGCTCCGCCGTCCGGGCCTCCGGATCTGCGCCTGGCCATCCATGCGGCTGCGACCTGCGGCCCTCGATCGCCCGCGCGACTCGCTCCGCCGTCCGGGCCTCCGGATCTGCGCCTGGCCATCCATGCGGCTGCGACCTGCAGCCCTCGATCGCCCGCGCGACTCGCTCCGCCGTCCGGGCCTCCGGATCTGCGCCTGCGTCTACGCGTCGTAGTCGACGACCAACTCGGCGCTCGTCGGGATCGACTGGCACGTGAGCACCCAACCGTCGCCGATCTCGTCGTCCGACAACGCGTTGTTCACGCGCATCGCGACCGATCCCTTGTCGAGATGGGCCATGCACGTCGCGCAGTTGCCCGCCTCGCACGAGAACGGCGGGCGCAGGCCGCCCCGTCGTGCGGTCTCGAGCACGGTGTCGCCCGCGTGATACCGCACGGTGTGCTTCCGGCGATCGAGCCGGATCACGATCGATTCGGGTGCGAGATCGTTCGGGACGGCCGGCGTGATCTCGGGAACGACGAATCGCTCGACGAAGAGCCGGCCCGGCTCGACGCCGAGCATCGACAGCCCGGCCTCGACGGTGTCCATGTACGGGCCGGGTCCGCAGATGTAGAAGTCGGCGTGCCGAGCGTCGCCGGCCAACGCCGCGCACCGAGCCGCGTCGAGGAAGCCGAGCTCCGCGTCGACGTGGTGATGCACCGTGAGCCGGTCACCGAATCTCGACTGCAACCGCGTGAGGTCGTGCTCGAAGATCACCGAGTCGCGGGATCGGTTCGCGTAGACGAGCAGGACGGGGCGGGTTGTCGTCGCGAGCGCGGTCTTGATGATCGACATCACGGGAGTGATGCCGCTGCCGCCCGCGAACGCCACGATCGGCGCCGCGCTCGCTCGCAGCACGAACAGGCCCGTGGGGCGCATCACCTCGATTGTGGCTCCCGGCGTGAGCGTGTCGTTCATCCAGTTCGACATACGGCCGCCGGCGACGCGTTTGACCGTGGTGGTGAGGGGGTCGCCGGTCTCCGGCGAGCTCGACATGGAGTAGCACCGCACGACGGGCTCGCCGGCGATCATCGCCCGGAACGTGCAGAACTGCCCGGCCGCGTACGCGAAGGTCCGCTCGAGCGCCGGCGGGATCTCGAGCACGAACGAGCGGGTGTCGGCGGTCTCATCGACGACGGCGGCGACGGCCAGCGGGTGGTATTCGTGGTCGGGCAGCATCGCGCTCCCCTGGCTCGGGGCTTCCCTGGCTCGGCGGGCACTCGCATGATAATCGTACTCTCGAAAGTTGTTAGTCTGATTCTCCATTCGTGATGGGGGTTGCGGGTGACCACTGCCGACAACCCGAGGTGGCCGGTGCGGCCAGTGCCGACGGCGCTCAGGGAGCGATATCTCGCGCAGGGTTGGTGGACCGACGCGACGCTCGGATCGCTCGTCGACGATCGTCTGCGCGCGGCGCCCGACGCCGGCGTGCACATCTGGTCGGAAGCGCGTCCCTGGCACGGCACCTATGCCGAGATCCGTTCCGACGCGCAGCGGTTGGTCAACGCGCTCGCCGGCGCCGGCCTCGAGCCGGGCGCGGTCGTCGCGTTCCAACTGCCGAACTGGCAAGAAGCGGTCGTCGCGTTCTACGGGCTCGCGATGGGCGGATACGTCCTCGTGCCGATCGTGCACATCTACGGCTCCAAGGAGGTGCGCTTCATCCTCGACCAGAGCGGGGCGCGCGCCTACATCTCGGCCGACCGCTTCGGTCACGTCGACTATCTCGACATCGTCGACGGCGCCCGGCCCGACGAGCTGCACGATCTGGACCTGCACGTTGTCGTGGGACCAGGTGACGTCTCGCCCGGTTCTCGCGTTCGCCGCGTCGGATGGCGCGTTGTGAACGAAGCCGAGCCCGGCGCGCAGGTCGCGACGGCAGATTGCGACGACGTGTGCGTGCTCGCGTACACCTCCGGCACCACGAGCGATCCCAAGGGCGTGATGCACACCCACCGCACGCTGCTCGCCGAGACGGCGCACATACGGTCGTGGATCACGCCGGGGGCGCCGAACCTCATGGGCTCGCCCGTGACGCACGCGACCGGCATGCTCGGCGCGCTCCTGGCTCCGATGACGATGGGCCAGGACATCCATCTGGTCGACCGGTGGGATCCCGCGCGCGTCCTCGACGTGATGCTCGGTGCCGGCGTCGGGGCCGGCACCGGGGCGTCGGTGTTCCTCTCGAGCATCCTCGACCATCCGGCGTTCACTCCGCAGCACGCTCGGCAGATCCGCCGGGTCGGCTTGGGCGGCGCGCCCGTGCCCGTCGCGCTCGCGCAGCGGGCGGCCGCGCACGGCATCTGTCTCGTGCGCGCGTACGGATCGACCGAACATCCCTCGGTGACGGGCTGCTCCTTCGACGATCCGCCCGAGAAGCGGCACGGCACCGACGGCCCCGCGATGACCGGCGTCGAGATCCGGCTGCTCGACGACGAAGGCCGGCGCGTCGCTGCGGGCGAGGCCGGCGAGATCTGGTCGCGTGGGCCCGACCTGTGCGTCGGCTACACCGACCCCGCGCTCACCGCCGACGCGTTCGACGCCGACGGCTGGTACCGCAGCGGCGACATGGGCGTGATCGACGCCGACGGCTTCCTCACGATCACCGACCGCGTGAAGGACGTCATCATTCGCGGCGGCGAGAACATCTCGGCCGCCGAGATCGAGGAAGCCATCGCCGCGCTCCCGCAGGTCGCCGAAGTCGCGGTGGTGGCCGCGCCCGACGAGCGGCTCGGCGAGCACGCGTGCGCGGTGGTCCGGCTCGCGCCCGAAGCGTCGTCGATCGACCTGCGCGACATCACCGACGAGCTCGGGCGTATCGGCCTGGCCCGCCAGAAGTGGCCCGAGGAGCTGCACATCGTCGACGACTTCCCGCGCACCCCGACGGGGAAGGTGCGCAAGGTAGACCTGCGCCGGCAGTTGCACGCCGGCGCCCGGCAACGAGACGCTCGAGGACAATCATGACCGACGCCTATCGCGCGATCGAAGTGTCGCCGATCGCGGGCGCGCTCGGCGCCGAGATCGGCGGAGTCGACCTGACCACCGACCTGGCCGACGAGACGGTCGCCGAGATCCGCCGCGCGTGGCTCGAGCACCTCGTCGTGTTCTTCCGCGACCAGGTCCTCGAACCCGACCAGTTCCTCGCCCTCGCCCGGCGCATCGGCAACCCGGTCGAGTACCCGTTCGTGCAAGGGATCGACGGCTTTCCCGAGATCATCTCGGTCACGAAGCTGCCGCACGAGACCGTCAACTTCGGCGGCATCTGGCACAGCGACACCGTGTACCTCGAGCGCCCGCCGATGGCCACCATGTTGATCGCGCGCGAAGTGCCCCCGTTCGGCGGCGACACGATGTGGGCGAACATGTACGCCGCGTACGAATCGCTCTCACCGGGGATGCAGCGCCTGCTCGAAGGCCTGCGGTCGGTGAACAGCTCGGCGTTGGCCGACGTCTCCAAGACGCGCGAAGACCGGATCCGCGACAGCGGCACCGGCGGCGAACGCGAATACGTCGCCGAGCATCCCGTCGTGCGGACGCACCCCGAGACCGGGCGCAAAGCCCTCTACGTGAACGTCGCGCACACGCAGCGATTCGTCGAGATGACCGAAGACGAGAGCCGGCCGCTGCTGCGGTTCCTGTTCGAACACTCGATCCGGCCGGAGCTCACGTGCCGGTTCCGCTGGCGCGTCGGCTCGATCGCGCTGTGGGACAACCGGTGCGCGATGCACAACCCGATCAACGACTACCACGGTCACACCCGGCGCATGCACCGCATCAGCCTCGAAGGCGACGTTCCGCGGTAGGGCCCTCACCCTCGCCGGCGGAAACGCCGTATCCAGTTGTTGAAAGCAGACTCTCGCAGTACGTTAGGGCCGTTCTCACAAACGTGACGGGGGACGCAGGTGCGCAGCGAGGTCACTTGGCCGACGATTCCCGCCATGGTCCGCGATGTCGCGCTCCGTCGCGGCGACGCCGAGGCGGTGGTCGACGGTACGCGGCGCGTCACCTTCGCGGCGCTCCAAGGCATGGTCGCGGATGCCGCGCGCTCGTTGATGGCGTACGGCATCGAGCGCGGCGACCGCGTCGCCGTATGGGCGCCGAACTCCCTCGAGTGGATCGTCGCCGCGCTCGGCGTGACGACCGCGGGCGGCGTGCTCGTGCCGATCAACACCCGGTTCCGGGGCGCGGAGGCGTCGTTCGTGCTCGGACGGAGCGGCGCCCGGGCGCTGTTCACGGTGCGGGGGTTCCTCGACACCGACTACCCGGCCCTCCTGGCCGGCGCCGGAGTGCCGCTGCCCGCACTGGAGCACACGATCCTGCTCGCGGGTGAGCCGGAAGGCGCGTCGATCGCGTGGGACGACTTCCTCTCGGCCGGAACGGAAGTGTCGGGCGTATGCCTCGACGCGCGCGTCGACGCGATCGGCGCCGACGATCCGAGCGACGTCGTGTTCACGTCGGGCACGACCGGGAGCCCGAAAGGCGTCGTGATGACGCACGGCCAGACGCTGCGCGCCTATCTCGACTGGTGCGACTGGGCCGACCTGCGCCCGGGCGACCGCTACCTCATTGCGAATCCGTTCTTCCACATCTTCGGATACAAGGCCGGGTGCCTCGCCTGCCTCATGCGCGGCGCGACGATCTACCCGCTCGCCGTGTTCGACGCGGGCGTCGCGCTCGAGCTCGTGGAGCGGGAACGGATCACGGTGCTCCCGGGACCGCCGACGATCTATCACTCGCTCCTCGACCACCCCGACCGCTCGCGGCGCGACATCTCCAGTCTGCGCGTCGGCGTGACGGGCGCGGCCGACATCCCCGTCGAGCTCATCCGGCGCGTCCGTGAAGAGCTCCCCTTCGAACGCATCCTCACCGGATACGGGCTCACCGAGGCGGGCACGGTCACCGGCTGCCGGCCCGACGACGACTTCGAGCACATCGCAACGACCGTTGGTGTCCCGTGGCCCGGTTTCGAGGTCCGGATCGGCACCGAATCGGGTGACCCGGCGGCGCACGGCGAACCCGGCGAGGTCGTGGTGCGCGGCGAGACCGTGACACGCGGCTACCTCGACGACCCGGAAGCGACCGCGTCCGCGATCGACACCGGCGGGTGGCTGCACACGGGCGACCTCGGCACGATCGACGCCGACGGCTACCTGCGAATCGTCGGGCGCATCAAGGACATGTTCATCGTCGGCGGGTTCAACGGGTACCCGGCGGAGATCGAGAACCTGATGCTGCGGCACCCGCGTATCGCGCAGGTCGCGGTGATCGGCGTTCCGGACGCGCGCCTCGGCGAAGTCGCCAAGGCGTTCGTCGTGCTCGAGCCCGGTCCCCCGATCGAGCCGCTCGAGATCGTCGACTGGGCACGCGCGGAGATGGCGAACTTCAAGGCGCCCCGCTCCGTGGAGTTCCTCGACGCGCTCCCACTGAACGCGACCGGCAAGGTCGAAAAGCGCGAGCTGCGGGCGCGCTCGGTCCCGTCATGAGCGAAACGAACGAGACGGTCCTCTACCAGCACCCCGACGCCGACGGCATCGCTCGCATCACGCTGCACCGCCCCGACCATCTGAATGCCTTCACGAACACGATGCAACGCGAGCTCTGCGCCGCGTTCGACGCGATCGACGCGGATCCCGACGCGCGCGCGGTTGTGGTCACGGGCTCCGGACGTGCGTTCTGCGCCGGCGCCGACCTCGGCTCCGGCGAGCGGACCTTCTCGGGCGGCCGGCGTTCGGGGCGCGACCCCGGCGGAATCGTCACCCTGCGCATCTTCGACTGCACCAAGCCGGTGATCGCCGCGGTGAACGGTCCCGCGGTCGGGGTCGGCGCATCGATGACGCTCGCGATGGACGCGCGGTTTGCCGCGCCCAGCGCGTCGTTCGGCTTCGTGTTCACGCGCCTCGGCATCGTGCCCGAAGCCTGCTCGTCGTGGTTCCTTCCCCGTCTCGTCGGCCTGCCCATCGCGCTCGACTGGCTGATGTCGGGACGACGCGTGTCGGCCGACGACGCGTTGGCCTACGGCCTCGCACAGCACCTCGCCGACGACGTCGTGACCGCGGCCACGGAGTACGCGCGCGATCTGGTCGCCGGCACCGCGCCGGTTTCGGTCGCGCTCACGCGCCAACTCGTCTGGCGGATGATCACCGTCGCGACTCCCGCGGAGGCGCACCGCGTCGATTCCGCGCTGCTGCTCGCGGCCGCCGCCGCGCCCGATGCACGCGAAGGCGTGGCCGCCTTCCGGGAGCGCCGCGCACCCGATTTCGCGATGCGGACACCCGAGGATCTCCCGGCTGCGTATCCGTGGTGGGAGCCCGACCAGGAATGGAGCACGTGATGACGCAGGTTCCGGTCGCGGAAGGCATCTTCACGTTCCCGAGCGACGACCCGCAGCTGATCGGGAGCCGTTGCGATGCGTGCGGCATCGTCACCTTCCCCGCGCAGGACTCCTGTCCGCGCTGCGCGTCGACCGGTATGAGCGAATACCTGCTCGCCCGGCGCGGTCGGCTCTGGGCGTGGACGACACAAGACTTCCCCCCGCCGGCGCCGCCGTATTCGGGGCCGACCGGCAACGACTTCGTGCCGTTCGGCGTCGGCTACGTCGAGCTTCCCGGCGAGGTGAGGGTGGAGACGCGGTTGACCGAGTCCGATCCCGACCGGCTCACCCTCGGCATGGAGATGGAGCTGACGCTGGTGCCGTTCCGCACCGACGACGACGGCAACGAGGTCGTGACGTTCGCGTTCCGACCGGCTGACTAAGGGGCAATTTTGGGAACCGACGTTGCCATTGTCGGGGTGGGACTCCATCCGTTCGGCCGCTTTCCCGGTGTGACGGCGATCGACATGGGTGCGGTCGCGATCCGCCGGGCGCTGGCCGATGCCAATGTCGAGTGGCGTGACATCCAGTTCGCGTTCGCCGGCAGCTACGAAGTCGACAACCCCGACGCGGTGGTCGCGCTGCTCGGTTTGACCGGCATCCCGTTCACCGACGTCTACAACGGCTGCGCGACGGCCGCGAGCGCGCTGACCCTCGCGGCCAACACGATCCGTCTCGGCGACCACGACCTCGGTATCGCGGTCGGCATGGACAAGCATCTCCCGGGCGCGTTCAGCGCGGACCCGCGCCTGTACGCGTGCCCGTCGTGGTACGGCGAGCTCGGCCAGTTCCTCACCACGAAGTTCTTCGCCATGAAGATCAACAAGTACATGCACGACCACGGGATCTCACACGAGACGCTCGCCCGGGTCGTGGCCAAGAATTTGCGGAACGGCGCATTGAACCCGAACGCGTTCCGCCGCAAGCCGATGTCGGAGGAAGCAATCCTCGAATCGCCGATGCTCAATTACCCGCTCACCCAGTACATGTTCTGCAGCCCCGACGAAGGGGCCGCGGCGGTCATCCTGTGCCGCGCCGAGAACGCGCACAAGTACACCGACAAGCCGATCTACCTCAAGGCAACAACTGTGCGCACGCGCCGGCTCGGCGCGTTCGAGGTGCACAGCCCGTGGCTCCCGATCGAAGAGACGGTCGGCCCGACCGTCGACGCGTCCCGCGCCGCGTACGAGATGGCGGGGATCGGGCCCGAAGACGTCGACGTGATCCAACTCCAGGACACCGACGCGGGCGCCGAGGTGATCCACCTCGCCGAGAACGGTTTCTGCGCCGACGGCGACCAGGAACGCCTGGTTGCCGAAGGGGAGCTCGAGATCGGTGGCGCGCTGCCCGTGAACACCGACGGCGGCCTGATCGCGAACGGCGAGCCCATCGGCGCGTCGGGGCTCCGTCAGGTGCACGAAGTGGTGTTGCAACTGCGCGGGCAGGCCGGGGAGCGCCAGGTGCCCGGCAACCCGAGAGTGGGCTACACCCAGCTGTACGGCGCGCCCGGCACTGCGGGCGTGTCGATCATGTCGATCTGAACGCGTTCATCATCAGCTCGCGCACGGCGTTGACTGCGGCCTTCACGTCGTCGAGCCGATCGGCCACGTCGTCGGCGGGGCTGCCGGCTCCGCAGTTGCGCAGCATGTCGGGGAGACGGTGCTCGACGCACGCCAGCGAGAACTCGATGGGATCGCCGACGGCCAGCTCGTCGATGCGCACGACGACGTTCGCGCCGGCGCGCGGATCGATGTAGTGGTAGTGCGGCTCGTTCTCGAAGCAGTCGAAGCGCAGGTACTCGAGCCCGTCGGCGGTGCCGCACACGTGCAGTGAGGCTCCGGAGTCGTCGAAACGAATCTCGGCCTTCACGGCGCCCTGGTAGGTCGCGTCGAGGATCTCGTTGGTCAGCTGCCGGGACTCCACGACCAGTTGGACCGCTCCCGCGTCGACCGTGACACAGTGCTCGGCGACCATCGGGATGGGAAGCTGCGCGTAGCGGTTGCCGCGGCGGTACGGGGAGTCCTGACGGTCGATCGCCATCGTTCAGCGCTTCGCGTCGAAATCGAGGTACAGGCGGCTGACCCCGCGCAGGATGTACGTCGGCACGTAGTCGTAACGCCGGGCGCCGGGCGGGCCGTGCTCCAATTCGGAGATCCTGATGTTGTCGATCCGGTCGAGCAGGCGCTCGATGGTGATGCGACCTTCGGCGCGCGCGAGCGGCGCGCCCGGGCACGTGTGGGCGCCGTGACCGAACGCGATGTGCTGGCGCGCGCTCGCGCGCTCGACGTCGAAGTCGCCGGGTTGCTCGAAGCGGGCGGGATCGCGGTTCGCGGCTCCGTTCACGACCATGACGGTGGTGCCCGCCGGGATCTTCACGCCCGCGAGCTCGGTCGATGTGCGCGCGAGGCGGAAGTCACCCTTCACGGGGCTCTCGATGCGCAAGCACTCCTCGACGAAGTTCGGGACGAGCTCGCGCCGTTCGCGCAGCAGCTGCTGGAGCTCCTGATCGTCGCCGATGCGCTGGAGTGCGGTGCCGAAGAGGCGCACGGTCGTCTCCTGACCGGCGGCGAAGAGGTTGGCAGCGATGCGAGCCACGTCGATGGCCTCGGGAATCGAGCCGTCGGGAAACGTCGCGTTCGCCATGCCGGTCATCACATCGGCGCGCGGGTCGCGCCGACGCTCCTCGATGTACGCGGTGAACTGCTCGTAGAGGAACTCGAGCGGATTCTGCGCGAGTGCCGTGTCGCCGGTGCTGCCGATGGCGCCGGTCTGTTCGCTCGCCCCGGCACCGAGCCGGGCGCGAAACAGTGCGTGGTCGCGCTCCGGTACGCCGAGCAGGTCGGCGACCGCGAGCATCGCGAACGGCTGGCCGTACCCGCGGATGAACTCGCGAGTGCCGCCCGCGATGAACTCGTCGATCTGGCGATCGGCGAGGCGCCACATGAACTCCTCGTTCTCCCGCAGGCGCTTCGGCGTGATCAGGCGCATGAGGAGCGCGCGGTGCGCGGTGTGGATGGGCGGGTCGAACGTGAGCAGCTGATCGCTCATGGGCAGCTGGTCGCGGTGCTGCTCGATCAACGAGCTGACGTCGTCGCCCTCGAGCGCCACCGGGAAACCCGGGAACGGCCCGGTCGGCGAGTTGCACGACGAGAACGTCGCGGTGTCGTTGTAGACCGCGATCGCTTCCTCGTACCCGGTGACCATCATCACGTCGTGGTGCGGCTCCCGCCGCACCGGGCACTGCGCCCGCAGCCAGTCGAAGTAGGGGTACGGGTCGGCGACGAGCTCGCTGCCGCGAAAGAAGTCGATCGCGTCGTAATCGGTCACGCTCTAGGACTACCAGCGGTTGTACCGGTCGGTCCAATACGATTGCCGGGTGGACTTCTCGCTGACGGAGGCGGAACGCGACCTGGCCGGCCTGTGCCGCGAGTTCGCGCAGAAGGAGATCGCGCGGCGTGCCCCGCAGGCGTGGGACGACGCCCGGTGCCCCACCGACCTGCTCCGCGAGATGGGCGCGCTGGGGCTGCTCGGCATGCTGATCCCCGAGCAGTGGGGCGGCATCAGCATGTCGACGGTCGGTTTCGTCGCCGCGATGGAGCAACTCGGCCTGGCCGACCAGTCGGTGGCGGCCGCGTGGCAGGCGCACGTGACCATCGGGTCGTTGCCGCTGTACCTCTTCGGCTCCGACGCGCAGCGCGAGCGTTGGCTCCGGCCCCTGGCCGAGGGGCAGGCGCTGGGCGCGTTCGGCCTGACCGAGCCCGATGCGGGGTCGGACGCGCGTGGCATCCGCACGCGAGCCGTCCGGCGCGACGGCGGCTGGCTGATCAACGGCCGGAAGGCGTTCATCTCCAACGCGGGCACCGACATGTCGTTCGGGGTGACCCTGCTGGCCCGCACCGAATCTCCCGAAGGGTCGGCGCCCGCGTTCGCCAGCTTCGTCGTGGAGAAGGACACGCCGGGCTTCACGATGGGCCCGAAGCTGCGCGGTATCGGCTGGCGCGGTCTCGACACGCGTGAGCTGTATTTCGACGACGTGTGGGTCGCCGACGATCACCTCGTCGGCGACCCGGCGATGGGGCTCGGTCAATTCCTGCGCACACTCGAGGTCGGGCGCATCTCGATCGCCGCGCTGTCGCTGAGCCTGACCCAGGCCGTGCTCGATCTGGCGCTCGACTACGCGCGCCAGCGCACACAGTTCGGCCAGCCCATCTCGCAGTTCCAGGCGATCCAGTTCAAGCTCGCCGACATCGCGACCGAGCTCGAAGCAGCCCGCTGGCTCACCTATCGAGCCGCGTCTCTGCGTGACGCCGGCCAACCGTTCCTGAAGGAAGCGTCGATGGCGAAGCTGAAAGCCAGTCGCCTCGCGGTATCGGCCGCATCGGAAGCCGTGCAGATCCATGGTGGCCTCGGTTACATGCTCGACTCGCCCGTGGCGCGCTTCTATTGCGACGCGAAAGTGCTCGAGATCGGCGAAGGCACCAACGAGATCCAGCACCTCGTAATCGCGCGCGCGTTGGGCTGCTGAGTTCACTTCAGCGCTCGTCGGGTGGTGGTGGGTTCTTGGGGTGATGCGGATCGTCGGGTGGGACCATCGGTCGTGGTCCGTCGCCTTCGACGAGCGCCCAGTTGTCGCGGGTCTTTAAGTCGTGGTGGTGTTTGCAGAGCGGGTCGAGCTCGTCGACCCGTGTGCGTTTCGTGTTGACCCACTCGAGCCGGTGATCGTTCTGAAGCCGTTGGGTGCGCGGGCAGCCCAACACCGTGCACGCCGCGGACCGCCACCACAGCGCAACCTGTTGAGCGACGGTCGCCGACCGGCCGAGATGCGTGACGTTCATCACGTCGACACCTTTGGCGATCACGAGCTTGAGGACCGCGTCGCCCAACAGCTCCCGGGCGACGGACACCGGGATCGGTCCGAGCCCGACGATCTCGCACACCTCGTCGCCCCGGACTGATCCACGCCGTAATGCGCTGTGGTCGATCTTGATGATCCCCACGTACCCGGCCTTCGGCTTCGGCTTGCACTTCGCGGGCGTCGGTTCGGTACCAGGCTCGGTGGCCGGCGCGTCCTCAGCGATCGTGCCGCCCGCGGCGCGCCGGGCCAGCTCGATCAACGCGTCGAACGCGTACGCCTCGTACGGCTCGTAACGGCCCTCGGCCCGAGCCGCGTTGAACATCTCCTCCACGATCGGGCCGTGCACCGCCCGGAACACAGCACCCGCGTCGACCGGACCGCGCGCGACCGCATTCCAGGCCCCCTCGGTATCGGTGTACCCCTTGAACGACCGGTTCTTGCGGATCCGTTCGTACGCGGCATCGCGGTCCTTGGCCCGCGCCTGCACGCACCGCTCCCGAGTATCAGCCAACGGCGCATCCTCCGCCCCAGCCAACAACCCCGCTTCGGCCTCGGGCGCGACCGCAGCCGCGGCCGCGACCGCCTCGGCCTTCGCCACCGACAACTTCCCCGCCCGCAACGCCTTCGCAGTGGCCGGCAGCTTGCGGACCCGCTTCGAGGCCTCCAACTGATTCCTCGCCGCCGTCACCGACGAACCCGCGATCGCGGCCGACTGCTCCGCCGCAGACCGGTGGCCGCCACGCTTCCACCGGCCCGCCTCCTCCACTCTCCGGGCCAGCAACAACTTCGTAGACGCGGCGCGCCGCTCGACCGTGTCGAGCGCGGTCCACAGATCCGTCACCTCACTCAACGGCACCGCATCCGGATCGATCCGCGCGACCAACACGCGGAAGAAGTCGTCGATCTCGCGCACGTCGTCCGCGAACGTACGCGGCGGGCGAGTCGCAAACGCAGTGACCATGCGACGAACCATACAGAGGGGGTGAGACAGTGAAACCCCGAAAACCCCGATAAACAAAGAAGAATTCGAAATATCTCAGAAGAATTCCGAGCGATCAGATCGCATCCCCGCGCACGCGGCGACGTGCCGCCCACACTCACCCGCGCACGCGGCAACGTTCTGCCCGCGGACCCACAAGGGCATGCCGCTCCTTCGACGCGTCGTTATCGTTGTCGTTCCGTGATCACGCGCACGCGCCGGCGTGCCGCAATCGCATCAACAGCCCACGCCACCCTTGGCTGCGTCGGTTGTCGCTCCATGATCGCCGCGCGCCCAACGCGACGCGCCCTCAGACGCGCGCGAGTCGCCGGAGCGCGTCGGTGATGTCGTCGCGGTCGGGTAGCCACGCGCGTTCGAGCTCCGGTGCGTACGGAGGCGGCGTCGCGGCCGCGCCGATCCGCTCGATCGGCGCGTCGAGATACCAGAAGCCGTCGCGCGCGACGGTCGCGGCGATCTCGGCGCCGATACCGAACGGCACAACGGCCTCGTGCGCGATCAGGAGCCGGCTCGTCTTGTGCACCGACTCGAGAACCGTGGGCATGTCGAGCGGCGTCACGGTGCGCAGGTCGATCACCTCGACCGAGATGCCCTCGCCCACGAGCGCCTCGGCTGCGGCGACCGCCTCGTGCACCATCCGTGAGACCGACACGACTGTGATGTCGCTTCCCGCGCGGACGACCGCCGCCTTGCCGATCGGTACGACGTGGTCGGCCGGAGGCTGCGGTCCTTTCATCCCGTAGAGCAACCGGTTCTCGATGAACACGACCGGGTTCGGGTCCTGGATCGCGGCGCGCAGCAATCCGTAGGTATCGGCCGGCGTCGACGGCATGACCACGCTCAGACCGGGAATGTGCGCGAGAAGCGCCTCGAGACTCTGCGAGTGCTGGCTGCCCGAGGAACGGCCCGCGCCGAATTGCGTACGCACGGTGAGCGCCATCTGCGCGGCGCCGCCGGTCATGAACGGCAGCTTCGCGGCCTGGTTGAGCAGCTGATCGAGGCACACGCCGATGAAGTCGAGATACATGAGCTCGACCACGGGCCGCATGCCCGCCATCGCGGCGCCGACCGCGAGGCCGACGATCGCGCTCTCGGAGATCGGGGTGTCGCGGACACGATCGCCGAAACGGTCGTGCAGCCCGCGCGTCAGGCCGAAGACGTTGCCGCCGGCCGCAACGTCGATCCCCGCGACGAACACCCGCTCGTCGCCTGCGAGCTCCACCTCGAGCGCGGCTCGGACCGCGTCCATCGTGCGGAACACCGGGGCACCGGCGGGCAATGCCGGCGGCTCGGGTCGCTCGGGTCGTGGGCGCGTCACGAAGTCGTGCAGCGTGGTAGCCGCGGGCGGGGCCAGCCGCCGCGCGGCGGCAACCGCGTCGTCGAGCTCGCGCGCGACCGATGACTGCATGGCGTCGAGCGATTCGGCGCCGATTCCCGCCGACCGGAGCCGCTGCGCGTGCACGAGCAGTGGGTCGTGTGCTTCCCACTCGCGAACCTCGTCGGACGACCGGTAACGCTGCGGGTCGCCTTCGTAATGACCGTGCCAACGGTAGGTGGCGGCCTCGACCACGAAGGGACCGCGTCCGGCGCGCGTCGCGTCGACCACGTCGCGCATCGCGGTGGCGGTCGCCACCACGTCGTTCCCGTCGACCGCGACGTAGGGAACGCCGTAGCCGGCGGCCCGCCGCTCGAGGGGCGCCGCGTGCTGCGCGCTCGCCGGCGAGAACTCGGCGTAACCATTGTTCTCGCAGAAGAAGATCACCGGGAGGCGCCAGACCGCGGCCAGGTTGATCGCTTCGTGGAACGTCCCGTGCGCCACGGCGCCGTCGCCGAAGAATGCCACCGCCACGCGGCCGTCGCGCCGCAATTGCGCCGCGGTCGCCGCACCGGCCGCGATCGGCAGGCCCGCGCCGACGATCCCGTTGGCGCCGAAGATGCCGATCGTCGGATCCGCGATGTGCATCGACCCGCCGCGGCCGCGGTTCGTGCCCGCGTCCTTCGCCATGAGCTCGGCGAACATGCCCAGCGGGTCGAGACCCTTCGCGAGGCAGTGACCGTGACCGCGATGTGTCGACGTGATCACGTCGGTGCCGGCCAGCGGCCAGCACGCGCCGACCGCCGACGCCTCCTGCCCGATCGACAGGTGCACGAATCCCGGCACCTCGCCGTCTCGATACAGCACGGACACGCGCTCCTCGAAGCCTCGGATCACGAGCATCCGCCGATGCATCTCGAGCAGGTCGGCGTCGCTGAACATGAACCGTGTATTGTACTGACCGGTACAACCTTGGGTGGGAAGAGCGATGCCGGAGCAGATCGACATCCCCGCGTCGTTCGCCGGCGTCGCCGACGTCACCGGGAAGCGGGTCGTGATCACCGGCGCCGGCCGCGGGCTCGGTCGAGTGCTCGCGCACGCCTTCTCGCAGGTCGGCGCGCGGGTCGCCTTGGTCGCGCGCACCGAGACCGACCTCAAGACCGTCGCCGAAGAGCTCCCGGGCCCGTCCTTGGTGATCAGCGGCGACGTCACCGACCACCGGTTCAACGAGGCGGTCGCCGATGCCACCGTTGCGGAGTGGGGCGGCGTCGACGCGTGGATCTGCAACGCGGGGATCTCCCCCATCCTGGCCGGACCGCTCGAGACCGATCCGTCGGTGTGGCGTGAGATTCTCGACGTGAACCTCACGGGCGCATTCCTCGGGGCGCGCGCGGCGGCCCGCGTGATGGGCGAAGGCGCGCGGCTGATCTTCACCGGCTCGGTGTTGGGCGAGCGGCCGCGCGAAGGACTGGCCGCGTACAGCGCCTCGAAGGCCGGCCTCGTCGGAATGGCGAAGGGGCTGGCGCTCGATCTCGCGCCGTCGGGCATCACCGTCAACGTGGTCGCGCCGGGATGGTTCGACTCGCCGCTGGCCGCGCACTGGAAGCGCAATCCGGAGCTCGGCGCGGGGGTGCTCGGGCACACCGCGCAACGACGTTGGGGAGCAGCCACCGACCTGGCCGGCGCGTATCTCTTCCTGGCCTCCGACGCGTCGGCGTTCGTGACCGGCACCGTGCTCAACGTCGACGGCGGATACCTGCTCGTATGAGCAAACGGGTCGTCGTCATCACGGGTGCGGGTGGGACGCTCGGTGCGGCGCTGTCGTCGCAGTTCGCGGGCGAGCCCGATACCGACGTCGTGCTGAGTGATGTCAGCGCCGCCGCACTCGAGGCCACCGAGAACACCTTGCCCTTGGAGCGCGGCACGGTCCTGATGCTTCCGGCCGACGTCGGCGAAGTCTCGGAGGTCGAAGCCGTGGTCGAGCTGGCGATGGAGTGCTTCGGCCGCGTCGACGTGCTCGTCAGCAATGCCGGCGTGCTCTCCCCCAACGGCCGTATCCACAATCTGACGACCGAAGACTGGGAACGAGCGTTTCGCGTCAACGTCCTCGGCGCCGTCAACGGCATCCGCGCCGCCGTTCCCGTTATGCGCGCGCAGCGGTCGGGGTCGATCATCCTCACCGCGTCGGTCTCCGGTCTCACCGCGTGGTCGCACGCCGCGCCGTACTGCGCGACGAAGGCGGCCGTGATCCAGCTCGCAAAGGTCGCAGCAGTCGAGTACGCGCGCGACGGGATACGCGTCAACTGCGTGTGCCCGGGTACGTTTCGTTCGGGCATCCACGCCGAGCTCCCACCGGAAGCACTCGACACGATCGCAGCCAAGCACCCGCTCGGCTTGGGAACCGCCGCCGACCTCGTGGGTGCCTACTCGTATCTCGCGAGCGACGCGGCGCGCTGGACGACCGGTTCGGCGATCGTGGTCGACGGCGGCTACGCCGCGCCGTAGGGAGCGTCGATGCCGTCCGACATGAACTGGTTCGGCGTGCTCGAACACCACGCGCGCAACGCGCCGGACAAGCCGATCGCCGTCTTCGGCGACAACGTCGTCAGCTATGCGGGAATGCAGCAGTGGGCCACGGCACTGGCGGGTGCTCTCACGGCGCGCGGTGTCGGCGCGGGCGACGTCGTGGGGCTGCTCTCGTACAACAGCATCGAGTTCCTGGTGACGATCTTCGCGGCCAACTATCTCGGAGCCGTCGCGATGCCGATCAACTGGCGACTCGCGGCCCCGGAGCTGCGGTTCATCCTCGAGCACTCGGGAGCGCGCGTGCTCGTGTGCGGCGACGGCCTCGTCGACCTCGCAAACCTCGCGACGAACGATCTCGAGGGCCTCGTGCGCGTATGCACATCATCGGAGAGCGTCGCGGGATGGGAGTCGTTCAACTTCATCAGCGCCGACGCGGCCGGCGGCGCCCGGCCGGCCCGCGTCGAGGTGAGTGGCGACGACGTCCACCGGCTCATGTACACGTCGGGCACCACCGGTCGCCCGAAGGGCGTGATGATCACGCACGCCAACCTGGCCTGGAAGAACTACGCGCACATCACCGAGTTCGGGTTCACCGCGGCCGACGTCGGCCTGGCGTGCGGGCCGCTCTATCACGTGGGCGCGCTCGACCTCGTCACCACCTCGATGATCGCGGTAGGTGCGACCACGATCATCCACCGCGTCTTCGACGCCGAACGCGTCGTCGACGAGATCGAGCGGTCGAGCGTGACTGCGGTGTGGACCGCGCCCGCGATGGTCCGCGCGATCCTCGACGTACCGGGAATCGAGGAGCGTGATCTGTCGTCGGTCCGGCTCATCATCGCGGGCGGCGAGAAGATGCCCATTCCGTTCATCGAGCGGCTGCGGCGAACCTTCCCGTCGGCATGGTTCGCCGATGCGTACGGGCTCACCGAGACCGTGTCGGGCGACACCTTCCTCGACCGCGAGAGCACAGTCTCGAAGCTGGGCAGCGTCGGCCGGCCGTGCCAGTACCTCGAGCTCGACATCTGGGACGAGCACGGATCGCCGGTGCCGGCGGGCGAACGGGGCGAAGTAGTGCTGCGCGGGCCGAAGGTGTTCAAGGGATACTGGCGCGACCCCGACGCGACGAACACCGCGTTCGCCGGCGGGTGGTTCCACACCGGCGACATCGGCGTGAGAGACGACGACGGCTACCTCTACATCGTCGATCGCCTCAAGGACATGATCGTGTCCGGCGGCGAGAACATCGCCGGCTCCGAGATCGAGCGGGTGCTCTACGAGCACGAGTCGGTCGTGGAGGTTGCCGTCGTCGGGCGTCCCGACGATCGCTGGGGAGAGGTCCCGATTGCTTATGTCGTCCGCAGCCCGGGCGCCACCGCGACTCCGGAAGAGCTCATCGAGCACTGCCGCGCGCAACTCGCGAAGTTCAAGGTCCCGAAAGCCGTGACATTCGTCGACGAGCTCCCGCGGAACCCGTCGGGAAAAGTCCTCAAACGAGCGCTGCGCGACCGAACGTCCTAGTGACGTGAGCGTTGCAACACACCTCGTCGACACCGGCCTCCCAGACCGTCTGCTCGGCGGTCGATCATCGCCGCCTTGAACAGGCGTCCGCCCGGGGACTGCGCCTGTTGCGGCTCGCGCTGTGTCACCCAGTCGGCGTCGATCACGGAGTCTTCGAGGTCGAGGCCGTCGTACGGCATCGCGTTCATCACCGCTTCGGCCTCGGCCAGGGCCGGCTCTTTCGGCGCGTACTCCGCCCACATGGTCTGCTCGAACGCGACCAGCGCGCGGCGGTCGCCGTCAGTGAGCCGATCGACGTCGACTTCCACCACTTCGACGGCGGGCACGACTCACCCCTCTAGCCGGGCGGGAACAAGTGCGCCAGGAACGTGGCCGACCACGCGTTGAGGTCGGCGGGCACGAAGTAGCCGGCCTCGTCGTTGATCGTGGCCCAATGTTGCGCGACGTCTTCGACCGTCGGCACCGACGACGCGTGCACGTAACCCTCCGCCTCGGCGATGAAGATACGGGCGAAGCGCCCGCCCCCCGCCGCGTAGATCTCGCCGCTCACCGGGCAGTCCTCGTGGGCGAGGAACGCGACCAAGGGTGCGACGAAGTCGGGCGACATCGGCCCCATCCCGGGGTCGTCGCCGATCTCGTCGGTCTCGGCGGCCGAGCGGCCCGCCATACGCGTGATGGCCGCGGGCGCGATGGCGTTGACGAGGATGTTGTGCGCGGCGCCTTCGGTCATGAGGCTGCGCGTCAGCCCGACGACGCCCGCCTTCGCAGTGGCGTACGAAAGGTTCTCGAGCAGTCCGAACATTCCCGACGAGCTCGTCATGACGATGCGGCCGTATCTCTGTTCGACCATGTGCGGCCACGCGGCACGAGTGGTGTTGAACGAGCCGCCGACGTGCACGGCGAAGTGCCGCGCGAGTTCGTCGGCATCGACTTGCGGCATGCCCGCCCATTTGATGATGCCGGCATTGTTGACGAGAATGTCGAGGCGTCCGAAGTGCTCGATCGCCGTGTCGACGAGCGATTCCGCGCCGGCCGTGGTGGCGACGTCGCTGCCGTTTGCGATCGCCACGCCCCCGGCGGCGACGATCTCTCCGGCGACCGTCGATGCCGGTTGCGCGTCGGCTCCGATCCCCTGGCGCGAACCTCCGAGGTCGTTCACGACCACGCTCGCGCCCCGCGCCGCGAGCAGGTGGGCGTGCGCTCGTCCGATGCCGCGTCCCGCGCCCGTCACGACCGCGACGCGCCCGTCGAACCTGTGCTCGCTCACGCGCACCCCGCTCAGTCTGTACCGACCGGTCCACTATAGTTGCGGGTCTGATGCCTCGAAGCGGGGAACGTTCATTGCCGACGGCGCCGATCGAAGCGGGCGACGCGCCCCCACGCAGCGCGAAGTGGAAAGCCCGACGCGACGTGATCGTCGACACCTCGGCACCGGTCTTCGCGCGCCAGGGCTACCACGCCACCGGCATCGCGGAGCTGTGCGCGGTCAACGGCCTCGGCAAGGGCGCGTTCTACCACTACATCGAATCGAAGGAAGAGCTGCTCGCGGCGATTCACGATCGAGTGATGGACGAGGTGATGCTCGGCGCCGATCGCGTCGCGCAGGCGGGTGGGACGCCCTCGGAGCAGCTCGCGATGCTCGGCGACGAGCTCCTCGACGTCATCCACCGCTACCCCGATCACGTGTGGGTCTTCCTGCACGAGTTCCCCGCGCTCACCGCCGAACGCGCCGAGCAGTTCCGCGTGCGCCGGCGTGCGTATGAACAACGAGTCGAGGCCGTGCTGCAAGCCGGCGTCGACTCGGGCGAGTTCCGCGACGTGCACCCGAGGCTCACCGCGCTCGCGTGGCTCGGCATGCACAACTACACGTACCTGTGGCTCAAGCCCGACGGCCTCATGTCGGCGCGCGACGTCGCGAAACCGTTCGCCGACATCTTCCTGCGCGGGATCTCGAACTAGCTGCGCACGGCGACGCAGCGCGCCCGGCTCGATGGGGGTCGAAATCCTTGCGGCGCGCTCAGCGCAAATGCAATGACCGGCCCGATTTGTCCGGCCGGGTCCACCCAAATGGTTCCGGTCGTTGCAAATGAACTGAGCGCGAATGTTCGATTTGCGGGGTGTCGAAGGTGCGGCGCCCTCGCGGGCGTGGGAAACGTCGCCTCGATTTCAGGTCGGACGCGACCTAGCTCGCGGGGCTCACCGCGCGCTCGAATCCGAGGAGGCCGCCCAGGGTGCCGCCCACGAGCGCGGCGCGCTCAGCGTCGGGCAGATCGCCGAGTTGCATCTTGATCAGCTCACGGCTCCCGCGGAACGTCCCTTCCGCGTGCGGGTAGTCGTTGCCCCACACGATCGTCGACAACCCGGTGATGTGCCGGCAGGCAACGGCCACGGGATCGTCCTGGAACGACACGTGGAACTGCCGCTTCACGTACTCGCTCGGCGCGAGCGGATACGGCCACTTGTCGTTGAGGCGGAACAGCTGCGCCATGCCCGGCTGGTCGTCGTTGGGGCGCGTGTCGTCCCAGTTCCCGAGCCACCAGTCGGCGTCCTGGCCGATCCCGGTGACCCAGCACTTGTCCATGCTCCCCACGAGCGACGCGAGCCAGTGCGCATTGAACTCGATGAGCGCGAAGTGCAGGTCGGGGTAGCGCTCGGGAACGCCCCCGCCGATGAGCTCGCACATGACCTGCTGCGGCACGAACGGGCCGTAGACGCACTGCGTGATCATCCGTTTCGATGCCGACTTCTCGGTCATCGGCTGGTTGACCTGCGCGGCCTGCTCCATCACGACCTTGAGTGTCGTCGCGGTCGTGTCGTTGACCTTCACGCCGCCGGTCTGCGTGTGGATGAACACGTGCACACCGTTGGACTGCGCGGCGGCCCACACCGGGTCCAACGCGCGCGAGTAGTACGGCTGCGGCGGGGTCGAAGGCAGGAGGATCGCACGGAACCCGCCCGCGGCAACGCGCTCGATCTCGGCGACCGCGTCGTCGACATCCGTCAGCGGGACCGGCGCGGTCGGAGCCAGGCGCGAGAAGTACGGCGAGAACCGCTCGATCACGTAGTCGTTGTAGACGCGCGCGTGCGCCATCGACAGCTCGTGGTCGTCGGAGTAGAGACCGAACAGCGAGAGGTTCGGGTGCATCACCTGCACGTCGACGCCGTCGAAGTCCATGTCTTCGAGAATGTGCTCGGGGTCACCCTCCGGCATCCGGCCGCCGGTCTGGCGATACCGGGAGATCGTCCAGCCCTCGTACCCCGACGTGTGCAACTTGCGGAAGATCCGCGCGCCGCCCTCTACGAACGGCTCGATCTCGAAGTCCTCTTCCCACACCGCGCGATCGCGCAGGTGTTTCGGCAGGCGGGTGCGGAAGAGGTCGGTGGGCTCGAGGAGATGCCCATCGGCGGAGACGACGAAATCCTTCTCGATCATGGCGTCAGCGTACTTCCCGTCGGTAAACCAACCGGTCGGTACAATACCGCGTCCGATTGCACGCTCCGAGGGGGAACCCCGTGGCCCAGCGGTGGAAACAACGCCCGGAAGGCTCGACCTGGGGCGACTGGGGCGACGACGACGAGCTCGGCCGCATCAACCTGCTCACCCCCGAGAAAGTGCTCCAGGGCGTGCGCGAGGTCGAGGCCGGCGTCAGCTTCTCGCTGAGCCTCCCGCTCGACTTTCCCGGCGGCACCGCGCTGAACCAGCGCCGCTACCCGCCGCGCCTCGCACCCACCGAGGACCTCGACGGCAATCCCGAGGTCTTCTACAACGTCCACCAGAGCGAGATCCCGAAGTACGGCAGCCCGCGCCACGTCGACGTGTGGGCCGACGACCAGGTGACGCTCTGGCTGCAGTACTCGACGCAGTGGGACTCGCTCGCGCACGCCGGCGCCGAGTTCGATGCCGACGGCGACGGTGTGGAAGAGGCGGTCTATTACAACGGGTACCGGGCCGGAGAAGACCTCGTCGGACCGAAGCAGGACGCCGAAGGCAACGGCGGCAACCACGCGTGCTTCGCGAAGCACCTCGGCCTCGAGCACATGGCCTTCCACGGCGTGCAGGGGCGCGGCGTGCTCATCGACCTCGCGCACCACCTCGGCCACGAGTTCCGCGGCGTCGACCGGAAGACGCTCGAAGAGATCATGACGGCCGACAACGTCGTGGTCGAGCCGGGCGACATGGTGCTCTTCCACACCGGCTTCGCGACCGAGGTGCTGAAGTGGGACCGCAACCCCGATCCCGTGAAGATCCACGCGATGTGCACGTACCTGGACGCGCGTGATCCGGAGATGCTCGAGTGGATCACGGATTCGCAGCTGTCAGCGTTGGTCGCGGACAACTACGCGGTCGAAGGCTTGGTCGGCGGACCACGCGTCGAAGGGCGTCATTCGCTGCTGCCGATCCACCACCTCTGCCTGTTCAAGCTCGGCGTGCCGCTCGGGGAGATGTGGTATCTGCACGAGCTCGCGACCTGGCTGCGCGCGCACAACCGCAGCCGCTTCCTGCTCACCGCTCCCCCGCTGCGCCTGCCCGGCGCCGTCGGCTCCCCGCTCACTCCGGTGGCGACTGTCTGACGCGCGAATCGCGCCTTATTTTTCCGCATGTTTTCGTTGATATCGAACGTATGTTCGTATAGCATGACGGCATGGAGATCAGTGCTCCACCGCGGGTTGGCTCGTTGCCAACCTGCAGCTGGCGTCGGGCGAGGCAGCGCCCCCCGTCGCGATCGTCAAGGGCGGCAGCCTCATCTTCTGATGCGGTGATTCATTTGTTGCTCCGTGCCCGCACCGGGCACGGAGCAACGAATGCGCGCGTGCACAGTCGTCGCGTCGTCAGACCGATCGTGACAGCTTGAACGCCTGGTACTCGTTCCCTCGCACCCTCGCGATCTCCTTGAACAGCTTGGGGCGGCCGGCCGAGTTGAGGAGGTAGCGGCGGGCCTTGCCGGGGATGTTGGCTCCGAAGAAGTAGCTGCTCTCCCCGAAGGAGGGTGGCAGCGCGGCGACGGTGTCGATCATGTTGGTCCACTGCGCTTCGGCTGCGGCATCGACTTCGATCGTGTCGTAGCCGTGGTCGCGGACGTAGACAAGCGTGTCGGTGATGAAGTCGACCTGGTCGCCGTTGTAGCGCGGATTGTTGCCGGCCGCCGCGTGCGGTCCGCCGGGGAAGAAGCAGTTCGGGAAGCCCGCGGTCTGCACTCCGAGAAAGGTCTTGGGCCCGTCGGCCCAGTAGTCGGTGAGCGCGAGGCCGTGCCGGCCGCGGATCCCCATGCGCCGGAGCGCGCCGGTGCCGAAGTCGAAGCCGGTCGCCCACACCACGATGTCGAACTCGCGCTCACCCTCGGACGTCTCGATCCCGTGCTCGTTCATGCGGATGATCGGCGTCTGCTTCAGGTCGACGAGCGAGACGTTCGGGTTGTTGTACGCCTCGTAGTAGCCGTTCACGAACGGCGGCCGTTTCTCGGCGAAGCGATGATCGGGGATCAGCTTCGCCGCGGTCGCGGGATCCTTGACGATGCTCCGGATCTTCGCGGCGATGAACTCGCACCACTCCGCGTTCGCGGCGGGATCGAGGAGCAGGTCGGTGTAGTTGCTCGTCAGCTTCGAGAAGCCGGGACTGTTCCACATCTTCTCGAAGAACGCGAGCCGCGCTTCTCGCGAGTCGTCGAACGTTGCGCGATCGTGCACGGGATGGAGGAAGCCGCTCACCGACGTGTTCAAGGTTTCGCGTATCGCCTCGAAGTCGGCGCGGAGTTGCGCCTGCTCTTCGGGGGTGATCGGTCGGTTGTTGAGCGGCGTGCACCAGTTGGCGCTGCGCTGGTACACCGTGAGCGACGCGACCTCGCCCGCGATCACCGGGATCAGCTGGACACCACTCGATCCCGTGCCGATGACGGCGACGCGCTTGCCCGCGAAGTCGAGCGGCGTCGCGGGCCACAGCCCGGTGTGCAGCGACTCGCCGGCGAACTGGTCGCGTCCGGGCACGTCGGGGAAGTACGGCACCGACAACACCCCGGTCGCCGCGATGAAGAAACGCGTGCGGTACTCCGCGCCGTCGGCCGTCGTCACCGTCCAGCGCCCCGTTGCCTCGTCGTACACGGCCGACGCGACCTTGGCGTCGAAGCGCATGTCGCGGCGCAGGTCGAAGCGGTCGACGACGTGGTTGAGGTAACGCTCGGTCTCCGGTTGCTCGGCGAAGTGCTCCTGCCACTCCCACTCGTCGAACAGCTCGCGCGAGAACAGGTAGGCGTAGGTGTAGCTCTCGGAGTCGAAGCGCGCGCCCGGGTAGCGGTTCCAGTACCACGTGCCGCCGACGCCACCGCCGGCCTCGAGCAACCGGGCCGAGAAGCCCGCTTCCCGCGCGCGGTACAACTGGTAGATGCCGGTGATGCCGGCGCCGACGACGAGCACGTCGACGTCGGACTCGAGGGACTGCATCGAATTATTGTACCGACCGGTCGGTTGCGGTACGTTCCCCGCATGGCTGACCGACCTCGCTATCGAGTCGTCCAGTGGACCACGGGCAATGTCGGCAAGAGCTCGGTGCAGGCGATCGTTGCGAACTCGATGCTCGAGCTCGTGGGTTGTTACGCGTGGTCGCCCGGGAAGGTCGGCCGCGACGTCGGCGAGCTCTGCGGGATCGCACCGTTGGGCCTCACCGCGACCGACGACGTCGACGCGCTGCTCGCGCTGGAGCCCGACTGCGTCGTGTACAACCCGATGTGGACCGACACCGACGAGCTCGTGCGCATCTTGTCGGCGGGCGTGAACGTCGTGTCCACTGCCGCGTTCATCACCGGCCACAACTTGGGCCCGGGCCGCGAACGGATCGTGGAGGCGTGCCGGCGCGGCGGCTCGACCATGTTCGGCACCGGTGTGAGCCCGGGCTTCGCCCAGCTGTTGGCCATCGTGTCGGCGACGATCTGCGACCGGGTCGACAAGATCACGGTCAACGAGGCCGCGGACACGACCTATTACGACTCGCCCGCGACCGAGATACCAGTAGGCTTCGGCAAGCCGATCGACTCCCCCGACCTGCAGGCCATGACCGCGCAGGGCACGGCCGTGTTCGGCGAAGCCATACGGCTGATCGCCGACGCGCTCGGCGTCGAGCTCGATGATGTGCGCTGCGAGGCCGAGTATGCGCAGACCACCGCCGACCTCGACCTCGGGTCGTGGAGCATCCCGGCCGGCTGCGTCGCGGGGGTCGCGGCCAGCTGGAAGGGATCCGTCGGCGGCAAGGTCGTCGTCGAGCTCAACCTGTTGTGGCGCAAGGGCCAGACACTCGATCCCGACTGGAAGATCGAGCAAGACGGTTGGGTGATCCAGATCGACGGGCGGCCCACGGTGACGGCCAAGATCGGTTTTCTCCCGCCGCCCGACTTCGAGGCCGAAACCATCGCCGACTTCATGGTGCTCGGACACATCATGACGGCGGCGCCCCCGCTCAACGCGATCCCGGCCGTCGTGGCCGCCCCACCCGGCATCGCGACGTACACCGACTTGGCGCTGGTGTTGCCCCGCGGGACCGTGTCGCTGGCGTGACGACCGTTGACCGGAAGTCGGCGCTCGCGGGGCCCAACGCGATGGACCCGGAGTTCCCCGACCGCGTTCCGAAGCAGCGTTACTACGACCCCGACTTCTACCAAATGGAAGTCGAGTCGTTGTGGCCGCGCGTGTGGCAGATGGCGTGCCGCCTCGAGGAGATCCCGCGACCGCACGATTTCGTCGAGTACGAGATCCTCGATCAGTCCGTCATCGTGGTACGCACCGACGACATGGGCGTGCGCGCGTTCCAGAACGCGTGCCGGCACCGCGGCGTCAAAGTGGTCGTGGGCGCCGGCACCTGCGCGCACGGTTTCACCTGTCCGTTCCACGGTTGGTGTTACGGCGCCGACGGCACGAACACCGCGGTGCCGCGACGGAAGGGGTTCGCCGAGCACAACTTGCAGCCCGGCGACATCGACCTCGTCCCCGTGCGTTGCGAGACGTGGGGCGGCTGCGCCTGGATCAATTTCGACGACGACGCCCCGCCGGTGCGGGACTGCATGGAGCCGGCCGCGACCATCCTCGACGCGTGGCACGTGGAGTCGTTGCGCACCGAGAAGTGGTACGCGGCGCGCCTCCCGGTGAACTGGAAGCTCGCGATCGAGGCGTTCGTCGAGAGTTACCACGTGGTGGTGACGCATCCCGAGATGGACATTCCCGGAATGCGGTATTCGCTGCGGCCCGGCGCGCCGTTCGACCCTCGAGCCTTCATCGAAGCGGAAATCGACTACCTGCGCGTGTTGAGCGAGGGCATGGACGGGATGGTGCACGCGAACGACGTGCGCGTCGCGGAGGGCCTGCGCGGCCTCGAGTTCCCGGCGGATCCGGCGCTCGCGATCGCGGCCTGGAATCGCGCGCTCAACGACGCGGTGATGAGCTGGCACCGGACGCGGGGCGCCGGCGTCCCCGACCTCAACGCGCTCGACGCGCAAGGATTCAACGAGACCTTCTACCAGTGCTTCCCGCACTACTTCGTGTTGCCCATGTACAGCAGCGCGTCGTCGTACCGCTTCCGCCCGTTGGGACCGGAGGAGACGCTGATGGAGATCTGGTCGCTCGCTCGGTTCCCGGAAAACGAGCAGCCGGAGCGGGTCGCGCCGCCGGAGCGGTGGGAGGCCGACGACCCCCGCTGGCCGCCGATCCCCGCGCAGGATTTCTCGAACCTGCCGCGCCAGCAGCAGGGTCTGCACGCGAAGGGCTTCGAGTACATGCGGCTGTCGGAACGGGCCGAGGGTCACATCTCGAACTTCGAACGGACGCTCGACGGCTTCCTCGCCGGACTTCCATACGACAAGCTGCTCTCGGCGCTCCGGTCGGTGAACGTCGCGCCGTTCGACAAGCCCATCCTCGACATCGGGATCTGACATGACGTACGCAGAGGTCGTCGAAGGCATACGCGCCACCATCGCCGCGTACACCCAGGCGCTCGACGACGGTCGCACCGACGATGTGGTCGCGACCTTCTGTCCCGACGGCGTGTGCGACATCCCGGGCATGGGAACCCACGAAGGCCACGACGCGCTCCGCGCCGCGTACGCCAAATGGCGGCCGCGGCGGCCCCAACGCCACCTGGTCGTCAACACGCTCGTCACCGACTGGAGCGACCACGAGGCCCGCGCGACCAGCGACGTGGTGTTCATCCTGAAGGGCGACGACGGCTGGGGGATCCAGATCGTGGGCCGTTACCACGACACCCTGCACCACGCCGACGGCACGTGGCGATTCCACCGGCGGGCGGCTGAGTTCGAGACGTAGCGCCGCGGCTATCTTGCAACCTGACACGCACGTCATGTCCCGACCCGTACCGGGGGAAACCGTGGAGCTACCGAAGATCATCAGCGTCGACGACCACGTCGTCGAGCCTGCGCACGTGTGGCAAACCTGGCTGCCCGAGAAGTACCGCGAGAAGGGACCGCGGGTCGAGCGCAAGCGATGGGGCGCGTTCCGGCTGAAGAAGGGCGCCAAGTACGAGATGACCGAGGATCCGGAAGGCGAATGGGGCGACGCCTGGATCTACGAGGACAAGGTCATCTACGTGCAGAAGAAGTTCGTCGCGATCCCGAAGTCGGCGACCACGGGCGACGACGTGTCGACGTTCGACAAGACCGTCATGACGATGACCGCCGTCACCTACGACGACATGCGCCCCGGTTGCTACGACGCCAAGGAGCGCAAGAAGGACTTCGAGATCAACTGGGTCGACGGTTCGCTGCCCTTCCCGACGTTCCCGCGGTTCTGCGGTCAGACGTTCACCGAGGCCGACGACCGCGAGCTCGGGCTGGCGTGCGTGCAGGCCTACAACGACTGGATGGTCGAGGAGTGGTGCGACCCCTCGATCGGCGTCAACATCCCGCTCTGCATCATCCCGCTCTGGGATGCCGACCTCGCGGCCGCCGAGATCACGCGCAACGCCGCGCGCGGAGTGCGAGCGGTCTGCTTCTCGGAGCTGCCGACCCGGCTCGACCTGCCGAGCATCCACACCGGCTACTGGGACCCGATGTTCGCGGTCTGCAACGACACCGGTACCACCGTGTGCATGCACGTCGGGTCGTCGTCGACCGACCCGTTCTCGTCGAGGGACGCGCCCGCCGGCGTGGGCGGGATGGTCAGCTTCAACAACTCGATGGCGTCACTGGGTGACTACCTGTTCGGCGGGATCATGCACCGGTTCCCGAAGCTGAAGATCGCGTACTCCGAAGGGCAGATCGGGTGGCTGCCGTACGCCCTCGAGCGGGCCGACACAGTGTGGAGGGAGCACAACGCCTGGCAGAACTCCAAGCGTCTGTGCCCCGAGCCGCCGTCGAGCTACTACTACGACCGCGTGTTCGGCTGCTTCACCTGGGATCGTCACGGCGTGAAGTCACTCGACGAGGTCGGCGAGAACAACATCTGCTTCGAGACCGACTACCCGCACACCGACACGACGTGGCCGAACTCGCAGGAGTACTGCGAGCAGGTGCTCGCGGGCCTCTCTGACGAGCAGAAGTACAAGATCCTCCGCGGCAACGCGATCCGCATGCTCGAGCTCGACCGCGTCTGAATCTCACGGTCGCGTCGGGTTGGGCGCGCGCGGCACGTCGCCGCGTACGCCGGATCACGGAACGATAACGATAACGACAACGACGCGCCGAAGGGGCGGCATGCTCTTGTGGGTCCGCGGGCACTGCGTTTGCGACTCGCCCGCCGCGTACGTTCGCGGATGACGTACGCGAGATCGACGACTTCTTCCGTGTGCTGGTCGGGCGGATCGATCCCGATGCGGTGC